>BNJU01005099.1_pt1 | contig 163700 bp, 182 predicted proteins | sample 8539281 | NCBI WGS metagenome assembly BNJU01 (sample SAMD00202456, study PRJDB9452) | human saliva metagenome | isolation source: human saliva | place: Japan | reverse complement strand
CGGATGGGTCAAATTTCAACGTGATTGCGGTTTGAGAGCGCAATTGAGACGGGGTGCGGGACGGAGACGATCCTCCCGAGCGCCCATTCCCACCCTGAACGGGCCCCGCGGCAAAGGGAACCAGAGGCGTCGGCGAGGGTGAGCGCGCACGCGGGCGGTGGACCCTCGGGCGGAGGACCCGGGGACCGGTGAGTAGGGTGAGACGCGCGGGGTGCGCGGGAGTCGATCGGGGCTGGGGCGGGCGGCGGCGATCCGCACAACTGTGACATACTTCATCGCATGACGGTTCCTGGTCAGTCCCAGCCGGTCCCCTACGGCAAAACGCCCTGAGTCGGGCAAATCGAGATCAGTCGAGTCAGCCGAATCAGCAGAACCGGTTGGACCTGACTGAAACACCCCCGACGTGGCGGCGGCCCCCGCCCGCCCTCGGGCAGATACAGTGCGGGAAGATACGGTTCGCCTCCGTCACCGGCCGGCGCGAGGCCCTTCCGCCACCACCGGCGCCATCGGCGGGTCCGCGCCCTCCGACGGCGGGGCGCCGCCACGGGACTCCCGTCCACGGACCGCCCGCCTATGGGCCGGGGCCGTCCGGCTACAGGTCGCCCTCGGCGCAGCCGCCGCAGGGGCTCTCCGCCGGGAGTCCTTCTTACGGAATCGTTGTCGACGGGGCCCCACTTACGGGCCGCCTTGCGCCCCCGCTCAAGAACCTTCCACGCGCATCGGGTCCCGGCCTCCGAGGAGGAAGCGCACGGCGCTCGTGGTCTCACTGGTCGTGGCGGCGCTCGTCCTCAGCGCCGGCATCGCGCCGCCAGTCCTGATGCTGCGAGGCAGGGGGCGGCGGGACATCACGGATCCCACCGGCGTTGACGGGACCGCGTCGACGTCCAGCAGGTGGTCGAGCGCCTGGCTGGATGGTTCGAGGCGTGGACTCGAAATGCTCAGTCTGATCGCGGCAACTACGTTATGGTCAGAAATCGGCAGAGACAAGCTCATTCGCGCGGTCAACGGCGGGGTACTACCACCGTGACGGTGTTCTCCTGGGGAAGGGCCCGATCTTCCTGGGGAGGAGAAGGTAGACGGGGCGAGCCTCTGGATTCCTGTCTGGCAGAGCCGCATTGTTATCAGAAACACCTGATCGACATCGACTCCCCGTGAGAGGACTACTGCTCCGTGGGATGAGAGCGCCCTGGTGAGCGTCGTCACTAAGACTGCGATCGCCTGCGTCGAGACGACGTGCGCCGCATGGGCCTCCACGTCCGCAAAGGAATGGGAGAGCGTAATCCCGGTGACTGGGCGCACGCGCGTACTGGGAAGCACCGTGGTGAACAATTATGCTCTGGCGAGTAATAGCGACGATGTCAGTGCGGTGGTCGACGTCACCACGAGGGAGGCAGTCGATCGATATGGTCGGCGGGAATGGTGTCGCCTCAGCCGCTCGCCGACGGATGGCTCGTTTATGTGAGCAATCACCGCGGCCTGCGACCATCAGTCTTTATGAGAGCCGACGGCACTTTCAGGGAGACGTTCACCTCCGGTGTCGGCGATGATTTCACGGTCTACCCCTGGTCCCCCACCCGTTTCACCCTCGACCAGGCGGGCCTGTGGCTGAAGAACGCGGATGCGTCCTGGGCTCCGGGCGCGTTCTCGGTCTCAGACGCGGATCCTTATGCGAGTCCGTTGTTGTTTCCGGTCAAGAGATCAGCTCGGTGAGGAGAACTCGTGACCCAGTTCAAGAAAGGCTGGTGCAGCGGAACCGTCGAGATACAGGCCTTCTACGCATTCCGGGGGAGACAGCCAGATCGCCAGTGTTCTACGGGCGCGAGGGCGACGATCAATTCTTATGTCTCGTTGATATTACCACGGGCCCGATCGTCGAGCGGATGCCCTCTGAAAAACGCGCCGGGTACGTCGTCGCGGACGACTTGCTGGTCGTCTACGAGGAGGACGGGCACATGACCGCCACCGGCGGCGTGACGCCCGGTCCGCGCGGCCGGCGGGCAGCGCTCAGCGGCATCCAGCCCGGCAGCGCCGAGATGAATCCCGGGATGTCTGGACAGCGCCATGTGTCGCGCATCTGGGAGACCATATGCCATGAGTAGCGACTCTCAGCCCTCATCGCAGTCCTCGCCGCAGAGCCCGGTCCCCGCCGAGCGGTCCGGTCCCGCCGATCCCGCGACCCGGCCTGATCGCCGCGCCTTTCCGCCGCCCAGACTGCTCCCGGTCCCGCCGAGCGAGGGTCGGGCCTCCCGGGCAGCCGCCCCGCCGATCCCGCTGGGCCCTCGCCGCCCCGCGCGCGGACGCCGTCCCTCCGCCCGGCGCGTCGTGCGCCGCGCCATCGGCTGGGCGGTGGTGGCGCTCATCGGCGTCCTCGCGCTGCTCATCTCTTCCCCGACCTTCTCGGCTTCGCCTCCGACTCGGCCCGGCTCTCCGTGGTCTACCCCTTCGCCCAGCTCATCGCCCTGCGCAGCGGGCGTCGTCGGCTTCGGCCTCATGGCCCCTCGTCACCGGGGCCTCCCGCCCTCATCCGGATCCTGCGCCGCGAGGGCGGCGCTGCACCACCGCCGCCGCCCTCGTCCTGCTGATCGCCGCCGTCGGCCCACGCCTGGGTCCTGTGCTCGCGCGGACTGGGCAGCGACGAGCGCTCGGCGGCGATCGCCCCCGCCGGCTCCATCTCCGCCGACCCCGCCGACTGGGACGGGGGCCCTCACCGTTCAGCTTTCACACCCACTACTCCGAGGCCCACGGGTCGAGCTCGCCGTCGCGATCCGCCGGGCCGCCGCCGAGTGGTGGTCCTGCCCGAGACGAGCGCCGAGTACGGCCAGGCGGTCGCCGACCTCCTGGCCCAGGACGGCCTGCGCTACACCGTCTTCTCCGCCGGCGACCAGAAGGACGACGCCGACCCTCACGACGGTCCTGGTCAGCGCCGTCATCGGGGACTACGAGCAGGCGCAGGCCCCTCGCGGGCGCGGGGCACGGCACCGTCCTGCTGCGCCCGGCGGGCGAGGGCCGAGCTCAACGGCACGGGCGGCCCACGATCCTGGGCGTCCACACGCACGCCCCGTGCCCGGGAGCATGGAGGGTGGCTCGCCTCCGTCGAGGTCGTCGTCGGCCAGTGCCGCGGCGCCGGGTCCGACGGCGGCGCGGGCCAGGCCCCTGAGCCCGGCCTCGTCATCGCCGGGGGACTTCAACGCCACGCTCGACCACGCCCCGCATGAGGACCTGGGCAGGGCGCCGACGCCGGGCTGGAGGCGGGCATCGGGGCGTGTCCACCTGGCCGACGTCGTCGCACGACCCTGCTGGGCTCGCCCATCGACCACGTCCTGGCCGATCTCGAGCCACCTGGCGCACCCGGTCCGCCTCGTCCTCACCCTCTCCGGCTCGGACCACCGGGCTGGTCGTCGGCTGGCGCCGCCCTGAGGCTGCTCCGCCGCCCGCGCGGCTCGGGCGCCGCCACGCACGGGGCTCGCCCGCTGGTGCTCCGCGGGCCGGGGCCGCCTGCGGCTCAGCGCAGACGGCGGGCGAACCACTCGGTTCCCAGCCAGGCCACCCCTGCTCCTCGGCGCTCTCGTCGGCGTCGGCGCCGGTGCGGATCTGGACGAGCCCGGCTGCCGTCGGGCAGCATGGGGAACCCCTCGGTCGCCCCGGCCTCGAGGTCAGGGAACTCGTCCGTCAGCGCCCCGTGCACCATGAGGACCGGCCAGGACAGGTCCGCCATGGTGGTCTCAGGGGCTCTGCAGCGACACGTCCGCGAGGGTCTGCTTGGACAGGACGTTCCACCTGCGGGGGTTGGGAGTTGTCGTCCACGAGCCGGGTCAGGCCGTGGCGGTCGAGCTGATCGAGCTGGTCGGGGAGGACGTGCTCCCACAGGATCGACTGCGGGCCCACGATGGCGCCCACGAGCACCGCCGTGCGCACGGACTCGGGCCGGGCCAGGAGGGCGGCGGTCGCCCCGAGGCCGTTGGCGTGCACGCCCAGGCGCGCGTAGCCGAGGCCGGCGAGCCAGCCGGCGGCGGCCTGGAGGTCCTCGACCTCCCGGCGAGGGTGATGACGTCGTCGTCCGAGCAGCCCGGGGCCGGAGAAGTCAGATTGCAGTGTGGCGAAGCCCTCGCCGCGGTAATGCTCGGCCAGGCGGTCGAGTCGCCCGGCCACGCCGTGGCGGTCGGTGAGGAAGCTGTGGGCCAGGAGGATCGCCGCCTCGCTGCGCACGGGGACGGCGGCGCCGCGGGCTCACGCTCCTGCAGGGTCTCGACGTCGAGGGCGCGGCGCCCTCGGGCAGCATGAGCGTTCCGGCCAGGCGGATGCCCCTGGCTGTATCGATGCGGACCTCGGTCACTGGCCCCAACCCTAGGTCAGGCTCCGGGACGCGATCGAGGTCGGCGAGGCGCGGTCGAGTGCGCTGCCAGCGTGATGAGCGCTTCGGCACCGCCGGCGCCGTGCGGATCCGGTCCCTGCGCACGGGTCAGCCCCGCCGCGAGCGCAGCGCGGCGCGACGCGGTCCACGCGGCGCGGGCGCAGCGCCAGTGCCCTGCGCGCGGGGCCAGCGCCGTGCCGTGCGGCCTCGGGGCCAGCCCGAGTCGCGGCCTCGACGCCGGACGCCCGGCCCCGCAATCTTCCGCCCGGCCGGTTTCCCAGTGGGCAGACGCGCGCCGGGACCGCCGCCGGCCCGCTACCCTTACCTGGTTCCATCCAGAGCGGCCCAGAGACCTGGCTCGACGACGCCGCAGCAACCCCCAGGGTGCTACCGCCAGGACCGATGGAGAGTCATGAGCACGTTTCCCGCCGCCCCGGCGCGCAGCCCGCCGCGGGCCTCGCCGCCGGTTCCGGACCCAGCCGCCGCGGCGCCGGCCCCGCCGCCGGTCGCCGGACCCGGCGCCGCCGGGGCGCCTCGCGCCCGGACGCCGTCGCCCCCGGGCGCCCTCCGACCCGGGCCGAGGCGGGCCCCAACCTGTCCCTGGGCTCTTCCCGCCGCGCCCCGGCCGCACACCACCCAGACCTGGGGGCGCTGGACCGGCTGCTGGAGCGCCGGCCCCTGACTTCGTCTCCGTCACCTACCGGCCCGCCTTCGTCATCACCGGCGCTCCCTCGGCGCCACCGGCCCGGGACGCCGCCGCCCCCTGCCGCGCGCGTGCGGGTCGTGCGCGAGCGCAACCTCGCCGAGGGACGTCGTCGCCCCACGTCCTGGCCACCTCCGCCGTGCCCCTCATGGCGCACCTGACCTGCATCGGCTACCGCAAGGCCAGCGTCGTCGAGATCGTCCGCGCCTTCCTGGACATGGGCGTGCGCCGCTTCCTCGCCCTGCGCGGGGACCCGCCGCGGGGCTTCGCCGCCGACGACGTCGTGGGCGAGCTCGCCCACGCCGACGAGCTCGTGCGCGTCATCCGCGAGGTCGAGGGCCGAGTACTTCGACGACGGCGCCCGCCACCTCCAGATCGCCGTCGCCGCCTACCCGGCCGCCGCCGACCGCGGTCGCGAGGCCGATGTCCTGGCCGCCAAGCGGGCCGCCGGCGCGAGACCTGGCCATCACCCAGGTCTTCTACGACGTCGAGGACTACCTGGCCCTGCTCTGCGCCGCCGGCTACCCCGACATCGGGCTGCCGATCCTGCCCGGCATCATCCCGCTGACCGACCTGAGGCGCCTGACCCGCCTGGAGGCCCTGTCCGGGGTGCGCGTGCCGGAGCACCTCGTGCGCACCCTGGAGCGCTCCGCGGGGCGCGGGCCACGACCGCCGGCATCGACGCGACCCTGCGCCTGGCCGCCGGGTGCTCGACGGCGGCGCCGGGGAGTGCACCTGTACACCTTCAACCGGACCCGTCCCGGCGCTCGACATCGTCTCCCACCTGCGGCTCGGGCGCATTCTGGACGAGGCGGCGCCCCTGACCCGCTCACCCAGCGCGAGGTCTGGCGCAGCTACCTCAACGCCGTGCCCGGCGACGACGCGCCCACGGCCCGAATGCGGGGCGGCGCGGCCCTGAGGCCGGGGCGCCCGCCCGTCCCGGCCGACGCCGCCGCCCGCGCCCCGCGGCGCACGCTCCTCCCGTCCGCCCGTCGCTCCCGCGCCCCGCGAGCCCGTCCACCGTCCCGCGCCCGCCGCGCACCATGAAAAGCGCCGGTCGCCGGCCCCACCCACGAAGGATCCGCATCCATGACCAACCAGACCCCTGCCGTCGACGCCGTCCCACGGCCCCGCTGCCGCCCGCCACGATCCTGGGCTACCCGCGCATCGGGCCCGACCGCGAGCTCAAGCGCGCCGTCGAGGCCCACTGGAGGCGACCTCGACGTCGACGCCCTGCGCGAGCGCGCCGCCGCCCTGCGCGCCGCCACCCGCGCCCACCTGCGCGAGCTGGGGCTGACCGGCGCGAGCGCGGTGCCGACCGACTTCACCCTACACGACCAGGGTCCTCCAGGTCACCACCGCCCTGGGCGCCCTGCCGCGGCGCTTCGCCGATCTGCGCGGGGGCGCCGGGCGGGCGGGCGCCGGGGCGCCGGGCGGGCAGACCGACGCTCGCCGCCGTCGACACCGCCGACGGCGGCCCGGGCCCGGCGCCCACCCGGCACCTCCTGCCCGGCTTCTTCACCGCCGCCCGCGGCGGGGGAGCGCGCCGCCCTGGAGATGACCAAGTGGTTCGACTCAACTACCACTACCTCGTGCCCAGAGCTCGACGAGTCCACCCCCATCGACTACGTCCCGGCTTCGGGCGCCGTCGACCCCACCGACGGGCCCGCCGCCCAGGTGCTGGAGGCGCTGGCCGCCGGCGAGGCGCCGCGGCCCGTCGTCGTCGGGCCCGGTCACCTACCTGCTGCTGGCCAAGGCGTCCGACGCCGCCGGCGACGGCTTCCGGCCCCTGGACCGCCTGGCGGACGTGCTGGACGCCTACGGCCACATGCTCGCCGACCTGTGGGCCGCCGGCGCCCAGTGGGTCCAGCTCGACGAGCCCGCCCTGGTCTGCGACGCCTGGGACGTCCCGCGCGAGGAGGTCCTGGCCGCCGCCGCCGACGCCTACACGTGGATCGCCGCCATCGCCGAGCGCCCCCGGGTGCTCGTGGCCGGCACCACGGCCCGCTCGGCGACGCCCTGCCGGTCCTGGCCGGCACCGGCGTGGAGGCGATCGGGCTCGACCTGGTCGCGGGGGAGCTGCCGCCCGCCGCCGACCTGGCCCGCCTGGGCGGCAAGACCGTCGTCGCCGGGGTCGTCTCGGCCGCAACATCTGGCGCACCGACCTGGGCGCCGCCCTGGCCATCCTGGAGTCCCTGCGCGGCGCCCTGCCCGACGGCACGCCCGTCGTCGTGGCCACCTCCACCTCCCTCCAGCACGTGCCCCACGACGCCGATCGCGAGACCTCCTGCCCGACGACGTGCGCTCCTGGCTGGCCTTCGCCGACCAGAAGGTCGCCGAGGTGCGCACCCTCGCCGTCGGACTCGCCCGCGGCCGCGAGGCCATCGCCGGGGAGCTGACGGCCGACGCCCGCCTGCGCGCCGCTCGCGCCGCCCACCCCGGCGTGCGGCGGCGAGGTGCGCGCCGCCGTCGCCGCCGTCACCGACGCCGACCGCACCCGCGCCCCCTACGCCGAGCGCGCCGCCGCCCAGGCGCGCGCCTGCGCCTGCCCCTCCTGCCGACCACGACCATCGGCTCCTTCCCGCAGACCGCCGAGGGTGCGCGCCGCCCGCGCCGCCCACCGCCGCGGCCGAGCTCGACGACGCCGGCTACGAGGCGGCCATGAGGGCCGAGATCGAGCGGGTGGTGCGCCTCAGGAGGAGATCGGCCTGGACGTGCTGGTCCACGGCGAGGCCGAGCGCAACGACATGGTCCAGTACTTTCGCCGAGCTGCTCGACGGCTTCGCCGCCACCGAGCACGGCTGGGTCCAGTCCTACGGCTCGCGCTGCACCCGCCCTCCATCCTGTGGGGGACGTGAGCCGGCCCGGAGCCCATGACGGTGGCCTGGAGCGCCTACGCCCAGTCGCTGACCGACCGGCCCATGAAGGGGCATGCTCACCGGGCCGGTGACCATCATGGCCTGGTCCTTCGTGCGCGACGACGTCCCGCGCGCCCAGGTCGCCGACCAGCTGGGCCTGGCCCTGCGCGCGGAGGTAGCCGATCTGGAGGCCGCCGGCATCCCGGTGGTGCAGGGTCGACGAGCCCGCCATCCGCGAGACCCTGCCGCTGCGGCCGCCGACCGGCCCGCCTACCTGGAGTGGTCGGTGGGGGCCTTCCGCCTGGCCACCGGGGGCGCCGCCGCGGCCACCCAGGTCCACACCCACCTGTGCTACTCGGAGTTCGACGTGGTCATCGACGCCGTCGACCACCTGGACGCGGACGTGACCTCCATCGAGGCCTCGCGCTCGCGCATGGACGTCCTGCCGGCCGTGGCCGCCCACGGCTTCGAGCGCCAGCTGGGCCCGGGCGTGTGGGACATCCACTCCCCGAGGTGCCCAGCACGGACGAGTGCGCCGAGCTGCTCCGGCGGGCGGCGGCGGCCCTGGGGATCGAGAGCTGTGGGCCAACCCCGACTGCGGCCTGAAGACCCGCGCCTACGCCGAGACGGTCGCCTCCCTGCGCCACCTGGTCGAGGGCCGCCCGCCGCGTGCGCGCCGGGGCCTGAGGGGCGGGCGCACGCGGCGCTCGTCGCCTGCGCGCCCGTCGCCGGGCTCTCCCTCGCCGAGACCGGCGGAAGTGACGTGCGATTCGATGTGTTCGCCTCTGGTCGCGCATCACGGCCGCCCGTCGGACGTCGACCCGCGTCCGCGGGATGGTGCGGCGCCCTTCGGTCCCGGTTCTGGCGCTCTGGGAGGATCGTTCGCGTCCGCACATCGAACACGTTCGGCGTCATCCGCATGATTCCGCGGTTTAGTCGAGGAGGTCGCCGGGTGCGGGGCGGAACGATCCTCCCAGAGCGCCATTTCTCACGATCCGCGGGGCCTCCGAGCCGATGGGCGCGGATCGGGCGCGGACCGGGGCGCGGCGGGCGCGGCGGGCCCGCGGAGGCCGCTCCCGGGTGGTGCGAGGTTCTTCTCGGGCCGTGCGGTGTGCACATTGGAAGAGGAGGGGGCCGCGGGTCGATTGTGGGTTTTCCGCGCGATTCCGGGTTTCTTACTAGAATGCCGGTTTTTCAGTGGACGGGCTCCCATGTGCAGAGAGGGCCCTCTGCATGGGAGGATTTCAACAGTGTTGAGCGCCGGGGAGTTTCCGCATGATTCCGCCGATCCACCGCCGGCCTATTCCGGTTGAATGTGCAGCACCGCCCGGACCGCCCCCAATGCCGCGCATTCGAGCCCGCGCCTGGCCCCGACACCGCGCGGACGGCCCCGACACCGCGCGGACAACCCCGTCCCGACACCGCGCGAACGGTCTCGCCCCGACCCCGCGGCCCCGCCCGCCGGGCCGACGGAGCCGGCCCGGGGCGGGACCCTGCGGGGATCGCCATTGCGCCAAGAGGCGCGCCCGGCGCGCCCTGGGTCGGGCCGACCATCGGGCAATCCGGTGGCGAGGCCTTCAGGCGCGCCCCGGATCGGGCGTCCGAAGACGGGCGACGTGCGGAGAATCGCCTCGGTCCGCGACGCGCCGCGCGGGTCAGGGCAGGGGCAGGGCGCGGGCGACCTCGACGGCGCGCCTGACCTGCGCCTCGTCGGTGCGCTGGGGCGCCAGCGGGGTCGAGCCGGGCAGGGGAGCAGCGCATGGGATCTCCCGCACCCCGCCCGCTCCACGACCTGCGCGGCGTTCTCCGGCCGCACGCTGCCCGCGGCGATGACCCGCGGGCCGCCGGTGGACACCAGGCCCCGCAGCACGTCGGCCCCCTCCAGCGCCGTGTCCGCGCCGCCGGCGGTCAGCACGTGGCTCACTCCCAGTCCGCCCAGGTCGCCGTGAGGCCTCGACCGGGTCCCGGGCGGCGTCGATCGCCTTGCTGTGAAGGTGACGGGCGCGCCGTCGGCCGTGGTGACGAGCAGCCGCAGCAGGCCGCGGTCGATGGCGTGCTCCTCGGTGAGCACGCCGACGACGAAGCCGACCTCGACGGCCGGCGGGCATACCTCGGGCCGCCGATCCTCTGCGGGCGCGTGTAGTCGCTCATCTCCCGGGCCAGCGCCACCACGCGCCTGACGTCGGCGATCATGGTGCGCCGCTCGTCGGAGTCGAAGACGAAGGAGCCCCCGCGCGGGCGGATCATGACGCGCAGGCCGAAGGGCGCGGCGTCGGGCCTGGCGGCCCAGTGGGGGCCGGCGATGGCGCGGCGCCGCTCGACCTCCTCCCCGGCGGCGAAGATGGCCGCCTCGACCGCGCCGATCGACGGCGTCGTGCCGCCGGCGGCGAGGTTGTCGCACAGCTCGGCCCGGTCCGCGCCCGCCCGCGCGGATATGCGCACGCCCTCGACGTTCTCCAGGCAGATCTCGACGGCGACGTGGGGCGAGTCGCGCCAGGAGCGCGTCGGCGGGGGACGGGTTGCCCAGCGTCCGCAGGGACGGGGCCGAGCGGGTGAACCTCATTGCATTCATGGTCCGAGTGTGGCATGCCCGACGCCCCGCGAGGGCGGATCCGGATGCGAATCAGTCAGATGATTCAATCGAATAATAATCGGCGCATAATCGGATCGTAGATCGGGTCGCGACCAGCCGATGGTCGCAATGCGTTCGGATCCGCGGGCCTGGGCGACGGCGCGCGCGACCGGGCCGCGCTCAGACGCCGCGGGAGCAGGGTGACCGCCTCGTGCTGCTCGGCGAGCGCGGCGCCGGCCGCCGGCGCGGCCAGGACCGGCTCGGCGTGCGAGACGGAGGGGCGGCGACGTCGGGCCCGCCGCGGCGGCGATGAAGGCGCGGCCGCCGAGCAGGACGCCGAACAGGACGAGGACCGAGGTGGCGATCACGGCGATGATGCGGGCCGGGCTCAGCCGCGGCGCGGCGCCGGCGAACGGGGTGGCGGGGGTGGACATGACGGCCTCCTGGCGATTCCGGTGCTGTTCTGAAGTTCGCGGGGCGGGGTCGGCGCCGCCCTGACTTTCAAGACAAGCCCGAGCGGCTGTTGCATCCCGTGGCGGCGCTTGTGCGCGGCCTGTGGTGCCGGCGGCCGCGGCGACCGACCGCGGTGCCGAGTCGACGTGAAGCATTGCCGGCCCGGCGCCGCGGCCGACAGCCGGGCTCGCCCGATCCGGCGCCGTCGGGCGTGACGACTCTCATGGCGGGTCGGCCGCCCGCCGCTGACGACGTCGCGTCAGGGTCAAATAGGCTCATCGAGCACGTAGGTAAGGCGAACCTTCTATTATGTTCGCGTCCGCCCTCGATTCCCTTCACAACCAGCGCATCCCGGGAGGCAGGGCATGGCACGCGCCCATGGCCGCGGCTCGACAACACCCACGATCCCCATCGGCACGGTCCGCGGCCGCGAGCCGACGCCGTCTCCCTTCGCGCTGGCCGTCCTCAGCTCTGGCCCAGGCTGGGCGCTGGTCGGCCTGGGGCGGGCCTGGGCGCCCTGCTGGCCGCCGGCTCCGGCGCGACCGCCCCCGGCGCCTGCGCGCCTCCTCCCCTCCAGGCCGTGCTCGCGGCCGCGGTGATCCGGCGCCCTGCCAGATCGTCGTTGAGGCCCTCTCGCGCACCTCAGCCGCCCGCGAGGGCCGCCTGCGCTCCCGCATGCTGGGCGCACCTGTTCGACCTGGGGCGGCCCGCGCCGCCGACCTGCGCTCGGGCTCCACCGTCTCCTGCTGACCGACGGCGCCGAGCGCGTCGCCCTGTACCGCCAGACCTTCCTGGCCCCCACCGCCGCCGCCTTCGCCTCCCCGGCCCTCGTCCTGGCCCTCCTCGCCGTCGTCATCGACCCCTGCCCTGCCTGGTCCTGCTCGTGGCCCGTCGTCCTCGTGCCCGGCTTCATCATCGCCCCTGCACCTGAAGGTCCGCCGCTCCTCCTCGGGCTCGCGCCGCGCGCGCACCCGCCTGGCCGGGGCCTACCTCGACGCCATCCAGGGCCTGACCACCCTGACCCTGGCCCGCGCCGCCGCGCGCACCGCCGCCGACCTGCGCCGGGCGGGGAGGACAACCACCGCGCCGTCATGGGGCTGCTGGCGGCAACCAGCTCGTCATCCTCGTCACCGACTGCCTGTTCTCCTGTTCTTCATCGCCGCCGCCGCCGGCATGGCCCTGGTCCGGCTGCGCGCCGGAGCCATCGACGTCGGCGACGCCCTGGCCCTGGTGCTGACCTCCTTCGTCCTCCTCGAGCCCCTGGACCGGGTCGGCGCCTTCTTCTACGTCGGCATGGGGGCCTGGCCAACCAGCGGGCGATGCGCCGCGTCCTGAGGGCCCGCCGCGCCCCCGGCGCCGCCCCCGGCTGACGGCGCCCGCCGCGCCCCGGGGAGCAGGACGACGCCGCCCCGCCCTGTCCCTGCGCCGCGTGACCGCCTCCTGGGCGGGGGACGGGGCGGCGCCGACAGCGCCCGGGGCCGTGACGGGGAGCCGGTCGCGGGGTGCGCCCATCCGGCCCCGGCCGCGGCGCCTCGACGGCGCCCGGGGCCGCGGCGCACGTGCCGGGCGCGACGGGGCACGGCGCGCGACGGGGCCGGCGACGTCGTGCCGAGCGACGTGGACCTGACCGTGGCGCGCAGCGAGCACGTGGCCCTCATCGGCCCCTCGGGGCAGGCGATCCACCCTCCTGGCCCCTGGCCTCCGGCGACCTGCTGCCCGCCGCCGGCACCGTGCGCGTGGGCGGGATCGCCTCGACCGCCGCCACCCAGGACGAGGTGCGCGCCGCCGGCGCCCTGGTCGCCCAGAGCACCTGGCTCTTCGCGGGCACCATCGCCGACAACCTCGCCTGGCCGACCCGACCGCCACCCCCGAGCGCATGTGGCGGGCCCTGGAGCCAGGCGAACCTGGCCCAGGAGGTCCGCCTCATGCCGGCGGGCCTGGACGCACTCGTCGGCGAGAACGGGATAGGGGCTGTCGGGCGGGCAGGCGCAGCGGGTCTCGCTCGCCCGCGCCTTCCTCGCCGACCGCCCCCTGCTCCTGGACAGGCCCACCAGCCAGGTCGACCTGGCCGGCGAGGCCCAGATCATCGAGGCCATCGACCGCCTGGCGGCAGGCCGGACCGTCCTGACCGTCTCCCACCGCGCCGGCGCGCGACTGACCGGCGCCGATCGCGTCATCCGCGTCGCCGACGGCGCCCTGACCCCGTCAGGGTCCGGACCGCCGGGCTGAACCGGCCGTCCCCGGACCCGGCACCACCGAGGCGAGGCCTGAACCATGACCGCCGCCCCGGCCCTTCCGCCGCCGGGCCCGCCAGCCCCGTCCCCTCCGGCGCGCTCATCGCCTGGATGCTGCGGGTCACCCGCCCGTCCTGGCCCCGCTCCTGGGATCGACCCTGGCCCGCATCGCCGACCTGCTCGCCCGACGTCGGCGTCTTCGCCCTGGGGCCCTGGGCCGTGGTCGTCTGCGGCCGCCACCTGGCGGGCGGTCCCGCCGCCCCGCCGGGCGCCGCCGGTCGGCACGATCGTCGCGATCATGGCGGGGCTGGAGCCTGCTCAAGGCCGCCCTGCGCTCGCCGAGCGGTTCCTGGGCCACTTCGTCGCCTTCAAGGCCCTGGAGCTGCTGCGCGCGGAGATCTTCCGGGCCCTCATCCCGCGCCCCCCGGTCATGAGCCACCGCCCATCCGGCGACCTCGCGGCCCGCGCCACCAGGACGTCGACCGCATCGAGGTCTTCTTCGCCCACCTTCGCCCCATGGTCAGCGCCGTCGTCGTGCCCGCGACGGTCCTGGTCTCATCGGCGCCGCGTGTCCTGGGCGGTGGCGGCGCCGCCCTGCCCTTCCTGCTGGCGGCCCCTGCTCGTGGCGCCGCGGCGGCCGGAGGGCGGCGCTGGCCTCCTCGCGCCGCCGCGTGGCCGCCCGAGCGCGCCCTGACCGAGCACGTCACCGACTCCGTCCAGGGCATGAGCGAGGTCGTGGGCTGCGGGCGCGCCGCCGAGCGCCTGGCCCGCCACCGCCGGGCTCGACGACGACGTCGCCTCCGCCCTCCGCCCGGCGAGCCTGGTCGCCTCGCTGCGGCGCGGCGCCATCGCCCTGCTCGTGCTGGCCGGGCCCGCCGCCGCGCTCGCCGTCGGCGCGTCCGGGGTCGGGACCGGCGCCGTCGACGCCGCCGCCCTGGCCGCGGCCGTCGCGGCGCTCGTGCGCCTGAGCGAGTGCGTGCGCGCGGTGGAGGAGTCCGCCGGCGCCCTCAGCAGCTCCTTCGCGCTCCGCCGAGCGGGTCCACGAGGTCGTCCGCGCCCCCGTCGAGGCTGCCCGACGGCCGGAGACTCGCCCCCGCCGCCGGCGGCCACGAAGTGGTCTGGGACGACGTCGTCTACTCCTATCCGAACGCCTCGGCCCCGGCCCTGCGGGGCGTGAGCCTCAGGGCCCCGGCGGGGCGGTGGACCTGCCTGGTGGGCGTGTCCGGCTCGGGCAAGACGACCCTGGCCCAGCTCGCCCTGCGCTTCGACGACCCGCAGGGCGGGCGGGTCCTCGTGGGCGGCCGGGACGTGCGGGGCTGACCGGCGACTCGCTGCGCCGCGAGGTCGTCCTCGTCAGCCAGCAGGCCCACCTGTTCCGGGCGGCATCGCCGACAACGTCCGCCTGGCCGCGCCCGGAGCCACCGACGCCGGGTGGAGGCCGCCTGCCGCGCCGCGGGCGTCCACGAGGACATCGTGGCCATGGACCGCGGCTACGACACCCCCGTCGGCGAGCGCGGGCTGTCCCTGTCCGGCGGCCAGCGCCAGCGCCTGGCCCTGGCCCGCGCCCTGCTCACCCGCCCGGCGTCATCGTCCTGGACAGGGTTCACCTCCCACCTGGACCCCGGGCTCGACGCCGCCGTGCGCGACGCCGTGCGCGCGCCTGGGCCGAGGGCGTCACCGTGGTCGGATCACGCACCGCCTGCGGTGGGTCGAGCGGGCCGATCGCGTCGTCGTCATCGACGCCGGGCTGGTCGTGGCCGACGGCGAGCCCCGCCGAGCTGCTCGCCGTCGACGGGCCCTGCGGCGCCTGGCGGCCAGGGACGCGGCCGGGGACTCGATGCGGTGATGAGCGGTGCGACGCGGCGGTGTCACGGCGATGTCACGGCGCCGCCGTCCCTCCGCTCCCTCATGTCCGCGAACGCAGGTTTCCAGTCGAGACGCGCGCGCTGGGAGGCGCGTTCGACTGGAAATCCTGCGCGTTCGCGTAGCCGGGGGCGCGTGCCGGGGATGACGCCGCCGGCGCCGTCGAGAACCTGCGCGTTCGCGGAGCCGGGCCCGTCATGGGGAGGTCTCCCCGCCGCCGCCCGGGCCCGCGCGGCTTCCTCCCGGGCGGCCCGTGCCGTGAGTGCACTCGCCCCGGCCGCCGACGAGGACCACCGCCCGCCCAGGCCCCGCCACCGCCCGGCCCGGGCCGCGACCCGCGACCATGGCTGAGGACTGGAACGCCCAGCGCGTGACATCCCTCGCGCCCGACGCCAGGGTGGCCGCGGCCGGCCTCAAAGCTCGCCAAGACCGGGACCTGGTCCGACGTCGGCTCCACGAGTCCCTGCTGTGGGGGCAGTGCAGGGGTCGAGGAAGGCCTACCAGGTCTGCGCGGACCTGGTCGACTCCGCCTTCCGCTGCTCCTGCCCGTCGCGCAACATTCCTGCAAGCACGCCGTGGGCCCTGCTGCCTGTGGTGCGACGGCGCGGCCGCCCCGCGCAGCCCGCCGAGTTCGCCCGCAGAGTGGGCCGAGCGCCGGGCCGCGCGCCGCCAAGGCGGCCGAGCGCGCCGCGGGCACCGCCCCCGACGCCGACCCGGCCACCGCCGCCAAGCGCGCCAGGCCGCCCGGGCCCGCGCCGCCCGCCGCGAGCAGCGCGTCACCGACGGCCTGGCCGACCTCGACCGCTGGATCCTCGACCAGATCGACCAGGGCCTGGTCGCGACCAGCGAGAGCCGGAGCACGGCCCTGCGCCGTCTGGCCGCCCGCATGGTCGACGCCCAGGCGCCCGGATCGCCGCCCGCCTGGGCGCGCTCGCCGACCCTGGACGACCAGGGCCCCGACTGGCTGCGCGCACTGGCCTCCGAACTGGGCTCCATCCACCTGCTCGCGCGCGCCTGGGCCGGGCGCGAGCACCGACCCGCCGACCTGGTGGCCTGCGCGCGCCGCGAGATCGGCCTGACCGTCCCCTCCGAGGAGGTCCTGGCCGCCCCCGGCGTCGAGGACCGGTGGGCGGTGGTCGGGCACCCGCGACCGCGAGGAGGGCCGCGTCACGGCCCGCGACTTCTGGCTGTGCGGCACGAGCACGGGACGCTGGGGGCGCATCATCGCCTACGCCCGCGAGGCGGAGGAGCTGCCCACCACCTTCAGCCCGGGCACGCTGGTGCGGGCCCGCCTGCACTTCCACCCCGGGCCCGGGCTGCGGGCGCTGTCCCGGCCGAGCAGCCCGCCGCCGAGCCGGTCGCCGGCTGGGACCCCGAGGCGCTGAGCATCGCCCGGCGCCCGCGAGGCCTGGCGCGACGCCCTGGCCGCCGACCCGTGGGCGGACGTCCGGCCCTCCTCGTCGCCGGCCGCCTGGCCGCCGATGCCGAGGCGCCTGGCCCTGAGCCCGCGGGAAGGCGGGACGGGGAGCAGTCGGACCGGGGGACGCCGGGGAGCATTCGGACCGATCGGACCGGGCGGCGCTTCCGCCGCCCTGCCGCTGCTGCGGGTCGGCGCCCACCGGCGCCTGACCTGAGCGCCGTCTGCGACGACGTCGTGGTCGCGGGCCTGATCTGCCCGCAGGGCCTGTACCCCTGAGGCCTGCTGATCGAGGGGACGGTGGTGCCGCTGTGAGCGGATTCGCGACGACGTCGTCGCGCCGCCGCCCTCGCGCGCGCAACCGGCTGACGGAGGCCTCGCTCAGCGCCCCCGTCGCCGCGGTGCTCAGCAGGGGCCGACGGCGCCGGCGCGTGCTCGAGGCGGCCGCCGCCCGCCGCGGCCGCCGCTCGCCATCTCCCGTCGCGCCCGCGACCGCCCTGAACCTGCCCGCGCGCCCGCCCGGTCATCGATCCGGCCTGGCCGACATCCTGACCCGCATCATGGCCCTGGACCACCCGCAGGGACAGGTTCATCGTGCGGGTCCTGCGCCTCGTGCGGCGCCGGGCCTGCGCCTGCCGCCGCCGCTCCTGGACCGGGTGGCGAGCGCGCTGAGCGGCGACGACCGGGATGAGGTCGTGGCGGTCATGGACGAGCGGGATCACGCCGTCTTCGCCCTGGACGAGCGCTGGGCCGCCCGCATCCGGCGCTTCGCGCAGCGGAACGCCCGCCCGACCCGCCCGGTGGGGAGGACGGCGACGCCCAGGAGCGCGCCGACCACCTCGCCCGCCTGCGCCGCACCGACCCGACGCCGCCCGCGCCCTCCTGGCCGACGGCGCCTGGCTCAGGCGAGGGCGCCCGAGCGCGAGCAGATCCTCGACGCCCTGGCCATCGGGCTGGGCCCGGCCGACGAGCAGATCCTGGAGAGCGCCTGGACGACCGCGCCGAGGCCGTGCGAGGTCGAGGCCGCCAGCTCCTGAGCCGCCTGCCCTCCCCGCCCTCATCGCCCGCGCCGAGGCCCTGGCCGAGCGGCACGTCGATCGTCACCCGGCGCGCCCCTGCGGGCCGCGAGTCGAGCTGCACGGCATCGAGATGACCGACGCCCTGGCCCGCGACCGCTACCCGCCAAGGCCCACCGGACCTCCGCCTCGCTGGCGCGCCTGGAGGTGATCGCCCGCATCCCCACCTGGCGGTGGCGCGGACCTCGTGAGGGATCTCCGCCGCCGAGCTGGCGAGGGCGCGAGTGCGTTGCGACGGGCAGAAGGCGGACCTGATCGCCCACTGGTCCGGGCCGCCGTCGCCTGGCGCGACGGCGAGCTCGCTCGCCGCCCTCGCGGACCTGGGCCCTCCCCCGCCCCGCGCCGGCCTGTTCGGCCTGCTCGACGAGCCGCGCCGCGGGCACCCTCCTGCACCGGCTCATCACCGCCAAGCGCTACAGCGCCGTCGTCACCACTGCCCTCAGCTGTCGTCCGAGCTCACCGCGGAGCAGTCCAGGGTCTTCGCCCGCTCCCTGACCGCCGTGACCAGGCCGGGCTCAGTCATCTCCGACTCCCGGTGGTGGGGCGTGCTGCCCGGCGCGCTGCGCGCCCGACGCCCTCGACGAGGTCCTCGCCATTCTCAGGCGCCCCGCCCGACACCCTGAGCGACCTGCGCGCGCAGACCGTCATCACCGCCCTCGAGCTGCGCCGCGAGCTGCTCGAGCTGACCGACCGGACCGACCAGGGAGGCATCGTGACCACCGCAGACACCGCCGACGACACCACGGGGCTCCTGCGCCCCCACGCCGAGCAGCGCTACGCCGAGGCTGGCCGCCCTGGCGGCCCTGGACAACGCCCCCGCCCGACCGGCTGGCGCCTGTCCCCGTGGGGCGGTGGTCTCCTACCTCTGGGCGACACCCTGGCCGACGGCACCGTCATCACCCCCAAGTACGTGGGGCAGCCGCCGCCATCATCGAGATCGCCGTGGCCGCTGGCCGACCGACCGCGCCCTGCTGCTGCTGGGCGTGCCCGGAACCGCCAAGTCCTGGGTGAGCGAGCACCTGGCGGCCGCCGTGTGCGGCACCTCCACCCTTCTGGTCCAGGGCACCGCCGGCGCCGCGGAGAGCCGTGCGCTACGGCTGGAACTACGCCCGCCTCCTGGCCGGGGCCCCTCGCCCGAGGCGCTCGTGACCTCCCCGGTCATGGAAGGCCATGCGCTCAGGGCGCATCGCCCTGCGTCGAGAGCTCACCCGCATGCCCTCCGACGTCCAGGGACGCCCTCATCACCGTGCTCAGCGAGAAGACGCTGCCCGTGCCCGAGCTGGGCGCGGAGGTCCAGCCCGCGGCGGCTTCAACCTCATCGCCACCGCCAACGACCGCGACCGCGGCGTCAACGACCTGTCCTCCGCGCTGCGCCGCCGCTTCAGCACCGTCGTGCTGCCCCTGCCCGACTCCGCCGAGGAGGAGGTCGCCATCGTCTCGCGGCGGGTGGCCGACCTGGGCTCGGCCCTGCGGCTGCCGCCCGCCGAGGGGCGCTGGACGAGATCCGGCGCGTGGTCACCGTCTTCCGCGAGCTGCGCCAGGGCGTCACCGAGGACGGGCGCACCACCGTCAAGTCCCCTCCTCGACCCTGTCGACCGCCGAGGCCATCTCGGTGGTCACCAACGGACTGGCCGCGAGCGCCCACTTCGGCGACGGCATCCTGCGTCCGGGCGACGTCGCCGCCGGGATCCTGGGGGCGGTCGTCGCCGACCCTGTGGGCGACGCCGTCGTGTGGTCGGAGTACCTGGAGACCGTGGTGCGCGACCGCCGGGGCTGGAAGGACTTCTACCGCGCCTGCCGCGAGGTGAGCAGGTGACCACCTCCGCGGCGGGCCCGGCGCCCGGCGGGGCGGGGACGCCCCCGGCCGACCGGCGACGAGCGGGGCGGCGCGACGCGCGGATCGCCGGGGGCGCGCCGGGCAGGGCAGCCGCGCCCCCAGGCCGCCCGCCGCGCGGCGCCGCCGGTGCGGGTCCTGGGCGTGCGCCACCACGGTCCCCGGATCGGCCCGCGCGCTCGCGAGCCGCCCTGGATGACTACCGGCCCGACTGCGTGCTCGTCGAGGGCCCGGCCGACGCCGACGACCTGCTGACCTGGGTCGGCGCGCCGGGCATGGAGCCGCCCGTGGCGCTGCTGGCCTGGAAGGCGGACGAGCCGTCGGTCGCCTCCTTCTGGCCCTGGCCGTCTTCTCCCCGGAGTGGCAGGCGCTGCGCTGGGCCGCCGAGCACGGCGTCGAGGCCCACTCATGGACCTGCCGGCCCGCCACGTCCCTGGCCGAGCAGGCGGACAACGGCAAGAAGAAGGACGGCGAGGGCCCCCGGGCCCGCCGACGCCGGGTCCGGCGGCGACGGGTCGGCCGGATCCGCCGCGAAGCGGGCGGCCGACGACGCCAGACCTGACGGCGCCCCGAGCGCGGCGGAGCCGAGCCCGCCGCCGACGAGGACCCGGGGTCCGGCGGCGCCCCGACTCGCCCCCGCGCACGGACCCCATCGCCGAGCTCGCCCGCCTGGCCGGCTACGCCGACCCCGAGGCCTGGTGGGAGGACGCCGTCGAGCTGCGCCTGGACGGCGAGCCCCTTCGACCCGCTGGCCGAGGCCATCGGCCTGCTGCGCGAGACCGCCCCGGAGACCGACGGGCGGACCCTGCGCCGCGAGGCCCACATGCGCAAGGTCCTGCGCGCCGCCCCGCAGACGCGGGCACGAGCGCATCGCCGTCGTGTGCGGCGCCTGGCACGCCCCCGCCTGAGGGCCGCCTGCCCGCCGCCAAGGCGGACAACGCCCTCCTGACCGGCATGCCCAGGGTCAAGACGCAGCTGACCTGGGTGCCCTGGACGCACCAGCGCCTGGCCGCCGCCACCGGCTACGGCGCGGGCGTGACCTCCCGGGCTGGTACCACCACCTGTTCACCGCCCCCGACGAGCCCGTCGTGCGCTGGCTCACGCTCGTGGCCCGCTCCCTGCGCGAGCACGACCTGCCCGCCTCCTCCGCCCACGTCATCGAGGCCGCCCGCCTGGCCGAGGCGCTCGCGGCCCTGCGCGGGCGCCCCATGCCCGGTCTGGACGAGGTCGGCGAGGCCACCTGGTCCGTGCTGTGCGAGGGCAGCACGGCGCGCGCCGAGCTGGTGACCCGGGAGGTCGTCGTCGGCCAGGCCCTGGGGACGGTGCCCGACAGCGCGCCATGGTCCCCCTGGATGCGGACATGCGCGCCACCGCCAGGCGCCTGCGCCTGGCCTTCTCCGCCTCGGCGCGCTCCCTGGTGCTGGACCTGCGCAAGCCCACCGACCTGGCCTGCTCCCACCTCCTGCGGCGCCTGGCCATCGTGGGGTGGACTGGGGCAGCCCGCGGCAGGTGTCGGGCACGGGCACCTTCAGGGAGGGCTGGGAGCTCGTGTGGCGCCCGAGCTGGCGGTCGACGTCGTCGCGGCCGCCTCCTGGGAGCACCACCGTCGCCTCCGCGGCCGGGCCACGCCCCTGATGGAGCGCACCGACACCCTGCCGGCGGTGACCGGCGCCGTCGAGGCCCTCGCCGCCGGCCTGACGGACGTGCTGCCCGAACTGCTGCGCGTCCTGGACGAGCGCGCCGCCGGGCGAGAGCGACATCACCCACCTGCTCGCCTCGATCCCCGCCCTGGCGCGCGCCCAGCGTCTACGGCGACGTGCGCGCCACCGACACCGCCAGCCTGGCGGCCCGTAGCCCGCGGTCCTGGCCCGCGCCTGCGCCGACCTGCCGGCCGCGGCGAGCGGGCGGGCGAGGACGCAGCCGAGGCGCTGCGCCGCGCCGTGGACGGGGTCCAGGACGTCGTCGCCCTGCTCGGCGAGGAGGAGGGGCGGCGGTGGCGCGAGTGCCTGCTGGCGACCCCTGCGGGTCCACGCGCTGCCAGGCCTGCTGGCCGGGCGGATCACCCGCGTCCTGCTCGACGGCGAGGGGCTGACGCCCGAGGACGTGGCCGGGCGGATGAGCCGGACCCTGTCCCCGGCTCCGACCCAGCCGACCAGGCCGCCTGGGTGGAGGGCTTCCTCGCCGGGGACGCCCTGCTCATCATCGAGGACCGGCGGATCCTGCGGCTGCTGGACGAGTGGGTGCGCCGCATCGACGACCGGGCCTTCGTCGACGCCCTGCCCTCGCTGCGCCGGGCCATGGGGTCGTGGTCGAGGGCCTCCCGGCGGGCGCTGGCGCGCCGCCTGGCGCCAGGCGAGGAGGCCGACGACGACGGACTCGGCCGGGGACGACGAGAGCTGCTCGCCTTTCGCCGCCCCCGTGCTAGCTACGGTGGGAACGATTCTGGGAGGTGGACGATGAGCCCCGCGAACGAAGCCCGCGGCACGCGCCCGCGCCGTCGTCGGACTCGCCGCTGGACGGTCCGATCAGCGCCGAGGAGCGCTGGCAGCTCATGCTCGGCGCCGACGAGGAGCTGGGCGGGCTGCGCGGGTCCCTGCAGGCCATGGACCGCGCGCTCGGCGCCCTCTACAACACCGGGGACGACGCCGAGGACGGGGCGGGAGAAGGGCGGCACCTGGGGCCTCCGCGCCGTCGGTCACCCGCTGGCTGGGCGATATCCGCAACTACTTCCCCAGCCGGGTCGTGCGGGTCATGCAGACCGACGCCATCGAGCGCCTGGGCGTGCGCTCCCTGCTGACCCGAGCCGGAGGTCCTGGAGACCCTCAGGCCCGACGTCCACCTCGTGGCCACCCCTCGCCCAGCTGTCCTCAGTCATCCCCGAGGCGCTCGGGGGCCACGCGCGCGCCGTCGTCGCCAAGGTGGCCCGGCAGGTGGAGGAGGATCGCCGACCGCCTGCAACAGAGCGTCCTGGGGGCCCTCAACCGGGCCTCGCGCACCTCCCGGCCCCGCCCCGGCGACATCGACTGGAACCGAACCATCGCCGCGAACCTCAAGAACTACCTGCCCGAGCACCGCACGGTGGTGCCCGAACGACTCATCGGCTACGGCCGCGGGCACCTGGGCGTCCAGCGGGAGTTCGCCATCTGCCTCGACCAGTCCGGCTCCATGGCGACCTCCGTGGTCTACGCCTCGATCATGGCGGGCGTCATGGCGTCCCTGCGAACGCTGCGCACCTCCCTGGTGGCCTACTCCACCGACATCGCCGACCTCACCGAGGCCCTGGCCGACCCGGTCGACGTCATCTTCGGCGCCCAGCTGGGCGGGGGCACGGACACCTCCCCGGCGCTGGAGTACTGCCGGCGGACCATCACCCCGGCCCTCGGCGGCGGTGCTCCTGCTCATCTCCGACCTCTACGACTCCGATCCCAAGCGCATGCTGGAGCACATCGCTCGGATCCAGGCCGACGGCATCAGGGTGGTGGTGCTGCTCACCCTGTCCGACGACGGCCTGCCCTTCTACAACCACGACGTCGCGGCCTCCTGGGGACATGGGGTGCCCGCCTTCGGCTGCACCCCGACGCCTTCCCGGACCTCATCGCCGCCGCGATCCGGGGCGAGGACCTGGGCCGCTGGGCCGAGCAGCGGGCGGCGGCGCCGCAGGCAGGGGCGCGCGGCGCGACCGGCTGGCGCGGGGCCGCGGCGGGCGGGCGACGTCGTGGCACGGCGCGGGGCGGGCCTCGGCGCCCTCACACGTCGTCGACGTCGTCGTAGGACTTGGGGTCCTCGATGGGCTCCAGGTGCGCCGAGACGCGCAGGCTCGGGTCGGCCTCGACGAGCTCGTCGATCATCCGCTCGGTGAAGTCGTGGCCCTGCTTGACGCTCCAGGTGCCGGGGACGAGCATGTGGACGTCGGCGAAGCGGCGGTTGCCGGCCTCGCGCACCCGCACCGCGTGGAAGTCGATGACGCCGGCGCGCCGGTGGCGGTCGAGCACCTCCGTGATCGCGGCCAGGGGCCTCGGCGGACGGCGCGATGTCCATGAACCCGGCCACCGAGTCCCTGATCAGCGTGAAGCCCGTCCACATGATGTTCAGGCCCGCCCCAGCGCCACCACGGCGTCGAGCACGGGGAGTGGAAGACGGCGACCAGGCCCACGCCCACCAGGACGGCGGCGGAGGTGACGACGTCGGTGGCCAGGTGCTTGGCGTCGGCCACGAGGGTCGCCGATTTCTCCCGCGGCCCTTTGCGGTGCAGGACCCGGGCGACCGCGCCGTTGACGACGGAGGCGACGACGGACACCGCCAGGCCCAGGCCCAGCCGCTCGGGCATGACCGGGGCGATGAGGCGCTCGATCGCCGAGAAGATGATGAAGGCGGCGGCCACGAAGATCATGGTCCCCTCGACGATCGCCGAGAAGTACTCCGCCTTGGAGTGGCCGAACTGGTGGTCCTCGTCCGCCGGCCGGATCGAGATCTTCAGGACGATGAGGGCGATGACGGCCGCCACGAGATTGACCGCCGACTCCGCGGCGTCGGAGAGCAGGCCCACCGAGCCGGTCATCCACGCCGCCCACCCCTGAGGGGCGATGGTGGTCAGGGCGGCGCCTATGGACAGCCAGGCGTAGGCGCTCAGGTCCTTCGGCGGGGCGTAGCGTGACGAGGGCACGTATGCAGTGTGCCCGGGGCGGCCAGGGCCGGGCCAGTCAGGGGTTTCGCAGGCCCGCAAGCCGGCGGGGCCGTGCGATTCCCCTTGGGCTCGCCGGAGGCGGTGGCCCGAGACCGGGATCGCGCATAATGACGCGGAGGGCGCGTGGGACGGGGCCCCTGGCGCCCGGATCGGTCGGGGGTCTCGCCCATCCCCGGGTCCTGCCGGCCCGTCCCCTGATTCTTCCGCGAAGAACGACGAGCCGGGGTCAGGGCGCCTGCGCGCGGGTCGGGCGGCGCTCGGGCGGGGCCGGCGCGGCCGAACGGGGCGTCCGCCCGGTCCGTGACCGCCCGCCGCGCCGGCACCGCGCCGACGCCGACGTCGTGGACCCCGCCGAGCGGGACGACCGTCCCTCCCGCTCGGCCCGCGGCGGCCCCGGTTTGTCCAAATCTGCCACAAAGACCCCGACCGGGCCGAAGCGCACGAGAAGAAACGTTGATATTCCGCGCCTCTCCTCACCGCCGACCTCGGCCCGGAGCGCCTTTGTAGCGGAGTTGGACACACCCTCGCCCCGGCCGACCCCACAAACCCCATCTGCCCCACTCGGACGACCTCAGAATAACCTTCTTGGATTTACAATGCGAGAATGGCTGTTCCGAGAGATTCCACCACGAGGACCCGGTCTCCATCCGCCTCCGGCAGGAGCGGGGACGCCGCGGGGCCCGGCATTCGGTGGCGCGCCAGGAGCGCGGCCGAGGCGCTGGGTGGCTGGCCGGGGCTCGCGGGTGTGCTCAAGGTCTCCGACTCCCGGCTCGCACGATGGATTGAAGGCGAGACTCCCTCGATGCAGAGAATGTGCGCGCCATCGTCGATCTGGGTATGTCGTCGCCCGGACCCGCCTGCTGTGGGGCGACGACGAGACTCGTGAACCTGTGGCTGAACGGGCACAACGCCTTTCTCGGCGGCGCCCGCCCCATCGATGCGATGATGACCCGAGGGGTCTTTTCGGTGATCGACGCGCTCGATCAGGAGATGGCCGGGGCCTTCGCCTGATGCCCGTCCGCATTGGTTGGCCGCCGGACAAGTGCCCCGGGGCCCGGCGGGGCGGCGAGGAACAAGTGCCGCGCCCAGTGCCCCGTGAGCGCGGTCCCGTAGAATCGCCCGGTGCTCGTCGCCCAGATCCCCGTCCCCGAGGCGCTGCCGGACACCTTCCGCGCCGTCGACCTGTGCGGGTTCCTGCTCAACGGCGATCCTGGGCGGTCTGATCGCCCGGCGCAAGAACTACGACCTGGTCGGCTTCGTCGTCCTGGCGATACTGACGGCCACCGCCGGCGGGATCCTGCGCGACGTCATGATCCAGGCCGGCCCGCCCTTCGCCCTGACCGACCCCTACTGCCTCTACACCGCCTGCGCCGGGGCGCTCATCGCCTGGTGGGTCCCCTTCCGCTCCACCCCGGCGCGGCGCCTGCTGGTCGTGGCCGACGCCGTCGTGCTGGGCACCTGGTCGGCCACAGGGCGCCTCAAGGCCCCTGGCCAACGGGCTGGGCGTCATGCCGGCGCTGCTGCTGGGGTGCCTGACGGCGGTGGGCGGCTCCATGATCCGCGACGTCTCCGTGGGCGAGACCCCGGCGGTCTTCGGCGGCAACAAGCTCTACGCGATCCGGCCCTGTGCGCGGCGGGCACCGACGTCGCCCTCGTGAGCGCGAGGGCTCGCCGAGGCCTGGGCGATGCTCGCCTCCGCCCTCGTGGGCGCGGGCACCTGCCCTGGTGGCCTACTGGCGCTCGTGGCGGCTGCCCGTGTCCGCCGACGTCGAGCGCGAGCGCGCCCGCAGGCGCCGGGAGCGGGCCGCGGCCGGATGGCTGCGCCAGGGGCGGGGAGCGCCGACGACGGCGTCGGCGTCGGCCCCTGGTGCGCGGGAGCCGGGATCGCCGCCGGATGGCGCGCGCGCTCATAGTGCTGCCGCGGCGCCTCCCGGCGCCCGCTGCGGCGGCGCGAGCCACTCGACCCCGCCGATATGTAGCCCGCCGTCCGACGTCGCCGGGCCGCGCGCAGACACTGCTTGAGGTGACGTCCCCGCGCCCGCCGCCGCCGATGCGCCGCACCGGGCCCGACTGCCCGGTCCGAAGTTCGCGCGGCCCGGGCCGCCGTCGCGTCGAGCCGCCCGGCGCTCAGCCCTCGGTGGAGCGGACTTCCGCCTGCCCGACGTCGACCGGGCGGACCCCGACTGCGCCAGCCGGGCTTGGGGGCGCCGAAGAGCCGGTCCTGACGGCCTCGGCGACCTTGTCGGTGACAGCCTCGCCCTGCTGGCGCACAGTTCGAGGCCTTGGTGGAGGCGGGAGTCGACCTTGTTGCGGACGGAGGGGCGCTCGACGATCCTGGTCGCGGCGGCCTTGATGCGCCTCGTACTGGGCGCGACCGGCGCGCGTGCCGAGGACGTATCCGGCGCCGAGCCCGAGGATGAAGGGGATCTTGCTGGCCATGGTGCCTCCTGGGTGCGGGTCGGTTGCGGCGTAGCTGCGCTCACCCCTACCGGCCGCGGGCGGCGGGAACGGGCGCCTGCGGGCGATTGCGCCTTGGGCGATCCGCGCGGGGCCAGGGCGATCCCACGGGTCGGCGTCCGGAGGAGCCGGCGGGATGGCGGCGGCGTTCCACGATTCGATGCGTCCTGCGCGCGTCCGGTGTCCGGAGGGCGGCGGCGTCGGGCGCCCAGCTCGCGAGCACGTCCTCAACCCGCGAGAGCGTACCTCAACCCGCGAGCACGTCACTTAACCCGCGAGCACGTACCTCTGGCAGACGTTCTCGCGGGTCGACGTGACGATCTCGCGAGTTACCAGCGATCTCGCGGACCGCGGCGCCCGGCGCCGCCGCCTCCCGGACGCCGGGACGCGCACTCCGCCCTCGAGAACGAGGGTCGGACCGCCGTGGTTCAGGGGAACGCCAGTGGCCCGAGGAGAACGCCACCATGAGCCCGCTGAATAACCTTCTTGACGGAGGCGTCCCGCTCCCCGCCGGGATAACGGTGGGTGAGGGAAGGTTGATTACCGGTGAGCACAGCGTCCCGCCGCCCGCCGGGATGGCGGAGTCGGAGACCACCGAGGCCGCGCCCGCTGCCCCGGGAGGTCTCCCCCCATGATCCACTCGGGCAGCAGCCGGGCCAGCTCGTAGCCGTCGCGGCCGACGACCACCGGCACGTCCGATTCGGCCAGCGCGCGCGCCACCGGCCCCAGCCCATCGGGTGGGCGAACTGCGTGCCGGCGAGCACCTGCTCCTTCTGGCTCAGCCGCCGGATCGCCACCGCCGCCACCCGGTCGGAGTGCTCGCGCACCACCTCGGAGTAGATGAGCGGGTCGTGCTGGCCGTCGTCGCCGATGAGCAGCCAGCTCACCTCCGGCAGGTCGATCGTGAGGCGCCGCAGCTCGGTGCGCTTGTGCTCGATGCCCGAGCGGAACCAGCCCCGTTCGTCGGGCCCCAGTCGGTCATGAGCTTGGGGGCGGCCGGGAAGCCGTTCTTCTTGAAGAAGGAGCGCAGGGTCGGCACCACGTTCCACGCCCCCGTCGACAGCGAAGATGAGGGGGGCGTCGGGGTGCGAGTCGCTCACCGTGTTGAGCAGCGTCGCCATCCCGGGCACGGGCTCGCGGTTGGCGGCGTTCTTGACCAGCAGGTTCCAGGCGGCGATGAACATGCGCGGCACGTTCGTGACCATGGCCGTGTCGTCGATGTCGCAGACGATCCCTCAGGCGGCTGCCCGGGGCGACGATGTGGACGCGCGTGCTCACCCGTCCGGCCCCGGCGGCGTCGATGACGACGTCGTGCCAGCCGGCGCCCAGCCCGTGGTCGCGCACGACGACGTCGATGTAGCCGGAGCGGTCGCGCGGGTGCGCACGACGGCGCCGCCCACGCGGATCGTGACCGGCAGGTGGGGCACGGGCACGTCGATGAACTGGCGCCAGCCGCGCTGGGCGTCGAGGAGGGTGTCCAGGGCCATCTCCCGCATCGCCGTCGCCGTGGTGGGCAGGCCCGCGGGGACGGAGCGGAACATGGGCCCCTCCGCGGGGGCGTCGGCCGGGCGCATGAGCATGCGCGCCAGGACGCGCGCCATGGAGCCCGCTCGCCCGCCGAGCCGTAGCCGTCGTAGCCGATGACCCGGGGCGCCAGCCGCGCGCCTTGAGCACGGGGATGACGTCCCGGTAGATCCGGTTCTCGGCGGCGCGGGCGATGTCGGAGAGGGCACGAGCCGAGTCTATGGGGCCGGGCCCGCCGTCGTCAGGGCTGCGGCGCCGCCTCGCGGGGGCGCTCGGAGGCGACGCGGGCGGGCAGGCTCCGGGCCAGGACCGCCCCGGCCGCCAGCGCCCACCACGTGTGGGACGAGCCGACGACGGTGGCCCAGGCGGGCCAGTCCTGCTCGACGTGGTTCTGCTCGGGGAACCACCACTGCATCGCCAGGACGAAGACGGCCGCGCCGGCGCCCGCCGTCGTCAGCAGCCCCGGTGCTCGCCACCGCCGCCCGCCGCCGCCAGGGCGATGATCGCGGGCGCACCACACCCAGTGGTGGGACCAGGAGATCGGCGAGACGAGCAGCCCGGCCACCATGGCGACGCAGACCTGGAGGCACGGGACGAGCCCGTCGTCGGCCCCGGTCCCGTCGGTCCCGCTGGTCGCACTGCCGCCGGCCCGGACCCGGTCCAGGCGGCGCAGCAGCAGCCAGGCCCCGACGACGGCGCCCAGCACGCAGACCGCCCAGGCGGGCGTCCAGGCGGCCTCGGGCAGCCAGCGGGCGACGGCGCCCTTGAGGTTCTGGTTGCCCGAGTAGTCGGCGAAGCCGGCCCGGCCCGGGTCCCACATGGCGCGGGTGAAGAACTCGGTCGACTCGGCGGGCCACAGCGCCCAGCAGGCGGCCGTGACCGCCAGCGCCGTGCCGACCATGGTGGCCGCCGCCCGCCACTCGCGGCGCGCCAGCAGGACTAGCACGGCGATCGCGGGTGAGCTTGAAGGCCGCCGCCAATCCGCTGAGCGCGCCGCGCAGGCGCGAGCGCTCGGGCACGGCCAGCAGATCGAGCGCGACCAGGGCCATGAGCAGGGCGTTGACCTGCCCGTACTCCATGGTCTTGGGCACCGGCTCCAGCGCCGTGACGGCGGCCAGGGCGAGCCAGGGGGCCGCGCCCGCCGCCACGTCCTTCGCGGCGCCGAGGCGGCGCAGCAGCGCCCACAGGGTCGCCGCCACGCACAGGGGGCGTGGCCGCGACGAGCAGCACCTGGGCGGTGCGGTCCGACCCCCAGGTCAGGGGGGTCAGCGCCAGTGCGGCGAAGGGCGGGTAGGTGAAGGGCCACAGGTGCTGGGCGGGGTTGGCGTACCAGTCGTAGAGGCTGCCGCCCGCGTGCCACTGGGCGACGGCGTGGTAGTAGATCCAGGCGTCGAGGTTGGACGGGCCGGCCCCGTCCTGCCCCACAGGGGCCGGGTAGCAGGATGCGGCCAGCCCGATCCAGGCGATCGCCCGGGCTGCGCGCGACCTCAGGGCGAGTCTCAGGGTCCGGGTCACCTCCACGGGCCAGGAGTGTAGTGGAGCCCGGCCCCTCAATGCGCGCGGGTCGACGTGCTTCATCTGGGAGCGGATGAGCATGGAGGGGCCCGCCCCTCAATGCGCGCGGGTCGACGGCGCCCGTCACCACTCGCACCGCTCGTCGGGGTGGCCCTCGAGCGGGACGCGGGAGTGGGTGCGGGCGCGCCGCAGGATCCGCAGACTGCCCGCCGTCACCGCCGCGCCGACCCAGGCGAAGCCGGCCACCAGCAGGTAGCCGCCGCGCGAGCCCGAGGCGTCCAGGACCCGCCCGGCGACCATGGATCCCAGGGACACGCCGATATTGAGGGCGGTGCTGACCCAGGCCAGCCCTCCGTCAGCTGGGAGGGCGCCACCGTCACCTGGACGATGTTGTTGCCGCTGGTGATGGTCGGGGCGATGGCCAGGCCGGTGAGCGCGTACAGGGCCGACAGCACCGCGAGGTTCGGGGCGACGGTGAAGGTCGAGGCGCCCAGCGCCAGGGCCAGCGCCCGGCCGCCAGCTGCTTCCACAGCGGCCACCCCACGAGCGCGACCCGTACGCGAGGGCGGCGAGGAAGGACCCGGCCGCCCAGGCCGCCAGGGCCACGCCCGCGACGGGCTTCTGACCGAGCTCGGTGGCGAAGGCGACGACGGTGACGTCGTTGGCCCCGAACATCGCGCCGGAGGTGAGGAATATCACGGCGATGGATACGACCGCGCCGTGGGCCCAGCACCGGCCGGTGCGGCGTCGGCTCAGGGCGGCCGGGCCCCGCGCGCTCGGCGGCGCTGCGCTCGCCGTCGCCGCGGCCCGGGCCGCCGTCCGGCGACGGCGCGGGTGCGGGGCGGGCTCCGGTGGCCCGCTGGGACAGGGAACCACGCCCCCCGCCCGTTTGCAGGACCATGGCGGCGATCCAGCCGCTGGTGACCGGCAGCGCCGGCGTCGTGCACAGGGCTGTGGCGGGACGGGGCCGATCATGAAAAGCCGTCTCGTCCAGGGCCGCCTCCAGGAGAAGGCCGTGTGGATGTCGTCGGGCGATTTCAGCAGCGCCGTCCAGCGCGAACGCACCAGCGAGCCCATGGACCCTCGACAGCGCGCCGGCCAGGGCGGACAGCGCGATGAGCGACCACGGCGCCGCGCGGTGCTGGGCGGCCGCGGCCAGGGGCGAGCAGCGAGGCGCTGGAGGCGACCAGGGCCGGCGCCATGACCCGCGCCTGCCCGTGGGCGTCGACCAGGCGGGCTAGGAGGGGCGCGCCGACGGCGGTCGCGACGATATTGGCGGCGCTGACCGCCCCGGCCGCCGAGTAGGAGCCGTACAGGTCCTGGACCGCCAGGATGGTGGAGATGCCCACCATGGACATGGGGAAGCGGGCCAGGAGCCCCGCGGCGGAGAAGCGCAGGGCCCCCGGCCTGCGCAGAATGCGGCCGTAGGCGGTGAGCATATGCGGTTTTCGCGGTCCCCGCTCAGTGGCTCTTGTTGATCTGGCTGTCCCGCAGAGCTTGAACCCCTGCCCGGTGACCTGGCTCCAGCACTCGACGCCGTCGTCCTGGAGGTGCAGGCGAAGGCGTCGCTCTTGGCGCTGGCGTCGTAGGACAGGACGGCCCCGGAGGCGGAGAAGCCCGTGTCGCAGCTGATGGAGACCTCCCCGTTCTTGCCCACGGCCATGGTCAGGGGCTTGCCCGTGGCGTCCGGGCAGCTGCCCTGGGGGCCGGTCGTGTCGTGCTGGTTGATCGTGCGAGACGGGTTCTTGCTCAGAGGTGCAGCGACATTGCCGCTCGGGGTGGTGAACCCGCTCAGCTCGATGGCGTTGCTGAGGGGCGGGGGCGCGAAGGTGGGCGTCGCCGAGGGCGTGGGGGTGGGCGTGGGAGTGGGGTGGACGTGGGGTCTTGCTGGGCTTGGCGGACGGGAGGCGCTCGACGTCCCTCCGGCGTCTGGGGCGCGGTCGAGGTCTTGTCCGAGGTCTTCGACCCGGCGCCGGCCTCGTCGTCGCCGTCTTTGTCGTTCATCACGGCGAACCACCAGACGATGAGGGCGACGACGAGCACGAGGGCGATGGCCGCCAGGATCCACAGCCAGATGCTCGAGCGCGAGGCCTCCTCCGGCTCGTCCTCGCCGACGCCGAACACGCCTTGATCGGCCGGGGCGCTCCAGGCCTGCTGGGCGGGCTGGGCCTGGTAGGCAGGGCTGGGCCTGGTACTGGGGCTGGGCGGGCTGGGGCTGGTAGGCGAGGCTGGGCCTGGGTACTGCGTCTGGTACTGGGGCTCGGCGGACTGGACCTGGAAGGGGACTGGGTCTGGTACTGCGTCTGGGCCTCCGCCGGCACGCTCTGCAGGCGCCGTGTCGCCCTGGGCCGAGACGCGGAGACCGGGACGGCGAGGTCTTCATCTCCTCGGTGGCGGGCTGGTCGCCGGGGGCGCCTGGGTGGCCGCCGCGGTGAGCGTGCCGTTCATCTGCGCCTGGGTGCGGGCCGCGAGCGCGGCGTCGACGGCGGGTCGCCCAGCGTCCCCAACCAGTTCAGCAGATCCGGGTAGGTGCGGGGTTGGCGGCGATGTACGGGCGCAGACCGGGGTAGTTCTGGGCGAGCTCGTGCGGGGTGGTGAGCTCGGCATTGGGGTCCGTCGCCCGTGCGACAAGGTCGTCCTGAGCCTGAGAGCATGCTGAGTCCTCCGGAGAGTGGTACCCGACGCAGGCAAACGGGGCGCCCGGTTTCTCCGGTGCCCTCTGACGCGAATGGTCGTGCGCGGGTGTCGGCGGGTACCGACTGCCGAGAGCCTACCGAGCCCCGCCCTTGCGCCTGGGCCGTTGGTGTGGCGGTCGTGGCGCGAGCGTCACCGATCGGGCCGATCGACCGACGCCCGGCTCCCCGGCCGTCCGATCGCCCGGCTCCCCGGCTCTCCGGGCCGGTCGGCGGGTACTTCTTCCCCTCGTCCGGGCCGGTCGGCGGGGCGGGGCTACCTCGATGACGCCCCGGGCCGGTATCGTCGGTGGAGCCGGTTCGAGCCCTCCCGCACCGTGCGGCGGGGGCTGGGGCGCCGACCATGGACGCGAGGAGAATCGATGATCGAGTCGCACGACGCCGTCAGGGGCAGCCACCATGAATGCTCCTTCGGCGCCGTGCGTCGTGCCGTTCCCAGATTCGGGGCGGCGACCGACGTCGGCCGTCTGCGCTCGGTCAATGAGGACGGCTACCTCGCCACCGCCCCCGCCTTCATCGTCGTCGACGGCATGGGCGGGCACGCTGCCGGGCGCTCGGCCACCCGCGCCGCCCTCAGGGGCGCTCGGGTCGCTGACCTCCACGCGCGTGACCGACGTCGACACCGTCGTCGACACCGTGCGCGCCGAGGCCGCCGCCGTCACCGCCATCCCTCCCACGCCCTGTACCGGCCCGGGGCCACGGTCGCCGGGGTGGTCCTGGCCGACCTCGCCGAGGGCCGACCTGGATCGCCTTCAATATCGGCGACGCCCGCGTCTACCTGCTGCGCGAGGGGCCTGCTCGAGCAGGTCACCAGGACCACTCCCACGTCCAGGCCCTCATCGACGCCCACCGCCTCACCCCGCTGGAGGCCCGCACCGATCCGCGGCGCAATGTCGTCACCCGGGCCCTGGGCGGCGGCATCAACGACGCGGGCGTGCCCGACACCCACCTGCTGCCCGTGCGCGGCGGGGACCGCATCCTCGTGTGCTCCGACGGCCTGAGCGACGAGCTCGACGACGAGGCCCTCGCCACGGTGCTGGGCGCGGGCCTGTCGCCGCAGCGCGCCGCCGAGATGTGCGCTCGCCGCGGCCCTGGAGGCCGGCGGGCACGACAATGCGACGGCCCTCGTCGTCGACATGCCCGCCTGGGAGGGCACGTGATCGGGGTGAGCTCCGGGATCATCGAGCTGCGCGGGCGCTACGGCGTCGCGCAGCTGCGGGCCGACGCCCCTGCGGACCTCGTCGCGCGGCTGCGGGAGCTGCTGGAGGGGCCGACGGCGCCGACGGCGGCCCCGGGCGGCGCCGCCCGGGCCGACGGCGCCCGGGCCGACGGCGCCCGGGGACGGCGTCGTCCGGAACAGCGATCCCGGCCGACCGCCCCGCTGCGCGCCGACGCCGAGGACGATCCCAGGCCGACCGCCCGCTGCGCGCCGACGCCGAGGACGATCCCGGGCCGACCGCCCCGCTGCGCGCCGACGCCGAGGCGGGCGCCTGGGCCGCCGCCGTCGTACGCCTCCGCCTCCACCGCCGACGCCCCGCAGGAGGCTCTGAACGCGTCGGACCGGGTCGAGGAGTCGCCCGAGACGATCACCTGGTCCGAGGAGGACGAGGCGCGCGCAGCGCCGCCACCACCGGCGTGTGGGTCCCTCCTCGGAACCCGCGACCCGCCGCCGTCGTCGTCCCGCCCGCCACCCGAGCCTGAGCCCGGCTCCGGGCGGCGGCGCCGGCGCCCGGGCGCCGCGACGCCGGGCGGCGTCCCGCCGTCCGTCCTCGCCCGCCGAGCCCGCGCGGCCGCCGCGCCGCCCCCGTGGGCCGATCAGCACCGGCCGGCCCCACCGAGGTGATCTCCTCCGGCGCATCGGCCTCGGCGCGTCGGCGCCCACCGCCGGGTACGATGACCTCGCGCGCTCGCAGGACGCCGGCGCCATGTCCGCCCCGCAGAGCGTGGTGCCTCGTGTGGGCCTCCGTCTGCGCGGCCGGCCACGTCAACCCGCCCGACGCCCCCGGATGCCTGAGCTGCAGCGCGCCCCTGACCGGCGAGCGGCGCCAGGTGCCGCTGCCGGTCCTGGCGACCCTGGTCCTGTCCACCGGTGGTCGGTGCCGGTGCGCGGCGAGATCATCATCGGCTGGGCCCCCAGGGCCCGCCCGGCTGCGCCCCGGGCACGTCCCTGGTGCGGTCCCTCAGCCCACCAGACGGTCTCCCGCTCCCACCTGCAGGTGACGACGGCCCGGGCTGGAGCGTGCTGGCCCTCGACCTCGGTTCGAATAACGGCACCGTGCTCGCCCGTCCCGGAATGTCCCCGGTCCTGCTGGCGACCTCGCTCTGACTCCCTTATTCGTGGGAGACTTGCTGGACGTGGGCGACGGCGTCACCCTCGGATCGACCCACCGCTGTAGGTCCTTCTGCGAAGGCCCCGAACCCACCTGATGAAGGAGTCCCCATGAGCGATATGACCTGGACCATGCTCCCCGAGGTAGACCCGGACAACCCCGACGAGCTCGTACTCGACTCTTCGGGGAGGTCTACCGCATCCACGCCGGATCCAGTTTCGTCATCGGGCCGCGGCGGCGACCTCGACATTGACGACAACCCCTACCTGCACCGGCGTTTCCTCGTCTTCACGAGGGAGAATGGCCTGTGGTGGATCTCCAACGAGGGCTCGCGCCTGTCCGCCACCCTGACCGACGGCGACGGGCTGGTCCAGTCCCGTCTGGCCTCGGCGCCCGCATGCCCCTGGTCTTCCGCGGGTCATCCTCACCTTCAGCCGCCCCCACCACCCATGAGATTGATCTCATCACCGCCGGTGAGGACCACTTCACCGGCATCGAGGGCAACGGCCAGACGACCGGCAAGACCACGATCGGGGTGACCCCATGACGCGCTCGCAGCTCCTCCTGGTCCTGGCCCTGGCCGAGCCCGTTCTCAAGCGCGCCGGGCACCGGCGCCGCGGAGATCCCGTCCTCCTCCTCCGCGGCCGCGCGCCTGGGCTGGCCCCTGACCAAGTTCAATCGCAAAGCTCGACAACGTCTGCGAGAAGCTCGACCGCGTCGGCGTGCGCGGGTGCTGCGGCGGACGCGCCGAGGCGCCGCCTCCAACCGCCGCACCGCCCTGGTGGAGCACGCCGTGTCAACTCTCGCGGTGACCGCCGAGGACCCGCCCATGCTCGACGAGGAGCATGCGGCCAATCGAGGCCAGTCGCCGGGAGAACACCGCCTCCGTGGCCGACCGGTCCCGCGAGCGCAGGGCCTGAGCAATGAGCGCAGATCGTCAGGACGACGCGTTGAACCAGCCGACGGAGGAGCTGCCCGCTGTGCACGAGGACGGGCCCGCCGATCCCGTCGCCCGCCCCGGCGCTCGAACCCGGGCCCGGGCCGGTCCCGGCGCTCGAACCCGGGCCCGCCGGTCGCCGCCGAGCCCGCCCCGGCGCCCCAGTCCGATCCGCCGCCACCCCGCGATGGCGCCCGAACCCGCTGCCGTGATCGTCGCCGGCCCCTGGGCGCCGCCCCCGGCGTCCGAACCCGAACCTGAGCTGCCCCTGGCGTCCGAACCCGCCCCGGTCCGAACCCTGCCGCCACCGAGCCCCTGCCGTTGCCGGAGGCGTCCAAGACCTCGTCCTGGACGTCGGCGCCCTGCGCGAGTCCCGTCCGCCGGACGCCGCGACGCGCGCCGGGCCCTGCCGCCCGCGGCGGCGGGCAGGATCAGGGGCGCTCGTGGCGGTCGTCGTCGTCCTCGTCCTGGCTCGCCGCGGCCGTGGGCGCGGAGCTCTACGCCCGCTCCCGGATCGAGGCCGTGATCCGCTCGGTCCCTGCCGGCCTGTCGGAGGACGCCACGATCTCCGTCGACGGCCTCGTCCTGCCCCAGGTCATGGGATCCAGGCTCAACGTCCTGACCATCGATGCCGACTCCCTCACCCTGACGCGGGCCGCGTCGACCGGGGACGGCGCCACTTCGACCAGCGTGACCCTCAGCGACCTGAACGCCACCCTCACGGGCGTCTCCCTCACCCGGCCGCACACCATCGACGCCGCCGCCGTGACCGGCACCGTCGCCTGGGCGGAGATATCCGCCATTGTCAGGGCCCGCGTGCCCCGCCTGCCGCCGGACCTGACCGTCCAGCCCCAGACCCGCGGCTCGGCGGACTCCCCCGGCGCCATGGTCGCCACCTCGCCGATCCTGGGCTCCGGCACGAGCCTGGTCCTGGAACCCAGTCTCACGGCCGACGGCGGACTCCTCCTGTCCGTGACCAGGGTGACCATCCGGGGCGTCGAATTCGATCTGGACGACGGTCCGCCTCCTCCCAGATCCTCAAGGTCCTGGGCATGGAGATACCCGATATCACAATCGGTCCGGAGGTCCTGCCCGCGGGCGCGGCGCTGAACACCGTCGCCGTCGCCGACGACGGGGCTGGCGCTGACGATATCGGGCAAGAACCTGTCCCTGGAGAAATTTCTAGCGGGCCGTCGTCGCCCCGGTAGGCTCCCCCGCGAACTTCACCGTCCGGAAGGAGTCCGCGTGGCCCACGCCTTCGTCTCGCTGCTGTGCATCGTGGCGGTTGCCCTGCTGGCGCCCCTGCTGTCCTGGGGCGTGCCGCGGCGGATGCTGCCTGAGACCGTCCTGCTCATCCTCGGCGGCGTCGTCATCGGCCCGAGCGCCCTCGGCATCGCCCACATCGGCCGGGACATCGGGCTTCCTCAGGGAGCTCGGCGTCGCCTTCCTCTTCCTCATGGCCGGCTACGAGATCGACGTCAACGAGCTGCGCGGCACGGGCGGGCGCCACGCCATGATCGCCTGGGGCGGCTCCTGGTCCCTGGCCTTCGCCACGGTCGCGGCGGTGGGCGTGACCGGCGGCCCCTCTCCGCCAACGGCATCGCCATCGCCATCGCCATGACTCCACCGCCATCGGCACGATCCCTGCCGATCCTGCGCGAGCGCGACCTGCTGCCCACCGCCGTGGGCGCGGCGATCCTCAACCACGGGGCGGTGGGCGAGGTCGGCCCGATCATCCTCATGGCGCTGCTGCTGGGGATCCCGCTCGACCTGGCAGTCCCTCGTCATCCTCCTGGCCTTCCTGACCATCACCCCTGCTCATCGTCCGCTTCACCGACCGCGTCCAGCGCGCGGGCCGCCGTCTGGTCGAGGCGATCCACCTGGGCGGCTCGACGACGGCGCAGACCACCATCCGCGTCACCATCCTGCTGCTGGTGGGGCTGTGCACGCTGGCAGAGGTCTTCGAGCTCGACGTCGTCCTGGGCGCCTTCGCGGCCGGATTCATCCTGCGCTACGCGGTCCCCGACGGCGACCGCCAGCTGGAGAGAAGCTCGACGGGCTGGCCTACGGGTTCTTCGTCCCGCTGTTCTTCGTCACCTCGGCATGGCGATTGAGCTGGAGCTGACGGCCTCCTCGCTGATCTACCTGGGGGCCTTCCTCGTGCTGCTGGTGCTCACGCGCGGCCTGCCGGTGTGGGTGGCGGCCCTGCTGGAGCGGCGCCGCGACGGCTCGCGCGCCTACTCCGTGCGCCAGTCCCTGCAGATCGCCGTCTACTCCACCACCGCCCTGCCGATCATCGTGGCCGTCACGCAGGTCGCCGTCGACGCCGGCGCCATGAGCGCCTCCCTTCGCCTCGACCCTCGTGCTGGCCGGCGCACTCAGCGTCCTGGTCATGCCGGCCCTGGGCCTGGCCCTGTCCTCCGACGCCGACCGCGCGCCGGCCGTCGAGGCCCTGGCGGTGGTGCAGGGGCCGGTGGAGGCCTCCGGGCGCCGGGCCGAGAACGCCGCCGAGGCGCCGCAGGGCCCGCTCGTGGCCAGCGAGCCGCGCCGCCCCGCGGGCCTTGCGGAGCCGCCGTCCGGGCCCGGGGCCCTCGGGCCCGGACGGCGCGGGGACGCGGCCGACGGTGCCGGGGCCGCTGAATCGGGCGGACGGGCCGAGGCGCCCCCGGTCCCGACGGCGGAGGCGCGGGCCGGGCCCGCCGTCGTCAGCGCCACGACCTGGGGTGCGCCAGCACGGGCTGACTGTCTCTCGAGGCCCGCTACCTGGCCGAGCGCCTGGCGCAGATCGAGGCCGACCGCGCCCACTGGCGCGCCCAGATGCGCAGGCAGAGGCACCTGGACCGGAGGAGGCCGAGCAGCGCCGAGCGGTCCTGCGCGCCCAGAACCGGGCCCACCTGCGCGAGGAGAGGGCGCAGCTGCGCGAGCTGAGGCGGGAGACGGCGCGGGTGCGCGAGGAGTCCAGGTGCCGCCGGGACGCCGGCGGACCCCGCGACTGACGCCAGTCGCAGCGCGCGCCGCGGAGCGGGGTGTGAGTACAGGGCCCCGGTGGAACTCCCCGGGGCGCCCCGTTGCAGGCCGGTCGGCGATGGGCGATCGAGCGCACCGACCGGCGCCCCGCAGCTCCGGGTCCACGCCGGGGTGCGCACCCGGGCGATCGAGGCGTTCATCGCCCGACCGGCACCATCACACCATCAGGAACCTCATCCACCGCGCCTGGATCACCCGCCGCTGAGACCAGCATCCCACCCGCAAGTCCTAACCCGATGACGCGATCTTAGACTGCGCCCATGGTTCGCATGATCTCCTCGGAGGGCTGGCCCGCGCGCGTGAGCGATGACCAGATCATCGGGAGCGTCGGCCAGCGGACCTTCCTGCGCGGGCGCAGCTACGTCAGGCAGGGCCGCGTCCGCTCCGTCACATCTCCGCCGAAGGGGACATCCTCACCGGGCAGGTGCGCGGTTCAGGCGGCCGCGTCTACCAGACGATGGTCTACTGCCACTCCTCCGACGACCCCCGCCCGGTGTGGACCAGCTCCTGCTCCTGCCCGGTCGGCACCGACTGCAAGCACGCCGTCGCCGTGCTCCTGACCGCCCGCGGCCAGGCGGTCCCGGGCCCCGCCAGGACGGGTTCGGGCTGGGAGGGCGCGCTGGCCGACCTGCTGCGTGAACGACTCGACGCCCGCCCCATGGCCCTGGAGGTCGGCCAGGACGATTCGGCCGGCGACTGGCCGCGCCGCAGGCGGGGGCTGAGCCTCCTGCCCCTCGTCAGGGGCCGCAACGGCTGGAACCGCCAGGGCGCCTCCTGGAGCCAGGTGCTGGGCGGCGGGCTCTGACGCGGGGAGGTGGACGACGACGTCCTCCAGGCCGTCCAGGAGATCGGGCGGATGGTGCCCAGGAGCTTCTACTACTCCGACGACCGCGTGTCCCTCGACGACGTCCCGCGCCGCTTCTGGGGGGCTCTGCGCCGCGGCGTGGCGGCCGGGCTCGCGCTGACCACCGCGCAGCGCGGGGGCGGCCGGTGCGCGTGTCCGAGGGGCTCAGGGCCGGGGTGAGCCTGCGGATCGCGCAGGACGACTCCTCGTGGTCGCCCCGGCCCTCAACCTCGAGAACGTGGCGGACCTGGAGGGCGGGTCGCCGACAACCCCCGATCGCCGGGATCGGCAGCCCCATCCACGGGTTCGTCGTCGAGCGCCTCGACGGCGGCCTCGTCCTCATGCCGATCGAGCCCGCCCCCGGCGAGGTCCCTCGCCCGGCTCCCTGGCGGACACGACCCGGCGGATCACCGTCCCGCCGTCGGACGTGCCGCGCTTCAAGAACGAGTACCCTGAGCCCCTCAGCCGCGCTGTGCCCGTGGTCATCCACGACCCGCGGATCGACCTGCCCGAGCCCGCCGCCCCGCACGCCGTCCTGCGGGTGGCGATCGACGGCGCCGCGCACCGCGCCCGCACCGAGTGGCTCTACTGCGCTACGCACCTCCGACGGCGAGGTTCGCCGCGAGGAGGTGCTCGGGGACCTCGACGCCGAGGAGGCTGGGCGGGCGGCCCCCGGCGCCGCGGGGCCTCCCGCCCCGCCGCGGCAGGGTGTGGGCGCCCGTCGGCCGCCGCGCCGCCGCGCCGTCGGGGGCGGGTCGGGACCGCCGCCGCGCCATCGGGGCGGATCGAGCCGGCGGCGGGCAGACGGGGCGGGCCGGACCGGCACCGGATCTGACGGGCCTGGCGGGGCCGCGCCCCCGGGACCTGGCCGGAGCGGCGCCTGCGCACGAGATCATCGCGCGCCTCGCGTCTGGCCGCCGAGACGGGCGCTGTGGAAGCGGCGCAGCCTGTCGGGCATCGACACCGCCCACTTCATGGTCCGCACCCTGCCGGTGCTCGAGGACATGGAGGGCTTCGAGACTGGAGGTGGTCGGGGAGGTGCCCGACTACCGGAGGCCGACGGCGAGGTGCTGGTCACCACCGACGTCGACGAGGACGCGGACCGCCCGACTGGTTCTCCTGAAGGTGCACGTGAAGGTCGGCGACGAGCAGGTCCCCATCGCCCGGCTCGCGGCCGCGCTCGCCAACGGGGACGAGGCGGTCCTGCTCGACTCGGGGGCGTGGATCGACCTGGACCGCCCCGAGATCCGGCGCCTGGCGGCCCTCATGGCGGAGGGGCGGGCGCTGGCCGAGCCGGACCCCAAGGATCCCGACGCCCTGCGCGTGAGCGCCTTCCAGGCCGGGTACTACTGCCGAGCTGGTGGCCCTGGGCGTGGTCGGGCGACCGCGCAGCGCTGGAGGGAGAACGTGGAGCGGCTGCTGGCCCCTGCGGCCGCTCGACGACGGGGGCGACGGTGCCGGCGGGGCCGGGCGCGGACCTGCTGGAGATCCCCGCGCCGCCGGGCTGAACGCGACCCTGCGCCCCTACCAGCTGGAGGGCTACCAGTGGCTGGACCTGCTGCGCTCGACCGGGCTGGGCGGCATCCTGGCCGACGACATGGGGCTGGGCAAGACCGTCCAGATCCTGGCCGCCATCCAGCGCATGCTCGAGGAGCGGCGGGCCGCGGCGGAGCGAGTCGCACTGGATCGGGCCTGCCGCCCCGGCCGGGGCGGACGAGCCTGACGCCGCGGGCGACGCCGGGCGACGCGACCGACGGTCGTCGTCTCTCCCGTCCGCCGGACGGGCGGAACTGGCCGGGCCCGCTGCGGGGCGACTCCGGCCGCCAGTCGTCGGCCCGACCGACGCGGCTCTGGCGCGGCCGCCCCGGCCGGCGCCCGCGCGCCCGGGCCGGTGCTCGTCATCGCCCCCACGAGCGTCGTCGGCACCTGGGTGGAGCAGGCTGGCGCTTCTGCCCCGACCTGCGCGTGCGGGCTGTGACTCGCACCTCCGCCAAGCGCGGCACCAGCTTCGCCGAGGAGGCCGCGCAGGCGGACGTGCTGCTGACCAGCTACACCATCGCGCGCCCGGACGAGGAGTGAGCTGGTCGCCGTCGACCTGTCCTGGCTCGTGCTCGACGAGGCCCAGTTCATCAAGAACCACGCCTCGGCGACCTACAGGGCGGTGCGGCGCCTGCGCGCGCCGTCGGCCGTGGCCATCACCGGCACCCCGCTGGAGAACTCCCTCATGGACCTGTGGAGCCTGCTGAGCGTGTCCGCCCCGGGCCTGCTGCCCGGGCCCCGACCGCTTTCACCCAGCACTACCGGCGCTCCCATCGAGCGGGGGCGACACCGACAGGCTGGAGGCGCTCAGGGCGCTATGCGCCCCTTCCTGCTGCGGCGCACCGCGAGGAGGTCGCCGCCGACCTGCCGGACAAGTCCGAGCAGGTGCTCGCCGTCGAACTGCCGCCGGCGCACCGGCGCGCTACGACGCCCGCCTCGCCCGCGAGCGCCAGAAGGTCCTGGGCCTGCTGGAGACCGACACCGCCCAGGCGCGCTTCTCCGCCCTGCGCTCGCTGACCATCCTGCGGCAGATGGCCCTGGACCCGGCGCTCGTCGAGACCGGGGACTGGAGGATCCGACGCCGGTCCGGGCGGGTCGCGGCGCGAAGACCGGCGGGATGCGGGCGCGGCGCGAAGGGTCCGGCGAGGGCGGGCGCGGCGCAGGCCCACCGCGAAGATCGAGGTGCTGCTCGACACCCTGCGGCCGGTCGTGGCCGAGGGGCACCGGGCGCTCGTCTTCAGCCAGTTCACCTGCCACCTCACCGGCGTGCGCGAGCACCTGGAGGCGGCGGGCCTGCGCACCGCCTACCTCGACGGGGGCCACCGTCGACCGGCAGGGGCGCCATCGACTCTTCCGCTCGGGCGAGGCGGACGTCTTCCTCATCTCCCTCAAGGCCGGCGGCTTCGGCCTGACCCTGACCGAGGCGGACTACGTCTTCCTGCTCGACCCGTGGTGGAACCCGCAGGTGGAGGAGCAGGCCGTCGACCGCGCCCACCGGATCGGCCAGGACAAGCCGGTCATGGTCTACCGGCTCGTGTCCGCCGACACCATCGAGGAGAAGGTGATGGACCTGAAGGAGAAGAAGGCCGAGCTCTTCGACCGCGTCGTCGAGGGCGCCGGGGCGGCCGACGAGGCCGCGGGCGCCGGCATGAGCCGGGCGCGGCTGACCGCCCAGGAGATCCGCGAGCTCGTCGGCGGCTGACCGCGCGCCCGCGCCCTCCTCCGCGCCCTCGCCGGAATCGGTCGAAGCGGCCGGTCCGGCGCCGTCGAGGGCCCCGGCCGCGGCGCGGCGGGGCGGGCCGGGTCACCACAGGGCCGCCGGCTCAGGGGTCGTCCACAGGGCTCGAACGGGGTGGATGCGCAAGACTCCCGCCGGCGTCCACCCTGGGACTGCGGGCCGCGCGCCCGCGGACGACGTCGGACACCGAGGTCCGGCGCTCCCGATCCCGGAAAGAGGAATCATGACAACGCTGAGGCACACCGTGCGGACCCTGCGCCGCTCCTGGCGCCTGGCCCACCTGGGCCGCAGGGGGCCGGACCCGCCCCGACGGCGCGCCCGACCCGCACGCGGAGGCCGGCATGGCCACCGCCGAGTACGCCATCGGGACCCTCGCCGCGGCGGCCTTCGCCGGGCTCCTGCTGGCGATCATCCGCCCGGCTCCCTGAGCGGGGTCCTGCAGAGGCTGCTCGGAGTCCGCCCTGTCGGCGGGCTGAGGCCGGGCTGATGTGGGACCGAGGAGGCCCGGCCCGCGGGGCAGGGCCGGGCGAGGGAACCGCCCTGGGACCCGGCGCGGGGCCGACGCCGGACCGGGCGCGGGCCCGAGTGCGAGCCGGCCCGTCCGCCCTGGGGCCGGGCGCAGCGGCCCTGCCGCCCGCCAGTTCCGGGGCCCGACGCGGCCGCCGCCCGCCCGGCCCGGGGCGGGCGCCGTCGTCGGACCGCCGGCGAGGCGGGCATGGCCACGGCGGAGCTGGCCGTGGCCATGCCCGCCCTCGTCCTCGTGCTCCTCATGGTGCTGGCGGGGTGAGCGCCGGGGTCACCCAGCTGCGCGTCACCGACGCCGCGCGCGTGGCGGCCCGCGCCGCCGCCATCGGCCAGACCGACCTCGCCGGGGCGGCGAACCGCGCCGGCGGAGCGGTGGACCTCGCGGTCGAGCAGGGCGAGCTCACCTGCGTCACCGCCAGCCGGCGCGTGCCCGGCCCGCTCGGCGGACTGGGGACCGACGGCCCGCAGCCGCGCCTGCGCCTACACCGAGCCGAGCGGGCCGATGAGCGCGCCGACTGCGACCTGGCGCCGGGCGGCGGGGAGAGGGCTCGGGGACCGTGCTGGTCCTCGGCGTCATCGGGGTGCTGCTCGCGCTCGCGGTCGGCGTCGCCGCCCTCATCCGGGCGCAGGCCGCGGCCGGTCGGGCGCGGCTCGCCGCGGACCCTGGCCGCTCTGGGCGGGGCGACGGCGCTCAACTCGATCACGGCGCCCGCCGACCCCTGCGTCGTGGCGGGCGGTGTGGCCCGGGCCAACGGGGCGGTGCTCAGCTCGTGCGCGTGACGGGGAGGACGTCGTGGTGGAGGCGGGGGTGCGGGTCCAGGTCCTCGGGTGGATCGCACCGCCACGGCCGCCGCCGGGCGGGGCCTGTCGACGCCCCCGGGGCCTGGGCCGTGACGCGCTCGCCGTCCGTGCCGCCCGTCATCGGCAGTGCGCGCCCGCGGCGCGCGGCGCGCGCTACTCGGTGAAACCGGGGGCCATTCCCCGAGTGCGTGACGCCCGAGTCCGGTCGTCCCAGGTGAATATCGATATGGACCTCCGCTGGCTCGGCGTTCGACTCCCCGTCCCGGGGCCAGGTGTAGGTGACCTGGATCGCGGCGTCGTCGAGGCGCACCACCTGGGCGAAGCTGATCGGTTTCGATGCAGTCGTGCCGATGTACTGACCGCGGTGGAACAGCATGATCTGGAAGGGGAGGAGACAGTGCTCCCTAGGGGATCCCCAGGACCACCCAGGACAGTGCGGCGCACGCGTCGTAGGTGGTGGTGTCGGCCCCTGTCGAGATCCCACTGCCAGTCATACTTTCGCTATGGAATGTCGGCACCTGGGGGCCCCACGTCGAGACGGCCTCGGCCCCGGTCATGGTCGCGCACTTCTCAGTCGGTTGAGCTGAGGCGGTCTCCGGGGATGCGGACTGCCGGCGGCCGGGTCCGGGCGCTGGCGTCGTCGGAGGAGCGTCTGGTCGTGCCGCCCCGGCATCCCGCCAGGGCCAGGGCGACGAGCAGGGCGGCGAGTCTTGTGAGGGCCGGTGAACGCGGCACGACAGCTCCTTCGCTGAACGGTGGCGGGACGGGGCCTGAGACCCCGATCACCGCATTATACGTGTGCGTCGGGTTCTCGGGTCTTCGGGTCCTCCGGCTCGATCACGCCGCCAGGGGTTCGCGAGCGTCCCGGCGGAGAGGACGGTCGTGGCGCCGTGACATGATCGGCCCGTGCGAATCGATACGGCTCCCGAGCTCGGACGGACCCGCAGCCACTGGTACTGGCGCCCTGGCTGGGCGCCCGGGAGGCGGATGTGCACCTTCCACTCACCATGGAGCGGGCCGACGCCGTCCGGGGCTCGCCCGCTCGGTCCGCCCGGTCCTCGAGCGCTTGAACTCGTCGACCCGGTGCCCGAGCCGTGGCTCCACCTGACCATGAACGGGCTCGGATTCGCCGGCGAGGTCCCCGATGACCGGCTCGAGGCGGTCGCCGACGAGGTCTTCGCCCTCTGGTCGTCGCTGGACGACCCCGTCCTGCGGTTCACGCATCTCTTCGTCGTCTGGAGGGCGCCATGCTCGTGGCGGAGAGGAGCGACTGGCTGATGGCGCTGGCGCGGGCGCAGCGGGCCGCCATCGACCGTCTGCTCGGCCCGCGCGAGCGGGGCGACTTTCTGGCCGCACGCCTCCCTGTGCTACTTCAACGGGCCCGATGGATCCGCGCCCGCTGGTCGGGGCGCTCGCGCCGGTGCTCGACGCCGTCCCGGACGGGGTCGACGCCGCCCCGCGCTGACGCTCATGCGCCTGGGTCGCGACGAGCGCGTTTACACGTGGGAGGTGCTCCGGCGGGCTTGACCCGGCTCGCAGGCGCCGCCGGTCGTCCCGATGCGGCGCCGCCCCGGCCGCCGTCGTCTCAACCGCGCAGGGAGCCCCAGATCATGATCAGCGGCAGCGGCAGGCACACGACGGCCAGCGCCACCAGGTTGGCGAGGCGGTGGCGGGCGAGCATGGCGACGAATCGCGCAGGAAGGCGCTGATGCGGAAGTACAGGGCGGTGCGGGCGGGTGCGACCTGGACGTCAGGCCCACGTCCGGGCCAGGGCCGCCGTGCGCAGCACGTGGTAGTCGCTGGTCACGGCGACGCCGCGGGCCGACTCGCCCAGCCGCTCGTGCACGAGCTCGCGGGTGAACTCCAGGTTCTCGCGCGTGGTGCGGGAGCGCTCCTCCAGGAGGATCGCGGAGGCGGGGACGCCGAACCTCATCGCGTACTCCGCCATGGCCGAGGCCTCGGAGCGGGGCTCGTCGGGCCCCTGGCCGCCGGAGAGGACGAGGGGATGCGCTCGCCGCCGGCCGCCCGCCACCGGGCGATGCCCACCTCGACGCGCGTGCCCAGGAGCCTGGCCACCTTCCCTGAACCAGGCCGGAGCCGTGAACGACGACGAAGTCCGGCCTCGGCCGCCGCCACAGGCGCGGGTAGACCCAGGCGTGAGCAGGTCGGCCAGCAGGAGGAAGCCGATCCAGGCGCAGGCGAACACGACCGCCAGCGCCAGTGCGACGAGCCACGGCAGCGAGCGCGCCAGGACGACCGAGGCGATGCACAGCGCCACGACCCCCGCCAGGCCCGCGCCCGCCAGCAGGGACAGGAGGTTCGCGAGACTGCGCCCCTCGCGGCGCCACGTGACGACGCCGTTGGCGATGAGCACCACGATGAGGACCAGGACGAGGAGCGGGGCCAGGAGCGCGAGGAAGAAGACCAGCCCGGTCAGCGGGTCCGACCCCCTCGAGAGGACCGCCACCAGCATCCACGCCGCGATGAGGGCCCCCGTCAGCCACAGGGCGTTGGCGGGCCTGCGCGGATCGCGGCGGATGGAGACGACGGCGCGCGCGATGACGGCCGCGGCGATGAGGATGAACGGAATCACTCCGGGAACATGCGCCCATTGTCGCAGGGGGTGAGTCGGCGATCCTCAACGACCCCGCCTCCACCAGGGCATGCGCTCATTGTCGCAGGGGTGGGCGTCGGCCGTGGGCCGCGCCGTGCGACGTCGCGGGGCCGCCGCCGTAGGGTGGGAACCATGAGGACCCCTGCGCCGGATTCGGGCGATGGGCTCGAACGACTCCTGGAGCGCTTCTTCGCCGCGGAGAACGCCCGGGACTGGGCGGCCTACGCGAGCCTCCTCCACCCCGGGGTGGAGTGGACCCTCGTCGACGACGGCGCGGAGCGCAGGATCGTCGGGCGCGAGGACTACCTGGCCGCCATCGCCGCCGCCTACGACGGCACCGGCACCGCCTTCTCCTGCCTCGACATGACGGTCGACCGCGGGCGCGGCCGGGTCGTGACCCTGCTGGTCAACGACGACGGCGAGCGCTCCCTGGACGTCTTCGACGTCGAGGGCGGTCCCATCCGGCGCGAGTGGGAGTTCCTGCTGGGCGCGGGCATGACCCGGCGGGCCGGTGGGATGCCGGGCCGCGATGCTCCCCGGGCCGGGGGCGGTGACTCGCTCCCGGGGTCCGGCGCGCCGTCCGCCTGAGTCCCGGCCCTGGGGAGTCGTTCGAGTGCGCGCCGCCACCCGAGATCCCCATCTGCTGAGCCCCGGCCCTGGGGGAGTCGTTCTGGTGATGTCACCTGGGCTCGCATTGCGCCAGGTGGGATTGCGCGGATCGAGTGCAGGCGGATTTCGTCGCGCCGGGCTAGCACGGCGCGAGGCGGGTGGATTGTGTCGCGCTGGGCTCGCATTGCGCGAGGCGAGGTGGATTAGTGTTGCGCTGGGCCTCGCATTGCGCAAGCCGGTTCCGGCGCGCGCCGGTTGGCCGGGACGGCTCCGGTCACCGGCGGGATGGGCGGGCACGGGGTGGTGCGGGTGGGGCCTGGGACGATCCGGGCGGGCAGCCAAATCTGTTGCAAAAGGCGCCCCGCGACCGGATCGGCCGCGAGAAGAAGCGCGGAATATCAACGATTCTCCTCCGGCGCTCCAGCCCGATCGGGGCCTTTGCAACAGATTTGGACAACTGACCTCCGGTAGATTGAACGAGCACCCCTGAACCCGGCCCCGATGTGGCGCATGGGACTCGTGGGACGTCCGGGATGCTCCGGCGAGGTGAGGATCCGGGGCTGCCCCTGGCCCCTCGACGACCGCACACCCGGCCCCGAGGATGGCCGGGCCGACCGCGCAAGGGACCTGGTCGCGCAGGGGCCCCGACCGCCCGTTGATCGGCGTCACCCCGCCTGGTACCGTGCTCCCGCCCTACTCCGACGACAGAAAAGTGAGGTCCCATGACACCGCCGTCTCCGGCCTCCCGCGGAGGCCGGTTCCCCGACCGCGGCTGAGGCCGCAGGATCAGGAACCCCATGACCTTCACCATTATCCAGCCGCCGACGTCGAGGCGGCCATCGACTCCTCCGTCGCGTCCCGCTCTCGTGGACTCGCCGACCCAACGGCGCCAGCGCGACCCCGACGGCCTCTCCCGGGCCTTCGCCGGAGGTGACTTCCGCCGCCCCGACCTGGTCTGGGCCGCCGTCGGGGACGGGGGCGAGCCCCGAGCCGTCGTCGCCGGTCTCCTCGCGGGCACCCAGACCGTGCTCGACTTCTTCGGCGCCGACGACGAGGCGGCGCTGACCGCCGTCGTCGCCGCGGCCACGGCCGGTGTGAGAGACCAGGAGTGGCCTGAGGCCTGCTTCTACGCCCGCCGGGCGCGAGAGTCGACTCCCCGCAGCTGCGGCCGTGGGTGCGGGCCTGCGCGATGCGGGCTGGGACCTGCTCGTGGAGCGCCACCACTACGACCTCGCGCCCGCACCCGGGCCTGGCGGCGCCGCCCGCCGACTGCCCGCTGCGCCTGGAGCCCCTCGCTGGACCGGAGGATCCGCGCCTCGAGTCCGCGGTGAGGGACGTGCTCGTGGGCAGCCTCGACGTGGCCGACCGGACGCTCACCGCCCGCGTCGGCCTGGAGCGGGCGGCGCGCGAGGCCGTCCGCGACCTGCTCGCCTCCGACCCTGGCGGTGCCGCGCCTGGCCTACGACGACGGCCCCGAGCCCGTGGGCCTGGTGTCCTGGATCGGCGGGCCGGGAGGGTCCGGCCACGTTCTCCTAGTGGGTGTGGGCCACGGGCACCGGGGCCGCCGCTACGGCCAGCGGCTGCTCGAGCTCGCCACGCGCTCGCTCGTCGAGGCCGGCGCCGCAGCCTCGTGGCCGACGCCGACGTCACGAACGCTCCCATGGCGGCCGCCTTCGAGCGGGTCGGCTGGACGGTCGCCGAGCAGCGCATCGACATGCTGCCGCGCGAGCTGCTCCTGACCGCCCGCTCTTGACCGCGGCTCGCTGAGGGGTGCGGTCCGCCGAGGCTGAGGGGTGCGGTCCGCCGAGGGGCTGGCAGCGCCCGTGTTGCTGCGGCCGCCGGAGTTCCGCCGGGCGCCCGGGCGGGCGGGGACGGGCCAGAACGCTGGCGTGCACGGCCGGCGCCCGGGCGGGCAGGGGACGGGTCCCGGGGACGCACTGGCGAAAAAGTTCTTGACCGGTCGTTCTGGAACAGCTAGTCTAAATCCCAGCGGACGCCCCAGAACCTTTCTCCGAGTCCGACGTCGTCGCCTCCGCCTGCCGTTTCGCCCGCCGCGGCTTCGCCGCCACGAGCGTGGACGACCTCGTGCGCGCCACCGGCGTCGGGCGCGCCAGTCTCTACGGGGCCTCGGCTCCGAGCGACGGCCTGTTCCAGCGCTGCCTCAGCGGGGCGCTCGCCGCGCTCGGGTCCGGATCCGCGTCCGGCCCGACCGGTGCGCCCTGACGGAGCGATCCGGCTGGCGGGGCCAGTGCGCCCGGGTCCGGATCCGGCCCGACCGGCGGAAACCCGGCCCTGACCGGCGAACCCGGCCCGGCCGGCGAGACCCGGCGAACCCGGCGCTCTCGACCTGGTCTCGTCTCCTCATGGAGCCTCGCGCCCGACGACTCCGCCTCGCCGACGAGATCGGCCGGGTGCTGCGCGGAGTGAGCGCCACCGACCTCGGCGAGCGCCTCCTGCGCGCGCCGACCTCTGACCCCTCATCCGCACCACTCGTCTCAGGAGCGAATCATGTCCGCCAACCGCAACACCATCACCCTGGAGCCTGCCGGGACCCCCGCCGAGATCATCATCGAGCCCCGGGGCCTGGACAAGATCTTTCGGCTTCCGCTCGCGCCCTGGCCTACCCGCTCGCCCACGTGCGCGGCGCCACCTTCGACCCCGGCCTCAGCGCGAGCCCAGGGCGTGCGCGGCCCCGCCTCGGGCTGCCCAACAAGCTGGTCGGCACCTTCCACACGACGGCACCAAGCAGTTCTGGAACGTCTCCGGCTTCGAGTCCGTCCTGGTCATCACCCTCGACGACGAGGAGTACACGGCCCTGTACCTGTCCGTCGAGGACCCCGAGGGGCTGGCCCGCGAGATCAACGCCGCACTGCGGCGCGCCTGAGTCCGGTGCGGCGCGCCTGAGAGCCTGAGCGCCTGAGCGTCCGGGCCGCGGCGGTCCCGCCCGGACGCCGCGCGCTTCGGGTCTTCCACGACTCACCTCACCGCCACGCCCAGGGTCCCGTCCGGGCGCCGCGCGCTTCGGGTCCGACGGCGCAGCGGCGCTGTCCCCATCGGCGCGCCGGTCAGGCGCCCGCCGCGCCGCGCCGCATGTGGCGACGCAGTGACCCTCGCCCGCGGGGCCCAGGCCCATCGCCTCGTAGAAGGCGCGCGGGGCGGGGGCGTCGTCGGCGAGCAGGAGGACTGGCGCACGCGGGCGAAGCGCTCCATGGCGTCGCGCAGCAGGCGGGCGCCGATGCCGCGGCGCTGCCAGTCGGGGTGGACGAGCAGATCCTGGACGTAGGCGATGGAGGCGCCGTCGCCGACGACCCGCACGAGGCCGACGAGCTGTCGCCCCCGCCCGACCCTGCGCCCGGCCCTTCCCCCGGGCTCATGCCCGATCCTCGCCCTGCTCCACGGCCGGGCCCGCGCCCGGCCGCCCGTCCGCCACCCGGCGGCCTCGCCCGAACTCGACTCCGCGTCCGACGGCGCCCACGCCGTCTCGAACCACAGGGAGCCGTCGAGGCAGGCGTCCAGCAGGCCTGGTGCCAGGTAGAGGCTCCACCCGGACGCCGGAGTACAGCGCCTCCAGCTGGGCGGTCGAGGGCCGGGAGGAGCAGTATTACACTCGCGAGTCGACGCTATCGGTTCGACTCGCAGCGGTGCCCCTGTCCGGGGCGCCGCCCATTAAAGCTGGCGGTCATCCGCCTACCGAGGGGCCCGGAATGACCCAAGACCCGCGACCCGCGCCGGTCGCCGCCGCACCCGCCGCCGCCGTGCCGCCACCGACGCAGCGGCCGCCGCCGCACCCGTCGACACCGCGCCCACCGACGCAGCGCTGGCCACCGGTGCGCCGGTCGGCGCAGCGACGACCGCACCGCGCCGTCGTCCCATACGAGGGAGCGTGCGCCGCCTGCTGCTGGGACTGGCGGTGTTCCAGGGGCTGTCCACGCTCGTCGGCTTCGTCGAGCTGCTCCTCGCCCCCACTACTCGCGTTCCTCCTGGACGGCACGGCCTTCGCCGGCCGGTACGCGCTGGCGGCCGTGCTGCTCGGGGCGGTGGTCGGCGGCTTCCAGTGGGCCGCCGTCGTCGTGCATCTGCGCGCGCCCGGTGGCTGCCTGCGACCCACGCCCCTGGCCGGGCTGGTCATGCTGGGCTGGATCGCCGGGGAGTGCCTCGTGCTCGGGGTGTTCATGGGCCCCACGCCCTGTGGGGCGGGTCGGCGCGATCCAGCTGCTGCTGGTGACCGTCCTCATGGGGGCGTTCCGGCCCCAGCCCGGCCTGACCCGGTCCGCGCGGCTCCCTCGCGCGGGAACGCGCTCACCGCCCGATTCGTGACCCGCCCGCCTCCGGTGCGGCGGATCGCGGCGCGCAAACGTAGGGACTGCGCTCGTCGTGCTGGTCGGCGGCATCGGCGCATGCGTCGCCACGGTGGCGGGATTCCTGCTGTCGGACTCCTCCCGCGCGCGACCGGGATCATCCTCGGCGTCGTATACGTCAAGAGCGGCCGCAATCTGTACTGCTCGGCCGTCCTGCACAACCTCGGCTCGCCCCTGCCGAACCTCCCTTCTGAGAGCCCCACGGCGCCATCCGCCGCCGCCCGACCCGCGAAGGCATGAGCGCGTCCTTGAGCGCCCCGCAGCACCGGCCCCGGTCGTCCGATCCCCGGTCGTCCGATCCCCGATCGGCCCTGGCCGAGGCGCCCGCGCCCGATCGGCGCGGGGCGACGGGCGGCGCGACATCCTTTGGCGCGCCGTGCGCGGTCCCTACGATGGGCCGTGCACGCTGGCGGCCACTCTGAGGAGGCGGAGGATGCTGAGACGATGGGACCGGGCAAGCCCTCGTGGGAGGGGCGCGTCAGCGGTCTCGCCGGGGCTGGGCGTGTCCTCCCCGGGATCGACGGGGACGGCCGATTCCTCCCGGGCACACCGGCCGCGGCGCCGACGCCTCCCCGAGCTGCGGCTCGACGGCCTCACGCAGGACGCCGAGCGCCTGGCGGTGGTCCTCACCGACGAGACGCACCCGCTGCTGGGCACCATGACGCACTGGCTCGTGTGGAATCTGCCGGCCGGGCCGGTCATCGGGGCGGGCTGCCGCCGGGGCGCACCACCCGCGACGGGGGCCGTCCAGGGCCGGGGGCTACGGACTGCACTGCCACTGCGGCCCCAAGCCGCCGCGCGGGACCAGCCACCGCTACTCCTGCTCGTCCTGGCGCTCGACGCCCCGCTGGAGTGCCCGGCGTCGGCGGGCTCGCGCCGCTTCTGGCGGGCCGCGTCCGGGCACGTGCTCCAGTGGGGCGTCCTGGAGGGCGTCTTCGAGTAGCGGCGGGGCGCCTTCGAGGGGCCGTCGGCCGTCCGCCCGGTCCGGCGCCGCCTCGGCCCGCGCGACGGCGGCCCGCGGGCCCCGCCGTCCGCCCGGTCCGGCGCCGCCTACACTCGCCGCATGAGCTCCCGAACCCCCGACGACGGCCGGGGCGGCGCGCCCGCCCCGGGGAATCGCGCGAGGGAGCCGTGCGCGCCCGCTGGGCGCGCGCCCGCGACGCGCTCCTGGCGCGGCTCCCCTCCTGGTGGTGGCCCGTGACCGACCCGCACGTCCGGCTCGCCGCCGGGACCGAGTGCGTGGGGGCGCTCGCCGTCGTCGGGGACCGGCTGGCCGTCCTCGATGTCGAGGGCGCGGTGGGGCTGCGCTCCTGCTCGACGACGCGCCCTGGATCGTGCTCGACTGTCCGCCGATGACCGCCGTGACCGGACTGCGCCGTCGGACCGCCGAGGCGACCCGACCGCCTGCGTGACGGCGGGGCCGACGGCGCGGTGCGGATCTGGGACGAGCAGGGGCGGGCGTGTCGGGGCTTCCGGTCGCGCCCGGCCGTCGCCGCCCTCGCCGCCGTCCCTGCTCCGGGCGGCGGGCGGTGGCTGGCCGCCGCCGGCGACGACGGGGCGGTGCGGGTGCACGACCCCGAGGACGGCCGGCGGACGTGCGCCTTCCGCGCCGGGTGCGCCGCCAACGACCTGGTCGGCTACCCCACCCGCTCCGGGCGGCTGCGCATCGCGGTCTCCGGTTCGGTGAGTTCCGGCCCGGCGAGCCCCGCCCGGAGAACTCCACCCCGATGGTCTCCGGCCCGGTGAGTCCCGATTCGGCGAGTCCCGGCCCGATCGACCCGCTCCGCGAGGCGGCGGGCGGCGTCCGCGTGTGGGACCCCGTCACCGGGAGCCGGTCGGGCCGGAGCTGACCGACGCCGTGGACGAGTGTACACCGTGCTGGCCGTGGGAGGACGTCGATGCGGGGCCGCGACTGGTCACCGGCGAAGGGTATGCGGGGTTCATCCACTCGATGAGCGACGAGGTGGTGCGGATGTGGGACCCGGCCACCGGGCGGCGGGTCGGGGAGCCGCTCGTGGCCGACGCGGGCTACTCCGGGTACGCCCCGGCCCTGGGGACCTGGAGGGCGCCGGACGGGACGCCCTGCCTGGCCGCCGTCCTCGCGGAGGGCGGACCCCGAACCTGGTGGTGTGGGACCCGGCCACCGGGCGGCGACTGCCCGCCGCTTCCGCGATCCCGAACCGCCTGCAGCCGCAGGCGGAGGCGCTGGCCGTGTGGCACCGGAACGACGGCGCCGTCCGCCTGGTGACGGCCGTCGGCGACAGCATCCTCGTGTGGGACCCTCGAGCTGCCCGGACCCTTCCCTGCCCGACCCGCCGTCGCCGGTCACCGCCGCGGCTTTACACCGCCGCCGACGGCGGACGCGCCCTGGCGGTCACGGACCGCGACGACCGGCTGTGGCTGCTGGACGCCGACGGCGGGGTCCGCGCCCGGGTGGACACCGAGCAGTCCAGCCCGCACACCATCCTCACCTGACCCGCCGGGACGGGCCCCCGGATCGCCACGGTGGCGGGCGACTGCACCGTCCACGTGTGGGACGGCGCCGGCCGGTGGCTGTCCTACGTCGACTTCCGGGGCCCGAGCGCCTGCGTCGAACTCGTGGGCGCGGGCGAGGGGACCCTCATCGCCACGACGGTCGCGGGCGTGCGCCGCCTGTGGGACCCGGAGACCGGGGAGGCCCCTCGGGCGCGGAGCGATCCGTCCGGGCGGGGCATGAAGCCCGCCCACTCGCGGAAGGCCCTCGGTGGCGGAGGCGACCCGTCCGGGCACGTGTCCCAGTGGGGCGCCCCGGAGGGCGCCTTCGAGTGGGGGGATGGTCTCGGAGCCGCTGCGAATGCGTACGAGTATCCAATGAAGGCATACTGATGTCATGTCCAGGATGACGACCATCAAGGTCAAGACCAGCACCCGTGACGGAGTCCGCGCGCTCGCGGAGCGCCAGGGCGTGACCATTGATGTCGCGATCCGTCGGATGACGGCGCTCGCCGAGCGCGAGTCGCGCTTCACCGCGCTCAAGGCGGCAATGGAGGCCAACCCGCCGGACGAGCTCTACCGCGCCGAGCTCGCGGACTGGGAGTCGGACGCGTGGAACTGACGCCTCAACCGCGAACCGGCGAGTTGTGGTGGGCCGCGCCCGACCCGTCCGTCGGGCGGGAGCAGGCGGGGCGTCGCCCCGTGCTCGTCATCTCCAACGCCCGGTATCACGACGCTGTGACGATGCTCGTCGTGACAGTGCCGGTGACCTCCGTCGACCGGCACTGGCCGAACCACGTGCGAATCCCTCGGCGGCGCGGATCTTCCGCGGATTCCTTCGCCATGACCGAGCAGGTCCGCACGATCTCCCGGGCTCGACTCGTTGGGCGCATCGGCGCCGTCGAGGCCGATGCCCTCGCCGATGTGCTCCGCTGGGTGCGGGACTGGATCGCCTAGCCCGTCGAGGCGGGGACTCCACGGCGGAAGTCGGCCCGCGAAGACTCCCTACCGCCCGTCTCGCCCGGGCGGTCGGACTCCACCAAGTCAGAAAGGGGTGGTGGCGATGACTCGGATATTCACGGTGACGGCCGAACGGGGGCGCGGCGACTGGTGGGTGCTGGAGGCCCCGACGTGGGCGCAGTCTCCCAGGTGCGGCGCCTCGATCAGGTTGAGGACGAGATGCGCAGGCGATCGCCCACCTGGCCGGTCTGCCCGAGTCCGAGGTCGAGGTGGATGTCCGGGCGACTCTGCCCGAGGACTGTGTCGAGCACGTCGGGCAGGTCCCGCCGCGGCAGGGTGTGCTCAGGGGTCGTTAGGGGGTCGGGGTCGGGTGCTGTCGGGCTGTGGATGGTCGAGGGGGCGGTGGGTTGTCCAAATCTGTTGCAAAGGCCGTTGCGGGGTCCGGGTGGTCGAGGTGAAACCGCATGATTCCGCGGTTCTGTCGGCAGTGCGTGGGGTGCGCGGGCGCCTTTGCAACAGATTTGGACATTGTGCTGCGAGTCCGGTGTCCGATTCGGGTCCGGTGTCGGCTCGCGGGAGGGCTCTGAGCCGGGGGTCTCCGGTCGCCGGGCCGCGTGTGCGCGGCTCGATCCCTCGGATTGGCGCGACGAGCCGGGCTCCACAAGCAGGGCTCCGCACCAGCTGTCCACAGGACTAGGGTTGGCGTGCTCGTATTTGACCATGACGGCGTGCCGACTGGTCTGGGCGTGAGACGGCGAAGACCAGGGCGCCCGCGAGTTCGGGGTGGGCCGACTCGAGCCCGGGTGGTGATGGCGCGGGCAGTGGGGTCCTCGGCGTCGAGGGGTGGTCGCCGCTGTCGGCCCTCGCCCCGCCCCACCCGGCCCGCAGGAGCCTTTGGACGGGGCATGTCATGACGGGGCGGCGAGTACCCTGGGAGCGCGCCGATCCTCAGCGTCCTTGTCGCCGCTCCAACGCAGGAGAACGAGATGAGTAGATCTCTTCGTGGCTTAGCACTTCCAGCTGCAGCACTGCTGGCCCTGGCCCTGGGCGCGGTGTCTCCCGCCGTCGCCGACACGCCCTCCGACGCCTCCTCCCCGGAGCCGTCCACCCATACGACGCCCGCCAAGCCAGGTGTCGACGTCGCCGAGGCGCCCACGCCCGCCGCACCGCAGGCCGACGCGGCTGCCGAGGACCCGGCTGAGCCGACGACCTCACCGGCTGCCGACCCGACCGCCGACCCCGACGCCGAGTCGGCCGCTGACCCGGCCGCCGAGCCTGCGCCGGCAGAAGCGCCTCCCGCCCCGCAGCCCGCCACCGGCACGTGGGTGCGTGACGCGGCGGGGTGGAAGTACGTCGACGTCGACGGCAGTGCCGTGACCAACCAGGTCAAGGAGATCGACGGCACCACCTACGCCTTCGACGCCACCGGTCACGTCGCACGGGGCTGGTGGCGCGACGCCGAGGCCGCTGGTACCTGTCCTCCGACTACGGCGTGCGCACCGGCTGGCAGCGTGACGGCGCCAACTGGTACTACCTGGACTCCTTCGAGTCATGCACACCGGTTGGCTGGTTGAGGGCGGCGCCTGGTTCTACTTCCACAGCACCGGTGCCACGGCCACCGGCTGGCAGCGCGTGGACGGCACCTGGTACCGTTTCAGTTCCACCGGCGCCATGATGTCCTCGGTGTGGCTGCGTGAGGGCTCCACCTGGTTCTACCTCGACTCCAGTGGCGCCATGGCGACGGGGTGGCAGAGTGTGGGCGGCGCCTGGTTCTACTCCACAGCACTGGTGCCATGGCCACCGGATGGTTGCACGACGGCGCCCACTGGTACCACCTGTGTCCAACACCGGCGCCATGACCCAGGGCTGGCTGCACTCGGTGACTGGTACCACCTCGACCCCGTGCAGGGCGGCGCCATGGCCACTGGATGGCTGGGCATCGGCGGACACTGGAACTATTTCGACGCCTGGGACGGCTTCTGGGTCAGCGACCGTGATAGCTTCGCCGCCGACTGGGAGTACGCGCGCACCCTGTACAGCCCGACGAACTACCTCCTCGTCGTGGACACCAGTGCCCCGCACTGCATGTCCTTCTACTGGCGCGACGGCGCCTGGCAGCCCCACCACGACTGGCCCTGCTCCGTCGGCGCCCCCGCCACGCCGACCGTGCGCGGCACCTTCGCCATCGGATCTCGCGGACGCTCCTTCGGCTCCGGGTACACGGCCTACTGGTGGACCCAGTTCCACGGCGACTACCTCTTCCACTCCGTCCTCTACTACCAGGGCACCTACACGATCAGGACGGCACCCTGGGTGGGCACGTCTCCCACGGGTGCGTGCGCATGCGGATCGAGGATGCCAAGTGGATTCACGACAACATCCCCTCGGGGACCCTACGTCGTCGTACTGATGGTCCCCGGCGGCGGGTCACGGCGACGCCCGCACACACCCTGTGACCCCGCGCAGGAGAACCCATGAGATTGTGGAGCCTGCACCCGAGCCTGCTCGACAGGGCCGCCCTCATCGCCGGGTGGCGTGAGGCCCTGCTCGCCCAGAAGGTCCTGCGGGGCCAGACCACCGGCTACCGCCACCATCCCCAGCTCGTGCGCTTCCGGGACGGCACCAGCACCGCGCCCGGTGCCCCCGCGCCCGCACCCGGTGCGCTGATCTCCGCCTACCTTCACGGCCTGGCCGACGAGGCCGACCGCCGCGGCTACCGCTTCCGCCGTGAGCTCGTCCTCGCCCGGCCCGCACCCGACGGCAGCCTCACGGTCACCACCGGACAGCCTCGCCCTCGAGCTCGAGCACCTGCGGCGCAGGTGAGTGCGCGCGCCCCGAGTGGCTCGCTCACCTTGACCGGGCGGCGCCCCACCCGCTCTTCGTCGTCGTTGACGGGCCCGTCGAGCCGTGGGAACGGGCCACCGCATGACGTGAGCCGTCTCGCACAACGAGACTCCGGCATGATTCGTGCGCTAGCGTCAAGGACATCAGAGCCCGGCTCGCCCTGTCCGCCAGGCGGTCGGAGCGCCGGGCCGAGCGGGGCCGGTGGGGTCGGCAGAGTTGTCGGGACCGGCGGGCTTGCCGGCGGCGCCGCCCCTGGCCTCGGCCGTGCCCGTGAGGGTCGCGAACAGGGCGGCCATGGGGTCCAGGGCGAGGGCGTCGTCGGCGTCGGGGACGACGTCGTCGATGTCCTGCCCGGCCGCGAGCGCCTCGCGGATCGCCGCCTCCTCCTTCTCGCCCGAGTACAGGCCCATGAGGGAGGCGGCGTCGCCCAGGGCCCGGTGCGCCTGATCCTCCTTCTCCATCAGGCGCGTGAGCACCCGCACGTCGCCGGAGAAGCGCGGGTCCGACGGGTCGCGCAGCAGGGTCGTGATCTGCGGGGAGACGCTCTGGCCGTAGCGGTCGATGCGGCCATTGCGCTGCTCAATGCGGATGAGCGACCAGGGGATGTCGTAGTGGATGAGCTCATGGCACTGGGCGTGCAGGTTGACGCCCTCCGAGGCCACGTCGCCGGTCACCAGGCCAGGGGTCTGCCAGGACGTCGCCGACGACGGCCAGGTCCGTGGAGCTCGCCGGCAGCGCCGTCTTGCGCAGCGTCGCCTCCAGCCACAGGCGCGAGAGCCGGTGGCGGATGGAGGTGTCGGCGATGACGCGGGTGCGGCGCGGGTCCACCGGGACGATGCGGTCGATGCCGGCGGAGAACTGCGCCGTGGTGTCCCGGACCAGCTCGGACAGGGCCCTGCACCGTCACCAGCGTGCCGTCCGACGTCATGGAGACCCGGGTGACGAGCCAGTCCTCGTCGCGCACCCGGACCACGGAGCCCGGCGCGACGTCAAGGGACGGTGCGCCGAGTTGCCGGCGCCGCAGGGGCGGCGAGGGAAGGACGTGGTCACGGGGACGATCCCTAGGGAAGACCGGGGACTCCGGGAGCGGTCGGAGACATGTTACTCATCTGTGATCTTCGCTCCGGGCCGCCGGCGCCCTGCGGGTCCGCCGGCGGACCCGCCCCGTCCCGTGGTCGGGGCGGTGGCCGGAGCGGGCTCGTTGCGCACTCGCCGCGAGAACCCGGTCCTCGGGATCGGGCGGGTCCGGGCTCGTTGAGGGTCGCGGGCCGCCGGGCTGTGGATGGTCGAGGGGCGGTGGTTGTCCAAATCTGCCACAAAGGCCGTTGCGGGGTTCGGGTGGTCGAGGTGAAACCGCATGGTTCCGGGGTTCTGTCGGCAGTGCGTGGGGTGCGCGGGCGCCTTTGCAACAGATTTGGACATCGTGCGCGAGTCCGGTGTCCGATTCGGGTCCGGTGTCGGCTCGCGGGGAGGCCCTGAGCCGGGGTCTCCGGTCGCCGGGCCGCGTGCGCGCGGCTCGATCCCCGGATTGGCGCGACGAGCCGGGCTCCACAAGCAGGGATCCCGTGCTCCCTCGCGGGTGCCCGTCGCGAACCCGAGTGGTGAGAGTGCCGGTGCGCGACGTAGTGCTGCGTGCCGATCGCAGTGGCGGCCCCGGGAGAGCCGCCGGGCAGAAGCCCCGCGGGAATTGCTGCCGCGCTAAGCGACTCGCCCGAACGTTATATGATGCGCCCGTGATCAGGTCCTTCGCCGACAAGGCGACCGAGCGGCTCAGTCGACGCGAGTCCGTGCCCGCAGTCGATCCGCGCATCCGCAGGACCGCCCTTCGCAAGCTGCGCCTGCTCGACTCGGCATCGAGTCTTGAGGAGTGACGCGTCCCCCCCCCCCGGGAATCGGCTTGAGCGTCTTAAGGGCGATCGATCTGGTCAGTACAGCATCAGGATCAATGACCGGTGGCGGATCTGTTTCAGATGGAGTGACGCCGGGCCGGAGGAGGTTGAGATCGTTGACTACCACTGACAAGATCGCCCCTGATCCACCCGAGCGAGATCCTCATGGAGGACTTCATCAAGGGTTTCGGTATCACGCAGAGCAAGGTGGCGGCCGCCATCGGGGTGCCGTCCCGTAGGATCAACGAGATCGTGCACGGCAAGCGCAGGATCACCGCGGACACCGCTGCGCGTCTCGGACGCTACTCGGAACCTCGGCCCGGTTCTGGCTCAATCTTCAGGACGCATACGACCTCGATGTTCTTGAGGACTCCATCGGGGAGACGCTCGACGCCATCGAACCGCTGAAATCCGTTGTATGAAGGTTATTCAGAGGATGGTGAATAAGCTTCCCGATCCGGGTCCGGTGTCGGCTCGCGGGGAGGGTCCCTGAGCCGGGGGTCTCCGGTCGCCGGGCCGCGTGCGCGGCTCGTTCCCCCGGATTGGCGCGACGAGCCGGGCTCCACAGGCAGGGCTCCGCGCCACCCGTCCACAGGGCTCGAGCGGGGCGTTGCCGTCCTCTTCCCGATGCGCGGCAATGGGCCATCGTACGACGATCTTCCGCCCTCGTCCGCGGCTGCTACGGCGCCGTGCGCATCCGCGACCTCGAACTGACCCGCACCCAACGACGCCATATCGCCGCCCTCGTCGAAGCAGGAGAGCTCACCGCCCACGAACACGGCGTCATCAGCATCCCGGGGCACCGACCGCGCCCTCGTCCTGGCCCGTATCCACGGCGGACTGCTCACCTGTCAGGCCGCTATGCGCCACTACGGCCTGCCGGTGGCACGAGGACGCGAGCAGATCCACCTCGTTGTTCCGGGCAGTGGGCGATTCTCCGCTCTGGGGCGCGAGGTCCTCCACCCCGACAGAAATCAGCCCCGACCGTCGCCCACTTCTTTTCCGGTGCAGCCGCTTCCCGAGGCCCTGGCGCGCTTCCTGCGCTGCCACGTCCGGACGACTCCCGCTCATCGCCCCTGACGCCGCCCTTCACGACGAGCAGGTCACGGCCGAGCAGGTCCGCGCACTGCTGCGCGGCCCCGGCTCGGCTCGGGCGCTCGCCCTGACTCGAGCGCGCGAGCGACCGGGCGCGCTCCCCTGGAGACGCTGGCGCGCATGGATCTTGAGGCCGCGGGTCTGAGCTTCGAGGACGGGTGGACATCGAAGGCGTCGGCGAGGTGGACCTGGTGGTCGAGGGTGGATCGTCGTGAGCTCGACGGCTACACTACCACTGCGACGAGCGCCATTCGCCCTCGACCGGTGGCGCGACCGCCAGCTCATCGCCCGCGGCTACCTGCCCCTGCGCTTCACGCGGAAGGAGGTCTGCGCCCACCAGGTCGTTCCGGATGTCTTGAGGCCCTCGATCGCTGGGGGTCTCGTCGCGGGTGCGGCGGCGGGCCTGGATCCACGGGAAGATGAGGATTGTGCCCCGCCCGGAAGCGCCCCGATGAGCCGGGGCCGTGGAGTGAGCGGCTCCTCAGGCGGCGTGGAAGCGCTTGTTCGCGCCCTGGCGGGTCATGCCCAGCACATCCCCGATCGCCTGCCACGACAGGCCGGCATCGCGCGCGGCCATCACGGCCTTATCGAGCGCGCGCTCGGCGGCGCGAGGCGCATCTGCGCGACCACGATCCTCGCGAGACGGGATCATCGACCGTGGCCACGGGATCCGGGCCACCCCGTCGTCGGCGTTCTCGATCTCGTCGAGCATCTCCTCGGCGGTCCTCATATTTCACTTCCTCCTCAAGAACTTCTCGCGCGCGGGCATGGCATGGAAGACGAAGCCATCATCGCTGACGCCGGCCTCGAGCCCGCCGACCTCCAGGACGCCGCTGGCATGAGTATCGAACACGTCATCCGCGCCCTCGATTCTCTCGCGGGAGATCGTCGTCGAGATCGCCGGGCGCGCACCGCCGCCGACTTTGCCGAGACCCTGCCCTCAAGCCCTGGGAAGCACTCACTGCCCCTGAACATCCCAACCGGGGCACTGAACCTGAGCAACTCAGGTCGGGTCCTCGGCTCACCACACCCTGATGATGTTCCACCAGATCGGGCCCGCCAGCAGCCAGATGGCCATGTGGACGACGCCCAGGACGAGCCCGGTCCGCCACCACGTCCCGAGCTCGACGTACCCGGAGCCGAAGTACAGGGGCGCCGGCCCGTTGCCGTAGTGGGTCAGGCACCCCATGAGGGTCGGGATCGCGCCCAGCATCACGGTCAGCGGCACCCCGGGCAGCCCCAGCGCCAGCCCCACGCCGAGGAAGACGGCGAACATGGAGGCCGTGTGGGCCGTGCCCGAGGCGAACAGGTAGTGGGTCAGCGCGTACACGCCCGTCAGCGCCGCGAAGGCGGTGATCGTCCCCAGGCCGCCCATCATGCCGCCCACGTGCTCGCCCAGCCACCCGATGAAGCCGAGCTTGTTGAGGTGAGTGCCCATCATGACCAGGGCGGCGAACCAGGTCAGGGTGTCCCAGGCGCTGCGCTCGGCCTTCATCTGCTCCCAGGTCAGCGCCCCGGTCAGCAGCAGGGCGCCGAGCCCCAGCAGGGCGACCGTCGTCGGACTCATGAGGGACTCGCCGACCATCCACAGCGCGATCATGACGAGGAAGACCCCGAGCGTGACCCACCGTGCGCCGTCACCGGCCCGAGCCGCCTGAGCTCGCGCGAGGCCATGGCGGCGGCGTCCGGGTGCGGCGGATCTCCGGCCGGTTCAGCGCGTAGGTGACCAGGGGCACGGCACTGACGCCGAGGAGGCCGGGCACGACGGCGGCCAGGAGCCAGCCCGGCCAGTCGACGTCGACGCCGGCCTCGGCCGCCAGGCGCGCCGACATGGCGTTGGGGGCGGCGCCGGTGAAGAAGACGACCGAGACGGCCAGGTTGAGGTTGTAGGGTCGTCAGCGCCAGGTAGGAGCCGAGGCGCCGGTGGGTCCGCAGCCTGCCCGGCTCGGACCCGAACGCCCCGGCCACGCTCATCGCGACCGGGTACACGTAGCCCGAGCGCGCGGTGTTGGACGGGATCGCCGGGGAGGTGAGCAGGTCCGCCAGCCCCAGCCCGTAGGCCAGCCCGATGGTCGAGCGCCCGAAGACCCTGACGAACAGGAGCCAGCCGCTCGCCCAGCCCCGAGGCGATGACGGCGCGGGCGGCGAAGAAGGCCGAGACGATCAGCCAGATCGTCGAGTTGGAGAAAGCCGGACAGGGCGGCGGCGATCCGGTCCCGGCGTCGCCGTCGGGCGCCAGGACGCCGGTGGCGGCGCAGGCGGCCATGGCGATGATCGACAGCGCCCCATGGGGGCGGCCTGGCGATGATCCCCACGATGGTGGCCAGGAAGATCGCGAACAGGCGCCAGGCGTGGGGCTCCAGGCCCGACGGCGTCGGGATGAGCCAGACGACGGCGCCGACGGCCAGGGCAGACGGCCAGCGCCCACGGCCTGGTCTCGCGGCCCAGGCCCGGCCGGTCGTCAGGGCGCCGCGGACGGGCCCCGCGGACTCCGGCCCCGTCGGCCGGCGCCGGATCCGATTGTCCGCCGGGCTGCAGGGGCGCGGGCGTCAATGGCGGCGACGGCGCCGGTGACTGCGGTGTTGGCGGCGTCGTCGGCACTCATCTGATGTGCCGACCTTCTCGTCCAGGGCGGCCAGGGCGACCGCCTTGCGCTCGTTGTAGACGACCTTCTGCCGCTCGAACAGGTTGTCCCGCGGGCGTCGATGGACACGATGAGCGGGCCGAACTGCTTGACCCGGAAGGTCCACAGCGTCTCGGGCATGCCCAGGTCGCGCCACTGGGCGTCCTCGACCTCCTCCACGGCCGTGGCGGCGATGACCGCGTTGCCGGCCGGGAAGACGCAGTGCAGGGCGCCGTGCCTCCGGCAGCGGCCTCGGTGCCCGGGCCCATGCCGCCCTTGCCCACGATGAGGCGCACGCCGGTGCAGGGCGATGAACTCCTCCTCGAACATCTCCATGCGCATGGAGGTGGTCGGCCCGACGGCGACGACCTCGAACCGGTTCGCCTCCTCGTCGATCACGCGGATGATGGGCCCGGCGTGGAGGATGGCGCCGTCGCGGATGTCCACGGGCAGCTCGCGGCCGTACTCGATGAGCCGGCGGTGGGCGACGTCGCGGCAGGTGGTGATGCGCCCGTCGAGGAAGACGACGTCGCCCACGCGGATGTCCTCGATGTCCTTCCGGCTGATCGGCGTGGTCAGGGTGATGTGGTGGGCGGCGGTGTCGGTGGTGCTCACAGCTCGACTCCCTTGTGCGTGATGAGCTCGTAGTTCAGGGTCGCGGTCGAAGCGGATGGTGCCGCGCGGTGCGACCAGCAGCCGGTGTTGACGGCCACGGAGAGCACCGAGGGGTGGCGGGCGGAGTTCTCGATGTTGACGCCCATCGTGGAGCGGGTCCCGCCCAGGCCCTGGGGGCCCAGGCCGATGGAGTCGATGGCCGCCTGGAGGTCCTCCTCCAGCCGGGCGACCTTCGGGTTGGTGGCGCGAGGTCCACCGGCCGCATGAGGGCGAGTTTGGACATGTGGCCGGCGGCGTCGATGGACGAGCCGATGCCCACCCCGACCAGCAGCGGCGGGCAGGCGTTGATGCCGTAGGAGGTCATGACGTCCAGGACGAACTTCATGGCGGCCTCATAGCCCTCGCCGGGCATGAGGGTCCTGCCCTGGCCGGGCAGGGAGCAGCCGCCGCCCGCCAGGTGAGCGTGCAGGGCGAGGTCGTCGCGGCCCTCGGCGACGTCCCAGTAGATCCACGGCGACTTCGTGCCGACGTTGGTGCCGGTGTTGAACTCGTCGAAGGTCTCCACGGTGTTGTGGCGCAGCGGGGCGAGGCGGGTGGCCTGGGCGATGGCGGCCTTGAGAGCCTCGGCCAGGCCGTCGGTGTGGAAGTGGCTGCCGACCGTGGCGAAGATCTGGACCAGGCCGGTGTCCTGGCACGAGGGGCGCTTGAGCTTCTCGGCCAGTTCCTGGTTTCGCTGCATGGTGCGGTAGATCATCATCGCCATGGGGTTGGTCTCCTCCTCGGCCAGCGCCTTGAGCCGGGCGGTGACGTCGTCGGGCAGACGGCGGGGAGACGAGGGCGGTGAAGCGGGCGACGACGTCGGCGAGCTCGGCCAGGGCGGCGGTGGTCGGGGCGGTGGTCGGGCCGACCGACGACGCGGCCAGCGGCGCGGTGGTCGGCGCGGCTGACAGGGGCGGTCGCGGACAGGGTGGGGATGGCGGCTGTGTCTGCGGTGGTCACGGCGATTCCTCCTTCGGTGATCGAGCCGATCGGACCCATTCACCAGCGTGGCGCGACAGCGCGTCAGAATCCTTCCGTTGCATCAGCACTCCGGCCGGATTCCGGGCCCGGCAGGGGGATGGTCGGCGCGTCCGACGGCGCTGCGGCGCTGGACGGGGACCTGAGGATCCGCCTGGCCCGCGCGGCGGGATGATGGGCGCGATTGCGCGCGAAGGGCGGGACACGCCCCGGGAGGCGGACGGCGGACCTGCAGATTCGCCCTGTCGGGCGCGCTGGCTCCGCCCGCCGTCGGGCCGTCCCGCTCACCCCGGCCGCCCGCTCTCCTGCGCCGACGGGCCCCGCGCGCCGCGCGCAATCGGGCCGTTCGCCGGGCTCGCCGCCCGTCCCCGTGAGCGCGGGCGCAGCCAAGGAACTGGCGGGAACTGCGAGGAGGCGGTATGCGGTGCGAAACCGGGACCCATGGCCGTCGCAATTGAGGGATGCCAGTGGTTTACTTGACTGACCGTCAGGACGCGCCGCGAAGGGGGTCTGCATGAGCGCCGTCATACGACCCTGCGTACTGGGAGTGGGCACAACGTCGTGGAGGCCGCGATGATGATGACATGCGCGGCAAGTTCGCGAATTGGGACCGGTGGCTGACCGAGGAGGAGCGGCCCGGATTCTCCGAGGTCGAAGCCATCGCCAACTTCACCCATGTCCCCGTCGGTACCTGTTCTGTCCGAACCGCCTCAGGAGGAGCTTCCGATCCCGACTTCCGGGCCGGTCGAGGGCCCGATGTCGCACCGAGTGGTGATCTCCTGGAGACGGTTATCTCCAATCAGCGTCGGCAAAGGGTGGTACGAGGACTATCTGACCGAATTCGGCGACGCCGATCCGCTCCCTTCGTCGGTTCTGCGCGTCACGCCTCTGTCGAGCGCGCCGCCGACGTCGATCCTGAGGAATTGGATGATAGGGATTGAAGTCCGTCTGAGAATGCGGTCCATTGATGAGGTGCGGACCCATCTCATCGAGTCCTTCGAGGCCCCTCGGCGGCCTGGTCGTCCTCAACTCCATTGTCGAGAATAATACTCATCGTCCGCTGGACGCAGACGAGTTCAGGGGTTCACACCATTCAGTCACGGCACCCTCGTTTTCATCAACGCCCGGGATACCAAGCGAGGGCAGGGTGTTCTCCTTCTTCATGAGTTCGCGCACGTGTGGCGGGGTGAGTCCGGCGTCAGCGCGGGCGGCGAGCCGTTGCGCGGTCGTAGTGATCGAGTCGAGCGCTGGTGCGATGCGGTGGCCGCCGAGATCGCCGTGCCGGTCGCCGATCTGCGTCCCAATTCGACTCCGGCATCGGCCTCGCTGAGGAGCTCGAACGTTTGGCCGACCGATACCGGTGCTCCACTCGTCGTTTTGATCAGGCTGCGCGATACGGGACTTGTGGGGCGCGAGGGGTTTCAGAACATTTATGATGCCGAGGTTGACAGACTTCGGAAGGCGGCTGAACGTATTCCACGCGGTGGGGCGGCGACTTCTACAACAATCAGCCATTCAGGGTGGGGAGAACGGTCGGTCGCGCAATCATCCGCGATACGATGCGCGGCTCTACATCCATGACCGAGGCACTGCGTCTGCTTTCCTTCAAGAGGCGCTCATGTTTGATAAATGCGCGATTCTTCTAGGGGCTCGGTCCTGATCCCACCTCTTGCGGGTTTCCTCTACATGCCGTCCGCGGTCGGCGGTTCGCATGAGTACCCTCCAATCTCCACGAGGCGAGGGATCTGCTGAAAGATCTCAGGATGCGTCCATCAACGAATCGCACGCTCAGATCGCAGACCTCCCCCACCGGGAGTATCTGGAACTCCGCCACCACGGCCTCCGAAGCCCGGGCCCGTCCGCGCCCCACGGCACGTCCGCCACTGGCCAGAAGCCCGCTATTCTCATCCAGGGGCCCGCCACTGCCCCAGAGTCCGCAGATTCCACCCCTCCCTCCGACTACGAGGCAGTACAAGTCATCCGTGAAGATCCCGTCCCAGGGCGGCGGGAGCGCGCCGTCGGCCCCGTCCCAGAAGAACTCGAGGGCCGCCAGGACCTCGAAGACGTCCACCGGGGCGAGAGGGCCCGCCAGCAGGCGGACGCCTCCTCGGGACATCAGCAGAACCGCTTTCAGCGGCAGCCATCCGTCTCACGTTCTCCACGATTCTCCGCTCAGGGCCGCATGAAGAACCACGCCCTCCAGAGACGCAGGCTCCACGTCTCCCGGGATCCGTGTCGAACACCTGGATTCGGTAACCGTTGTCGAAAAATGAATTCAATGTCCACGAGGTCCCCTGCTCCGACTACGTCCATCGCCACGATGGACGCCCCATCGAACACCGACAGCGGCGAGGAGGCGTCCGAGGACGACGTCGATTGCACGGGTAGTACAGCACCACGCGACCACGGGGATCCAGGATCCGGAAGAACTCCATAGTGCCAAGACGAAGGCCCTCCGCCTCGATGAAGAGCGCAGTGGTCACCTCGACGTGCACCTCATCCACCCTGTGCGGGGAGAACGTTCGACTCTGCCCGCCGCAGAGCCCCATCGATATCCCTCACCCTAAAGCGCCTCGATTCTATCGGCCCGCGATCCTTCTAGGGCTCCGCCCTCCAGGGGTTCTGGATCGTACTCGCTCGGGCAGGGGCGGTCGGGGTGCACCACGCCCGGGTTCCCGATGACGGTGGCCCCGGAGGGACGTCGACGTTCACGAATGCTCCCGGGGCGATGAGGACGTCGTCGCCGATCTCGATCCCCCGACGATGACGGCGTTCGTCCCGATCCACACCCGGTCGCCGATGCGCGGCGTCCCGCGCGGCGGCCCACGAGGGATCGCTGCCGATCGTCACCCGGTGCTGATATTGCAGTTCCGCCCTGATGACGGCGGCCGGGTTGATGATCACCCGGCCGAGGTGGCCGATGTGAAGCCGGGGCCGATCTTGCAGGACCACGGGATGTGGATGTGCGTCCGGGCGGAGGCGTGGGCGAGGCGCAACCGCCACAGCGCCTGAGCAGGCGCGAGGAGGTGTGCTGCGCCCGCCGCAGGAGCCGCAGGTACCCGAGCTGCTGCCTTTCGCCGTACTTCTCCCGAAGGCCGACCCGCGTGCGGCCGAAGTACCGGAACAGATCGGTCTCGAAGTATCGTGAGGAGGAGTTCACAGGGGCCTCGCTTCGGGTGTGGGCGTCGAGCGGAGCGCCGGGGACGTGCGCTTCCTCCAGCATAGCAAGGGCTCCGTCCGCCGCCGACGCCTCGGGCAGCGGATACCGGACGGTCCTCCTCGGCCTCAAGGGGCTCCGCCGCCGGTGCGCCGCGCCCGGCCCTATTCGCCGGGCCCGCCGTCGGCCATCCGCTCCAGGCGGGCCGTCAGCGTGCGCGCGAGCTCCAGGGCCTCCTCCACCGGCGAGGGGCGCGCCAGCAGGCGCCGTCGCGCAGGGATCCGTCCCACCGGCGGCGCGCGAGGCCCAGGTGCGCAGGACCCGCATGACCGTCTCGTCGCGGCGGGAGACGTAGCGCTGGTGGAAGATCTCGTCCGCGGCCGCCGTGTCCGCCGTGAGCAGCCGCCGGTACGCCGAGGGCGTGCGCCCGAAGGTCCGGCGGAAGGCCGTGTTGAAGGCCTTGACGTCCGGGAATCCGGCGTCCGTGGCGATGCGCGCGATGAGATGGTCGGTCTCGCCCAGGTCGCGGGTGGCCCGCCGCAGCCGCACCCGGCTCAGGTACTCGCTGAAGGTCATCCCCACCTGCTGGTGGAAGACCCTGCAGAGGTACCCGGGGAGAATCACGTGCCGCGCCAGGCGGTCCAGGGTGATGCGCTCGCGGAAGGAGTCGTCGATGTAGGCCACGGCCGCCGCAGCGCCTGGTGGCCAGTCGGTCGCCGGCGGCTCGGGGTATCCCGCCGGGGCGGGCGCGGGCGGAAGTGGTCGAAGAGCGCGGCGACGACGTCGAGCAGGCGCGCCTCCAGGGCGGCGTCCGCGCCCGGGCCGGTGCGGTGGCTGGCGAGCATCATCCGCAGGGACAGGGTGCGCAGCCGCGCGCAATCCGGCGTCCTCGCGCGTGGCCGGGGTGGAGCGGCAGGCGAAGCGGGGGACGGCGCCGTCGGGGGTGAAGGAGGCCAGGTAGTCCGCCTCGATGTGCAGGCACAGGACCGCGGTGCGCGGCCGGGTGGCCAGCGTGGCGTGGCCGTCGTTGGCGTTGATGACGACGACGTCGCCCGGCTCGAGCTGGTCGACGCGCCCGCCGCGCACAGCTCCAGGGCGCCGGTGACGACGACGAGCAGTTCCAGGGCCGTGTGCCAGTTGTAGTGGTAGGAGCCGATCGCGTAGACGTACTGGCTGGCGCGCAGGCCGCGGGCGGGCGCGTCGTGGACTCGGTGGAGCTGGTCCGCGCCGGGCTGCGCCGACGGCTCGGTCGGCCCTCCCGGCTCGGTCGGCCTCCCGGCTCAGTCGGCTCTGTGCTCGGCCGGCACTCGGCAGGCGGTTCCGTCGGCCCCCTCGCCTCCGCATTGCGTTCCACAGGATCATGGTAGGCGGCGCGGGCCGCGCAGGTGGGGCGCCCCACCCGCGGGGGAAACCGGCGTCCACCAGTGGCGGCCTTGTGCGCCGGGGCGCGCCCGCCCAGGTACAGGAGCACGTGATGTCCCTGGCGCTCATGTGCGCCGGGGCGCGCCCACCGCGGGGAGCCGGGGACGCGGTTCGGGACTCGACGCGCCGTCCATCTGAGCCCCGCTGCCTCGGGGAGTCGCCGGCGAGGGCGGCGGAGGTCTCGTCCCACCTGGCGGGTCCCGCCGTCTCGGGGGAGTCCTCTGGCATGGCCCCCGGGTTCGTCGCCTGCGGCATCGGCGCGTATCCGCCCCGAGTCACTTTGCGATGTCACCTGGGCTCGCATTGTGCGAGGCGTGCTCCGCGAGAATCGAGTTCAGGCTGAGTTCCGTCACGCTGGGCTCGCACGGCGCGAGGTGGTGGATTTCGTCGCTGGGCTCGCATTACGCAAGCGCGCCGGGTCGCCAGGGTCTGCGGGGATCGCGTGGGTCGTCACGGCGCACCTTCGCGTCTGCTACGCCTTTTTCTGTCTGCGTGCTCCTTCACCCTCTGCTGCGCCTCTTTCTCGTACAGTGGAGGTCAAGAGGCGTAGCAGAGGAAAAGGGCATGCAGACTGCCAGGCGCCGTGAGGCCCGCGGTCATCGCTGTGCATGGACGCCGCCTCGCCCCTTCCACACCGTGGCTCCACTCGTCTCGCCGCGGACGCGGGCGGACCAGCAGGCGGCGCGTGATCCGGCGACCTGGAAGGCGGCCGGCGCGGGATGGTATGGGCGGAAGCCGTCCGGGGTGTGAGGCGGGTCGGTCCTGTGATCGTCAGAGGTGCATTATGCTCTCGAGAGGTGCATTTTGCGACTCGAGATGTGCGGTTAAAAGTGCTCGTTCGAGTGCAAAGTGCACGCCCGGCGTCCGGGGACGGGTCCGGCCCCCAGGGCGTCCCTGGGAGCGGGGTGATAGCCGCAGCCGCCGTCCGTGCAGGGGCCTGCGGCGGCGCGTTGTCAAAATCATTGCAAGATCCGGATCCTGCCGGGGTGCGCGAGAGAAAGCGTTGATATTCCGCGATTCTTCTCGCGACCGATCACCGCGGGCAGCCTTTTGCAACAGATTTGGACATGTCTCACCGCGGAGCGCCCAGGAGCCCCACGCACCACTTCTGCCCCCGTCGCCTGCCTGCGCCATCATGCCGCTCCGCGTCCTCGGCCCGGCGGTCAGACGTGCGCGCTGAGCACGTGCAGCCAGCACTCTACTGGGGCGCACCTCGCCCAGGTGGCGCGCCCGAGCACGCACGGGGCCGGGCGACTGCGCCCTCGGCCCGGTGGTCAGCGGCGGACGTCGTCCTATACTCCCTCTGCCGGGAGCGGACTACTCGGCCCGGAGGAGGATTCATGGGTTATAAAAGCGGGTGGCTGGCCGTCTCCGCCACCGTCCCCCGCCTGGACCTTCTCAAGTATCCGGAGGGAGGTCCCCGGGCGGCTGCGAACGCACCTCAAAAATGCTGCTGCCGGGCTGGCGCCTCACGGGCAAGACGGTCGGGATGATGCTCGGTCGCGGGCCCGAGCGCCGGATCTTCCTCGGCACCTGGGGGTCGACGATTGTTTTGGGCGGGGACGGAAGCGTGCTCAATAACCTGACGTGCAGGTTTTCTTCGAAGGAAGCATCGACCGGACGGGCTTGGCGTGTGGTCGATGTGGGCCTCAACCGTTGTCAGCTCGGTGGAGTTCTTTGTCAGGGCTCCCGAGCTGGGATCGCTACGTGTGCATCGAGTGCAACGACTATTTCGCACGAGGACGACAGCGAGCGACATGTCCCTGGACCACTCCGGCACTCACCCTTCGGTCCCGCGCCTGCGCGGACGAGGGCGCCATCCTCCCTGGAGACTACGACTACAACGCCCTTCCCTTCAGCGAACGAGATTTTTCGCCCTTTGCGCCGACCAGTGGGTCCTCGGGCTCCATCAGCCCCTGAGATGTCGTCGGATGGGGTGTGGAGGGCCTTATCGAGGCGGGCCCGGACCCGACGACCTCGTCGTGCACGAGGCGGTCCCCATCTGATGCGGCGTCGCCTGCATTCGACGACGGCGGTGACGGTCGCCGCCCACGCAGGCAGGGCGCGCGAGTGCGGTCGGGATGGTCCGGTCGACGCGCCCGCAGGCGGGGCGCGGATCGGCCCGCACGACGGCGTAGCGCGTGCGGGGCGGGCCCGCGATACAGCCACCCGTGAGATGCGCGCCCCGCGGGCAGGGCGGCGGTCGGTCGCGACGTGGCGACGTTGCCCGAAAATCGTCGCGTCCCCGGCAGCCGCGTCGCATGTCGCGAGGACATCGTGACGGCGCGCGACGCCCTGGCGACGACGCCGGTGGCGGGGTGAGCGGGCGAGCGGGATCACGCCGACCGGGACGACGACGCCCGAGAAAAGTGTGATGCTGGTCACCTGAGTTTTCCGTCGCCTTCCTCGTCGAGAACCGGCGGAAGCCGCCGTCGGCCGGTGGCGGAAGGCGCGGCGACCACAACATGTTGTGGTCGCGACCGGGTCCGACCACCGGATATGGGTTGCGCGGGCGCGAAGCAGGTTGTAAGGTCGGGCAGGTGGTGCCGCCCGGACGTCGGCCGCCGGACTCTCGGTCCGGCATCGGGCGCCGGAGCGGCGGCCCCGCCGTCGTCAACGACGGCGACTCTACGTTCATCGAAACGAAACTGGAGATGCTCGTGTCAGACAGCAGTCAGACCCCCGCCGCCGCCCACCTCGCCGCGGCCCACCCCGAGCTGGTCGCCCGCGGCTCCGACGACTCCGCCGTCGCCCACGGCTCGCGCCCCCAGGTCGACGCCGTCGCCACCATCACCGAGTACCTCGACCGCTCCGACTGGCGCGTCGCGCCAACGCCAACCAGGGCTACTCGCTGGGCGGGATGATCCTCAACACCTCCGGCAAGATCATCGCCAACTACTGGCTGAGCCAGATCTACGCGCAGGAGGCCGGCGACGCCCACCGCTGCGGCGACCTGCACATCCACGACCTGGACATGTTCTCCGGCTACTGCGCCGGCTGGTCGCTCAAGTCCCTCCTCCAGCAGGGCTTCAACGGCATCCCCGGCAAGATCGCCTGCAACCCGCCGCGGCACTTCTCCTCCGCCGTCGGGCAGATCGTCAACTTCCTGGGCACCCTCCAGAACGAGTGGGCCGGCGCCCAGGCCTTCTCCTCCTTCGACACCTACATGGCGCCCTTCGTCCGCCTGGACTCCATGACCTACACCCAGGTCCTCCAGTGCATGCAGGAGCTCATCTTCAACCTCAACGTCCCCTCGCGCTGGGGCACCCAGACGCCCTTCACCAACCTCACCTTCGACTGGACCTGCCCCGACGACCTCGCCGACGAGCACCCCCTCATCGGCGATGAGCTGTGCGACTTCACCTACGGCGACCTCGCCCCCGAGATGGCCGTCATCAACCGCGCCTTCATGGAGGTCATGACCGCCGGCGACGCCGAGGGCCGCGTCTTCACCTTCCCCATCCCCACCTACAACATCACCAGGGACTTCGACTGGGACTCGGACAACGCCGAGCGCCTGTTCGCCATGACCGCCAAGTACGGCCTGCCCTACTTCCAGAACTTCATCAACTCCGAGCTCGACCCCGGCATGATCCGCTCCATGTGCTGCCGCCTCCAGCTGGACCTGCGCGAGCTGCTCAAGCGCGGCAACGGCCTGTTCGGCTCGGCCGAGCAGACCGGGTCCGTCGGCGTCGTCACCGTCAACATGGCCCGCCTGGGCTACCTGCACGCGGGCGACGAGGCCGGGCTCGTCGCCGCCCTCGACCGGCTGCTGGAGATCGGCCGCGACACCCTCGAGCTCAAGCGCGAGGTCATCCAGCACCACATCGACGCCGGGCTGTTCCCCTTCACCAAGCGGTGGCTCGGCACCCTCGACAACCACTTCTCCACCCTGGGCGTCAACGGCATGAACGAGATGGTCCGCAACTTCAGCCACGACGCCTACGACCTGACCGACCCGCGCGGCCACGACATGTGCGTGCGCCTGCTCGACCACGTGCGCGACAAGATGGTGGAGTTCCAGGAGGCCACCGGCCACCTGTACAACCTCGAGGCCACACCGGCGGAGGGCACCACCTACCGCTTCGCCAAGGAGGACCGCAAGCGCTACCCCGACATCCTCCAGGCCGGCACCGAGTCCAACCCCTACTACACCAACTCCTCGCAGATCCCGGTGGCCTACACCGACGACCCCTTCGAGGCCCAGGAGATGCAGGAGGAGTTGCAGACCAAGTACACCGGCGGCACCGTGCTGCACCTGTACATGAACGAGCGGATCTCCTCGGCCGCCGCCTGCAAGGAGCTCGTGCGCCGGAGCCTGACGGCCTTCCGCACCCCTACATCACCATCACGCCCACCTTCTCCATCTGCCCCGTCCACGGCTACCTGCCCGGGGAGCACAAGACCTGCGCCAAGTGCGCCGAGCTGCACCCGGGCGCCGAGCCGGTCGAGTGCGAGGTGTGGACGCGCGTCATGGGCTACTTCCGCCCCGTGAAGTCCTTCAACATCGGCAAGAAGGGCGAGTACATGGAGCGGCAGATGTTCACCGAGGCCGCCGCCGGCGCACGGCCCAGCCGTCTCGCGCCTGAGCGCGGTCGGCGCCGAGAACATGCCCGCGGACCGCCCGATGGTCGGTGCCGCCAGCGCCCCGGTGCCGCTGGCCCGCCCCGGCCCGCCGACGCTCTGGTCATCGCCGGGCTGGTCCCCATGAGCACCGTCGACTGGCCCCGACCACCCTGAGCGCGACGGTCTTCACCCAGGGCTGCCCGTGGAACTGCTTCTACTGCCACAACCAGGCGCTCATCCCCGTGCGCACGCCCGGGGCCGTCGCCTGGGGCGAGGTGCGCGACCTGCTGGGGCGGCGCCGCGGCTGCTCGACGGCGTCGTGTTCACCGGCGGGAGGCGCTGCGCCAGGACGCCCTGGCCGACGCCGCCGCCGAGGTGCGGGCCGCAGGGCTTCGCCGTGGGGCTGCACACCGCTGGCCCCTACCCCGGAGGCTGCGCGACATGGTGGAGCGCGGCCTGGCTCGACTGGGTGGGCCTGGACATCAAGGCCCTGCCCGAGCACTACGCGCAGGTGGTCGGGCGGCCGAACTCGGCGCCCAAGGCGTGGCAGTGCCTGCAAGTACTGCTCGAGGCCGCGGCCGGCGGCTGCCCCGAGTTCGAGGTGCGCACCACCGTGGTCCCCAGCGACGTGACCGCCGACGACGCCGTCGAGGTCGCCCGCCGGGCCCACGAGGCCGGGGCGCGCGTCTACGCGCTGCAGCAGGTGCGTGCCCGGGGCACGAGCGCACCTTCCCCGTGGTGGCGCCCGGCTGGGACGCGCCCGGTGCGAGCGCATGGCCGCCGAGATCGAGGCGATGGGCTGGGAGCGCTTCACCTACCGGCCCGCCTGAGTCGCGCCCCACCGGTTGGCCGGCTGTGCGTCCGACGTCGAGGCGGCCCCGGTTGCTTGACCGTCACCCCATCCGAAGGGATACTGAGTATCCATTACTCGGTAACTAAAGGGTGCCGGGGTTGATCCGGGAGGTTCCATGTCCGTCAAGCACGCCCTGCTCGCCCTGCTGTCCGCAGGCGACGCCAGTACCTACCAGCTCCGCAAGGACTTCGAGGTCCTCGACCGGCTCGACGTGGCCGCTCAACATCGGTCAGGTCTCCACCACGCTTGGTCGTCTGGAGCGCGACGGCCTCGTGGTGCGGCACGAAAGCCGCCCTCGCTCAGACGGCCCTCGCTGAGACGGCTCAGCCGGACCGGGTCCACCCGATCCGGCTCGGCCTTAGGCTCCTCGAGGTCGCGGCCTGGTCCCTGACCGAGGCCGGCCGTGCCGAGCTCGTTCGCTGGTGGAACGCCCCGGTCCTGCGCCGCCACCCGGAGCGCGACGAGCTCATCATCAAGCTCGCCCTGGCCACCACCGCGCCCGGCGTCGACGTCCGCCGCCCTCGTCCAGCGCCAGCGCCAGGCCAGCCAGGCCGCCCTGCACGAGATTACCCATGCGCGCCGCGCCGCCGACGAGGACCTCGCCGCTTCCCTCGTCCTTGACCACCACGTCTACGCCCTGGAGGCCGAGCTCCGCTGGCTCGACGACGTCGAGGGCCGCCTCGCACAGGCGCGCCGCCTCTCCCCGGGCACCAGCGGCTCCGCCGCCACCGACCGGACCACCGCCGACCGGCCCGCACCCAACGCGCTACCGCGGGCCGACCGACCACCAGCCGGCCCGCCGTCGGGGGCCCCAGATGAGTGCCGCCGAGGCCGTCCTGCGCCTGGAGGCCGTCACCCGCGTCCACGGCGAGGGCCCCCGCGCGGTCACCGCCCTGAAGGACGTCGACCTGGTCCTGGGCCCCGGCGAGTTCGTCGCCGTCATGGGCCCCTCGGGCCGGGAAGTCCACGCTGCTCAACCTCGCCGGCACCCTGGCACGCCTACCTCCGGGCGGGTCCTCGTCGAGGGCAGGACCTGGCGGGCCTGAGCCCCACCCGGAAGGCGGACCTGCGGCGCCGCTCCATCGGCTTCGTCTTCCAGGACTTCAACCTCCCTACCGTCCCTGACCGCCGTCGAGAACGTCGCCTTCCCCTGGAGCTCGACGGCGTGCCCGTGGCCCGCGCACGCGCCCAGGCCATGGAGGCCCTTGACGGCGTCGGCGTCGCTGGGCTCGCCGACCGCTTCCCGAGACGTCTCCGGCGGCCAGGCCCAGAGGATCGCCATCGCCCGCGCCCTCATCGGGCCGCGCCGCCTCCTCCCTGGCCGACGAGCCCACCGGCGCCCTCGACTCGGCCACCGGCAGCGACGTCGTGGCCGTCCTGCGGCAGCGCGCGACGACAGCGCCGCCGTCCTGCTCGTGACCCACGAGCCCCGCTTCGCCGCCTGGGCGGACCGCACCGTCTTCCTGCGCGACGGGCGCACGGTGGGAAGCTCGGCGGCCGAGGACCCCTCGGTGCTCCTGGCCCCCTTCGGCGACAACGCCACGGAGCGGCCGTGAGGGCCTGGCTGCGCTCTGCGCCCGTCGTGCGCCTGGCCCGCCGCGACGCCGCCCGCCACCGCCTGCGCACCATGGCGCCATCCTCCTCATCGCCCTGCCGGTGGCGGCCGTCGGCGGCGCGCTCGTCCTGCTGGCCACCCACGGCTCAGACGTGCCCGGCCGCCAGGTGGCCCTGGACTCCGTCCCCGACGGCGTCCAGGCCGTCGTCACTGACCGCCGTCAGCCCACTGTCCTCACCCATCCGGCAGCGCCCCGAGGGCTGGGGTCCTGGGTGGACGACCCGATGTCGTCCCGCTGGACGCCGAGGAGCTCGCCGGCCTCGTCCCCGCCGCCAACCAGGTCCACCAGTACTGGACCACCGGAACGCTCCTGGCCACCACCGGCATCGACTCAGGGCCGGTCAGCTCCGGGCTGCAGGGCACCGGCTCCCCGGACCTGTCCGGGGTCGAGACCACAGGCGTCGCCACCATGACGCTCACCGAGGGCCGATGCCGGCACCCTCGACCTCCTGCCCCCGGCCGGTGGCGGGCTCGTGCACGGCACCGCGCCCACCGACGTCGCCGACATCGTCATCACCAGCGCCGTGGCCGAGGCGCACGGGCGCCGACGTCGGCGACGAGATCACCCTCATCGCACCGCCCTTCACCGGCTGGTACTCCACCGACGGCCGGATTAACGAGTTCCTGGCCGGCAACCAGCGCGGCTTCGGGTCTCCGGCATCGTCGGCTCCGAGACGGACACCGCCTGGGCGCTGGCCGACTGGGTCGCCTCCACCGCCGGGCCGACCGGCCGGCGTCGACACCCACTTCCTCATCACCGGCCCCGAGGGCTGTGACCTGGGAGCAGGTCAAGCGCCTCAACGTGCGGATGGCCGTCGTCGTCTCCCGCGAGTGCTGACCACCTACCCCGCCGACTCGAGCTCTACCCGGTGACCGTCGACCCGGCCGCCGTGGCCCTCAGGTCGTCATGGTGGTGCTCGCCGCAGCAGCGCCGTCGGCCTGCTGCTCGGGCTGGTCACGCCGGCCTTCGTCGTCGCCGCCGACCAGCACAGGCGCACCCTGGCGCTGACGGCCGCCGTCGGCGCCCGGCCGGGACCTGCCGCATCCTCACCCTCAGGGAGCCGGGACAGGGAGTGCTCGGCGGCCTGCTGGGCTGGGCCGTGGGCGTGGCCGCGGCGGCCGGCGTGGCACGTGCCCTCATGCCCGAACGGCCCGTGGTCCTGCCCCTGCGTGGCAGGCCGTCCTCGTCCTCCTCCTGAGCGCGGGTGCCCGGCTGGCTCGCCACCGCGACAGCTGCCCGCCGCGTGTCCGCTCCGACCTCGTCGGGCCTCAAGCAGCGGCCGGTCGTCGTCGGCCATCCGCAGAGGCAGGCCGGTGGATGGGTGCGGTCATCGCCCTGGTGGTTTGCCGTGGGCTGCGCGCTCGGCTCGCTGAGGTGCCGATCCCGGCGCTGGACCCAGGACAGGGTCCCAGGCGCGGCAGGCCGGGCGGCGCCCCGCTGGGGCTGATGGTGCTTGCCAGTCCTGGCCGCGGCGCTCGCCCTGCTGCTGGCGGTTCCGGCCCTCGTCCTGGCGGCCTCGTCCCGGGCTCATCGTGCCCCGCTGGCGCTCCGCCTGGCCCTGCGGAGGCGGGCGCCCGGTGTCGCGCACCGCAGCCCGGTCGTGGGGGCCGTGGCCCGTCGCCGTGGCGATCCTGGGTGCCCGGCTGCGTCCTCGTGCCCGCCGACGCTCAGAACGTGGAGGACACGCGCACGAGTCTCGTGGGGCCCGGCAACCTCGCGATCGGCCCCGACGCCCCGGTCGACGACGAGTTCGACGCCGCCCTCCTGCGCTCCCAGGCCGCCCGCGCTGTACCGAGGCGGGGCTGCCAGTGACCAGGGGCCCTTCCCGTCTTCTCCTGGACGCGCGACAACGGCCTCCACCTGCTGGCCCTGCCCGCCCCGAGGAGGAGTGCGACGAGCGCGACGGCCTGCTGGCGTCCATCGGCTCAGTGCTGGGCCGCTCGAGGTGGTCTGCGTCGGCTCGTTCCGTGGCTACACCGCCGGGTACGCGCTTCCCTGGTGGCTGGGCGGTGACGTGCTCGTCATGGACGCCGAGACGATGCGCGCCACAAGGCTGCCCGGCGCCGAGCAGGCGGCCCGGATGATGGAGGGGCCGCGTCGTCGTCAACGACGCCACCCGGATCGCCGACGACGGGACGGTCGTCATCGCCGAGCTGGACACCCTCAGAGACACCCTGGGCACCGTGGAGGTGCCGGGTTCTCCTGCCGCGCCTGGCGGCCTCGGTCGTGATGACACCGCAGACCTTGGCGGAGCTCGGGTTCGGCGACGCCTCACCCATCTACGTCGGTGCGATCCTGGAGACCTCCCGCGACCTGACCCCGCAGAGGTGGAGCGCGCTGAGGACATCCTCAAGGAACGCACAGACCTGCTCATGGTCTCCGCGGGCCGGGATGCGCAGGCCAGCCCGTGGGGCGGGAGAACAGGGCTGGCCGCCTTCGCCGTCGCGGGTGCTCTTCGCACTGTCCGCCCTGGGAGTCAGCCTCGCCCTCGTGCGCAGCCAGGCGCTGCCGACCTGGTCACGATGCACGCCCTGGGGGCGCAGCCACGCTTCCTGCGGCGCACCACGACGGCGCACGCGGCGCTCGTCCTGGGCCTGGGGGTCCCCTGGGCGCGGTGGTGGGCTGGGCGGTCGGCACCTACGTGGTCGCCTGGCGGCGACGCATCTACCCGACGGCTTCACGGCCTGGCACACCCTCCCCGCCGGCGACATGGGCGATGCTGACCGTGGCGGTCACGGTCGTGGTCGCCTTGGGGATGGTCGTGGCCTGGGTGGCCGCGCGGCCACCGCGCAGCCTGGTCCGCAGCCGTCTGGAGTAGAGGGAGCCAGGTGACGAGCCCGGTCGGCTCAGGCGTCCGAGCGCGCCAGACGCACCGCCCCGGCGGCGAGGCACCCGGCCGTCCACACCAGCACGATGACGCCCTCGGCGGCTGACCCGTCGCGCACCCAGCTGCGGGCGGCCGCCCCGGCAGCCAGGTGGCCGCGTCACCCAGGAGGTCGGCGGCGACCGGGGCAACCGTGACGAGCAGGGAGCAGCGCGCTCGCGCGAGCACCTGCCGCAACGCCGCACCCGCCCCCGCGGCCAGAGCGCGGCCGCCACGAGCCAGGCGAGCGTGCGTGCCGCGGCCCGCAGACTCCCCGGTGAGGACCTCAGGGCAGGTGGCCGCCGCCGTCGACGAGAAGCACCGCCGCCGCCGCCGTGACGGCCGCCAGCCACGGCCAGGCGGGCCGCCAGAAACATCTGCGACGTCGAGTCGCCGCTGACGATGCGCCGTCTCGTCGTCAAGCTGTGCCGGGCCTTCGGGCTGTCGCGCACCACCGCGTCACGGGAGGCGGTGCGCTCCGTGCTGGGGCAGTCCTTCGCCTACATCGACGAGGCACGACTTCGTCTGGCGCACCTACGACGCCTCGCTGGCCCCGGTGGGCTACCGGCGCGGTGCCCTGGACCACGTGGACTCGATCGAGGAGATCCACCCGCGCGAGCTCGCATCGCTCATGGCTGACGTTCTTGACACCAGCACGGGATGGGACTCGCCTGACGACCTCTACCAGTCGGCGCTGCGTCGTCTGAGCGGCAAGAAGCGCAAGCTGAGGGGACTCACTGAGTCAAGAACGCCCTGAGCAACGCCTTGAAAAACCGCGGAGGCCGCCGTCGGAGAGTGACCCGGGTCATCGCACCCGCCGCCCCTACTTTTCCGCCCCCACCTCGCCCCAACTCCTCGGTTTTGCGTTCGAAAGTACGGCGAATCGCCGTACGCTCGCGCGCAAACCGAGGAAAATCGAGATGAGGGCACACTGCTCGCATGGCTCGCATCCTCGTCACCGGCTCCGCGCAGGAGCGTCGGACGCAACGCCGCCACCGCCCTGCTCGACGCAGGGCACGAGGTCCTCGTGCACGTGCGCCAAGGAGCGCCGCAGTGCCGTCACTGACCTTCTTGGCACTACGCGCAGGTGGTCGGGCGGCCGAACTCAGCGCCCAAGGCGTGGCGGTGCCTGCAAGTACTGCTCGGGCCGCGGCCGGCGGCGGCCCTCGAGTTCGAGGTGCGCACCACCGTGGTCCCCAGCGACGTGACCGCCGACGACGCCGTCGAGGTCGCCCGCCGGGCCCACGAGGCCGGGGCGCGCGTCTACGCCCTCCAGCAGGCGCGCGGCGAGGGGACCACCGGCCGCTTCGCCGTCGTCGCCCCGGATGGGACGCGGCCTGCGAGCGCATGGCGGAGCGGATCGAGGCCCTGGGCTGGGACCGGTTCACGTACCGTCCGGCGTGAGTCCGAGCACGATCGGGCTGGGCGACAGTACCGCGCGCCGAACCCGCCCCGGTACCCTCATGTTGTGAATGCGATGAGTGCTCCGGCCGATTCCGATCCCGGGACCGCCGACTCGCACGAGGTCGATCAGCTGACCGAGCAGACCTACCGGGAGGTCGAGGTGAGCGGCGTGCCGGTGACGGTGACCGATCACGGCCGGCCCATCGCCCAGATCGTCCCGATCCGGCGCGAGGAGTCCTGGTACGAGCGCATGGTCCGCGAGGGCAGGGGTCCGCCCGGCCAAACATCCTTTCCGCTTCCCGACGGAACGATACGTCCTTCCGAGGGGAGGGACCTGGAGGATTTCCTCCTCGGTGAGCGCGGGAGGATCGATGATCTATCTTGACACGTCAGTGGTCCTGCTGATCCTTCTCAAACAGAAGGGGCGTCCTCGGCCAAGGCTTTTGAGCGGCGAACCCGCGGAACGAGTGCTGTCCTCCGCCCTGCTTCGGATCGAGGTGTCCAGAGCCCTCCATCGCGAGGGCCTGCCGCTGGACATCGCCGAGTGTCTTCGATGGAGTCGAGACCGTGGACATTCACGACGCCGTCGTTGAGCGGGCCTGCGCCCTGACCGGGGAACTCAAATCCCTCGACGCCATTCACCTGGCCACCGCAACGCTGCTGGACCGCCCGCGCGATCCGTCACCGTCCTCACCCACGACGCCCGCCTGGCCGCTGCGGCCCGCGCCCGCAGCCTCGCCGTCGTCGATCCCTCGCCGCCTGAGGGCGGCGACGACTCGAGCGGCGGATGCGGCGCCGACAGGGACTCATCCGCATCCCGCCGCGGTCCCTACGGTTGCGGGGCGCGGGCCGGCCGCTCGGCGTGACTCGGCCCGGCGCCGCCGTCGGCGCTCGCGTCACCCGTCGGACCCGGCTGAGGCCCGGGCACGATCGGTGTGGGCGAGTGTGGGCGGCGCGGACTGCGCAGGCTGTGCGGGCTGCGTGGGCGGTGTCGGTTGCACGGTCGGTGTGGGCTGCGTGGGTGGCGTGGGCTGCGTGGGCTGTGCGGGCGGTGTCGGTTGCACGGTCGGCGTGGGCTGCGTGGGCGGCGCGGACTGTGCGGACTGCGCGGCCGCGCCGCCGCCCGGCAGGAGACCCTGGTGACCCGCCCGCCCGACCCGGCGGCGCGGTGGCGGTCTGACGCCCGCAGCTCCTCGCGGGACATGGAGCCCAGCCCCAGGTAGGAGCGGGCGGCGGCGGCGTGCTCGTTGTCCGGATCCCACTGGTGGGGGTTGTCCGCGAGCGCCGCCAGCACCTGGATCTGGGCGTCCGACGGCGTCTCGGGCAGGGAGGCGCTCCCACCTCCCGTCGCTGGGCGGGAAGCCGTGGGTGACCAGGGGAGCCAGTCGTGGTCGGGCAGGAATCCCGTCGACGCGATGCGGGCCAGGGCGGCGGGCAGGAGCGCCTCCAGGGGCGCCTTGACCCGGATGACGGCGCTGTCCGCCTGGTCGCGGATCTCCGTCCACGTGGGGCCGTAGACGCCCTCGGGGTCGTCCTCGGTCATGCGCTGGAGCGCCCGCACCAGCTCGGGGACGGCGCCCTCGTGCTCCGGGTCGGCTGACGGCGGCCAGTGCGCGCACCGCGGATCCTCGTCCTCGCTTGGGCCGGACAGGTCCTCCTTGAGATCAACGAGCACCTGGACGAGGGTGCGCCGCTCCTCGCGCTGGTGCGGGTCGGCCGGGTCGAGCCCGTCCAGCCGGTCGCAGACCTCAGCGAGGACGGCCGTGCGGGCGTCGTCAGCCCCGGGCAGGACGAGCCACGGCACCACGGTGTCCAGCGTCTCCAGGTCGATGCGGCCGTCGGGTCGCGGCACCCAGGGGCACGAGGACGTCGAGGACCTCGAGGGCCAGGGCCATCAGCTCCAGGCCGGCGTTGTAGATGAGGGGGTCGCGCAGTTCCCCAGCGACTCCACACGTCGTCCCCGTCGCGGCGGGGCGCTCGTCGAGAGCTCGCGGGCCCGCTGCGCCGCCCGCTCGTCGACGGCGCGGCGAGCCAGGTCCTCTTCGCAGCGCCGCAGGAGGAAGCCGATATTGCGCACGAAGATGCTCAGGTTCTCGGCGACGTCGGCGAGGGACTCGTCCCGACGCTCGGCCCCCCACTCGGCGAGGACCGCCAGGACGTAGCGCAGCGCCGCCGGCGTGGCCGGGTACGGCGTGCTCTGGCGGAGGAAGCACGGCTCCAGGACGTCGACGGCCTGGGTCATCGCGTCCGGGTCCTCGCCTGGAAAGGGTCTTGAGCGCGGGGACCGCCCCCTCCGCGGTGCCGCAGGCGTGGAGCAGATGGGACCAGTCGGTCGTCTCAGAATGTTGCTCGCGGTCATACGGCGAGGCTATCTAATCGTGATGTGCCTGCGTGGAGATCGGAGGGCACGGGCGCGGCGCGTCGCGGTTCCCAGCCGATCGGTCGCGCGGCCGGGGACTCGGTTCGCGCGAGACCGGGCGGGGCCAGGCGGAACAGCCCGCCGGAACGCCATTTCGCGCCGTCGAGCCCCCCTCCGCGCGGGCGCCGGTCCGGGCAGGGCCGGGCGGTTATCCGCAGGATGCGCGTTCTCCACCGGCCCGCGTGCACTTCGCCGGCCCGCGTGTCGTTTCCACCGGTTTCGCGTGATTCTCCGCCGGTTCCGGCGAGCCGGACACCACCCGCCGCTGCACCAGGTAGCCGGCCACGTAGAGCGCGCCGTCGCCGATGATCTTGGCGGCCCCCAGAGACGCCGATCCCGGTCAGGGACCCGCAGGACCGCGTAGCTCGCCGCCACGAGCGCGACCGCCAGGGGCCGCGTAGCTCACCGCCGTGCGCCCCACCGTCCCGGGCGCCGCCCGGAAGACGCGCCGGTTCATGAAGAAGTTCGCGGTCCCGCTCACCAGCCGCGCCCCACCACGCCGACCAGCGGGCTGCCGGTGAGCAGGGTGCAGGGACCATGACGCCGACCCAGTCGATGACGGAGCTCGCCAGGCCCGCCCCGTGAAGCGCAGCAGGGGCGCGTAGATGCGGGCCGAGTCCGCAGGGCCGGAAGTGGGAGGAGGCGTTGCCCGGCTCGTGAGACCGCGGCGATGCCGACCTCCTCCACCTCCAGGCCCAGCTCTCGGGCCCGCAGCAGGGCGCTCAGCTCGTACTCGTAGCGACTGCCCGCCACCTCCAGCATCCAGTCGTAGCCGCCCGCCGGGTAGCCGCGCAGGCCCGTCTGGGTGTCGCGCAGCCGCCAGCCGGTCGCCCGCGGAACAGCAGGCCGTCACGTCGTGCCCAGGCGGCTGCGCGGCACGGATCCGGTGAACTCGCGCACCCCCAGCGCCATGCGCCCGGTGGCGCGCACCCGCCTCGCCACGGAGGCGATGTCCGACGGCGTGTGCTGGCCGTCGGCGTCGGCGCAGACCACGTCCGCCCCCGGCCAGAGCCTGCGCGCCCGCTCCAGCCCGGTGCGCAGCGCCTCGCCCTGCCCGCGTTGGCCGGGTGGGGAGACCACCTCCGCCCCGCGCGCGCGGGCCGCAGCGAGCACCGGGGCGCAGGCGGGGTCGGAGCCGTCGTCGACGATGAGCACCCGGCAGCCCGCCAGTTCGCGATGCAGGTCCTCCACCAGGCCCACGAGCCGCTCGTCGGGCTGGTAGGCGAGGATAAAGGACAGCCAGGGCGGGCGCCGTCCCGACCGCGCGGCGCGCGGCGCGGCGAGACCCGGCGCGGCGCAGGGGACGGTCGGGAGGAGGGGCGGCGGGTCGGCCCGGAGGCAGCGGGGCGCCCGGCGCCCGCCGGGCGGCGGCGTGCGGGACGGAGACCGGCGGGCGGGCGCGTGGTCATCGACATCTCAGGCCCCCTGCGCGATGTAGAGGATGTCGGAGGTGGCGCGTTTCGCCGCCGTTGGAGGGCCGGTTGATGATCCCCCGTTCCAGTACATGGCCGAGGAGCCGCCGCCGTCGAGGTTGTAGGGCGACTTGGCAGCTCAGGTCGGCCATGATCCGGGCGAGCTCGGTCAGTGGTGGCGCCGCGCGAGTAGCCCTCGTCGCGCCCGTCGACGACGACGAGCATGTAGTGGCCCGTCCCGACCCAGCCCAGGGCGGTGCGCGGCTGGGCCCCCTGGATGGAGTGGTTGCCGAAGTTCGTGTCCACCTCGACATCGTCGATGCCCTGGAGCACCGCCCCGCCGTCGACCAGCGCCGGCCCGAAGGAGCAGGTGCTCCACACCCCGGCGTCGACGAGCGCCCGGGCGGTGGTGGCGGTCTCGTCGTAGACCTCGGCGCGGCCGTCGGCGTAGAAGGGCGATGCCCTCGCGCACGCCGTCGTCGCGGTGAGATCACGCCGTTGCGGATGAGGGATGCCGTCGGTGCGGAAGCCGTAGTAGTCGCCGTTGACGGCCAGGACGGCGTCGTGCTCGGCGGCGATCTCGCTGGGCCTGGCGGTGATGTTGGTGCCGTACTCGTTGTTGGCGAAGGGCGCTGCGCACGACCGTGGCGTCGGATGCGACGACGTCGGCCGCGTAGTAGGTGAGCGCGTCCGAGCCGGAGCCGGTGGAGGCCCGCGCGATGGTGATGGAGGTGTTGGAGGAGGTGTAGGCGGTGTCGGTCACCGTCACGTCGGTGGCCGCGGCGGCCTGGGCGGGAGTGACGGAGGAGTGGGCGGCCTCGTAGGCGGCGACGTCGGAGATCTCGGTGTGGTCGATGACGAAGCGGTCCAGCGCCCAGGCGCTCGTGCCGGTGGCGGCCAGTCCCAGGACGGCGGCGCCCCCCATGAGGAGGCTGCGGCGGGTGTGCTTCTCGCGGGGCGGCGCCTTGCGGCTGGCGGCGCCCGGCGCCTTCGGAGTCTGCGTGCTGCTCATGGCGCCCCACCCTCGACGGCGGCCGTGTGGCGCCTGTAGGGCGGCCCTGTGGCGCCACTGTGAAGAAGCGGCCGGCGCCCGGCGCGCGGACCCGGGGGCGGGGTTAAGGAACCGTAAGTGAAAGCCTGAAGGCCCTCGCAACATCCACTCGCTTGAGTTGACCCGACATAGCGGACCGGGCCGCACCAGCGCGGATCAGGGGCCGACGCGGCCCCGGGGAATGGAGAATCAGATGAGCAGGCGCGGAACCGGACTGGTCGCCGTCGCATCGATGGTGCGGACCCTGTGCGCGATCGCCCGCAGTGATCGGGACGATGACGAGGACGAAATCGGTTCCACGGCGCTCCCGCCCGCCCCCGGCGCCAGGGTCCGCACGCAACGAGTAAGACGTTTCAACATCGACGGAGAATTCGCATGAGCACTGACGACCACGACTGACTGACCCCGGCCGGGCACACCACCCGCCGCCGCCTCCTCTCGCAGGGCCTGGGGGCCGCGGTGCTCCTCGCCGGCAGGGGGACCGGCATCGCCATCGCCAGCAGGGGCCCTGCCCACGAGGCGCGGGAGAAGGAGAAGCCGACCGGCTACCGGCGCCACCGGGGAGATCACCCGCAGGGGACCTGCAGGGCGAGACCAGCGCCCGGGGACCCTGCGCTTCGCCGACTCCCACGGTGCGCTCCGGCTTCAGGGCGTCGTCACCCAGCTGCCGACCGCCGGCGCCGTCATCCACTCCGAGAGTGCCTGTACCAGGTGGGGGACGAGGCCCGCCTACCTGTTCGGGGCAGCGTGCCCGCCTGGCGCGCCTTCGAGTCGGGCATGAGCAGCGGCGAGGACATCACCCAGCTCCAGACCGTCCTGGGGGAGATGGGTCATATGCAGGCCGAGCCCGACGGGAACTTCGGCTGGCGCACCATCCAGGCCGTCAGGGCCTGGCAGAAAAGCCGTGGGTCTGGAGCGCACCGGCTCACTGCCCCTGGGGCGCATCGTCTTCGACGCCGGGGACCTGCGCGTGGGCGAGCTCAAGGCCGGCTGGGGGACACCGCGGCCGCCCCAGGGCGACCTCTACAATGCCACCTCCACCGCCCAGGTCGTCGACGTCAACCTCAAGCTCGCCGACCAGCAGCTCGCCGTCGTCGGCAACAAGGTCGCCCTGCCCTGCCGGGCGCCGTGGAGTCGACGGGCACCATCACCGCCGTGGGCACCCCGGTGGAGAAGACGGGCAGCGACAACAGCAGCAAGGAGCGGTTCATCCCCCTGACCGTGGTGCCGGACGACCTGTCGGCCACCTCCAGCTTCCAGGAGGTCTCGGTGACGGTGGGTCTGCCCAGCGAGAAGCGCGAGAACGTCCTGTCCGTGCCCGTCAGCGCCCTCATCGCCCTGACCGCCGAGCAGTTCGGCGTCGAGCTCGTGGAGGACGGCGGCTCCACCCGCAAGGTGCCGGTCACCACCGGCATGTTCGCGGGCGGACGGGTCGAGGTCTCCGGCGAGGGCTGGCCGAGGGCCAGCAGTGGTGGTGCCGCAGCGATGAACCCGATCCTGTCTCTGCGCGACGTGCGCCGCACCTACGGCGAGCCGCCCGTGGCCGCCTGCGCCGGGGTCAGCCTGGAGATCGAGCGCGGCGAGCTCGTCGCCGTCGTCGGCCCCTCCGGCTCGGGCAAGTCGACCCTCCTCAACCTCATCGGCACCCTCGACCGGCCGACGTCGGGCACCGTGGAGATCGACGGGCTCGACGTGGCCGCCCTGTCCGACGCCGACCTGTCCGCCGTGCGGGCGCGGCGCATCGGCTTCGTCTTCCAGCAGTTCCATCTGGCCGACGGCGTGACCGCGGTCGACAATGTGGCCGACGGGCTGCTCTACCTGGGGTGGCGCGCTCGGGCGGCGGGCTCGGGCGAAGCAGGGCGCTGGAGCGGGTGGGCCTGGGCCACCGCCTGGGCCACCGCCCCATCAGATGTCCGGCGGCGAGCGCCAGCGCGTGGCCATCGCCCGCGCCGTCGTCGGCAATCCGCCCCTGCTCCTGGCCGACAGGCCCACCGGCAACCTCGACTCGGTCTCGGGCGCCTCCATCGTCGAGCTGCTCCACGACCTCAATGCCCAGGGGACCACGATCGTGGTCATCACCCACGACAACGACCTGGCGGCCGAGATGCCCCGGCGGGTGGCCATCCGCGACGGGCGCATCGTCTCCGACTCGGGGCGGGCCGCACCCGCCGGAACGGCCGCCGCCGGCGTTCAGGGGCGCGCCCGGTCGCCCGGCCGCCGTGGGCGCCACGCCGCGCCCGCCGGGCCGTCGTTCCCCGCCCGCCCGGTCGCCGTGGGCGCCAGGGCGCACCGACCCGACCATGAAGGGCAACCGCGAGCAGGAGAGACTGCAGCACCGCGCCTGCGCGCTCGGACGTCCTGCGCCTGGCGGCACCGGCCTGCGCGCCCGGCCGATGCGCGCCTTCCTGTCCGCCCTGGGCATCGCCATCGGCATCGCCGCCATGATCGCCGTCGTCGGCATCTCGACCTCCAGCCGCGCCCAGCTCACGGCCCAGCTGGAGTCCCTGGGCACCAATATGCTCACCGTCACCCCGGGGGCCGACTTCAGCGGCACGAACATCAAGCTCCCCACCGACTCCGTCGGGCGGATCAAGCAGATCGACGGCATCCAGCAGGGCGAGCTCGACCTCGCTGGTCAAGTCCGCCTCCGTCTACCGCAGCTCCTGAGCGACAAGCGAGGCCACCGGCGGCATCGCGACCCTCGTGGCCGAGAAGGGGCTGCTCGACGTCGTCGCCGGCGAGGTCGACAAGGGATCCTGGCTCAACGATGCCACGTCCTCCTACCCGGCGACCGTGCTCGGGGCCACCGCCGCCCAGCGCCTGGGCGTGGTGGAGCCCGGGACCCAGGTGTGGCTCGGCGGGACGTACTTCACCGTGGTCGGGATCCTCAAGCCCTCCGCGCTGGCCCCCGAGCTCGACAACGCGGCGCTCATCGAGGGAGTCCGTGGCCAAAGCAGCTGTTCGGCCACGAGCAACCCCACCACCATCTACGAGGCGCAGCGAGGACTCCGCCGTCGAGCGGGTGCGCTCCCTGATCGGCCCCACGATCTCGCCCCAGGCGCCGAGCGCCGTCAAGGTCTCGCGGCCCTCGGACGCCCTGGCCGCCAAGAACGCCGCCGACAAGGCCTTCACCACCCTGCTGGCGGGGGTCGGCTCGATCGCCCTGCTCGTGGGCGGCATCAGGGGTGGCCAACACCATGATCATCTCGGTGCTGGAACGGCGCCGCGAGATCAGGCTGCGGCGGGCGCTGGGGCCATGCGCCGCCACATCCTCATCCAGTTCCTCGCCGAGGCGCTGCTCCTGGCGGGGCTCGGCGGCGCTGGGATGCGTCATAGGCGTGGGCGTGACCTACGGCATGACGGCGGTCAACAGGTGGCTCTTCGCCTGCCGATGCTGGTGGTCCTGGCGGGGCTGGCGGTCACGGTCGTCATCGGCGCCGTCGCGGGGGCTGTACCCGGCGATCCGGGCGTCCCGCACCCGCCGACCGCCGCGCTCAACGCGAGTGACCGCCCGCCCGCGCCCGCCCTCGCCGAAACCGGCGGAAACGACATGCGGAACCGGCGGGGAAATGCGCGCCTGCGGATGACTCGGTGGGATCGGGCGGGCAGGCCCGCCCGCCCGGGGTTGGGATCGGGATCGGCCCGCCGCCCATGCTCCCTGCGGGGAGCGCGGGCGGCAGGCCCATCGGCTGATCGTCCCCGCGTCTCGGCGCGCCCGTCTTGTCGGGTCGATGGGAGCCGGCGGGCAGCCGCGGCGCCCGCTCGAGGGGCCTGCGATGGCGCCCCGAGGATCGTTCCGTCCCGCACCGACGACGCCGCTGCGTGAACCGCGGAATCATGCGGAATCCGCCGGGTGCATCCGGTGCGGGGGCGCGAACGATCCTCCGGGGCGCCAGAACTGGGGTGGAGGACTCATGACCTCCCGCGCGATCCGCCGGATGACCGGATTCAACCGCGAGCCGGGCAGATGCATCGAATCGAATGCAATATCCGCCGGTTTCGCGTGTCTTTTCCGCCGGTTTCGGCGAGGGGCGAGGAGTGGGAAGGGAGGGTACGGGCTACTTCACCTTCTTGATGGGGATGACGAGGATACCTCCGATAATGGCGCAGACGCCGCCATGTAGCACAGCGCCGGGTAGTTCGTCTTGTTGACCGATCCGATCGCCAGGAAGAACGGGGGCGATGTAGGGGAGACCGGGGACTGGGGCAGGGCGTTGGCGATGTTGAACACGCCCAGGTCCTCGCCCGCGTTGTCCGGGTTGGGCAGGACGTCGACGACGAGGGCGAGGTCGACGGCCACGTAGATGCCGTAGGCCAGACCCATGATCGCCTCGACGCAGTAGAACATCCCACCGTGGTGGCGTGCGCCAGCAGAGCGGTGCCGATGCCGAAGAGCACGGAGGCGAGCATGACGAACACCTTGCGGCGGTGGAACATATCGGACAGCCACCCGCCGATGAAGCTCGCGCTCATGAGGACGATCGTGTAGATGAGCACGGACGTGGACACGACTCCGCGGGCCTGGTCCTCGGTGAGGTCGACCCGGTGCACCAGGTACATGAGGCGGTAGGTGGTGAAGGAGAAGCTGGCGAAGGTGATGAGGAAGCCCCACCAGGCCAGGGCGTAGTCCGGGTGGGCGATCGGGTTGACCCAGAAGGTCTTGAGCATCTCGACGAAGCCGAACTGCGGCGGCTTGACGGGCATGCGCTTGTCCGGCAGGACGAAGGCGAACCAGGTCATGAAGAGGATGGCGGGGATGGCCGGGCCGATGAAGAGCAGGGGAGGCGGGTGGCCAGACCCTGAGCCAGGTAGGTGGCGATGAGGACCCGCGAGGTTCTGGGCGATGGAGATCCACGAGGAGACGCGGGCGCGTGGGTTTTGGAGACCTGGTCGGAGATCACGGCGACGAAGGGGGCCAGGGGTGGCGTTGGCGCCGATCTGGGCGATGAGCCAGCCGGTGGCCACCAGGGGCACGGTGTTGAGCAGGCCCATCATGGCCAGGCCCACCGCCATGGTGACGATGCCGATGACGAGCCAGGGGCGCCGTCGTCCCCACGCCCAGGTGGTGCGGTCGGAGATCTGCCCGAAGATGACGTTGGCGAAGAGCGCCCCCAGCGCCCCCAGGCCTGCGATGGTCGCGACCGCGTCGACCTGAGCGGAGTTGTCGCTCGGGGAACATGGCCATGACCTTGACCTGGATGGCCACGATCGCCGGGCCCTGGGAGGGCGATGAAGAAGAGCTGGGCCAGGAGGTAGGCGGCGACGAAGAGCGGTTTGACGGGCTTGGTCGGCGGGGTGAAGAAGTCGTCGACGTCCTCCTGGGTCGCCCAGGGCAGAGTGATTGCGGATGAGGTGTGTTCGGACATGTGGTCTCCTCGTTGAGACGGGTCGACGGACAGGGCGCCACTGTCGCAGCAGGATAGCACGGCTGACCGTGTGGTCAAAAGGTTTCAAGCCCTCACGGGAGCCGTGGGGACGCGACCGCCCGGGCGGACGGTCCGGACCTCGCTCCCGGGGCCAGCACCAGCAGCGTCGGCCCGGGAGCGGGGCCCGGTGAGTGGGCTGGCAGGACGGGCGGGCGCGGAGGACCGCCCGGGCGGGATCACTCCCAGCCGAGCTCGTGCAGGCGGGCGTCGTCGATGCCGAAGTGGTGGGCGACCTCGTGGATGACGGTGACCGCGACCTCCTCCACCAGCTCCTCGCGCGTGGTGCACCAGCGCTCAAGAGGGCCCTTGAAGATGTGGATCCGGTCGGGCAGGACCATGGACCAGCCGTCGTCGCGCTCGGTGAGCGGCACGCCGTCGTACAGACCCAGGAGCGCGGGCAGGCCGTCGGCGTCGTAATCCTGCGGGCCCAGCTGCTCCGGCTCGGGCTCGTCAGCGACGAGGACGACGACATTGTCCATTCGGGCGGCAGGCTCCTCGAGGGATCATGTCGAGGCCCGTCGGCGACGGCGGCCTCGAAGTCGGCGTCAGACATGGACACGGCCGGGGCCGACCGCGGTGCGCGGGGGATCCGCCGGGCCGGGAGGCGTCCGCTCAGTGGGTTCAGTAGACATGCTCGTCGCCCTCGCCCTCGTCCTCATCGCCTCGCCCTCGTCGCGATCGAAGATGTCCTCGACCGACCTGCGGTGCTTCCACGCGTGGTCCCACAGCCCCAGAAGGCCCTTGCGCGTCGAGGGCTCCCGGTCGGGGGACGAAGCGGCGGGCGATCCCCGTCGGAGGAACCGCCCGCGTCGCGGGCGCCTCGACAGGTGCGGATGCCGCCCAGGCCGACGACTCCCCGGTCGGCGCGTAAGCCCCGGTCCGGGGCGGGCGGCAGTGGTTGAGGCGGCCCACGACGATGACGGATCGGCGAGACCGGTCGGCGCGGACGCCTCCCAGGACGGGGCCGGGCCGGTGGAGCCGTGACCGATCGCGTCGGGGGCGCTCCGACGGAGTCGTAGGGGCTGATGGGGCCGGTGGAACCCGTGGAGGTGGGGGCGGAGATCGTCCAGGTCGAGGGCGTCTCGATGGGAGCACTGGAGGCATAGGCCGACGGCGCCGAGGGCGCCCCGGTGAGACCGTAGTGATGGGGCGGTGCAGGGCCCGTGGGGCCGGTGGGTGCGCGAGCGCGCCGAGGCGCCCGGTGAGACCGTAGGAGGCGGTAGGGGCCCGTGGGGCCGCGTGGGTGCCGGAGGCGCGCCGAGGCGCCCAGGTGAGACGCGTGAGGAGGACGGTAGGGGCCGAGTCGGACCGGTGGGTGCGGAGGCGCCGAGGGCATGGGTGAGACCGTGGGAGGCGGTGGGGCCCGTGGGGCCGGTGGGTGCGGAGGCGCGCCGAGGCGCCGACCGCCCGACCTGAGCGGGGGCCGCCGTCGACTCCTCCGCCGAGAACAGGCCGCCCCACGCGGACAGGTCCACGGGCGAGGCGGCGCCGCCCCACGCGGACGGCTCCTCGGGCAGGGGCGGACGGCGGCGGGATGGGAGAGATCACCGGGATGGAGGACGTCGTCACCGCCGGAGGGGAGGCCGCCGTCGCTGCGAGAATGCGGAGGCGATCCCCGTGGGCCCCGTGAATTCCCATCGGACCCGTCGAGCCCGCGGACCGTGCGGATTCCGCCGGCCCCGGGGGACCGGCGCCCTTTGTCGGACCCACGGGCCCCACGGGCCCGCCGACCTCATCGGCCCCGCAGACCCTGCGGATCCCATGGACCCCGCCGGCCTCGTCGCCCCCGTCCGGGTCGATCGCGACCGCCGGGAAGGGCCCGCCGACGACGAGGGCGCCTGGTGGAGGTACCTGACCTGGCCGATCTGCGAGGGCGGGCGGTTCCTCGCCGGCGTCGTGGGCGTGGCGCCCCTGCGGCCGCACCGGGGAATGCCGGCGGGGGCGGTGGAGTCCCGACCGACCGCCGTCGGCGCCGAGAGGCCGGGCCACGACCTCGTGCAGGCGCTCCTCGGTGGAGCGCTGCTCGCCGAGCACCGCGCCATTGGTGATGATGAGGACCGAGTCGGCCCACGCGGCGATGGTCGGCTCGCTGGTGGTGAAGACCTCGGTGACGCCGAACTCGTCGACCCAGGACAGCAGGAAGTCCAGAACCCTCTGCGCCGAGCGGCCCGTCAGGCCCGCCGTCGGCTCGGCGGCGATCGCGACCCTGGGCCCCTGGAGGAGGGCGACGGCGCAGTCGACCAGGCGCTGGGTGCACGGGATCGAGGAGCCCGTACTTGGTGCCGCGATGCTCCGCGATGCCCGCCATCTCCAGCACTCGGGCGAGCCAGGGCGGGATCGACCGCCCGCCCGGTCATGCGGAAGTGGGCCTGAATGTTCGCCTCGACCGTGAACGTCGGGGCGAGTTCGGACTCGGGCATGATCGTGGCGACGTCCTGACTGTGAAGTCGCGCGAGTCGTTTGATCCCCATGGTGGACACGTTGCGACCGAGGATCCGCACCTCCCCGGACGCGAGGGGGATCATTCCCATCATCGCCTGCGCCACGACGACGGCGTCGGTCGTGGTGGGCATGACAGGGCGGTCACCCGGTCCGGGCCGATCATCACGGAGGCGTTGTTCAGGGGCGTCCACACAGAGGCGCCGTCGGAGTAGCGAACGGTGACCTCACTCATCTGAACCAGTGGATCGCTGAAGTTCTCGGGGTTCTCCACGAGCGGTCTTTGAGACTGCGGCTCAGGGAAGTATTGGGTCATGCCTCCATTGTTACTGTCTTGTTGCATCTGTGCACCCTCTTGTCCCCGCCCTGGTGGTTTCTCGCAAACTGAGGGCGGACACGACTCGACAGCGGCGAAGCCAAGGCGATACAGGGCAGGACGGGGCCGCGGGCGAGGGGCGGATCAGGGGCGCCGCCGGTGATGAAGTGTCACGGTCTGAGGATTTGCGTCGGGGCGGGGCGCCCCATACCGTTCTATCCGGTTCGAGGCGCGACGACGCCAGGGCAGTGGGCCCCCATCGTCTAGCGGCCCAGGACCCCGCCCTTTCACGGCGGTGGCACGGGTTCGAATCCCGTTGGGGGTACGGACTCGTGCGAGTGGAAAGAACGACTCGTCAGGGTCCGGCTTCGTGCCGAGCGAGGCCTCGTGGCGCAGTTGGTTAGCGCGCCGCCCTGTCACGGCGGAGGTCGCGGGTTCAAGTCCCGTCGAGGTCGCGGAAGCGGTTCGGCCCGGTCTATCATGATCGGGCCGATACCTCGCAAGACTCTGTAGCTCAGTTGGTAGAGCGTTCGACTGAAAAATCGAAAGGTCACCGGATCGACGCCGGTCGGAGCCACGGCGTAAAGGCCCGGATCCCACAGGATCCGGGCCTTCGCTCTGCGGGCCTCCGGCCTCCGGGGCGTCTGCGGACGGACCCCGCCGGGCCGGAGGACGTTCACGAACCCGAGGGCGGCGTCGTCCGCGGACGGAGCCCGCCGCCGGGCCGGGTGCGGGCCCCGGCCCGGCGGGCGGCGCGCCGGTGCTCAGCGCCGGGCCCGCGTCGGGGAGAGGGCGGAGATGAAGGAGGCGATGGCGCCGAGAGGATCCCGCTGATCGGCCACACGATCCAGCAGATGGCCCACCGTTGCCGAGGAACCCCAGGCCAGGAAGATCACGAGGGTCAGGGGCCAGTAGATGGAGGCGATGGCGCCGATGAGAGTTGTCCGCGTCCTTCCGGCCCCACCGGTCCCACTGCCCCGGACCTCCGGTCCAGTGGCCCTCCTCGGTGAGGGTCTCGTGGGTGGAGGAGGCCCAGGTGGTCGGCAGGAGGATGAGCAGACCCGCCGCGACGAGCGCGAGCGTGAGGAGACGCCGAAGATGGGGTAGTGGGGAGCGGCCCGGCTGGTCGCTGAGGACGCCCCCGGCCACGGTCGGGATCGCCGAGAGGATCCACAGCCCGACGGCGGCCATGAGCGCCCGCGAGCGGGGCCCCTCGTTCTCCACGCGCAGGCGGGCCGCCCAGGCGGAGACGATCGGGTTGCGCGTGAACTTCCCGTCGGTCAGGTGCTCCAGGCCCACGAAGGCCTGATGGCGCCGCATGAGGGTGAGGACGCCCGTGGCGACGAGGACGAGGGTCAGAGCGAGGCCGATGAGCACCGCCCACTGCCCGCCGGGTCCCGAGCCCGTCCCGCCGTTGCTCAGCCCGTCCGAGATCGCATCGCCGAGCCCCGCCCCAGCGTTGTCGTCGGTCAGATTGGCCGCGACGATCAGCGGGATGGGGGACCCAGGACGAACAGGGCGACGCCCCGGCCCAGCAGCCGGCCGGTCCGGCGCCGGGCCTCGGCGAGCGCCTGGGCCTCGGGGAGGGTGACGACAGGGGTAGTCGGAGGTGGCCTCGTCCTGCAGGGAGCGGCGCGGCGGCGCCGGCGGCCGCCGGGTCTGCCTGGGCGGTTCCTGCGGTGCCCGCCGCGGTGCCGGCGGCTGCCCTGCGGTGCGCGGCGGTGCCGGCTTGAGGCGGAGCGGATGTCGGGGAGGATTCCCAGGACGGGGCGAGTTCTTCGAGGTTGCCGAAGTCGGTGATGACCTGGCCGACCGCCTCGTTGTGGGTCTTGCCGCGCCCGACGGCGTCGGCGTAGGCGTCCTCCATCATGGCGCGCAGCTCGCCCTTGGCCTCCAGGAGGCGGGGGCGTGGAGGGGTAGGGGCGCGAACATGGCGTCGAGGAAGGTGTCGATGGTGTCCATCAGTGCTCTCCCTTGGGTGAAGCGGTCGATGAATCGATCGATGAGGGTCTTGGTGTCCTCCCACTCGGCGAGCTTGGCGGTCAGGTGCTCGCCGCCGGAGGCGGTGAGGCGGTAGTAGGTGCGGGGCTTGCCGGACTCCGAGGTGTGGGCGTAGGAGGTGGCCAGGCCCGCCGCCTCAGGCGCTTGAGCGCGGAGTAGAGGTGGTCTGCTTGATCGTGTACTCGCCCGCCGAGATCTCGGTGATCGTCTTGGCGAGCGCGTAGGCGTATGAGGGCTGGTCGCGCAGGAGCGTCAGCACAATGAGGTCGATGTGGCCGCGGATGGCATCGGCGCTGATCACTCGGGGCTCCTTTCGTGGCGGTCGGGCTGCGGTGGCTTGCTCTACGACCAGCGTACTACGTTAGTCATGGTATGTCTAGCGTGCTTCGTGAGGCGTGGTACGCCTCGCGTGCCCGCGATGTTCGGCGCGCGGCGACGGTCCGCTAGAGTTCCCGCAGACGCACTGGGAGGGGCGGCATGCAGGGGACCCGGGAGCGGAAGGGCGGCGCGCGCGTCCTCGTCGTCGAGGACGACCGCGACCTGTCCCGGCTCGTGGCCGCCCACCTGGCCTCCGAGGGGTACGACGTCGCCCGGGCCCGTGAGGCGGCCGCCGCCCTGGAGCTGGTCGGGGCCGGGCGCGTCGACGTCGTCGTCCTCGACCTCATGCTGCCCAGGATCTCCGGCGACGGCCTGCTCGTGCGCCTGCGCGAGCGCGAGGGGACCCAGGGACCTGCCGGTCATCGTCGTCTCCGCCAAGGACGCGGTGTGGACCAAGGTGGACCTGCTGCGCCTGGGCGCCGACGACTACCTGGCCAAGCCCTTCGACCTCGACGAGCTCACCGCCCGCATCGAGGCCCTCCTGCGCCGGTCCCGTCCCGCCGACGGGGCCGCCCGGTGCTGCGCCACGGCGACCTCGCCCTGGAGCCCGCCTCCCGCCGCGCGCGCCTGGCCGGGCGGGACGTGAGCCCTCACGCCCGCCGAGTCGGCCGTTCTCCAGGGCGCTCATGTCGGCCCCCGGCCGGGTCGCCTCCAAGGGGCGCTCGCCCGGGCGATCGGGCGGGCGGGGGAGGGGCCCGACGGCGGCCCCGGCGGCACTGACGGCACCGGCGGCGACGGCGGCGTCAAGACCCATGTGAGCCACCTGCGCGCCAAGCTCAGGGCGCTCGACCCGGACGCCGAGTACATCGAGACCGTCTGGGGCCTGGGCTACCGCCTGGCGGCCCCGTGAACCGGGTCCCCGCACCCCCGGGGCCGCGGCCCTGGTCGAGTCCCGCTATGGCCTCCATCCGGCACCGCCCGCACTCCCGGGGCCGCGGGCCTCGGAGAGCGTCCGAGCATGGTCGGGCCGGGCCTCCGCGGCCTCGACCGTTCCTCAACGATCCTCCCGCCGCGCTCAACCCCTCCTCAACGCCGCGGTCCCTGGCGTGAGACCCGCAGACACGAGCACGTCCCAGGGACGTGAATAAGGGAGAGGATGAGCAATGGGCTACCCGCCAGTCGCCTTCGCGGCGCAGGACTACATCATCGCCGGCCTGACGGCGGCCGGGGCCACCGAACCCGGGGCCGGGATCACGCGGCAGCAGCTCGGGCTGCGACGATGGAAGTACTCCCACACCGACGCGCTCAGGCACCTCCTGGAACTGGGGGTGGTCGTGGAAGGGCCGGGGAGCGCTCCATCTCGTCGAGCCGCAGGCGCGCCGCCTCATCGCCGGACGCACCGGGTTCCACCCCTGGAAAGCTGGCATGACGCCCGCCGGCGCCGCTCCGACCGGTGCTGCGCACCCGCTCCCTCACCAAGCGCTACAGGAGCGGGACCGCCGTCGAGAACCTCGACCTGCACCTGGAGCGCGGCCGCGTCTACGGCCTCATCGGCCGCAACGGCGCGGGCAAGACCACCCTCATGCGCATGATCTGCGGCCTGGTGAGGCCCACCGGCGGGAGATCGAGCTCTTCGGCCGCCCGCGCGCCCCGGCCGCGGCCCGGCCCAGGAGGACCTGCGGCGCCTGGGCTGCCTCATCGAGGCCCCCGGCCTGCAGATGCGCATGAGCGCCCGCGCCAACCTCCACCTGCACCGCATTATCCGCGGCATCCCCTCGCCGACCCTGGAGGACGAGCTGCTCGGGCTCGTCGGCCTGGCCGATGCGGGGGACAAGCGGGTGGGCGAATTCTCCCTGGGCATGCGCCAGCGCCTGGGCATCGCCATCGCCCTGGTCGCCGGTCCCGAGCTGCTGATCCTCGATGAGCCGGTCAACGGCCTCGACCCCGTCGGCGTCGTCGAGATGCGCCGCCTCATGGTCGACCTCGCCCGCGAGCGCGGCACCACCATCCTCGTCTCCAGTCACAACCTGCCCGAGCTCTACCAGACCGCCACCGACCACCTCATCGTGGACCGCGGCCGCCTGCGCCGGTCCCTGAGCCACGACGAGGCTCGTCGAGCACTGCTCGCGCCACCTGGTCCTGCGCTGCTCGGACGCGCCCGCCCTGGTGCGGGCCCCTGGGAGATGGGCGCCGGGCGCCTGCGGGTCATGGCCGACGGCGCCGTCCGCCTGCTCGACCCCCGCCGGATCGGGAGGCGCTCGTGCGCGACCTGGTCGCCCGCGACCTGGTGCCCACCACCATCGCCGAGGAGGGCCAGAGCCTGGAGGAGTACTTCCTGGCCGTCATCGGCTCCGGGCCCCGTGCGCAGGAGACGGCTCGGCGCGGCGCCCGCACCGCCACCAGCCCGTTCCGAACCCCGCGAGGAGGAGACCCGTGTTCAATCTGCTGCGCGCTGACCTGTACGTCCTGGTGCGCTCGCGCGCCTGTGGATCGCCCTGGCGGCGTCGAGCGCCATGGCGGCCCGGCTACTACGAGTCCGCGCACCTGATCGCCGTGGGCGCCTACGACGAGTCGATCTCGGGTTCGGTGGCCGGCTTCTCCGACGCCATGGCGCTGCCGCTGCTGGGGAGCATGCTCATCGGCGTCGTCGTGGCCTCCGACCTGGAGAACCGCACCGTCCACGACCGGCTGCTGGCGGCCTCCCGGTCCGCGCTCGTGGCCGTCAAGACCGTCATGGCGCTCGTGGTGATGGTCGTCGTGCTGCTGCCCTACGTCGTGGGCTCCTCGTGTGCCTGGCGACCGGCTGGGACCTGGTCGCCTTCCTGTCGACGACGCCGCTGCGGGTGGCCGCGAACGTCGGCGGGGGCCGGTCACGGCGACGGGGGTCCTGACCGGGCTCGGGCTGTGCCTGGTCTCGGCGCTGGTGGCGGTGGCCCGGCTGGGCTTCTGCCTGCCGGTCGCCTTCGCCGCGCGGCGTCCGCTGGCCGTGGCCGCGACGGGCCTGGTGGGCGGTTTCCTGCTCGACGCCCTGACGGGGATGGTCGCCCGGAGCGACGCCGGGGCGGCGGCGCTCAGGTTCACGCCGTGGTCGCCGGACCTGCGCTGGATCTCGACCAGCTCCGGGGCGCAGGTGGCGGCGGGGGCGGCCGTGGCGGCGGCCTTCCTCGTCCTGTGGTCCGCGGCGGGCCTGCTGGTGCTGCGGCGCGCGGACATCGCCTGAGCGCGTCGGGGGCGAGCGTCAATGGTGCTGGTCGCGCTGGTGTCCGCGGCGGCGCCGTCGTCGCGGTCGCGCGGTGGGTCCTGGTGCGCCGCCAGCTGCGCGCCGTCGCCGACCAGCTGCGCCGGCGCCGGGAGGCCGGCGTCCACGCGCCGGTCCACGTCCAGCTGGTGGACGGAGCCGTGGAGGCGCTGGTGGTGCAGATCAACGCCACGATCGCGCAGGCCGAGCGGACCGGCGCCCGGCTGCGCCGCCACGAGCGCCGCTACCGCGAGCTCGTCGCCGATCTCTCCCACGACCTGCGCACGCCCCTGACGGCGGTGCGCGGCTACCAGCAGATGCTCGCCGCCTCCGCCCTCGACCCGGCCCAGCGCGACCACCTGTGCGCGGCGGCCCGCCACGCCGACCGCCTGGCCGCCCTGGTGGAGGAGGTCTTCGAGTGCGCCCGGCTGAGCGACGACGCCGGGGAGGCCGACGGCGCCCGGATGGAGCGGGTGGACCTGGTCGAGGAGGTCGTCCAGTGCCTGCTGGGACTGGCCGGGCCCCTGGAGGCGGCGGGGCTCGAGGTGGAGCTCCGCGCGCCCGACGCCCTCGTCGCCGAGACGGATCCCGGGGCCCTGCGCCGGATCGTCGCCAACCTGGTGCGCAACGCCGTCCAGCACGGGCGGGGGCGGCTGCTCGTGGAGCTGGCCGGGATCGCGGGCCGGGTGCGGCTGCGCATGCGCAACGGGTGCGCCGCCCGGGGCGCTGGACGTCTCCCGGGTCCTCGAGCGCAGCTGGTCCTCCGACCCGGCCGGGACGGGGCTCCGGGCTGAGCATCGTCGAGCTGCTGGCGGCCCGCCTGGGCAGCGCGGTCGCCGTCGGGCTCGCGGGGAGGACTTCGAGGTCGTGCTCGAGCTGCCCGCGCCGCCGGGCGGGCGGGCCCGCAGGGACTGCAGCAATTCCGCCCGATGACAACCCCGTGGGACCGTGACTCTTATGACGGGTCGGGCGGGCGAGTCCCCGACCGGGAATCGCGCCCCTCCTCCTACCCTTGGGGCCATGTCCGCGCCGCTCGCCGTGCTGCACCCGTCATCGCCCGTCATACCGCCGTTCTCCGCCTCGCCGCCGAGGAAACGCCGACACCGGTTCCGACGCCGTCGTCGAGCACGACCCCGAGCCTCCGACGGGCCCACCACCACCGTCCAGCAGACCGTCGAGGCCGTCGCCGAGACCACCGTCAATATGATCACCCCTGGCCTGGAGGGCGGGTATAGGCGCTGCGGCGGGGTGGTCGTGGCCTTCATCCCTCATCATGGCGCTGCGGTTCGTCGGGCGCCGCCAGGCCTTCTGCGCCGAGCTCGCCCGCTTCTGCCGCAACGCCCTGTACGCCACGGGGGCCCTGATCGGCGCCTACCTGGGGGCGCAGGTCGCCCTCATCGACCTCACGAGCACCACGTGGGCCGATATAGTCAGCCACACGCTGCTCCTGAGCGCCATCGCCGCCTTCACCTGGCTCGTCGCCCGCTTCCTGTACGCCGTCGCGTCCACGGTCATCAAGGGGGCCCAGGCCGGCGGCGACGCCGGACGCGCCAACCGGGTGACCACCCAGACCCAGATCCTGCGCCGCGTCGCCGTCGTCATCGTCACCATCTGCGGGATCGTCGGCATGGTCGATGACCTTCCGGCCGCCCGCTTCGCGCATGACCTCCCTGCTGGCCTCGGCCGGTCTGGTCTCCGTCGTCGCCGGTCTGGCGGCGCAGTCACCCTGGGCAACGTCTTCGCCGGCCTCCAGCTCGCCGCCACCGACGCGATCCGGGTCGACGACGTCGTCGAGGTCAAGGACTGGAACGGCCAGATCGAGGAGATCACCCTGACCTACGTGGTGGTGCGCCTGTGGGACGAGCGCCGACTCATTCTGCCGTCGACCTACTTCACCCAGAACCCCTTCACCAACTGGACGCGCCGCAGCCACCAGCTGACCGGCTCGCTCACCCCTCGAGCTCGACTGGCGCGTCCCCGTCTCCCGACTGCGCACCGAGCTCGACCGCATCCTGTCCACCACGAACCTGTGGGACGGGCGCACCTCCGCGCTGGTGGTCTCGGCCACCTCGGCCGCCTCCGTCACCGTGAGGATCACCCTGTCCGCGGGCAGCCAGTCCAACTCCCACGCGCTCCTGCAGTGCCTCGTGCGCGAGTCGCTCATCGACTGGATGCAGCGCGAGGGCCCCTACGCCCTGCCCCGCGCCCGCGTGGAGATCGAGCAGGTCGAGGTCTGACCCCGAGCCGGGCAGGTGGCGCAGATGGCCGAGGAGATCGTGCGCCGCCGCGAGCAGGCCGAGGCCGAGAAGGCCCTGGCCGAGGCCGAGGAGGCCAGGAGGACGAGAGGACCAGGCCGAGGCGGTGAACCGGTCTGGTCGGTCACCCGGCTGCTGCGCCGGGCCCGCCGGGGAGCAGGGACCGGTTCCTGCTTCCGCGGCTCCGGCTCGGCTCTAGCTCCGGCTCGGGCTCCGGCTCAGGCTCCGGCTCACTCGGCTCCAGCCTCGGGCTCCGGCTCAGGCTCCGGCTCAGATTCTTCCGCCTCCTGAGGCTCAGGCCGCCAGGGTCCCCGGTTCCGGCTCCGGGCCGCCGAGCCGTTCCAGTGCGTGAACGCGCCTCGCGCCGCCGGTCCGCGGGGCCACGCATGGCCCCGTGACCGAGCCGAACGACGACGCCCCCGCCTCGACCCCGGGCGATCGCCCGCACCGACGCCCAGTGGCGCGCCCTCCTCGACCCCCTTCGAGTACCACGTCCTGCGTGAGGGCCGGCACCGAGGCGGCCTTACCGGGGCGCTGCTGGACGAGCGGCGCGAGGGGCGTCTGCCGCTGCCGCGGCTGCGGCGCCGAGCTGTTCCGCTCCGCCGCCAAATTCGACTCCCGCTGCGGCTGGCCCTCCTTCTACGACCCGGCCGACTCGCGGGCCGTGACCCTGCTGACCGACACCTCCCACGGCATGGTGCGCACCGAGGTGCGCTGCGCCGCCTGCGGCTGCCACCTGGGGCACGTCTTCGACGACGCCCCGCACACCCCCACCGGCCTGCGCTGCTGCATGAACTCCGTGAGCCTGACCTTCGAGGCCGACGGCGACGGGACCGGCGGAAGCGGCGGGCCCAGTGGGGCCGATGGGACCGACAGAGTCCGATGGGACCGGCGGGACCGGCGCCGCCCAGGAGGAGTCGAGATGATCCGTCTGCTCAGCTTCAGCCTCCAGCACGGCGGGCCCGGCGACAGGGCCCGCCTGGATCCGGCGACCGCGCCGCTGGCGGACTCGGACATCGCCGACGCCGGGGCCGCGCAGGGAGGTCCTGGCCGCCCTGGCCGACCAGATCCGCGACATCGACCCCGACGTCATCGCCCTCCAGGAGGTCGACCTGGGGCAGAGGCGCTCCGGCCGCCTGGACCAGACGGCCATCCTGGCCGACCTGCTCGGCTGGGACGGTCACCGCTTCGCCGCGACCTACGCCGGGCCCGTCGTCGGGCTGCGGCGCAGGCCCCACTCGCTCGGCCCTGACCGGGCGCGCCGACGACGTCCTGGGCCCCTGCGCGCCCTGTTCGGGGCGGGGCCCGCCGGCTTCGGCAACGCCCTGCTGACCCGTCTGCCCGTGAGGGGCCTGGCGTGAGCGCGCCTGGGGCGGGGCCCCGCCGTCCTGACCCGGCGCGGCGGCGGAGGGCCCTCGACCCGCGCTCCCACGCGCTGTCCACTCCACCATGCGCAATATGATCGCCGCCCCAGATCGACCCGGTCGACGGCGCGGGCAGAGCCAGGCGGCCTCGCCGTCGCCTCCACCCACCTCGCCACGCGGACCGGCACCGCCGCCGCCCAGCTCGCCGCGGCCTGGGCGGCCCTGGCGCCCTGCCCGGACCGCACGTGCTCGCCGGCGACCTCCAGCCTGCACGCCCGGCTCCTCGCCCCCTGGGCATCGCCCGCGATCTCGGCGAGGGCGCCACCTGCCGTCCGGCGCGCCCGCGCCTCTGCATCGGCACATCCTGACCGACCGTGGCCGACCGGCGCGGACGGGCTGCCCGATGAGCGCGCAGGAGGCCGTCGGCCGGACCGGCGGGACGCTGCTGCGCGCCGTCGGCTCGGGCGATGCCAGCCCGTCGTCGTCCGACCGCGCCGCCACCTGGGTGGACCTCGAACCGGTCGCCCGCCGGGGCTGAGGCCCCGTGGGGAGGTCGTCAGCGGACTGGCCGTCTTCGCCGTCGTCATCGCGGTGGGGTGGGCGCGTGGTCCGCTTCGGCGCCGTCCCGCCGGCTCCGACACCATCCTGACAGGGGTCTGCTTCTACGCCGCCACCCGGCGCTGCTGGTGACGACCATCGGCGGGGCGGATCTGGCGACCGTCGTCTCGCGCACCACCCTGGCGGGCCTGCTCGCCGAGACCCTGGGCATTGTCAGCGCCTGGCTGGTCCACCGCCTCGCGCTGCACCGCTCCGTCGCCGAGTCGACGATCGGGGCGCTGGCGGCCGGGTACGTCAGCGCCGCCAACCTGGGGATCGGTCCTCATCGTCCTGCTGGGCGACGCCACCGCCATCGCCCCGATCCTGCTGCTCAGCTGCTCGTCATCTCGCCCGCGACGCTTCGCCGTACCTGGACGTAGTCCACCGCCCGAGGAGCGGGCGGGCCAACGGTGTGGACGGCGCCCTGCGCAACCCGCTGCTGCTCGGGGTGGTGGCCGGGCTGGTCGTCAACCTGACCGGCTGGGACGCGGGGCGGCGGCGGGCGGAGCTCGTCGCGGCAGCCTCAGCGCCCTGGGGGCGCTGGCGGTGACCCTCATGATGCTCTCGCTGGGAATGAGCCTGGCGGCCTCCTCCCCGGGTGACCCGGCGGCTGACGGTCGCCCGGGTCACGCCTGCGGGCGACGGAGGGCCGGGCGCGGGCGGCGGAGCCGGAGCCCCAGGGCGCCGAGGGCTCGGACGGCGGGCCGCCGTCGAGCGGCGGGAAGGGCGCGCCGTCGAGGCGGCGGGGAGGGCACGCCGTCGTCGGGCGGCGGGGAGGCACGCCGTCGTCGGGCGGCGGCGAGACCGGGTGCCGGGGGAGCGGGCGGAGGTGCAGGCGGGCCCGGGGTCGGCGGACCGGGGGCGAGCGCGGGGCCGTGCTGTGGGTGTCGGTGGCCTGGAAGCTCGTCGTCGTCCCGCTGCTGGCCCTGGGGCTCGGGGCGGCCCTGGGCCTGCGCGGCCCGGCGCTGCTCGTTCCGATCACCACCGCCGGTCTGCCCAGCGCCAGAACGTCTCATGTACGCCACCCGCTACGGGGCGGCCAGCCACTGGCCCGCGACTGCGTGCTGCTGACCACCGCGGGCTTCGTCCCCGTGGTCCTCCTGGCCGCCGCCCTCCTGTCCTGACCGCGCCCGATCGCGTGTTTTCCGGCGGTTCCCGCGGGGCTGCCCGCGCCGACGCCGTCGGGGCCGCCACCCCGTGCGGCGGCCCTCAGGGACAGGCCCCGCCCGATGGCGCCCGGGATACGGGCCCCGCTCGGCGCCCGGTGCGGGCTCCGCCCGATGGCGCCCCCAGAGTCAGATTCGTCATGTCACCTGGGCTGGATTATTGCGGTGGAGCTCACGCAGATCACGCCGGGGTGGATTCTGTCGCACTGAGCTCCGCATGGCGCAGGCCGAGGTGGATTCTGTCGCGCTGAACTCGCATTACGTAAAGCCCGGTCTTCAACATGGGCGAGCCGAAGGGCGGTATCGGGCAGGGCTCGGGATGCGTGAGCGGGCCCGAGTGCGTTTTTAATGAGCCTTTCTCGCCGGGGAACGATGGTACGGGGTTCAGGGGCGTCTCGTCAGGGCAGGGCGGGCGTCGAGATCGCCGGGTGACCCACGAGATCGCCGGGTAGGCGCCGAGATCGTCGCCAACCCGCAGATCGTACCCCTGGCAGACGTTCTCGCGGGTTAAGTGACGATCTCGCGGACCGGGTGATGCCCATGGCATGCTGGCAGTCAAGTCCCTTGGTGTGGTGTTCTTTTCCGGTCCAGGTGGTGATGGGGGAGCAGGGCGGGGCGACTGCTGCGCCGCCGTCGGTGCTGTTGTCGGCCTGGAGCATGTCGGTCAGGTGTCGCAGTGAGGTCTGGGACAGGGTAGCGGCGTTCGCCGTACTGCCACTCCTCGTTGCTGTTCGAGCAGGACGGATCCGATCAGGGGCGTGCGGACTCGCTGTCGGGGAAGACCCGGGGCGACGTCTGCGCGGCGCTTGATCTCCCGGTTGAGCCGCTCGATGGGGTTGCTGCGGCCGGATCTTGGTCCAGTGCTCGCGGGGAGGGCCGCGAGACGCGGTCAGGTCCGGGCTCGGGCGTCGAGTCAGCATCCGGGCGATCTCGAGGGAACGGGTCCCTCGAAAGTGTCGATGACGTGCTTGTACTGGGCCATGACCGCCTCCTGACTGGTCTGGGCGAAGATCGTGGAGACCAGGGGCGTCGACCGGGCTTGAGGGGCGGGCCGAACCGAGCCGGGAGGTGATGGTGCGGGCGAAGTGGACGCGGCAGCGCTGCCAGGCGGCTCGGGAAGGATCGCCCTGACCGCGGCGCGGATGCCGGCGTGCGCGTCACCGGTCGGCGGCACGACGGTGGGATCCTCGGGGAGGGACCTTGAGCCGCTCGCGCAGGGACCGCAGGACAGGACGTCCAGAAATCGGTGGTCTCGGCGTCGCCCCAGGGCCATGTTCCGGGATCTCCCGGCGGCCCTGGGCCGACACGCCAGTGGCCACCACCAGCGCCCGGCAGACCACCCGGTGCCCCACTCTCACGTCCAGGTGCGTGGCGTCCACGAACAGGTGGGGGAACCAGGTGTGATCCAGCGACCGGGTCGAGGAACTCGCCGACCGCCTCGTCGATGTCCTTGCAGATCCTTGAGACCGTGGAGCGGAGATGCCCGACTCGTTGCCCAGGGGCCCTGTACCGAGGTCGCCAGGCCTTGCGGGTGGAGACCCCCTCGACTCCAGGGCGGAGCAGATCACGCGCATCTGGGCCTTGTCCACCCGCCGGCGGGGTGGAGCAGGGACGGGAAGAACGACCCGGTGCGAAGCTTGGGGATGGCCAGCTCGACCTCGCCGGCGGTGGTGGCCACCGTCTTGGGCCTCGTGCCGTTGCGCCTGTTGGTGCGCTGCGGGTGCGCGTCGTGGCGCTGCGCGCCGATCACGGCGGCGGCCTCGGCGTCGACCAGGTCCTGCAGCCCGGCCTGGAGCAGACGCCGGAAGACCTCGTCGTGAGCAAGATCAGGGTCGGCTAGGACTTCCCGGATCAGCGTGGACACGGCAGACTGGTGACTGGGCATCGTGGGTGCACTCCTTGTGAATCTTGGTCGAGGAACAGGGGCTCCCGATGCCCGCCGCCCATGCCGACGACCCCGGGCGGAAGCCCGCGAGAATGCCACCACACTAAGAGACGCACCCTGCTTGGCGCGGGCGACTCTCGCAGGACTCCCCTCCGACGTCCCCAGGACCGCGTCGCGACAAGGGGCGTGACGAGGTTCGGCTCTCCGGCCGGAATCACCCGGGGACAGAGCGCCCACGAACGAGAACTACGACCGGAAGGGCCGGTCGACCGCCCGGGGACGAGTGCGCTGGTGGCGGGACGGGGCATGCGGCTCTCGTTGTCGCGGCCGAAACTGGCTCTTCGCATTTGAGGGTGTGGTAGGCGGGGCCTATCGGATTCTTAGGCGGGGTTGAGGGGTGCGTCGTTGCGGGTGGGGTCGAGGTCCCCGATGATGGGGAGCTGCTACACACGCCATCAGAGAGACCTCGACATGTCTGAGACTACCTTCTCCCGCCCCTGATCTGACGACCTTCCTGGGCCTGGAGGCCCTGGGACTGACCGCAGTGGGTCGGCTCCTGACGGCGGAGCGGGCGGTGATCGAGTGCCGCATGCCCATCGGCTTGGAGGATCCCTTCTGCAAGGTGTGCGGGGCGCAGGGGCGGCCCGGGGACGGTGGCCCGACGCCTGGCGCACGTGCCGGTGGGCCTGGCGGCCCACCGAGCTGGTGGTGCGTGTGCGGCGCTTCGCCTGCCGGCACTGCCGGCGGGTATGGAGGCAGGACACCTCGGCTCGGCCCGAGCCCAGAGCCCGCCTGACCCGCAGGCCGTGGACTGGGGGCTGCGGGCCCTCGGGCCTTGAGTCCATGTCGGTCTCCAGGGCCGCGCAGGCGCTGGGGTGACTTTGGCACACCGCCAACACCGCGATCCTGGCCCGGGCCGAGGCAGGTTCTCACCGAGGACCCTCACCGCTTCGGCGGGGTGGAGGTCCTCGGTGTCGACGAGCATGTGTGGCGCCACGCAAGCGGGGCGATGAGTACGTCACGGTGATCATCGACCTGACGCCGGTGCGCGACGGGACTGGTCCGGCACGTCTGCTGGACGTGGCCCCGGGCCGGTCCAAGAAGGTCCTCAAGACCTGGCTCGCCGCCCGGGACGAGTCCTGGAGGCAGAAGGTCGAGGTGGTGGCCATGGGGCGGCTTCACCGGGTTCAAAGAGCGCCGCCGCGAGAGCTCCCGCGGCCCGGGCGGTCATGGATCCCTTCCACGTCGTGTCCCTGGCAGGAGACAGGCTCGACGAGTGCCGCCGCCGCGTCCAGCGCGAGATCACCGGGCGCCGGGGCCGCAAGAACGACCCGCTCCACCGGGCCCGGCGCACACTGCTGACGGGCGCCGACCTGCTCACCGACGCCCAGGCCCAGCGCCTGGAGAACCTCTTCGCCGACGAGCGCAACGCCCCGGTCAAGGCCACCTGGGGCGCCCGCCGGCGCCTGACCCAGGCCTACCGCGCCCAGGACCCGGGCCTGGGGAGCTCCTGATGCAACGGCTCATCAGCTCCCTGAGGCAGGCCGTCCCGACCGGGCTGGAGGAGATCACCGAGCTGGCCCGGACCCTGACCGAGCGCAGCGCCGACATCCTGGCCTACTTCGATAGACCTGGCACCTCCAACGGCCCCACGCCAAGCGGTCAACGGACGCCTCGAGCACCTGCGCGGCATCGCCCTGGGATTCAGAAACCTCACCCAGCTGCACCATCCGCAGCCTCATCCACGCCGGACGCCTCAAGGACCACCTGATGGCAACCGCCCTAAAGAATCGATAGGCCCCGCCTACCACACCCTCAAATGCGAAGAGCCAGTTTCGGCCGCGACAACGAGAGCCACATGCCCCGTCCGCCACCAGCGCACTCGTCCCCGGGCGGTCGACCAGGGTCTTCCAGTCGTAGTTCTCGTTCGTGGGCGCTCGTCCCCGGGTGGATTCCGGCCGGAGGCCGAACCTCGTCACGCCCCTTGTCCGCGACGCGTTCCGGGGGACGTCGGAGGGAGTCCGCGCAGTCGCCGCGCCAAGCGTGCCGTGGGCATCACCCGGTCCGCGGATCGTCCTTAACCCGCGAGAACGTCTGCCAGGGGTACGATCTCGCGGGTTAAGTGACGATCTCGGCGCCTACCGGCGATCTCGTGGGTCACCGGCGATCTCGACGCCGCCCCGCCCGACGAGACGCCCCCGAACCCGTGCCATCGTTCCCGGCGAGAAAAGGGCTCATTAAAAACGCACTCGGGCCCGGCTCACGCATCCCGAGCCCGCCCGATACCGCCCTTCGGCTCGCCCATGTTGAAGATCGTACTTACGTAATGCGAGTTCAGCGCGACAGAATCCACCCGGCTCGCGCCATGCAGGCTCAGTGCGACTAGAATCCACCCGGCGTGATTCGCGTGAGCCCACCTCGCACATTCAGCTCGGGTGACATGACGGGATTCGACTCCCCAGGGGAACGCCATCAGGGCGGGGCCCGTACCCCGGGCGCCATCGGGCGGGAGCGCCGCAGGTGCCGCAGGCTGGGGCGGCGGCCCCGACGTCGTCGGTGGGGATCCCGCCCCGAGGGTGCCATCGGGCGGGGCCCGTCCCTGAGGGCCGCCGCACGGGATGAGTAGCCCCGACGGCGTCGGTGGGGCCTTGCCCCTCCCCGAGGGGTGCCCGGTCGTCTGGTTCCGTCGAGGTCAGGAGTCAGGGGCCCGCCCCCCGGCGCTGCCGTCGGGCGGGAGCGCGCGGGAATCGCGACATCACTCGCCGAGAGGCCCGTCGGTGGCGGCGCGGGAGCCCCGCGCGTGGCAATCGCAGCACCGCCGTCGTTCCAGGGGACTCGCCCGCGCTTCAGAAATAGGAGCTCGTGCGCCGCGGTTGTTTGAACAGATCGGTCACCGGCAGGGTTGAGGTACCAGGCGACGCGCTCCAACTCGTCGATGCGCCACTGCACCTTGCCCATGTACCTCAGGGACACGGCCGACCGGGATGTGTGGAGCAGCCGCGCCAGGCCCGCCTGCGTGACTCCGACCCGAGCGGCCTCCAGCCGCACGTTCGCAGCCACCACTTGGGACAGGGCCGTCGGCTTGTCCGCGGGGCGGATCCGTTCGTGATCGGCCTGAGCCCCGATCCCCAGGTCCCCGCGGGACTCGGGGACGCCTCAGCGTCGTCCACATCGCCGTCAGGGCTCACCCAGGGTTCGCCCCAGTACTCGTCATTCATCAGACTCCTCCTGTCTTCGGCGTGCGCCCGAGTCACCGTGCGCGCACGGATCACGCCGCCACCAGGGACGGGGTCCCAGGCCGGCCAGTCACCGTGCGCACAGTTCTTCTCCTTGCGGACTCCTGCGGGCCGGAGATGTGGGCGGATGGTTCGCGCCTGCACGACGGGTTCCTGTGGAGTCGGGTGCGAGACCGTGCCGCATGAAGCCCGCTGAGGGGCGGTGCAGGAGGTCCGGGCGGGGCGGGGACGACGGCGCGGGCGGAGGGGCGGTGCGAGAGGTCCGGGCAGGGGCGGGGACGACGGCGCAGGCGCCGCTCGGCGAGCCGGCCGGTCAGGCGTCGGCGTCGGCGTCGGGCTCGTCAGCGGCGGCGTTGGCGGTGTCGGAGGCGCCGGCGAGGACTGCGGTGCCGAGCCGGTGGCCAGGCGCCCGCGACGGCGACGAACCAGCCCGCCGGCAGCACCGGGACGGCGGCTGCCATTCTCCGCGTGGGGGAGGGCTGCCGGTGGTCGGGGGATCGGTCGGGGGCGGCGGGATCGGTCTCGGGGCGGCGAGGATCGCCTCAAGGGTCTGCTCGGGGTGGGGCGGGAGACCACGGTGACGCCGTCCTCGTCGTCGGCCAGGGGCTCGAGGTCGGCGAACTGCGAGGGCAGGAGGGCGGGGGCATGAAGTGCCTCACGGCGCCCATGCGCTCGTGCAGGGGCGGCCTCGTCGGCGACCAGGTGGATGAAGACGCGCCCGTGCGCGTCGACCAGCAGGTCCCGGTAGGGAGCGCTTGAGGGCGGAGCAGGTGACGATGGTCCTCGTCCCGCGGTCCGCCTGCTCGCTCATCCAGGGCGCGCAGCGACTCCAGCCACGGCGGCGGTCCTCGTCGGTCGGGGCGCTCCCAGCTCATCTTGGCGATATTGACCTCGGGGTGGAAGTCGTCCGCCTCGGCGACGGGCCGTCCCAGGGCGTTGTGGAGATTGATCGCGGCGGTGGTCTTCCCGCATCCGGCGATCCCCCATGAGCACGAGATGGTCAACGGGCTGCTTCGCTGATCCGCTCCTCGTGACGTCATCGTCGCACGTTCATATCAGTACCGATTGTCCGGTATCTCCGGCGAGGGACCGGGGCGGCGGCCCCGTCGCCCACGCTCATCCGCCGGGGCGGGGCCGGGCCGGGCTCCCGGCACCGGGGCCGTTCCGGCGGCCGGACCGCCGGCGCCCACCTCGGACCGCGCCCGCCCCGCTTGACCGGCCTCACACGGTCCGCCCCGCCGTGCGAGGCGCCGGTCACGGCGGACGACGGCGGATCTGGGATGCTGTGCCCCGGCCCGGCGACCCGCCGCGGCCCGGCTGGTGCCCCGGCTCCGGTGCGCGCGTCCACTCGACGCCGCTGCGCCGTCGAGCCCCAGACGCCGGCACCCCCACGCACCGTCGCGCCCGCCTGCGGCACCGCCGACGGCGCGCGCGACGGTCCCGATCGACAGGACTTTCCGTGCCCACCACCCGCAAGACCCACCGCCCCGCGACATCCGGATCCGCCGGCGGCCAGGCGCCTCCGCCGGGCTCCGGCTCCGACCCGCCGCACCGCCGGGGACGGCCCGGACGCCCCGCCCGCAGGGCCTGCGCCCCGCCGCCCCGACGGCCACCGCCGCTTCCACGGCCCCGCCGCCGACCTTCGCCTCCCTGGGCGTGGATCCCGACCTCGTCGCCGACCTCGGCGCCCGCGGCTCACCGCCCCCTTCCCCATCCAGAGCGCGACCTGCCCGACACCCTCGCCGGGCGCCGACGTGCTGGGCCGCGGGCGCACCGGGTCCAGCAAGACCCTCGCCTTCGCCCTGCCCCTGGTCCAGCGCCTGGCCGGGGACATGGCCCGCCCCGGCCACCCCATCGGCCTGGTCTGGCCCCCACCCGCGGCTCCGCCGGCCAGATCGCCCAGAACCATCAGGCCTGGCCCTGACGCCGTCTCGCTGAGCGTGACCACCGTCTTCGGCGGCGTGTCCCAGAAGCCCCAGGAGAAGGCCCTGGCCGCCGGCGTCGACGTCGTCGTCGCCTGCCCCGGGCGCCTGCTCGACCTCATGGGGCAGGGCCTGGTCGACCTCGACGAGGTGTCCGTCACCGTCCTGGACGAGGCCGACCACATGGCCGACCTCGGCTTCCTGCCCGCCGTGCGCCGCATCCTGCGCGCCACCCGGCCCGCGGCCAGCTCATGCTCTTCTCCGCCACCCTGGACGGCGGCGTGGACCGGCTCGTCGAGGAGTTCCTCCACGACCCGCTCCACCACGCGGTCGACCCCTCGACGTCCCCCGTGACCGCCATGGACCACCGCGTGTGGGCGGTGGCGGACAAGGCCGCCAAGGACGGCGTCGTGCGGCGCCAGCCTCGGGACCGGCCGGCGCATCCTGTTCACGCGCACCAAGCACCTGGCCCGCCGGCTGGCGCGCCGCCTCACCCAGGACGGCGTCCCCGCCGTCGAGCTGCAGGGCAATATGAGCCAGAACGCCCGCGAGCGCGCCATGCGGGCCTTCTCCTCCGGGGCCGTGCGCGTCATGGTCGCCACCGACATCGCCGCCCGCGGCATCGACGTCTCCGACGTGGAGCTGGTCGTGCACGTCGACCCGCCGACCGAGCACAAAGGCCTACCTGCACCGGTCGGGCCGCACGGCCCGAGGCAGAACCGCCAGGACCGTCGTCACCCCTCGTGCTGCCCGAGCAGAGGGGCGATGTGCGGGCCCTGCTCAAGGGCCGGGATCAGGGCGGGCATCGAGCGGTGAGGCCCGACGACGACGCCGTGTCCGCGCTCGTCGGGCGGGTCGCCGACGTCGTCGCCCTGGAGGACATGCCGCAGGGGCGTGGCCGTCGGGGGCGGGCTGCCCCGCGCAGGGCGCTCGGGGCGCCGTTCGACCAGGGGCTCCGGGAACCGCGGCCGGGGCTCCCGGCTCCGGGGGCGCGGCTCCCGGTCGGACTCCGGCCGGTCCCGCCGGGGCAGGTCCACAGGGCAGGCACCCGGCTCCGGGAGGCCGCCGGTCGGCGGGGGATCGCGCCGGTCGGGGCGGGAACTCCGCCCGGGGCGACCGGGGCGCTCGCGCCGTCCGAATCCAGGGGGTCGCGGCGGGGCGCGGGCTCGCCGGCGCTCCGCCCGCTGAGGGCCGACCGGCGCGGCGCCGGGCGCAGGAGCGTCGGTGCCCGCAAGACCCCGGCCCGGGGTCGTGGACGCCGATCCGAGATGTGAAGGACTCTTGACACCTATGTCAAGGACACTATACATTTGCGCATGGCAACTCCCTGATCCGGTATCCGCAGCCTCCGTCCGGGCGCCCCTCGTCGACGCCGCGACCCCCGTCGCATCACACCCTGGTCCCAGCTCGCCCCGGCCATGTGTGCGCGCCCCGGCCTCCTCATCGTCCTCGGTGTCGCGCTCGCGGCGGCAGGCCGCCCACTGCTGTGGATGAACGTTCTCATCATCCCGGTCGACGTCGTCACGCTCCTCCTGGTCCACCGCCTCCTGCGCGCCGAGGAAGAGGACTGGCCGACCTGCTGCGGCCCGTGCGGGAGGCGACATCGCCTGGGGTCTGCTCTGCGGGCTCATCGTCGTGCTCGCCTGGTTCCCCGCCTCCTTCATCGCCGGCCTGGTCGCCTATCGGGGAGCCGATGCCGACGGCGGCGTACCAGTCGGTGCCCCTGTGGATCGCCCTGGTCGGCGTCACGATCATGCCGGTGACCATCGGGCTGGCCGAGGAGGCGCTCTACCGCGGCTACCTCCAGCCCCGCCTGGCCGGGGTCCTGGGGCAGGGCAGGGGCCGTGATCGCCGCCTCCGCCTTCTTCGCCGTCCAGCACATCGCCTTCGCCCCTTTGATCCCCGGGCGATGGTCTTCGGCATCGTGCGCACCTTCCTGGCCGGGCTCGTGTTCGCCGGGCTGTTCCTGATGGCGCAGGCGGGTGATGCCGCTGGCCGTCGGGCGACTGGCTGGTCGACCTGCTCCGGGCTCGGGCTCCCGCTGCTGCTCGCAGCGCTGGCGTGAAGGGGCGCCCGTGGAACCGATAACCGATGGATAGGGATCTGGATATGGAGCCCTCCACCCGCCGCTACCTCATCCGATTCTCCGTGGCAATGGCGGCCTACTGCGTCCTGCTTCCCGTCGCCCTGTCCGCCGGGCGCGCCGTCGCCCCGCCGTGGAGCATGGCGTGCGCGCTCCTAGTGCTCCCGTCAGTCGTGCTCATGGTGCGCGCGGTCGATGATTCTTCCAGGGGTCGACGAGGCTCGCCCGCAAGGTCGTGGTCGAGTCCCTCGCCCTCAGATTCGTCATCAGGACCCCGATCCTCCTGATCGTCGGGACTCTTCCAGGCCTTCGGCCTGGCCGATCTGTCCTTCCTGTGGGCCTTCGCGATCCTCATGGCCGGCTGGCTGATCGGGGTTTTCTGGCCCGACGGCGCTACACCTGAACCCCTGGTGACCCTGCGGGGCGCGATCGCCGGGCCCGACGGGCGGCGCCGCGGCGCGGAGCACCCCTGCCCGCACCATCGCACCACCGCACCTCGAAGAGCGCACCCATGCTCGATCAGCTCATTGCAATGGTCGTCGTCGGCGCCGTCGTCGGCGCCCTCGCCCCACCTCTTCCTCAGGGGGACCAGCGGATCTCGATCCTGTGGACCATCGTCCTGGGCGCCGTCGGGGGCGGTCTCGGCGCCTGGCTCGCGGGCCCTGATCGGCGTCGCCGTCACGATCAGCCTCGGTCTGATCCGCTGGATCTTCTCCGTGGTCGCCGCCATGATCCTCATCAACATCTACATCACCGCCACGCGCAGGTGAGGTCCGGGCGGCGTCCGGTTCTGAGCACGTCACTCAACCCGCGAGATCGTCACTCAACCCGCGAGCACGTACCCTGGCAGACGTGCTCGCGGGTTGAGTGGCTGATCTCGGCGGTTACCGACGATCTCGCGGGCGGGGCGAGCCGGGACGGGGTGGCCGATCGCGTCGCCCAGGAGCGATTCACGCGCACGCGGGCCGGGACGGGACGGAGGCCGGCCTCGAGCAGTACTGGGAGCGGGTGGGCGCGGGGTCATGGGCGCCGTCGTCACTCCTCCTCGCGCGACTGCCCGGAGTGCTTGCGCGGCCGCCCGCGCCCTCGCAAGGGGCGCCCTGACGCCGCGTCCGGCGTCGTCGAGCGCGCGGCGCAGGATGATCTCGATCTGGGCGTTGACCGGGCGCAGGTCGTCCGCCGCCCGCTGGCGATGGCCGCGTGGACGGCGGTCCAGCCTCAGCAGGACCTGCTTGCGCCGACTACCCGTCATCGGCGTTCCTCACGTGCGCCGGGGGCCTTGTGAGCACGGGGGAGCCGATGGACCCGGCTCGTGGGGCGGCGCGTCTGCGTCGCAGGGGCCTCACGCGTACAGGGAGCGGTGTTGACCACGGGCTGGATGCGCTGGTCGGGCACAGCACCACCAGGAGGTTGGAGACCATCTGGGCGCGGCGCTCGTCGTCCATGGTGACGATGTCGTCGGTCTCCAGGCGCTTGAGGGCCTGGTCGACCATGGTGACGGCGCCCTCGACGATCTGCTCGCGGGCGGCGATGACGGCGCCGGCCTGCTGGCGCTGGGGCATGGCCTGGGCGATCTCGGGGGCGTAGGCGAGCGAGTGCGCACCCTCGACGATCTCAGGCGGCCCGGTGCGACGCGGGCGGCGACCTCGGCGAGCCAGTTCGGCCGGGACGAGGTCGGTGCCCCGCGAGGAGGTCTCGCCCGCCGGGCTCGTCGTAGGGGGTGGATGGTGGCCACGTGGCGCAGCGCGGACTCGGCCTGGGTCTTGATGAACTCCTCGTAGGCCTCGACGGCGAAGACGGCGCGGGCGGTGTCGGCCACCTGCCACACGACGATGGCGGCGATATCGATCGGGTTGCCGTCCAGGTCGTTGACGCTTGATCTCGCTGGTCTCGGGAGTTGTGGACGCTCGACGGAGACCCTCTGCCGTTGGTCAGCGGCGGGACGAGCGCGATCCCCGGGCGCCGCACGGTGCCGATGTAGCGGCCGAAGAACTGGCGGACGCTGGTCTGGCCGGGAACGACGACGACCAGGCTGGTGAACATGAGCAGCAGGGTGAGCACGACGACCGCCGACGCGCCGACGGCGAGCGTCACCGCCGCCGGCTCGCCCTTGTCGAAGGCGTCGGTGGCGACCCTGGCGATTGCGGCGATGGCCCCGATGATGAGGGGCCAGGGTAGAGGATCAGGGGCGAGGAAGGCGGCGCCGAGCGGCGGCGCGCGCAGGGCCTCTCGGCGATGTCGACGCGGGCGGTGGTCGGCCCGGGCGCGTTGCCGTGCGGAGTCGCTGCGGCGGGGGCGTTCTGCTCATCGGGCGTGTCGGGCTGCGGGCCTCCTCGGTGTCGCCGGCGCCGGGCGGTGGTCGCCGCCCAGGGAGGGACCGGATATAACAAAGATGATATCTATTTTTCTGGGCGGGCGCAAGCCCAGCGCCGAGAACTCGGGCTGTGAGCGATGAGCCGCACTCGCTGTGCATCGCGTCCGCTGCGACAGGACGACGACGCCGGGTCCTTCGCCGCAGCCGCCCCGACATGTACGGCGATGTGCCGTATGAGGTAGTGTCATGCCATGGGAACATCCACGGCGCGTCTGGAATTGCGGCTGCCCGCCGCGGAGAAGGCGGAGATCGAGGAGGCCGCCGGCCTGACCGGCCGGACCGTCACGGAGTACGTGCGCACGGCCGCCCGCGACGCCGCCGCACCGACCTCGCCCGATCGATCAATGTGTCGGGCGAGGTCTTCGACTGCGCTGTGGCCGCGATCGAGGTCCGACGCGCCCCCGGTTCCCGCAATGGTGCGCGCCGCGCGCCGCCGAGGAACTCGGGCTGTGAGCGTGAGCCGCACTCGCTGCGCGATGCGTCCACTGCGGCAGGACGACGACGCCGGAGCCTTCCGCTGCGGTCATCCTGAGCTCGATCGATGGCTGGCGAAATCGCCTGGGCGTCCCAGCGCCGCCGCACCGCAGCCACCCAGGTTCTCGTGCCGGCGCCCGGGACCGGCGCCGGCGGGACCGTCCTGGGCTACTACTCGCTGGCATCGACGGCGATCGTGACGGACGACCTGCCGCGCCGGCTGAGGCCGCAGCGCGGCCGTGCTGCCCGCCTTCCTCCTGGCCCGCCTCGCCATCGACCGTTCACTGCGCGGACAGGGGCGTCGGCGCGCGCTCTGGCGCACGCCGTCGCAACGGCCGACCAGGGCCTGCGGGCTCGTGGCGGCACGACTGCTCGTCGTGGACGCCATCGACGACGCGGCCGCCGCCTTCTGCACCATCACGGCTTCACCGCGCTCGCCCAGGACCGTGGCCGCACGCGCCTGGTGGCCGTCATCTCGCGCCTGGCCCGGCGGTAGCGCGGGGCGCCGTATCGGCGTGCGCGATCCTCATGGCAGCCGATCCGCCGCCGCGATCAGGGAGCCGGCGCAGTTCGTGCAGGGTCGCGGCACACGACGTCGCCGCCCGGGACCCGCCCACCGCCACGACGAGCGTCCCCGCGGCCCGCGCCGCCGCCAGACCGGGGGCGGAGTCCTCCACCCGGCCGTCCGGGCGGGCTCGACCCCAGGCGCCGCGCCCCCAGCAGGTACCCCTGCGGGTGGGGCTGCCGTGCTCGACGTCGTCGAAGGAGATGATGACCGGCGCCTCGATCCCGGCGGCCCCTGGCCGGGCGCGGGCCCAGGCGCAGGTGCGCGTTGGTGACCACGCCCCAGGGCAGGGGACCGCTCGTTCAGCCAGGCCACCAGCTCCGGGGCGCCGGGGCGGGGAGCACGCCGTCGGCGAGCGCACTCGCGCTCCAGGTGGGCGGCGACGTGGCGGGCCAGCTCCTCCGCCCCGATGTCCGGCAGGAAGCGCCGCACGGTGGTGGCGGCGTCCGGGCCGTGGCACACCGCCGGGACGGCCGCCGGATCCAGGCCGTTGTCGCGGGCCAGGCCCTCCAGGCGGCCTCGACGGCGGCGTGGGGAGTTCACCAGGGTGCCGTCCATGTCGAGCAGGACGGCGCGGCAGTGGGCGAGGAGGGTTGCGGCGGAGATCATGCACCTATTAAACTCGTGATTCGATCAAATTGCTAGGCGCACCATGGGCGAAGATGGACGAGGGGCCCGCCCGGCAGGGCTACCCGCCCGACGAGGACGATCAGGGAACAGACGAGGCCGAGAACCCCATGGCGCGACGACGCACGGCGCAACACCCGCGGCGCAACGATCCGCGCCGCAATCCTCCGCGGCGCCCGCCCCGTCCCCCGCCCCTCCGCCTCGCGACGGCGCGCACCGCCGAACAGCTCCGCTGGGCCCTGGCGGCCGACGTCTGCGCCCTGGTGCGCCGCTCCCCCGGCATCACCCGGGCGCAAGTCGCCAGAACTGGGGATCTCCACCGGCACGGCCGCCGACCTGGTCACCAGGATGCGCCGGGCCGCCGTCCTGACCGAGGGTGAGCCGGTCCCCCACGGCCGCAGGCGCCCCACGTCGGCGCTCGCCGCGCACCCCGAGGCCCGCTCGTCATCGCCGTCGAGATCACCGCCACCGGCTGGCGAATGAGTGAGCGCCGGCCTCGACGGCCGCCTGACGGTCGTGGCCCGCGCCCCCACCGCGGCCGCGGCCCCGCCGACGTGCTCGCCCCCCATCCGCCGGGCCGTCGCGGCCGAGGCGGGCTCCGCGCGGGCAGGGTGCGGGCCGTGTCGGTCGCCGCGGCCGCCACCGTCCGCGACGGGAGTGTCGTGCAGTCCTCCGTCCTGGACTGGGGCCGGGTGAGCCTCGCCCCTGAGGCTCCGGGGCAGCCCTCCTCGTCGCCAACGACGCCACCTGCGAGGCCCCTGGCCGAGGTCCCGCCGCGGCGCCTCGCGCGGGGCCCGCTCCGCCCTGCACCTGACCATGCTCGCCCGGCGTCGGCGGCGGCCTCGTCCTCGACGGCGCGCCCGTGCTGGGGGCGACCGGCCTCAGCCATGGAGATCGGCCACCTCCCCTGGGCGATCCCGCGGGCGCTGTGCGGCTGCGGGGCGCGGGAACTGCTGGGACACCGTCCTGGGCGCCGGGCCGCTGGCCGGGCGGCTGGGAGGGCCGACGACGACTCGGTCCCGGCCCTCGAGGCGCCCATCGCCCGGGGCGGGCCCTGCCCACCGCCCCGCGCTCGCCGCCGCGGCCCGCGAGCCTGGGGCGGGGTCTGGCCGGGCTGATCAACGTCACCGACCCCGACGTCGTCACCCTCGGCGGACTCGGGCCGCTCCTGCGCTCCCACTGCCCCGAGGCCTTCGAGGAGGCCCTGACCGGCGGCCTCATGCGGTGCCTGCGCGAGGACCGGCCGCGCATCGCCAGTCGGCGAGCTGGGGGCCGACGCCGCGCTGGTGGGCGCCGTCGAGACGGCCCTGGACGGGTGGCAGGCCCCGCCGGCCTGGCCGCCTGGGCGGGGCGGGAGGCGCGGGCGGCTGACCCCATGGTGAGCAGAGTGGGCCGGACGTCCTGGCGGCCCGGGCAGGACGGGCGGGGCCCGGCCGTAACCTGGGCGCATGGGCCCGCAGGACGCCCCTCCCTCTTCGACGCCGCGGCGGAGGACGGCGGCGTCGTCGACGACCCGACGCGCCCCGCTGGCGGACCGCCTGCGCCCGCGCGAGCTGACCGAGGTCGTCGGCAGGACTACCTGCTGGCGCCAGAGGCGCCGCTGGGCCGCATGGTCGCCTCCGGCCGCCCTGTCCTCCATCGTCCTGTGGGGCCCGCCCGGCTGCGGCAAGACGACCATCGCCCGGCTGCTGGCCGACCGCACCGGCCTGGCCTTCGAGCAGGTCAGCGCGACCTTCTCCGGGGTGACGGACCTGCGCCAGGTCTTCGCCGCCGCGGCCCGCCGCCGCCGGATCGGGCAGGGGAACGCTGCTGTTCGTCGACGAGATCCACCGGTTCAACCGCGCCCAGCAGGACTCCTTCCTGCCCTACGTCGAGGACGGGACGATCGTCCTGGTGGGGGGCGACGACGGAGAACCCGGCTTCGAGCTGAACGGCGCCCCTGCTGTCGCGCTGCCAGGTCCTGGTCCTGCGCCGCCTGGACGAGACCGCCCTGGTCGAGCTGCTGGAGCGCGCCGAGGCGCTCACCGGGCGGGAGCTGCCCCTGACCGGGGACGCCCGCGCCGCGCTGGTCGCCATGGCCGACGGCGACGGCCGCACCTGCTGGGCATGGTCGAGCGGGTCCTGGGCTGGGCGCGCGCCCGGGGCGCCGAGGCCGGAGCGGCGGGGCGGCGGGGCGCGGCGGCATCGAGCGGCGAGCGCGCGGGGCGCCGGAGGCCAGGGGCGCAGCGCGCGCGGGGCCGCCGATGGCGGGCCGCGCCTGGACGCCGAGGGCTGACCGCCGTCGTCGCCTCGCGCGCGCCCTGTACGACAAGTCCGGCGAGGAGCACTACAACCTCATCTCACCCTGCAAGTCCATGCGCGGCTCCGACCCCGACGCCGCCCTGTACCAGCTGGCGCGCATGCTGGTCGGAGGGAGGATCCGCGCTACGTGGCGCGGCGGCTCGTGCGCTTCGCCAGCGAGGACGTGGGGATGGCCGACCCTCCGCGCTGCAGACGGCGCTGGCCGCCTGGGAGGCCTACGAGCGGCTGGGCTCGCCGGAGGCGAGCTCGCCATCGCCCAGGCGGTGGTCCACCTGGCCACGGCGCCCAAGTCGGTCGCGCGCTCTACCGGGGCTCGGCCGGGCGCGGGAGGCGGCGCGCCGCACGGGCTCGCTCGCCCCGCCCGCGCACATCCTCAATGCACCCACGCGCCTGATGAAGGAGCTCGGCTACGGCGAGGGGCTACGAGTACGACCCGGATGCCGCCGACGGCTTCTCCGGCGCCGACTACTTCCCCGACGGCTACCCGCCGCGAAGCGCGCGAGCCCTTCTACGCCCCGACCGCCAACGGCTACGAGCGCCGCATCCGCGAGCGCCTGGCCCACTGGGAGGGCCTGCTGCCGGCGGCGGCGCGAGCGAGCAGGAGCAGTAGGCGGACGGAAGCGGCGGCGGCGGGAGCGGCACGGCGGGCGGAGGCAGTGGCGCGGCGGGCGGCTCTCTCTGACCGCGCCCTCCCCGCGGGTCGGGGCCCTCCCGCCGAATCCGCCGGTCTCAGCGGGGCAGGTCGGGGTCGTCGACGCCGAGGACGGCCTCGCCGCGCACCCGGGCGTGGGTGCGGACGCGGTCGTGCCCGGCGATCAGCAGGGTCACCCGCCCGCTCAGCGCCTCGGCGCGCAGGCCCTCCACCGCCTCGCGAGCGCCGGCTCCTCCAGTTCGGCGCGGTAGGCGGGACGAACCGCTCCCAGTCCAGGTCGCCGGGTGGGAAGGCCCGGCGCAGCGCCGTCGACGGCGTGGCGTTCTTCGCCCACTCGTCCAGCTCCGCGCGCTCCGGCTCACCCGCGCGGCCACAGCCGGTCGACCAGGACGCGCCGGGCCGTCGTCAGGCGAGGGATCCTCGCGCACCCCTCGATGACGACGTTGCAAGCGGCGGGCGGGTCGGTCCGATCGGGACTCGCTGACGCCACCCTAGTAGGGTGTCGCGACCTGTCCGGTGCATCGGTCCGCGGCGCCGGTGCGCTGGTGTGGGGTGGGGCTCCTGGGGCGGTCCGGGGCGGGGATCGTGTCGAATCTGTTGCAAAGGCCCGGATCGAGCGGAGCGCACGAGAAAGAATCGTTGATATTCCGCGCTTCTTCGCGGCCGATCCCGGCGCAGGCGCCTGCAACAGAGTGGACGAAACAACGCCGCCGTGCCTGGTGCAGCCCTCCGCGTTCGCCCGCCGTCTGCGGCCGACGGGGTCCGCCGCCAGGTGCGTGCGGGGCGGGGCAGAACTGCGCCGGGCCGCAACCGGGTGCCGGGGCGCGCCGATCGCCGGGCGGGACCGATGCCGCCCCGCACCCGGGGCGCCGGAGACGGCCGCGAGGGCTGAGCGGAACCTCCCGCGCGTTCAGCGCCGCCGGCAACCGAAAAGAGCGCGGACGTCTTTGCCCGCGGCGCACGGGGCACGAGGGCGGTGCGCCGCCGACGCCAGAGCGAACATAACGCGCCGCGGCGACCGACGACAATATGGTGACCGCAGCAGAGGCCGAACCGGTGACCGCGGGCGGACCGCTGGAACGCGGGCGCTCTTCGGGGAACCGCCGGACCTCGGGGCCGATCGCCCGCGCCCGCCGCGCCTTCGCGCGCGCGATCGGAGAAGCCGGGTCGAACCGGACCGGCACAGGAACACAATGGTTGGGTGACGAGGCGGATCAATGCTCGTCGTGGGAAAATCCGAGGGATCGTCACCGCCCGACTCGAGAAGGACTTCCATGAGCGTGCTGTCACGCATCCAGTGGCACGACCGGCCGACCGACGGCGTCGTCGGTACTTATCCGATGCGAGGACGCGCTTGACCGCCTGGGCCACCGGCGAGCGCCCGCGCCGATCTTCCGGACGGGAGAGCCTCATCCCCATGGCCGACCGGGAGCGGACGGTGAGCCTGCGCCCGGTGTCCGACGACGTCCGGGCCCTCAACGGCGTCGAGGGCGTGTCCGGGACAGGATGCGCGCGCCGGAACGACCACCAGGTGGACGCTCGTCGTCAGGGTCGCGGGCGACGACGGCGCGTCGATGTCATGGCGGAGAACCGGATGGAGACCTCCGATCAGCCCGGCCCGTCAGGATCGAGCGCCCCGCGTCGTCGACGATCTCCTCGCAATACCGGGTCGGCCGCGCCTGGGCGCGCTGCCGCTCCCTGGGCGCGCGGGCCGTGCCGCGGCGCCGTCCCCATCCTCATCGACGAGGTGCTGCGGCTGCCCGGCCGGCTCCTGCCGGTGATCGTGCGCCAGTCGGATCGCGGCGGCGACGACTGGCTCGAGCGCGCTCACCGGATCGCGGAGCGCACTCGGGTTCGCCAACGTCTTCACCCTGGACCGCTCGGCCGCCGGGCACTCCGCACGGCGGTTGGGAGGCCTCGCCGTCTCGGGACGGGGCGTGCGCATCTACTCCCAGGCGCCGCTCGACCCGGGTTCCAACGGCCTGAGGCACAGGGCGCTCCCGCCCGACCGCTTCCGGACCTCGCCGGAGGCCAGGGCGTCGACCGGGTCGTGGCGGGCGCCGCCGCGCTGTCGACGCGACTGCCCGCGCCCCCGGCGCTCGCGCTCTTCTCTCCCGGGTGCGGCCGACGCCGGTGCGGCGCCCGACCGGGTGCCGGCCCTCGAGGCCGACCTGTCCGACGCGCTGTCCAGGCCGACGCCCTCGGCGATGAGCTCGAGGACGCGACAATGAGGTGAATCGGCCCAGGGGCACCTGGCCCGCCTGCGCGAGGAGCTCGAAAAGGGCCGGAATGGCCCACCTGTACTGGGGCGCCAAGGACGACCCCGGACGAGCCCTGCCCGACACCGTGCAGGACATCGAGGAGGCGGTACTGGCCGCGCAGTTCTATTTGACGGACTATTTGCGCCTCCCGGATAAGGCGAAACGCGGACTCGACCGGCTCGCGACGGCGCCCCAGGCCGTTGTCTGGGGAATACCGCGTGGAGGGGGCTGCGCTCCCTGGCCGCTTATGCGAGGCACCGCACGGAGGATCATTTCAGGGCGGTTTCTGGGGTGGTGCGACGCCGGATTCCCGGAGAGCTGGCCCGCCACCGACAAGAAGCTGTCCATGAGCGAGAGCGAAACCGTTCAGAATACGCCCAAGTTCAATAACCGCAGCTGCTGCCGGTCTCAACCGACGTCGATCGCACCGGCAAGACCTACATGTACAGCCACCTCCAGGTCGCCGAGGGCGGCAGCGACCTCGCCCGCGCATCTACTTCTACGACGACACCCACGGGAACACCCGGCAAGATCCACGTCGGGTTCATCGGCCCTCACTACCTGCATGCCCAACACTGTCAGCTCGCCCCGCCCTCTCGCCGGAAGCCGGCGGAAGGGCGGCGGGGCGCGGCGCGGTCAGCGCTCGATGAGGACGCGCGGTGCGGGCGGGGACCGTCGCGGTGCCGGTGGTGGGATCGAAGCGGGTGGCCTTGACGATCGGGTCGGCGCCCTGGGCCTGTGCGTCGCACAGGGTGAACAGGCGGCCCACCTGCGTGTCGAGTCGTTGGGTGATTTCGCGGGGCGTGGCGTTGATCACCACCAGCACCCTGTCGAGCGCCGGGTCGATATCGCCTCTCCCGGCGCCGTCGTCGACGACCATGATGATCACCCGGGCTGGGCGCCCGGGCCGCACACCGGGAAGCTCACCCGCTCGCGCACCAGGTCCGTCCGCCCCAGGCACAGCAGCGGTGTGGAGCGGCGCGCCCGCAGCAGGTCCAGGGCTGGGCGCGGGCGGAGGCGATGTCCGACGGCGAGGGGTCAGGTCCGGGCGGGCCAGCAGGCCGGCCTGGATGACCCACCGGTCGAAGTTGCGACCCGCCGGGGGCAGCCAGCCCCACCCGTTGGTCCGTCCGCTCCAGTCGATGGCGCTGAAGTGGTCGCCCGAGTCGCACGAGCAGGCGTCCAGCGACTGCTGCGCAGCAGCTCGCTGCCCCCGCCCACGAGGCACGGGGACTGCCCCAGCGCCACCATCGCCAGGCACACCGTGTTCATGCGCACCCGGTCCGCCATGGACGTCGATGCCGGCAGCTTGTAGGTCAGGCGGTCGAACAGCGTCTCGCCCTCGTAGGGAGGACACGTAGGCCACCGAGTCGGCCGGCTGGTCGCCGTAGGCCGCCGGGGAGCCCCCGTAGCCCACCTCGTCCCCGCGCAGCCACCGCCCGTCGGAGGCCAGGATCTCCATGTCCCCGCACATTGCCCTGCCAGCGACAGGCGCACCAGGTCGCTGCGCCACGCCAGGTCCGCGCGCACCTCGCCCTGATCGCGCGACCCAGCTCGTTGGGGGTCGGCCAGCTCCCGTCTGCCCAGGCCCTGGCCGGTGCGCGGGTCGACCTGGGCGAAAGCCGCCGCCGCTGACCCTGTCGCGCACCCGGTCGTTCAGGCCCCGATCCTCAGGCGCCCAGCGCCCCGACGGGCCCGGTTCGGGTCCGGTCCGCATGCGCCCGGCGCGTCCCACCCCGGCCGTACAGGTAGACCTGAGCCCCACGGCGTCCTCGCAGACCTCGTCCAGCGCCCGGCGAAGACGCGCCATCGTCTCCACGCCGTGGCACCCCATCAGGTCCAGGCGCAGCCCGTCCACCCGGTAATCGCGCACCCACGCCACGCACGCGTCGATCGCGAGCCGTTCGCCCATCGCCCGGCCCGTGTCCACCCCGCCGCGCCATCCGCCCGATTCCACCACCGCGCCCGCCCCGTCGACGCGGTGGCAGTAGCTCGGCACCACCCGGTCCAGCACCGAGCCCCGCCCTGCCCCCAGGCCGCCACCCGGCCGAACACCTGATCGACGAGCACCCTGCACGCCCATGCCGTGCAGCGCCCCCACCACGGCCTGCACCTCCCGCACGCGAGCGCCCCGTCCTGATGGCCTCAGCGCGAATACGATCCCTCCGGCGCCATCCAGTGCCACGGATCGCGCCCCAGCCGTGGCGCGTCCGCGCCCGCCACCGCCGACACCGCCGCCTGGGGGCGCGCGAGGCCCTCCCACGCCCCGCCGGAACCGCGCGTCCGCTGGCGCGACCGCCTCGGGACCGACGCGAAATCGAACACCGCAGCAGCTGCACCGTATCGACGCCGGCCGCACCAGCTCGCGCAGATGCCCCTGCCCCGGCCGAGTCCGCCGCGAACGCCCTCGTACGTCCCCTCGCAGATCCTCCTCGACGCTGCCGTCCGCCACCGAGAACTCCCGCACGTGCAGCTCGTAGATCACGCGTCCCGCGTCGCACTCCCACCACCGGGACTCAGGTTCTCGCACCACGACGCCGGCTTCAGCTCCCGCAGACCCGGATCCACCGCCACCGAGCGCCGGGAGTCCACCGTCAGCGCTGCGCTGCAGGGGTCGGTCACCCGATTGACTCACCCGCCCCGACGACGCCGCGAACACCTCCACCTCCCACAGGTACTGCGCGCCCGCGCCCACGCCTGCGCCGCGCACCGGTCCCGCATCCACCTCCCACCGGCCGTCCCGGCGCCTCACCGCCGCAAGGCGCACCGGCTCCCTCGACCAGGCCCGCCGACCCCTGACGCGTCCCCCGTGTCCCACGCCAGCAGCACCACCGACAGCGCCGTCGGCGCCCACAGCGCGAAACGCGGAGCGCCGTCCACGAGTCTGCGCCCAGCGGCGCCGAAATCCCGTCGCGAACCGACGCCGCCCGGCCCCACAGGCGATCCACCACCGGCCACACCTGCACCCGGTGAAGCCGCTCACCCAGCCGCCGACCCCGCCCGCGCGCTGAACCACGACCACCCTGCCCCCGCACCAGCACTCTCCACGTCCGCGCGCTCCAGGTGCGCGGCGCCCCACTCGTCGACGACGCTCAGCCCCACGTAGTCCCGCCAGCCACGGGCGGGCCTCCACCAGTTCCTCGTCGAACCCGTCGACCACGCGCAGAGGCACCTCGAAGCACGTGGTCCCCAGGTGCACCACCTCGTCCTCCAGGCGGGACGGACCCGTCCGGGAGCACACCAGGGAGAAGCACACGCCGCCCGCGCTCGCGCCGCGGGGGAACAGGCCGCCCGGCCACGCCAGAGGTCGTCCGTCGACCCACAGCGCCCGGAACTCGCCGCCTCGGAACCCCGCACCGCACCAGGTCACCGCCGTGATGGTGGGGGCATGGGCCGACCGGCCCGGTCGCGAACACCTCCGGATCCGAGCTCCCGACGCCGGGATGAAGCGACGGTCAGGGGCACCACCTTCCTGATGACAGGGCCAGCCTTGCACGTCGGATCGCGTCCCGCCAAGCTTTATCCGCACGAGCGCCTCGTCGCCGGGCCGCTGGCGCGCCGCCCGCCTTTCACACGAGCGCCTCACCTGCGGGCGCGAGCGCTGGGTCCAGAAGTCCCGGTAGGGGCCGCCGACCTCCACGAGCTGTCGTGCCGCCCACCTGGGCCACGCGCGCCTGTCGTCGCCGAGCACCACCACCTGGTCGGCGGCGGCGATCGTCCGAGCCGTAGGGCGATGACCACGAGCGTCGAGGTGCGCCGCAGTCCTCGATGGCGGCGACGACATTGGCCTCGTTCTCCGCGTCCAGGGCGCTGGTGGCCTCGTCGAGCAGTGACGATCGGGGCGCGCTTGAGCAGGGCGCGGGCGATGGACACGCGCTGGCGCTCGCCGCCGGACAGGGCGCGCCCGCCTCGCCGACCCGGGCGTCCCAGCCGCTGCGCAGCCGGTCGACGATCTCGGTGACGCCGCCAGGTCGGCGGCCCGGCGCACCCGCTCGTCGTCGGCCCTGCGGGTCCCCGACCCGGATATTGGCGGCCAGGGTGTCGTCGAACAGGTAGACGTCCTGGAAGACCATGGACAGCTGCTCCATGAGCTGGGCCGGCATGTCGCGCACGTCGGCGCGCCCACGCGCACCGTCCCGGAGCCGACGTCCCAGAATCGGGCCACGAGCCGGGCGATGGTCGTCTTGCCGGACCCCGACGGGCCGACGATCGCGCACATGGAGCGCGCGCGGGCACGCGCAGCGACACGCCGTCGAGCACCCTCTCGCCGGTCCGGTAGCCGAAGACGACGCCGTCGAGCTCGACCGCCCCCGGCTCGCCTGCAGCTCGGCGCGCGAGGCGGGTTTTGTCCACATGACTCGCGTCCATGACGGCGCCGAGGTGGTTCATCATCTGCGTGCGCTCCTCCACGCCGGAAGACGGCGGCGCTGACGTCGTCGAGCATGGTGGTGAAGCGCAGGCACATGCCGATGGTGGCGATGGCGGGCAGCGGTCCATGGTGCCGGCGACGGCGAAGGGAGGCGGTGAGCATGATCATGCCGACGACAATGACCTGGGTGAAGGCGCCTCGACAGGAGGTTCCCGCCGGTCTCCCCACCACAGGGCGCGGGCGGCGGCGCGGGCGCCGTCGTCGAAGGCGGCCCGCAGCCGCCTGTAGCGCCCCACCGCGCGGCACGAGCGCAGGGCCCCTGGCAGCGGGCCAGCTCGACGACGCGGGTGGCCAGCTCGCGCTCGGCGGCTCGGCGATCGCCTCGCCGCGGTCGACCAGGCGGCGCGCCAGGGCGAGGAGGAGGGCTTGGCGGGCGCGCCGACGGTCAGGAACAGGCCCAGGCGCCAGTCCCAGGCCCACGAGCCGATCCAGATGACGGCGCAGCCGGCGGTCGTCGAGGCGATCCTGTACAGGAAGTGGCGGCGGACTCTGCCCAGGACAGCATCTCCTGGCTGACGGCGCGCGACATGGTGCCGGCGGTGTCGGAGTCGAACCAGCGCAGGGGCAGGCGGGCGATCTGTCGCCGACGGCGTGGTGGACGTCGCATGAAAGCCCAGCGCCCTCGGTCATACTGGTGCGCTGCCCTGGAAGTCGGTGACGGTCGACACGACGGCGCAGGCCGCGAGCGCGACCAGCCAGCCGCCGAAGCCCAGGCTCAGCAGGTCCCGCCGCCGCCAGGGCCACGGAGGCGGGCAGGAGGCCAGGAGCGCCAGCCCGGACAGGGCGCCGTTGAACGCGCCCAGGGCGAGGCCCCGCACCATCCTCCCCAGGAGTCCCCGGTCAGCGAGCGGTGGTAGCGGGCCAGCAGGAGAGGCGGACACGGCTGGGCCGCGGCCGGCGTCGGTCGGTTCGGCCGGTGCCCGCACGCCCGGCCTCGGACTGCGCCGGGCACCAGCCGGCGCCGACGTCGGCGCTCCCGCCGGCGCCCCGGCGCGATCGGGTGCGGCGCCGGCGGCGGGCGGAGCGGCGATCGGCGCCACCGCTCGGCCGACGAGCCGCCACCGCCCCGCGGACCCGGCCCGGCGCCGTCGTCCTCCAACTGCCCGGACCGGCGCAGCAGGGCGCGGTAGTGGGGCTCGTCCAGCAGCTCGTCGTGGTGCCGGTCGCGACGATGCGCCCCGCCCATGACGGCGATGCGGTGGGCGCGCACGGCGGCGGGCCGGTGGGCGATGACCAGGACGGTGCGCCTCGCGCACCAGGGCGCTCAGCGCCTCCCGGATCTCGGCCTGACCTCGGGTCAGCGGCGGCGGTGGCCTCGTCCATGAGCAGGACCGGTGCCAGCAGGATCGCCCGGGCGATGGCGATGCGCTGCTCCTGCCCGCCTGACAGGGCGGTCTCCCGCCCCAGGACGGTGTCGTAGCCGCGGGCAGGGCTCATGATCTCGGAGTCGATGCGGGCCGCGCGCGGCGGCGGCGCACCTGCTCGTCGGTGGCCCTGGCCGGCCCAGGGCGATGTTCTCGCGCACGGTGGCGCCCAGCAGCTGGGCGTCCTGGAGGACGAAGGAGACGGCGAGTACAGGGTCTCTCGTCCATAGTCGCGCAGATCCACCCTGCCGATGCGCACCGCCCCGGCGTCGGGGTCGGCGAAGCGGGCGATGAGGGTGGCCAGGGTGGACTTGCCCGAGCCCGACGGACCGAGCAGCGCGGTGACGGTGCCGGGCTCCAGGTCGAGGAGACGCCGTCGACGGCGAGGTTGTCCTGTAGGAAGGAGACGGCGTCGATCTCGACGCGGGCGCCGCCGGCTGCTTGGCGCGCGCGGGCGCGGGCAGGACGGTGTCGAGGACCTCGCACAGGCGCAGGGCGGCGGCGCCGGCGACCTGGTAGGACCAGGAGACCGACACGATGGTGATGAGCGCGCCCGGCAGCACCAGGGCGATGAGCGTGGCGGCCAGGACCTGCGGCAGGGTGACGACGCCGGCGTGCATGAGCAGGGAGCCGCCGCCGAGGTCGACCAGGAGGACGACGGGGATGGACACCCACGTGCAGGGACAGGCACGCACGGTCATGAGCGACATCGCCCAGTCGCGGCAGAAGCGGGAGAAGCCGTCGGCGGCGGCGAGGTAGGCGCCGTGGGCGCGGCCCGCCCTCCCGAAGGCCTTGACCACGGGGATGCCGGCGACGAACTCGACCATGGTGGAGGACACGTCCGCCAGCTTGCGGTCCATCTCCACGGTCTTGGCGTTCATGCCCTTCAGGGAGAAGGAGTAGGTGATCACGTACAGGGGGACGGTCGCCACGGCCAGCAGGGCCAGGCGCTGTCGATCCAGAACGCGCAGGCCAGCAGGGCCAGCGGGGAGACGATCGTACTGAGCCGCCTCGACGGGCCCGTGGGGCGATGACGGTGTGCACGGAGTTGGCTGTCGTCCTGACCGCCTTGCGGATGCGCCCGGAGGTGGGAGTCGGTGAACCAGGCAGCGGGGCGGGGGAGATGCGCACGATGTCGCGGCGCAGCCGGTCGCGCAGGGTCAGGTCGGCCAGGTGGTGATGAGCAGCGTGAAGCACAGGAACAGGCGCCCGGAGCAGGCGCCCACGAGGAACATGCACGACGTCGCTCACCTGCCTGCCCGTCCGGGCCGCGCCGGGCGCGGTGGGCGGCCAGGGAGGATGTCGCCCAGGCGCACGAGCGCGACGGGAGACACGGCGAGCAGTGCCTGAGACGACGACGAGCGCCGGCCGATCCGCAGGCGGGCGTGCGCACCGGGGCGCCCAGCCGCTTGAGGGCGAGCCTGACCGGCGGCGGAGCGCCCTGTTCGCTGCGGCGCCGCGGGCCGCCGCGCCGTCGGACGGAGTCGGACCCGAGCCGCGTTGGTCCCGGCGGCGCAGCGTGCGCGCAGCTGCAGTCGGGCGCGGCGGGCACGCCGCCGGCTGGCTCGCGCGCCGACGGCGTCGGCCCAGCCCGCACCGTGGACCCGCGGAGGCGCGGGCGGTGCCATCGGCCCGACGGCGTCTGCGGCGTCGGCCGGGGAGGATCGGGAGCGGTCGGTGGCCATATGGTGCCTCTCACTAATCAGAGAACGGTTTTCACCTGATGAGTAAGCGAGACCTTACATCCGTTTGCCCGTGGGCGCCACCGCCGTCATCATCGGGCGCTACGGTGAGGGCATGACACGACCGGGACGCCCCACTGGGCCCAAAACCCGGCTTCACCCGGCCGAGGTCGTGGCGCTGCCCTGGCGCTCGGCGTCGCCGATTTCACACTCGCGGGCGTCGCCGCCTGGCTGGGCGTGGCGACCTCGCCCTGTACCGGACGATCTCCTCGCGCGAGGACCTCCTGCGGCCTGCCTGGACGAGATCGCTCGCGCGCACGACTTCTGCCCCGGACCCGACGACTGGCGCCGCAACGCGCGCAACCAGGCCGATGCGCTGTGGGACGGAGCTCGAGGCCAGCCCTCGGCTCGACCGCGTCCTGCTCACCGTGCCCTGGGCGGCCGAGTGCTTCGCGGACACGATCGGCGCCGCGCACCGCGCCTTCATGGCCGCCGGGATGAGCCAGGAGGACGCCGCGCTCGCCGTCGACGTCGTCGGGGACACCGTCATCTCCCCGCACGTCACCGCCCGCGCGCGACTGAGGCGGGGCCGCCCTGCGGCGGGCGCGGCGCGAGCGCGCTGCCGACGCCCTTCCACCTCGATCCCGCCTGGTTGGAGCGCGGCTGGCTCGACCGCAAGATCGACCTCGTCGACGGCTCTCGCGGCCCGCCCTGCGCGCGCGCGCGCGCCAGCCCGGGGCCCTCGCCGAAACCGGCGGGAAACGACGCGCGAGATCGGCGGAAAAACGCGCATCCTGTGGATAACCCGCGCGGTCGACCGGCCCGTCCGCGTAGCTCCTCCCGCGAGCGCGCGCAGGTTTCCAGTCGAACGCACATGGTTTCGCGGACGCGCCTCCCAGGCGCGTTCGACTGGAAACCCGACGCGCTCGCGGAGGCCGAGCCCGGCGGGTTCAACGAGGCCGGCTGCGGCGTCGGCGGTCGCCGAGCACGGTGCGGACCGGGTCCCGCGCCCGCCCTATCATGGTTGTCGCGACAGAAAGGTCCCCGCGCGGCGCCCCGAGGCCCGAACCCGAACCCGAGCGCGACCGCGCCCTCGGCGCCCTGACCGGCCTGGCCTCGGGCGACGCCCTGGGAATGCCCAGCCCAGTCCATGAGTCCGGCGCTGATCACGAGGCACTACGGGCGGATCGCCGGCCTGCGCGACGCCGTCGGCGCCCAGCCCATTGCGCCCGGGGCGCCCGCGGGCTCCGTCACCGACGACACCGAGCAGGCCCTCCTGATCGCCGAGCTCCTCATCGCCGCCGCGTACGCATCGACCCCTTCCGCTTCGCCGATGCACTCCTCGCCTGGGAGGATCGCATGCGGGCGCGCGGCTCCCTTGACCTGCTGGGCCCGTCCACCAAGCTCGCCCTGGAGAGGGTCCGCGCCGGCGCCGACCCCCGCACCACCGGCCGTGCGGGCACCACCAACGGCGCCGCCATGTGGGTGGCCCCGGTCGGCATCGCCTTCCCCCTCACGCGGCCGGAGCTCCTGGCCGACGCCGTCCACGCCTCCTGCATGGTCACCCATGACACCCGTCAGGGCTTCGAGTCGGCCGCGCTGATCGCCGTCGCCGTCTCCGCCGCGGTGGGCGGGGCCGACGCCGACCGGGCGGTGGACACGGCCCTGGACCTCGTCGCCGCGCTGGCGCCCCGCGGGCACTGGTCCCTGGGGCCTGGTGGTCGCCCGCGCCCGAGCCGCCTCGATGCCGCCGAGGGCCTGTCCGACGCGGCGCTCGCCGTCCTCCTGCGCGAGCAGGTGGGCACCTCCGTGGAGTCCGCCGAATCCGTGCCCTGCGCGCTCGTCATCGCCCGCGAGTTCGCCGCCCGCCCCTTCGAGGGCCTGTGCTTCGCGGCGTCCCTCGGGGGCGACACCGACACCATCGCCGCCATGGCCGGCGCCGTCCTCGGGCCGCCGGACCCGCGGGTCTCTGCCCGCCGACGCCGTCGGCCGGGTCCCGGCCGTCTCCGCCTGGATCCTGCCCGGCGTCGACGGCCTGCTGAGCCCGCCGCGCGACCCCGGCGCGGGATGCGGCGACGGGCGGGCGCGTCCTCGGCGCGGAGTGCGACCCGGCCGAGGCGGGCGACGGCTGCGCGCCTGGGGAGCGCCGGCTGCGCGCGCGCCCGCCGGGCGATGACGGGCCGGGTCGTCCACACGGGCCAGGTGGTCATCGACCTGACCCTGCGCATCGAGGCGCTGCCCGAGCCGGGCGGGGACGTCTCGCCGACGAGGCGGGGATGGTCTCGGCGGGGCTACAACGTCCCGTGGCCGCGCGCCGCCTGGGAGTGGAGACGCTCTCGCTGGGACCCGGGCCGCGGCCCGTTCTCGCAGGCCGCCGATGCCGGACTCGCCGCCATCGGGCGGTCCACGTGGGCGCGAGGGTCGACGGCGACCTCGGCACTGCGTCGCCATGACGGACGCGCGGGCCGAGCGCACGTTCGTGTCCGCCGCCGCCGAGACCCGGGACCCGCTCGATGCCTTCGACCGCCTGGGAGGTGGGCGCCGAGGACGTCGTCTACGTCTCCGGCTACTCGCTCGCGCACGCAGCAATACGGCGGCGCTGGAGCGTTTGGTGCGCCGATTGGTCGGATCCGCCGGGCGAACCGGCGACGGCGGCGGGGCCGCAGCGGCGGCGGGGCCAGGGCGGCGGGGCGCTGCGGGCGGCCGCCCCGGCGCGGTGCTCTTCGACGTCTCGCCCATGGTCGGGACGGCGTCCATGGAGTCGCTGGAGATGGTCGGGCGCTCGACCCGATCTGGTCCCTCAACGAGGCGCGAGGCGGGATTCTCGCCGCCCGGTTGGGCCTGGACGCGCCCGACGGCGACCGCGCCGCCACGGCCGAGGCGCTGGCCCTGCCGGCTCGGCCCGGTCCTGGTGCGGGCCGGGGCGTCGGGCTCTGGTTCGCGTCCGACGACGGGCTGATCCGCACGCCGAGTGTGCCGGTGAAGCCGGTGGACACCAACGGCGCCGGCGACGCCCACTCGGGGGTCCTGGCGGCGGCCCTGGCCCGCGGCGTCGCCTTCCACGGCGCTGCGCTGGGCGAACGTGGCGGGCGCGCTGTCCACCACGAGGCGGGGCCCGGCGACCTGCCCCACCGAGAAGGAGATCATGGCGGTGGTCTGAACGGGTCCGCGGTCCGATCAGTGGGCGGGCGAAGCCGGTCGGGCGCAGTGAGCGGGGCGACTCGAAGCGCGCGTCGCCCGGGTGACGGCGCGGCTGGCGACATGTTCCGTTCTGCAACTTTCTACCGCACTCTTGTCGATGCAGTTCACGGTTGCACGATGTGACCCCTGCTTGGAGGAGGGTTTTGTGGGAACCGCTAGTGTGACTATGCCCGTGCCCTCGTGTCGCGCGTCGAGGTTGCTGCAAACGGTTGGCCACTGCCGTATTCTTTGAGTTCGCTGACCTGGACATTCATGCCGACGGTGGGTGTCTCGTTGACTCATTGTACCCACGGGGGCGGAGAAGCTGCTCGCGTCTTGAAGACGCGCTGAACGGATATGCTGTCGCTCATGTCGTTGAGGTCTCAGATTTCGGACCGTGGCTCTGGCATCGGAAACGTTGAAGGGGGACTCGCGTGTGAAGCAGACGTTCTGGGTTCATCGGCGTTTTCGTGATCAGCGCAGGTAGCAGTCTTCTCGATCGTCGAATCGAAGATTGGTGTCTTGCAGATCGTGATCACGCAACGTGACGGTGCGAACCGGGCGGCAGAGCTGGAGAGGCTGTTCGTTCCTCGAGGATTCTCGAATGCGAGTAGACCTCGCAGGTACGGAGAGGGCAGGAGGAAGGGATCAGTGGGTCAACGTCGGCGCCCTCGTTGATTTTCTCGCGCGCGGCCTAGGGTTGATAGTGCACAGCCCGGGTCGGTAAGGTGGATCATGTCCAGTTCGCCCTGCTGCGCAGCAATGGATCTGCATCTATCGATGTCGAGCGAGTCGACCTGAACATGCGGGTTCTGCCCTCGTTGTTTCCGTCGGCACGCATACCTGTGCGACATCGGGTTTGCCGTAAACCTACTGAAGACGTGAGATCGGTCCGTCAAATTCAGATGCGCATTCCGTTTCTGCCGGACAATGACAAACTTACCGATGTAGTGCCGAGGATGAGGAGAAAATGAGGCAGTTCACTGTTCGCTCGTCTTCGGCAGCCAGCATCTTCACGAAACGAAACGATAGCGGACGTGGGTGAACGACGATGGCGGCTCCTGCTGCTCACCGACATCTATGAATCCAGATATCAGGTAGATAAACCCGGATCCGCTCCAGGTCGTGGACGGTGTCCACCGGCCCTATGACTCAAAGCCGGAACCCGCCCGACCTGAGTGAGAACGACGATCACGATCCGAACCGGATGTGGACACGGCGGACCGGCGCTCCGAAAACTCCTACGCCTGTGCGACCTGCGCTCAACGAGTTCCGTGGAAAACGTGACGACGATCTTCCTGTAGACTCTAAAGTCATGAACCGATCGAGTCAATGGCTTTAAGGATCTCTGGCACAGGGAGGTTCGACCAGTCCCACCGAATACTAAGTCCTGGAGGGCGACCCGTGGATCGCACTGATCGACGACCTCCAGGGGACGAGAACGTTCGCATTCGTACGATGTGATATCTCCAGCATCCTATCGATTTTATAGAGTAGACGCGACAGAGCGATCGTTGCAACCTGCGTGATTGCTGATTAAAATTTTCGACTCAACGTACTGCAGGTCGCGTTAAGACGACTCAAATCACTCTGGCCGATTTGCCGGAGGGTTTTCTTTAAAGGGTCGTGTGAGTCATCAAGATCGTGACACATGTACATCAGCGCACCCAACGAGCGAGTCAGCCTCAACGAGTTGAAGGTGGTACCGGATCAAGTGAGCAGGCCGAGACGCCGGGCGGAAGATCGCGCCCCGCGGGCCCCTCGGGTGAACTTCCGCGCCCTCGCAAGACCGTCGATATCCGACATCACCGGCAACGAGCCTACCGCATCGTGGAAAGCCGGGGTCGGGCAGCCGCACCGCCATCATGCCGCTGGCTCCTCGCCCCGCGCCGGTGCGCTCGTTCCGTTGATCTCACAGGCGGGGTCGGAAGTCGAACCCCGCCGCGCCGGGGTGCTCGCTGGCCGCGAGATCGTCGGGTAACCGCCGAGATCGTCACCAACCCGCGAGCACGTCTGACCCGCAGGCGTCACTTGACCCGCCAGCACGTACCTCGCAGACGTTCCGCGGGTTAGCGATCTCGCAGACCCGGCGGGGCGGGCCGGGATGGGCGAGGGTCGGGACCGGGTCGGCGACGACCCGAGCGGCTCCCACGGCTGACCCGGGGCGGCGCGGACTGAGCCCAGCGCGGTCGGGGCCGGCACGCGCTGAGTCCGGCTTGCGTAATGCGGCCCAGCGCAAACTGCAATCCACCCGCCTCGCGCCGTGCGAGCCCAGCGCGACGAAATCCGGCTGCGCTCGATTCTCGCCAGCTCACCTCGCACAATGCGACCTGAGGTGACATCACCGAATCGACTCCCCGAGGGTGCCGCGGCCTGTAGGAAGCCCGGCGCGGACGGACACGCGCCCGCCGTCCCCGGCGCCTGCCCGCCCCGCGCCCTCACGCGCTCAACCGGGCCGGAGCCCGGCCACCGCGCCTGCCCGCCCGCGCCCTCACGCGCTCAAGCAGGTCGGAGCCCGGTCGTCCCGCGTATCACCGTCGCTCCCTCACGCACCCGACCAGGCCTCCCAGAGCCTCGTGTACTGCCCGCCGGCGGCCACCAGCTCCCTCGTGCGGCCCGAGCTCGACGATCCGCCCGTCGATGACGACGGCGACCCGGTCGGCCGCCGCGGCCGCGTCCAGCCGGTGGGCGATGACGACGACAGTGCGCCCCGTCAGCACTGCGTCCAGGGGCCCGCTCGGCCGAGCGCGCCGCGCCCGCGTCGAGCAGGCTGGGTGGCCTCGTCGAGATGAGGTGTGCCGGGTCCATGAGGACGATGCGCGCCAGGCCACCTGCTGGGCCTGGCGGGATCCAGGACGACCCCGCCCGCGCCCACGAGCGTGTCCAGGCCGTCGGACAGCCCGGCCACCCACGGCCCGGCCCCCACGACGTCGAGCGCTTCCGCGATCTGCGCGTCGTCGGCGTCGGCCCGGGCGATGCGCAGGTTGTCCGCCAGCGAGCAGGCGAAGACGTGGTGCTCCTGGGTGACCAGGGCGACCTGGCGGTGCAGGGGCCGCCTCCGTCAGGGCCGTCAGGTCCGTCCTCGCCGTCGGGCCCGTCCGAGCCCACGGTGACCCGCCCGCGCGTGGGCGGGTGGATGCCGGCCAGCATGCGCCCCAGCGTCGACTTGCCCGAGCCGGAGGGGCCGACGACGACGAGCCGCTCGCCGGGCGCGATCTCAGGTCCACGTCGTGCAGGACGTCGTGGCCGGGCGGCAGGCGTGAGACCCCCGCGCCCGCGGCGGCTCGGGCAGGACCCGCCCGCTCGCGGCCACCCGGTCCGGCTCGACGAGCTCGACGCCGACGATGCGCGCAGGGCCACGGGAGGCGGACTGGGGAGTCGAGCCAGAAGGGTGATCTCGTGGACCGCTCGCGCAGCTGGACGGCGTACAGGGCCACCGTCGTCACCCCGCCGACGGTGACCGCGCCGCGCCCCACCAGCCAGGCGCCCAGGGTCAGGACGGCGATGAGCGGCAGGCAGACGGCCAGGGCCAGGACGGCGACGAGCACGCACCGCAGCCACAGGGAGTACTGCTCGGTGAGCCAGGCCTCCCGCAGGGCGCGGTCGAGGACCTGGTTGCGGCGCCGGCCCAGGCCCTGGGCGTCGACCGTGTCCGCCTGCTCGGCGGTCTCGGCGACGATCCCGTCGAACTCCGCCCACAGGCCGTTCGTCGCCTTGTAACTGGGCACCACGTGCAGCAGGTACCAGCGGCCGATCGGCACGGCCAGGACCGCCGCCACCAGCATGCACGCCCCCAGTGCGGGGGAGGTCAGCAGCGCGGCCGCCGTGACGGAGACGATGGTGAGCGCGATGACGAGGATCTGGCTCACGCCGCGGCGGACCACGAAGCGGATGGACTCCAGGTCGTGGCCGGTGCGCCCCAGCAGGGTCGCCGGTGCGGCGTGACTCGACGACGCTCAGCGGCAGGCGCAGTGGCGGCGGTGACGAGCCGCTCGCGCAGCTCGGCGAAGACCCGCTCGCCCAGGATCCGGGCCAGGTACTCCCCACCGCCGGTCAGCAGGGCGTTGGCGGCGGCCAGGGCGACGACGCGCGATGAGCCTGCAGCCTCCCGGCGGCTGGGCCGCCGCGCCCGACTGACGTCGACCATCTCCCCCAGCACCCGCGGGATGGCTACCCCGGCGGCGGCCGCCGCAGAGCTGGGCCAGGGCGACGCCCGCGACGGCGGCGCGGGTGCTCGTGCCAGGAGGGCGCCGACGCGGCGGCGGACGGCGGCGGCGTCGGCCACGGGCAGGCGGACGGCGCTCATGCGGCCCCGCCTTCCCGCACGGCGCCCTCCGGCACGGCGCCCGCCCGCCTGACGACGGCCGCGTAGGCCGCCAGGCGCTCAGCTCGCGTGCGTGCCGCGGGCGATCTCGCGCAGGCGGCCTCGCGGCGGCGGCCGTCTCGAGGCCCTGACGCCTCTGCGGCCCGGCGCCTCCGCGGCTCCGGCCCCGGGCCTCGCGCCCCCGGCCCCGCGGCGCCGTCCTGCGCTCCAGGAGCACGACCTCGTCGCAGCGGCCCAGCAGCAGCGGGAGGCGCGTGACGACGACGGTGGTCAAGCCCTCCGCTCGGCGCGCAGCCTCCGGGCCACAAGGGCCTCCGTGTGGGAGTCCAGGCGCTCGTCGGCTCGACGAGGACGAGCACGGGGCGCGGCGGGCGACGGCGGGCCAGGGCCACGCGCTGGCGCTGCCCGCCGGAGAGGTTGCGGGCCTTCTCCGCCAGCTGCCCTCCAGCCCGCCGAGGGAGTCCACGACGTCCCCGGGCGACGGCGACCCGGGAGGGCGTGGGCGGCGTCGGCCTCCCGCTCGGGGGTCAGGGGAGGGGCGCGAGTGGCGTCGGGCCGCAGCGGCCCGGAGTACAGGCTACGAGGTCCTCCAGGTCGCGCGCCGGGGCGAGCGGCACCGCCTCGCCGAGGACCTCGCCCGCCAGCGGCCCGGCGAAGGCCTCGGCGCGGGCCCCGGAGACGACGACGGTGCGCTGCACCTCCGCGACGGGCACGCGGCGCAGGTCGGTGCTCCCCCAGCGTACGGCGACGCCGTCGTCGAGCCTTCGGCGCCGCGCCAGGGCGGCCGACGCGCCGGGCCGGGCGCACACCAGGCCGGTCATGGCCCCGCCGCGCAGCCGCACCCGGTGGCGGCGTCCACGAGTCGCCGCCCGGGTCAGGCGGGCGTCCGGGTCGACGGCGCCGTCGTCGACCAGGGGCGGTGGCGGCGATGGGCGACCTTCGTGCGCCCACCCAGGCGCGGGTCATGAACTGCATGAGGTCGGCCGAGGGCGCCCATGGGCCAGATGAGGAGGTGGTGAGCTGCAGAAGGTGACGAACTCGCCTGCGCTCAGCCGCCCGCCCAGGGCCGCCGAGGCGGTGGCCCCACGACGACGCGGTGAGGATCATGGGCGCCCCCGGCGCGGATGGCGGCCAGCAGCGCCTGGGTGAGGCGACCTTGATGCGGCGTCGCGCACGCGGGGCGGAGGCCTCGGCGTAGCGGGCCGAGTAGACGGCCTCCCCGCCGATGCCGCGCAGGATCCGCAGGCCGAGCGACGTCGGTGGTCACGGTGGTCAGCTGGCCCTGCTCCTCGCGCTGGCGGGACATGCGGCGGGTTGAGGGCTTGAGCAGGTGGCGATGAGGATCAGGACGACCGGAACGCCCAGCAGGACGAGCAGGCCCAGCCCGACGTCCATGCGCACCATGAGCGCGCCGACGACGAGGGTGGCGATGAGGGAGGCGATGCGGTGGAAATGAAGTACATGAGTTCGCCGATGGCGTCGGCGTCGGCGGTGACGGTGGATACGACGTCGCCGCTGGCCATGGCGCGGGTGACGGCGCGGGGGTGTTCGCCCAGGCGGTGGGCGGCGCTGCGGCCGCTGGGCTGCCACCCGCAGGCCCAGGCGCCCATGGAGAACATCTCGGCGAGGGAGCCGACGACAGCGCCCAGCAGGCCGAGCCCGGCCAGGGATTGCGAGGCCCGCAGCAGGCGGGCGGTCAGGCCGTGGGCGAGGCCGGTGTCCACCACCTCGCCCAGGACGGCGGGGATGAGGCCGACGACGAGGTAGCTCAGGAGGCTCAGGATCGAGGCCGCGGCGAGCGGCAGCCGGGCGTGGCGCAGGGAGGGCGCCCACCCAGGCGCCGGGATCGGCGAGGATCCGCGGGGAGAGGGTAGTCCGTGATGGTGAGGCGTGGCCAGCGTCGGGCCGCAGGCCAGCGCACCGGGGAGGTTGGGTCGGCGGGGGCCAGCGGCGCGCGCGGAGGCGGACGGAGCCGTCGGGCGGGCGGGGCCGGTCGGGCGTGTGGGATGGCCGAACCAGAGGTCCCACGAGTCGGCGGGGCGTGCGGGGTCGCTGGCGCGCTGCGCGCGGGGTGGTCATGGAGAGCTCGTCTCGGTCGTGCCGTCGCGGGCGCGAAGGCTCAGCGGGCCGCCGGGACAGATGATGCCGCCTGCGCCGGAGGGCACGGCGGTCGACGGGCTCCGGACGCGCGGAACCCGGGTCAGTTAGACCCTGACGAACTTCACAATCATGACGTCAGCATAGGGGCTGGGGTGGGTGGTGGCAACGGACGAGCGCTGTCGGGCCCAATCGCGGCGCGGAGCCCGGACGCTGCGGTATCAGGGGCCGGTCGGGGCGGTGCTGCACATTTGATCGGGACCCGCCACCGGAGGATCCGCGGAATCATGCGGAAACATCCCGGAGCTCAACGCTGAGTGAAATCTCCCATGTCAGAGCGGGTCCCTCTGCACATGGGAGAGCATCGACGCAAGACCAGTGACTCGCGAGAACCGCGGAATCCTGCGGAAAACCTGGGATCGGTCTGCGGGGTGCCGCTCTCCGATGTGCAATACCCCGCGATCAGCGGTGCGCCGCGGATCACCTCTGTGGCTGCTGCCCCGGACAGGCAGCGCCCCCGCGATCAGCGGTGCACCCCGACGGGTCCGCGTCCCGGGCACCGCCAGCACTGGCGGCCGCGGTCCGCGTCCGGGACGTCGTGCGCGTGCGGGAGGGCGCGATCTCGGGCGGGGACCCGCGAATCGTGAGGAATGGCGCTCTGGGAGGATCGTTCCGCCCCGCACCCGGCGACCGCCTCGACGGATCCGCGGAATCATGCGGATGTCGCCGGGGGCGTCCGGTGCGCGAAGGCGAACGATCCTCCCGGAGCGCCAGAACCGAGGCCGGGGGAGGGGCCGGACCGACGGCGATTGACAGTGCGGGCCGTCTCGGCGCTACTCTTCCCCCATGACTGCTGCGACGTCCACGACCCGTGCCCTGCCGGTGCGCGCCCTCGTGATGCGTCGAATGACATGCGCTGACAGCGCCAGCCGTCGCTGTTGCAGAAATACGGTCAGAGCCGCGGGTCGCCGCCCGCCCGGCTCCGCCGCCGCCTCGGCGGGGCCGCGTTCAAACCCCAGTCAGAACCCCGCCCTCGCCTGTGCGCCCGGCTCCGACCGGCCCTGCCGCGGGCGCGCCGGCCGAGCTCCGGCCGCCGACCCGAGGACCACCAGCCATGCCCACCGCCACCACCGCACCATCCGCCCCCGTCCCATCCACCGCCGTCTCGCCCGCCGCCGGCGTCGACCCCGTCGGTTCCCCGCCGCGCCCCGCTCGGCGGCTCTGTCCCTCGACGCGACCCCTGCCCGCGCCCCCGCGCCGTTCGCCGCCCCGCCGCCGCTCTCCCAGTTCGACCTCGTCCACGACCGCACCGGCACCGCCAGCCTCAGTGGGACTTCGCCGCCGAGCGCGGCCGCCCCGCCTCCGCCCTGCCCCTGTGGGTGGCGGACATGGACCACCGGACGGCGCCCGCGGTCACCTCCGCCCTGCTGTGGCGGGTGCGCCACGGCATCTTCGGCTACACCGAGCCCGACGCCGCCTACCGCGCCGCCCTGACCGGCTGGTTCGCCCGCCGCTACGGCTGGGCCGTCGACCCCGCCTGGAACGTCATCACCCCGGGGTGGTCCCCGCCCTCGCCCTGGCGGTGCGGGCCCTGACCGGGCCGGGCGACGCCGTCGTCATCGAGGAGCCCGTCTACTACCCCTTCCGCCAGGTCGTCGAGGACAACGGCCGCGGCGTCGTCTCGGTGCCGCTGACGCGCGACGCCGACGGCGTCTACCGCCGCGACCCGGCCGCCCTGAGGACGCGCTGGCGCGCACCGGCGCCCGCCTGCTGCTCCTGTGCAACCCGCACAACCCGGTGGGCCGGGTGTGGAGCCGCGAGGAGCTCGACGAACTGGCCGAGGTGACGGGCAGGCACGGCGTCGTCGTGGTCTCCGACGAGATCCACGCCGACCTGGCCCTGCCCGGCCGGCGCACCACGCCCTTCGCCTCGCTGGGCGGGAGGTCGCCGCCCGCACCATCACCTGCACCTCGCCGTCGAAGGCCTTCAACCTGGCGGGGCTGCAGGTCGCCAACATCCTCATCGCCCGACGCCGGCCTGCGCGCCCGCTTCCGGGCCGAGCTGAATGCGCTGGGCTACTCCCAGCCCAACGCGCTGGGCCTGACGGGCCCTGCCGCGCCGCCCACGAGAGCGGGGACGCCTGGCTGGATGAGCTGCGCGGGCACATCGCGGAGGCCCGCGAGCACGTCGTGGCCCGGCTCGCCCGGATCCCGGGGATCGAGGCGACGCCGACGGAGGGCACCCACCTGCTGTGGCTCGACTGCCGCGGGCTGCTGGAGCGCTCCGGCCTGGAGCGCGCGAGCTGGACGAGTTCATCCTGCGCCGGGCGGGGCTGTGGCTCGACGACGGCGCCATCTTCGGCGCGGGGGCGAGGGCTTCACCCGGATCACGTGGCCTGCGCCCGCGCCGTCCTCGACGAGGCCCTCGACAGGCTGGCTGCCGCCGTCGAGGCCCTCCCGGCCCGCCGCTCCCGCCGCGCCGAAGCGGCGGCCGCCCTGAGCCGAGGAGGGAGGACCCTATGACCACCGACCCGCCGCCGCCGCCGCCCGGACCCGCCTCGTCCGCCCGCCGAGACCCGCTGCCCCTCGCCGGCCCGGCCCCGCCCGCGACGGCCTTCCGCCCTGCGGACCGCGCTGATCCACCACCACCCTCGTGGACGCCCAGCCCGAGCCCTGGCGCCTGGACGCGTCCTGGCCCCACGCGGGCGCCTCACCGACCCGGCGACCGGCGCCATCACCACACCCATCCACCCTGTCGACCGCCTCGGGCACCCGGGCCTGCACCGGTCCACCGGGTACGACTCACGCGCACCGCCTCCCCACCCGCGACGTCCTCCAGGACGCCTGGCCAGGCTCGACGGCGCGGCGGCGGGCTTCGCGACGTCGTCGGGCATGGCGGCCATCCAGCTGGCCGTCGAGGCCCTGGCCCCGCGCGGGAGCCGCGTGAGTGCGCTGGAGGACTCTCGGCGGCACCTTCCGCTACCTCGAGGTCCTGGCGGAGGAGGCGCCTACGACGTCGACTTCGTCTTCGGCGAGTCCGAGCTGCGCCGGGCCCTGCGCTCCCCGGCCTCCCTCGTCCTCATCGAGACCCCCACCAACCCGATGATGGTGCGGCTCGACGTCGCCGAGGCGGCGGAGTGGGCGCACGGGGCCGGGGCGCTGCTCGCGGTCGACAACACCTTCTACACCCCGCGATCCTGCGGCCCCTGGAACTGGGGGCGGACGTGGTCCTGTACTCGGCCACGAAGTACCTGGGCGGGCACAACGACGTCATGGCCGGGGCCGTCACCGTGGCCGACCCGGCGCTCGGCGAGCGGCTGCAGTACCGACTCAACACGACCGGGGCGACGCTCGGCCCCTTCGACTCCTTCCTGCTGCTGCGCGGCCTGAAGACCCTGTCGCTGCGGATGGAGCGCCACGAGTCCAACGCCCGCGCCGTGGCGGACTTCCTGCGCGCCGCGCCGCAGGTGAGCCGCGTGCTCTCACCCGGGGCGCAGCGGCATGTCTCCTTCGAGCTGGCCGACGACGCGTCGACATCGCCGTCGTGCTGGAGTCGGTGCGGGTCTTCACCTTCGCCGAGTCCCTGGGCGGGGTGGAGTCGCTCGTGACCCGTCCCCGCCGTGCAGACCCACGCGGACGTCCCGCCGGCCACGCGGGCGCGCTACGGGCTGACGGACCGGCTGCTGCGCCTGAGCGCGGGCATCGAGGACCCGGCCGACCTCGTGGCGGACCTGCGCGGCGCCCTCGAGGCGGCCTCGCGGGCGTAGCGCGGGGCGGCGGGGACAGCGGGCGAAAAGCGGCTCCCCGCATACTTTTAGCGCCCCGCGCCGATGGCGACGGGCTGACCGCAGAATGGCGCGATGGCGCCGATTCCGGTGCGCGCATCGCGCCGAAGAGCGTCTCAAAGATATGCGGGAGCCACTTTTTCGCCCCGCCGGATGGCTGCCGGGCGCGCTTGGTCGCTGTGCCCGGCCCGCCTGCCGGCGCCGATCCCGACATTCGGGGAGCGACAGTCCGGTGGACGGATGCGCGACGGTCGTCGTTATCGAACCGTTACTATGGGGCGCGTCAGTCCCGGCCACGGAAGGAATCCCATGAACAGCCACCGCCTCATCGCCGTCGTCAGGGGCCGCCGCGCTCGCAGCCTGCCTCACCGCCTGCTCCGCGGGCACGAACACGGACGTCGCTCCGCCTCGGCAGCGCGGGCGCGAGGCCAACACGATACCGCGAGCACCCCGGGCGCCCCTGCGAGCGGCGGCCCCACGGCCCCGGCCACCGCGAGCTACACGGCCCCGGAGGGCAACCAGGTCGCCCTGCTCCTCACGGTCACCACATCCCCGAGGGCGCTACTCGCTCGCGGAGAACACCGACAACGACCGACTGTTGTTCTCGACCGCCAGCAGTGCTGACGACTTCGACAACTCGGACTCCGGCAATGCTTACTGATCCGTCTGGCGGACGAGGGCACCACCGTCGACACGGTCATTCAGGGCAACGCCGAGCTCCTCGGCCTCGATGCCGGCGCCTTTCACCACCACGGGGAGACGAGCGTCGGCGGCGAGACCGCCCAGACCTACCAGGGCGGCGGCGCCGATCCCAATGGCGGCAGTACCTGGCTCGAGCGCGGCGCCGTCGTCACCCACAACGGGAAGACTTTCATCATCGAGGGCATAGCAGCTCGACAAGAACAGCCCAGCCCACCGTGAGCGAGGAGGGGTTCAACGCCTTCCTCAAAGGGGATCGTCTGGACCGACTGAGGGCCCCGCGACGCCCCCTGCACCGATCCGGTCGGGCGCGGGGCGGCCCGCCGCGCCCATGGGACTCCACCGGGCGCCGGCTTGGGCCCCTGCCCGGACGCCCTGGCCCCGCGGGCCCGGCCGTCACCAGCTCACCGGCACCGGGGCGCCCTCCGGCAGCCGGAGGCGGACTGGATGCCCACGACGGCCCGGGCCCGAACTCGGGGATGGAGGCCCGGCCCGGCGTAGGTGAAGGCGGAGCGCACCCCGGAGATGATGGAGTCGATGAGGTCCTCCACGCCGGGGCGGGCCGGGTCGAGGTACATGCGCCCGGCGCTGATGCCCTCCTCGAACAGGGCCTTGCGGGCCCGGTCGAAGGCGGCTCGCCCTCGGTGCGGTCCATGACGGCGCGTGTGGAGGCCATGCCGAGCTCACCTTGCAGGGGCGCGAGTCGGCGTCGTGCTGGATGTCCCTGGCGACTCGTGGGTGCCGGCGAACCAGGATCCGACCATGACGTTGGAGGCGCCGGCCGCCAGGGCCAGGGCCACGTCGCGCGGGTGGCGGACCCCGCCGTCGGCCCACACGTGCGCGCCCAGCCGTGCCGCGGCGCGGGAGCACTCCAGGACGGCGGAGAACTGCGGGCGGCCCACCCCGGTCTGCATGCGGGTGGTGCACATGGCGCCCGGCCCCACCCCGACCTTGACGATGGAGGCCCGGCCCCCACCAGGTCGCGCACCCCGGCGGCGGTCACGACGTTGCCGGGCGGCGATGGGGACGGATGCGGGCAGGGCGGCGCGCACGGCGGCGACCGCCTCGAGCATGCGGTCCTGGTGGCCGTGGCGGTGTCGACGACGATGACGTCCACGCCCGCGGCGACGAGCTCGGCGGCCCGGCGGGCGGGTTGCCCGTTCATGCCGATGGCGGCGCCCACTCGCAGGCGCCCGTCGGCGTCGACGGCGGGGTGTAGATGGTGGAGCGCACGGCCCCGGCGCGGGTGAGCAGGCCCACGAGCCGCCCGTCGGCGTCGACGACGGGGGCGAGCCTGCGGCGGGCGGCGCGCAGGGTCTCGAAGGCCTCGCGGGCGTCGACTCCCTCGGCCAGGGTGAGCAGTCTCGGTGCTCATGACCGTGCGGACCTGGGTGAAGCGGTCGACGTCGGACACGTCCCCAGGTCCACCATGCCCACGGGGGCGTTCGTCTGCGGGTCGACGACGACGGCGGCGCCGTGGGCGCGCTTGGGGATCAGCCCCAGGGCGTAGCCGCAGGTGTGGTGCGGCTTGACGGGTGACGGGGGTGTCGTAGACGGGGTGGGAGGCCTTGACCTCGGCGACGGTGTCGACGACGACGTCGACGGGGATGTCCTGCGGGATGATCGTGATCCCGCCGCGGCGGCGACGGTCTCGGCCATGCGCTTGCACGGGCGACGGCCGTCATATTGGCCACGACGAGGGGATGGTGGTGCCGGTGGCGTCATCGGTGGCCAGGTCCACGCCCATGCGACTCGCCCACCGACGAGCGCGAGGGGGACCATGAAGACGTCGTCGTAGGTCAGGGAAGGAGGGCGTCAGGCCGTTGAGGGAACTCCACCCGCCGAGGATAGCGGGCCCGACGGCGACGGCCGGGTCGCCCTCGCGACCGGCTGGAACCCGCCCGCTCGTCCCTGCGCCCGCCCGGCGCCCTCGATGGATAACGCCCGCGACCGACTGGTGCAGCCGGGGGCGGGGCGTTAGTGCGCCAGAAGGGATTCGAACCCTCAACCTTCTGATCCGTAGTCAGATGCTCTATCCGTTGAGCTACTGGCGCATATCGTCTCTGACGAACAAGAACCCTACCCGCGCGCCCCGGACCCGCCAAATCGAGCCGCCGTGAATCGTGGCACAGGCCGCGCGCCGCCGATCGCCGCCGTCCCGCCTGGCTGAGTCGTCGTCCCGCGCCGGTCCGACGCGGGACGACGGCGGGCCTCGATCCGGTGGGCCCGTGGTGCGGGGACTCGTGGCAGGGTCGGGGCCAGGGCCTCCGTCGGCGTCAGCCGGGCAGGGGCTGGAGCGAGTCGCCGGGCAGCAGGGCTGGAGCGAATCCAGGAGCCGGGCGGCGGCGCCGCTGAAGTAGGTGCTGTGGGGTGACCTTGACGGTCTCCAGGGAGTCGGAGCCGACGAGCACGATGTCCATCTCGGGGCGGTCGTGCTCTGATCTCCGCGGCGCGGTAGCGGTGGTGGCGGCGTCGACGTCGGCGCCGAAGGACTGTGGGACATGAGCTCGTCGCGGCGCTGATCGTAGATGAGCAGGAAGTGCTGGATACGGCCAGTACTCGAGGTCATGACGATTCTCCTCGGGATGCGCGGGCGCAGTCCGGGTCTCATGGGTGAGGATGCGGGCTCTGCTGCCTCCCGGCGGGCAGGGGTGGTAAGGGAGGGCGGAGACGGGGAGATTCTGAACTCCCGAGGGTTTATCCCTCAACCTTCTTAGCAGGAAGGCGCACTAGGCCACTAGCTGATCGTCTCCATCCCCGGCTCGACCGGGGGTGGGGAAAGCCTACCGGGCGCGGGGCCCGGCGGCAAACCGCCCGCCGGACCCGGCGGGCGCCCCTGCTGAGCGGGGGCCCGGCGCGCGGACCGCGGAGAGGAGGGATTCGAACCCTGGTGCGCCAGGCGCACAGCGGTTTTCAAGACCGCCACATTCGGCCGCTCTGTCACCTCCAGTGCCCCGAGGCGGACCCGACCTTACCACCGCCGGCGTGCCGCGGCGCCCGGCCGCGGCCCTGGCCCCCGGCCCCGGGAGAAGGCTCTGCTCCGGTTCCGGAGAGGACTCAGCCCTGGGAGAAGAAGCCGCGCCGCGCGTCGGCTGGGCGGTGACCGGGATGAGGGAGGCGGGTTGGTCCAGGCGCCCTCCGCCAGCGCCGGACCCATGGCAGGCCAGACGGGCAGGCGCGAGGCGAGGTGTAGCCTGCAGGGCGTGGTAGAATCCGGCCCCTTCCAGGTGCGGGTCGAGGCCCATTGACTGGTCGAGCTCGTGGGTCCACACCCCGGAGCTGATGAGGAACTCCTCGGCGTAGTCGATCCAGGAGCGGTAGTGGTGCTCGTAGTGCTCGACCTCGATCTCGCCGCGGCCGTCGTCGAGCAGGGCCCGGCGGATGGCGGCGGCGGCGCTGATCCCCTCGCAGGCGACCCAGTGCATGCGCTCGTGGACGATCGGCTTGCCGGGAGAAGTCCGTGGTGTGAGACGAGCAGCCCGCCGTCGACCTCCAGCCGTCCAAGCGGGCGCGGTCGAAGAGCTCCTCGGCGGCGTCGAGCATCCACTCCGGCGCCGGGCAGGAGAGCGGGCCACGAGCCCGGCGCGCCTGCACTGTCAGGCGCGACCACTCCAGTCCGTGCCCCGGCGACCCCGTAGGGCCGGAAGGGGTGGGCGGGCTGGTCGCGGTTAGTAGTCGAGCAGCGGCTTCCAGGAGGTGTCGTAGTGCTCAGGGCAGGCGCCAGTCGTTGGCGCGGGCCTGGACGTTGACGGCATGTCGATGATCTGGATCGCGCGGTTGAGCCAGGTCACGTCGCCGGTGACGTCCGCCACGGCCAGGTAGGCCTCGACGGTGTGCATGGCGGCGTTGATGCCGCGGTAGTCCTCCGGGTCGGTGAAGTCCGCCGCGTAGGACTCGACGGGCATGTTGAAGGCCTTGTCCCACCACCAGCGCTCCTGCGCCGCCATGGCGTCGCGCAGGAGCTCGTGGGCGCCGGGGCGGTTGGCGGCCGTCGCCGTGGCCGCGGCCAGCAGGACGAAGGCGTGCTGGTAGCACTCCTGCGGGCCTGCGAGTCGACGGAGCGCCGCGGCCCTCGGCGTCCAGCGTCTGGCCCACCGCCGAGTACCAGCCGCCGTGCTCGTGGTCCCGCATCGCCCGGCTCAGGGCCCGCACGCCGTGGTCGGCGAAGCGGCGGCAGCCGGGAATGCCCATGAGGGTGCCCAGTGAGAAGGCGAAGGTCATCCGCCCGGTGATCCACAGCTCGACGGGGTGGGAGGCGTCCACCGCGCCGTCCTCGCCGATCCACCCGAAGCCGGCGGGCACCTCGCGGCGCGCGCGTAGTGCAGCAGCGCGTGCGTCTCGGCCGCCAGCCAGCGATTGTGCTCGGGAGCCCCGAACCATCCCAGTCCCATGAATCCTCCTTGACCCGCGTCGAGGGGTCGGGGACGACGTCGTGCGCCCGTCGCCGGGACGAACCGCTATCGCAGGGGGCGCGGCCCGGGACCAGGGCGGGCTCACCCGTTCTTGGGCGCGGGCTCACCTGTTCTTGGGCCAGGCCGCCTCGGCGGCGGCCAGGGCCGCGACCGAGCTGGCCTCGCCCCGGGCCCACTTCGTCAGCGCCCCCCACATGACCTGCGTGCCGACGGCGGAGGGCATCATGTCCGAGGCGTCGATCCGCACGACTCGAGCTGGCGCACTGCAGGATCCACGAGGCCTCCTGCGCGACGAGCGAGCTCGCCCCCGCCGCGTCCACGCCGTGGTTGGCGCTCGCCACCCCGCCCAGGGACAGCCGCGTCTGCGCCCACACGGGGCTGGTGAGGTAGGACATGACGGCCGTCGCGGCGTCGGAGGCCTTGAGGGCCACGAGGTAGTCGCCGCCCACCAGCACCGCTGGAGGTGCTGTCGGTCTCGACCGCCGGCAGGAGGAGCGGACACGACGCCGCCGGTGCGCACCGGTGGCTGTGGCCGTGGCGGGGCTGCGGGCGCGGCCGTGCGCGCTCGTCCGCGGCCCCCTCGGACGAGTCCGCCCGCCGTCCCCGGCTGACCGTCGGACGTCGGCTGCTCGCCGTCCCCTGGCTGACCGTCGGACGTCGGCTGCCCGCCGTCCGGGCTGACCGTCGGACGTCGGCTGCCCGTCGGACGTCGACGCGGCCTCGGTCGGGGAGGCCGACACGGTCACCCCGTGCGCGCCGTCGAGCGTCGGTGACGGTGGTGCCCGGCGGCAGCACCGTCTCGAAGGAGCTGGAGGCGTGCAGCATGAGGCAGGCGCCGGAGACGAGCTCGGCGCCGGCCTCCTCCATGGTCATGGACACCGCGCCCGCGCGCCCGCCCGCCACGTGCCCCTTGGCCAGGAGCAGCGAGTCGAGGCTGTCGAGGGTGGACACGGCCACCGGGGCGTCGACCGGGACGTCGTGACTGGCCCACTGGTCGTGAGGCGCCCGTGCCGTGGATGGCCAGGAGCCCGTCCTCCAGCCAGTCGGACACGGGCCAGCCGGTCGTGGCGCCGTCGGTCGCTCCCCCAGGCACCAGGGCGCCACGGAGCCGTCCGGGTGGTCGGCCGCGACCCTGTCGGTCAGCTCGACCAGCTCGTCCCAGGTGGTGGGGACCTCGTACCCGGCCCGCTCGAAGGCGACCGGCGAGTACCAGATGAAGGACTTGAGGCTGGCCATGAGCGGCGCCTCTGTAGAGTTTCACCGTCGACCCGCCCGGCGTCCGACCAGATCCGGTCCCAGCCCAGCTCGGTATTGGCCCCACCGCCTCGGGCAGCGGCACGATCCGCCCGTGGCGGGCCAGGTCGGTCACCAGGCCCGGCTGGGGCACGACGGCGATATCGGCCAGGTCCGTGGCGCTGTCGCCGAGCTCGGCGCGCAGCTGGTTCTCCAGCTCGTCGGAGCCGTTCTGGACGATCGTCACCCCCGTGCACCGGGAGAAGTCGGCCACCGAGGCGTCGAAGCGCTCCGCCCCGCCGCCGGTGAAGGACGTGGCCACCGTGACGGTCGTCCCGGCCGGGAAAGGAGCCGTACTGCTCGGCCAGCTCGGCGCAGGTCGCGGTCGGCCCTGCCCGGCCCCCGCCGCCGTCGGGGGCGCAGGCGGGCAGGCCGCCACCCCCGTGCACAGGGCCGTCACCAGCGCCAGGAGACGGAATCGGCGTCGGACACTCATGCGAATCGCACCCTCTCGATGACGGCGTCCATGACGGCGGCGGCCCTGTCGCGCCACACCGGACTCGGGTGACGAGGGTCCCCGGCCTCCACGACCGGGCGCGGCGCTGACCCCTGACGGCGCCCGCCCCGGCCCAGGAGATCATTTCATCGTCGTTGCCGCCGTCCCCACGGCGACGGCGTGCGCGGGCGTCGGTGCCCAGGCGGGCGGCCGGGCGCGCCAGGGCGGAGGCCTTCGTCACGCCCTGCGGGGTCAGCGTCGAGCCAGGCGGTCCACCCGATCGCGTACTCCACCGAGTGCAGGCCGCTGCCGACCACGAGCGCCCTGAACTCGTCCACGTCCATGCCCGGGGCGCGCAGAATGACCCGGCTGGCCGGATGGGCGCAGCTCGTCCAGACCCACGACGGTCAGGTCCTCGATGAGCTCGCCGTCGGGGAAGGGGCGCGTCGCCCTGAAGCCGGACCCCGGGCTCTCACGGCGACGATGCCGCGGGCACCGCCGCCAGGAGGGCGTCGATGGCGGGCGCCGGGTCGAAGACGGCGTGGTCGACGATCTCGTAGCCGTCGGGCGCGCCCGGATCCATGCGCACGGTCAGGGCTGCCGTTGGCGCAGACTCATCCACCCGTCGATCAGCCGATGCAGCGGGCCACCGGCAGGGCCGCCTGGATGCCGCGCCCCGTGGAGATGACGATCTGCGCCCCTCAGGCCCGCATCCGGGCGATCGAGGCCATGACCCGCTCCGAGACGCACCTGTCCATGTCCAGGATGGTGCCGTCCACGTCGAGGGCGACGATCAGGTCCGGTCGGGCACGAGGCGCTCGCGGCCCGGGTCGAGGCGGTCGAGGTCGGCCACGCGCGCGCGCACGACGGCGTGGTACTCGTCGTGACCGAGCGGGACGGAGCTCCCGGGGGCGCGGACGTAGTCGACGGAGCCGCCCAGGCGCTGCGCCGCGCCGTCGTCTCGCGCTGGGCGCGCCGCGCCGTCGGAGGGTTCGCGGGGGCCGGACCCTGCGGCGCCGCCCCGCTCAGGACGGGGCTGGTGGCCACGGGCGGGCAGGCCCGCGGGGGCGGCGGGGCGCAGGCGTCGGGCTCGTTCACGATCGTGCCGATCTTCAGGCGGCGGGCTCGATGACTTCGAGGCCGCCCAGGTAGGGGCGCAGGCCCGCGGGGACGACGACGGCGCCGTCGGACCGCTGATGGTTCTCCAGGATGGCCACGATCCAGCGGGTCGTGGCGAGCGTGCCGTTGAGGGTGCCACGGGCGAGGTCCGCCCGTCGCGGCGCCTCGCGCACGGCCAGGCGGCGGGCCTGGTAGGTGGTGCGGTTGGAGGTGGAGGTGACCTCCATCCAGCGCCCCCTGGGTGGGCAGCCAGGCCTCGCAGTCGAACTTGCGGGCGGCCGAGGAGCCCAGGTCCCCGGCGGCGGTGTCGATGACCCGGTAGGGCAGCTCGACCAGGGCCAGCATCTCCTCCTCCAGGGCCAGGAGCCGGGAGTGCTCGTCGGCGGCGTCCTCGGGGCGGGACGTAGGCGAACATCTCCGCCTTGTTGAACTGGTGGACGCGGGATGATGCCGCGGGTGTCCTCGGCTGGCGGCGCTCCGCCTCGCGGCGGTAGCAGGTGGACCAGCCCAGGTAGCGGCGCGGGCGGCGGACGAGGTCCAGGATCTCGTCGGCGTGTAGCCGCCAGAGCCACCTCGGAGGTGCCGTGAGGTAGAGGTCGTCGGCGGGCAGGTAGTAGATCTCGTCGGTGTGCGCCCCCAGGAAGCCGGTTCCGCCGACGACCTGCGGGGTCACGAGGGTGGGGGTGACCATGGGCGTGAAGCCGCGGGCGAGGGCCAGGTCGAGGGCCGCGCCACGAGGGCGAGCTCCAGGCGCATGCCGGCGCCCTGAGGAGTAGAAGCGCGAGCCTCGAGACCTTCAGCCGCGGCGCGCGTCGATGATGTCCAGGGCCTCGCCCAGCGCCAGGTGGTCGGCCGCTCGAAGCCCTCGGCGGCGAAGTCGCGGGGCTCGGGGCCCTCGTGCGCACGACGACGTAGTCCTCCTCCCCTGCCGCCGGCGCCCCCTCGATGAGGCTGGCGAGCTGGTGGGCGAGGCCGTCGAGGATGGAGGCGGCGGCGGAGGCGCGGCCTCGGCCTCCTTGACGTGGACGGCGAGTCCCTGGCCCGGCGAGGGACGGCCGGGCGATCTGCTGGCGAGGCCCTCGCCGACCGACGCGGAGACCGACTTCTGCTCGGGCGCGCAGGGACTCGAAGTCCTGAAGGCGGCTGCGGCGGGACCCGTCCGCCCTCGATAATGCGGTCGACGAGGCCGACGTCGGCCCGCGGGCCCGCTGGCTGTCGCGGTATCGCTCGGGGCTCTCGCGGAGGTCGCGCAGGTCAACTGCGGTTCCGAGTCTAGTCGGGGCGCCGCGGCGGGCGGGCGGGCGTGACAGATCTCCGGTTCGGCGCCGCTGGCTCGGGCCGACGATCCACCCATAGTTCTTATCGTCTCTATGATGGCGCTCGAGATACGCCGCTCTGATCATTGCTCTGACGCACCTGCGAGCCCCATCCCACAGCACCCCAGGATCTCGTCATGCCAGTGTCTTCCCTGCCCTCCTTCACAGCGCGCGCGCCTTCGCCGGCTGTGCGACCACCAGCACTTCGGCGAGGCGGCCGGCGCGCTCGGGGGTGAGCCAGCCGAGCCTGTCCCAGGCGATCACGGCCCTGGAGGAAAAGCGCGTGGGCGGCGAGTTGCGGAGCGCACCACCCGCCGGGTCCTGATCACCTCGCTGGGCGAGACGCTCCTGCCCCACGCCCGCGAGGCGGTAGCTCGCCGCCGAGGCCTTCACCGAGGCCAGTGCCAGCCAGGCCGCCCTGAGCGGGATGCTCCGGCTGGGGCTCATCCGACCCTCGCCCCCACCTCGCCCCGGTCATCCTCGACGGCCTGCGGCGTCGAGCTGCCCCGGCTCCAGCCCGAGCTGCGCGAGATGATGACCGACGACATCCTCGACACGCTCAACCGGGGGCGGCTCGACGCCGCGGTCATCGCCATAGACGTCAATCTGCGCCGCACCGCCGTCGTGCCCATGTACGACGAGCCTCGTCGTCCGTCCCCGCCGGCCACCCCTGGGCCGGGCGGGACGACGTCAGCCCCGCCGAGCTCGACGACCAGGAGCTGCTCATGCTCGACGAGGGCAACTGCCTGCGGGACCAGACCCTCGCCCTGTGCCAGCGCTACGGCGTCAACCCGCCGATCGCCGTGGCCACGACGCTGGCGACCGGGTGGGGATGGTGACGCACGGCGGGGGGCGACGGTCATCCCGGAGGGGCGCTGCGCCTGCTGGGCACGACGGCGCCTTCGCCGTCGCCCGCTTCGCCGGAGCCCGGCGCCGTGCGGCGCATCGGCCTGGTGCACCGCACCTCCTCGCGCGGGGAGGACTTCGCGCGCCTGGCCGAGGTCGTCACCGATCTCGCGCGCGCCGCGGGTCGCCCGTGCCCGCTGTCCGAGTCCGCGGACCCCGACGTCCGGGTCGGCCGCCGGGTCCAGGCGCTGGCCGGTCAGCCGCCGGGCCGCCTCGATCGGCCCCGGCGGGGGAGCGCCGGTAGCCTCGGCGCATGGGGCGATCCGCGACGGAATGGACGGGGCCGACGGCGCAGCCCGGCGCCGGCGCCGATGACGACGCCCTGGCCTGCGTCATCGTCAACCCCTCCAAGCCGGCCGTCACCGCCGACTTCCGCCGCCGCCTCGCCCGCGCCCTCCGCTCGGCCGGATACCGCGGCCCCGTCTGGCTCGACACCACCGTCGCCGAGCCCGGCGCCACCCAGGCCCGGCTGGCGGTGGCCAGCGGCGCGCGCCTGGTCATCGCCGTCGGCGGCGACGGCACCGTCCGCGCGGTCGCCGCGGGCCTGGTCGCACCGACGTCGAGCTGGGCGTCGTCCCCCTGGGCACCGCCAACCTCGCCGCCCGCAACCTCGGACTGCCCGTCGGCGACCTCGACGCCCTCATCGACATCGCCGTCTTCTTCTCCGCCCGTCCCACCGACCTCGCCTGGGTGCGCACGACCCCTGCCCCAACCCGGAGACCGGTCCGCCTGCCCCGCCCGGCGGCTGGGCCCGCCCCACCCTGCGCTCGGAGCACGCCTGCCCTCGTGGTGGCGGGCATCGGCTCGACGCCGCGCTCGTCGCCGTCACCAGCCCCGCGCCTCGCGCCCGCATCAGAGTGGGGCGCCTACGCGCTGGCCGCCCTGGAGAACCTGCGGACCCCGCGCATGGAGCTGAGCCTGGGGCTGGTCGGGCGCCCGACGACGACGGCCCGCCGGGGCCGCTCGCGCCCGGGGTCCCCTCGGGGCCGCCGCAGCCGGATCCCGCGCCCGGTCCCCTCGTCGGGATCCCCGCAGCCGGATCTTCCGCCGGGGCCGCGCACCTGGGGCTCCCGCCCAGCCAGGAGCGCCTGGCGCGCTGCCCGCTCATCGTCAACGGCGGCCGGCTGCCCGCCGGCATCGTCCTCATACCCGGGGCCCGGATGGACGACGGCCTCCCTGGACGTCGCCGCGATCGACACGGTGGCGGGACTGGCCGCTGACATCCCTCGCCCGCCAGGTCCTGCCCCGCTCGCGGCCACCTACTCCAACCCCTCCCGCGCACTGGGCGGGTGAGGCTGCGCTGCACCGCGGTGAGCGTCCACCTCGCCGAGCCGGCACTGGTCCAGGTCGACGGCGAGCGCCCGACGCTCACGCGCGCCCTGCGCGCATGGATGCGCGCGCTCGCGTGCAGCTGAGTGACGCCGCCCGCGCGGGGGCCGGGGCGCCGCCGGGCGGTCCGCCCGCCCGCCGCTCAGAGCGTCCGGCCCTCCAGGACGTCGGCGACCCAGGCGCGGGCCACGACGAAGTCCTGTCGCCGGTGCCGGCCAGGACCGTCGTCGGGCGGGCGTCCAGGCGCGGTAGAGCTCCAGGAAGCGCACCTGCGGGTGGTGCGGTGAGCCCGATGAAGGCCGCCTGCACCCGCCCTCCCGGATGTGCCTCGACGTCGATGGAGAAGCGGTAGCGGCCCAGCGAGTCGCCCACCGGCCGGGACCTCGATGCGCGAGAGGTTGACCCGCGGGCGCTGAACTGCTCGAGCATGCCCAGCAGGGCGCCGGGCGCGGTCGTGCGGGAGCTGGGACCATGAGGGTGGTCTGTACCGGCGCCGGTCGGCTCGCCCACGCGGCCGACGGGGTGACCTTGACGAGCGGGTGACGGCGTCGAGCTGTCCGCCACGCCCCCGGGCGATGACCTCCAGGCGTAGTGCTCGGCGGCGAGCGGGCTGCACAGGACCGCCTGGAATCCCGACGTCCGCGCCGCCGGCGCCGTCGGCCGACCGCGGCGAGGCGCGCGGCCGGCGCGGAGGTGGAGGTCCCGGCGACGTAGACGGCCCGGGCAGCTGGCGGTGGACCCAGCCGCGGCACTGCGCCCAGGCGTGGGGGTGGGTGGAGATGGCGCGCACGTCGTCCAGGCGCGTGCCGGCGCGCCCCGCCAGGACGAAGGTGATGGGCACCGCCATCTCGGCGGCGATGGTCAGCGGCGTGCTGGGACGAGGGTTGTCGAGGGTGGCGTTGTCACCCGCCCTCGATGGAGTTCTCAATGGGGACGACGGCGGCGTCCGCCTCGCGCTCGCGCACCTCGGTCCAGCGCGGTGGGCACGTCCTGGCAGGGGGTCGAGCTCGACGTCGGCGGGCGCGACCTGCCGCAGGGCCATCTCGGTGAAGGTGCCGACCGGGCCGAGGAAGGACCAGCGGGGCGGAGGGGAGGCGGCGCTCGTCATGCACGCAGGGTATCGGTCGGGCCGGGTCGTGGAGGCTTGCGCCGTGAGCACGCCCGCGCCCCCGTGATCCGCAAGCACGACGCCGCCCCCGGCTCCACGCGCCTGGAGGCCCTGGGCCTGGTCTGGCTGGCTGAGGCGATGCTCGACGGCGGGCCCCGGTGGTGCCGGTGCGGTGCGTGCGAGGGCTGGCTGGAGGAGCCGCGCCTGCGCCAGTCGCGCCCGACGCCGGCCGCCGCGCGGGTTTTCGGCCGGGCGCTGGCGCGCACGCACGCCGCCGGGGCGGGGGAGCACGGCAGGCGCCGCCGGGCTGGGAGGAGGACCTGGCTGGATGGGGGCGGGCGAGGCTGCCGCTGCGGCCTGGGCCGGCGCCGTCCCCGGGACGACGGAGAGCGGCGCGCTCCCGCCGCCCCCGGCATCCCCTCCGCCCCGGGCCGGGGGCCGCGCTGCTGGGGCGAGCTTCCCACGCCGGAGGACCGGCTCCTTCCCTATCTGAGCGGCGCGGCCACACGGTTCGCTGGACGCTCCGGCGCCCGGCTCGTCGAGCGGGTGGCCGGGCGCCCGCCTCCGGCCTCGACGCCGACCAGCCTGCGTCAGGTCCGCCTCGCCCGCGAGCGCGGCGCGCCGGACGCGGCGCGGCTGGCGGCCCGCACCCACGGGGACCTGGTGGGCGGCAACGTCCTGTGGGTGGCGCGCAGCGAGATGGCGTCGTGGGCGCCCTGCCCCGGCGGTGGGCGGCCCGATGGGCAGTCCGGGGACCGGCCCGGAGGGACGGCCTGCTGGAAGGGGCCCCGGCGCCGGGCGCCCCGGCGGGCGGGGAGCGCCGGGCGCCCGACGTCGTCGGCGTCCCTCATCGACCCGGGCCGCGCAGGGCGGTCACGCCGAGACGGGACCTGGCCGAGCCTGGGCCTCTCCCCAGCCGCACCTCGACCAGGTGTACGCCGGCTACGAGGAGGTCTCGGCGCTGGCGGCGGGCTGGCGCGAGAGGGTGGGGCGCACCAGCTGCACATGCTGATCATTCACGCGGCGCTCTTCGGCGGGGGCTATGGGGCGGACGGCGGCGACGGCGCGGCGCTACGCCTGGAGGGCGGCGCGGGGCGGGCGCACGTAGGCTGGCGGCGTAGCCACCGGATTTCGACGCAGTCGCCAGGACCGTTTCGTGCGTGTCGTCGTCTATGTCATTGTGACGCTGATCGTCGTGGGATGATCGTCGCCATGGTCGGGTCGGCCCTGGCGCGCAGGTCGGCGCCGCCGCGCCGGCGGGCGGGGCGGGCCTGCAGCGGATCCGGCTCTCTCGCGGCCCCGGCGGCCCCCGGCCCCGCGGCCCCTCGGGACTCCTGGGCCCGGCCCAGTCCGCCGGCCCGATCCGCCTCGGCCCCGTCGTCGTCCTGGCCACCACCGGCCCTGTCATGCGGCGGACATCGCCGAGATCGCCGACGCGCAGGAGACCGCGGGCGCCGTCCCCGCGGACCAGGCGACCGCGCGGATCCCTGCTGTCCCTGGCCGCGCGGGGCGGAACTGGCGAACCTCGTCCAGCGCACCGTCGGGGACGTCACCTGCCCGCCGACGCCTGGCTGGCGCTGAGGGGCCAGGGGCCCGCACCAGGCTGTCGGACCGCCCGAGGGCGGCCAATGCGCCTGGCCGCCGAGCTGGCAGCAGGCCTGGACGCCTCCCCACGAGGCGGGTTACGCCGCCAGCCCCGGGGCGCTGGCCGACGCCCTGTCGCGGGCGGGGCTGGAGGCGACGGCCATCGGGCCGGGCGCCGAGCTGGCCCTGACCCGCCCGGACGGCGGGGCCCCTGCCACCGCCGACTCCCTGGCCGACCTGGTGCCCGAGGGCCTGCCGGCGCTCACCGTCGTCGATGGCACCCGGTCGGGCGCGGACCCGGCGGCGGCCTCCTGGAGGACCTGAAGACCCTGACCGACGCCCCGGGGAGTCCGCGTCATCGTCGCCTCCCTGGCCGACCCCGCCGACCCGGGCCCGCAGATGCTGCTCCTGCCCGCCGGGACGACCGGCTGGGGCGACGACGGCGACCTCATCGCCGGCCCCTCGACGCACCAGGCCGGTTACGTCCAGCTCACCGACCTGGCCCTGACGATCCTGCGCGCACTGGGCGCGGACGCGCCGTCGGCCATGACGGGCCGGGCGCTCGTCCTGCCGGGCGACCGGCGGGCCCGCCCTGGCGGCCTCCGCCTCCGGCAGAACCCCGGGTCGGCGCCCTCATCGACTCGTCCCTGCGCGCCAGGCCTCCCGATGACCACGCTGCCCGTCAGCCTCCTCATCGCCGGAGCGGCCCTGGTGCTGCTCGTGACCGCGTCGGTGTCGCTGCGCGGCCCGGCGGCCGGGCGCCGCCTGCACGGGTGGGGGGTCGCGGCCACCGCCGTCGGGGCGCTGCCGCTGGGCGCGTGGGTGGCCGTAGCCATCCCGTGGTGGCGGCTCGGGGCCGACGGCGACGCGCCGTCCCGGCCTGCGTGCCGGCGGCCATGCGGGGGCGACCGTCCTCTTCGCCGTCGTCCTCGTCGGCGCGCTCCACGGCCTCAACCGCATTGTCATCCACCTGCGCGACCGGCTGCTGGTGGCCGCCCGCAACCGCGGCGAGCGCGCCGGGCGGGACGGGCACGGCGGTGAATACGGCGAGGCGCCGGGCACGACGGGCACGGCGGCGGACGCGGCGGGCGGGATGAGAGCGGTGGACGCGCCGGACACGACAGACGACCGGCGGCGGTGCGGGTCCTCAACCTCCGCGGCCTGAGGCTGCCGAGCTCCAGCCAGATGCCGACGGTCCTGTCGCTGACCGCCCTCCTGCTGTCCCTGTGCATCGCGATCTCATCCTGACCGACGCCGCCGGCGGCGCCGCCATGGCCTTCAACGGGACCCTCGGCATGGACGCCGTCGTCGCGGGGCGCTTCTACGGCATGTCGAATACGGCCTTCGCGCTCGCGGCGGCGGCGCTGGTCGTGGCGGCGGCCGCGTGGACGGGGCCGGTGGTCGAGGCGCAGACGACGCGGCGCGAGCGGCGCACGGCGGCGATCGTCGGAGTGGCGGTCGTCGGGGTGCCGGCGCTGATGGTGGACGGCCTGCCCCAGCTGGGGGCCGACGTCGGCGGGGCGCTCACGCTCGTGGCGGCGCTGGTCGCGCTGGGCGCGGCGCTCGCCGGCGGGAGGATCGGCTGGAAGCAGTGGATGGGCGTGGCGGTGGTGGCGGTGGCGACGGCGGGGGTCTTCGGCCTCGTCGACTATGCGCTGGGCTCGCGCACGCACATGGGGCGGTTCATCGGGCAGCTGCAGGACGGGACGGCGGCGACGACGATCCGGCGCAAGCTCCCTGGCGCTGGTGAATCCTTTCTTCCAGCCCACTGGCCGCCGCGGCGCTCTTCGTGGGGCTGGCGGTCATCGGCGCCGGCAGGTGGTGTGGTGGCGCCGGGAGGCGCGGGCGTGGCGGGCGGGCCTGTCCGGCTATGCGACGCTCACGCAGCCCGAGGGTGCAGGGAGCCTGGGAGCCGCGGCCCTGCCCCGCCCGGCGGGGACGATGCGATCCCCGGTGGCTACGAGACCCGCCCTCGCCCGGCGGAGGGCCCGGTCGACGCGCCCTCGGCCGGTGCGGCGGGCGAGCCCTGGGTGGGGCCCGGTGCCCGGCGGGCGGAGCCTGGTTCCGCAGTGGTTCGTGCCGCGCTCAAGGCGCTGGGGGTGCTCATTGTCGTCGAGGTGCTCGTCAACGACTCGGGGGCCTCCATGGCGGTGCTCTCCGGCGGCCTGCGCGCGCCGCCGCTCCTGCTGGCTCCTGGCCGCCGCCCGCCTGCAGGCCTCGGTGCGCTGAGTCGCGCCAGCCGCGGAGCGCCCGGCAGATCGTTGTCATACTGCTCAGCGACGTGTCGTTGCCTCATTGTCCGGGTTCGGTGGGGTTCGGTGGTTCGCGGCGGGGTGCGGTGGGACGGGTGGGGCTCCTGGGACGGACTCCGGCGGGGAACATGTCCAAATCTGCCACAAAGGCGCTCCGGACCAAGGCTGGCCGCGAGAATAAGCGCGGAATATCAACGATTCTCTTCCGACGCTCCGGCTCGATCCGGGCCTTTTGTGCGGATTCGGACAACGGGGCCCTTCGGGTGCGGCCGGTGGCGCGGCACCGGAGTATCTCCTGCGCCTCTTCTATCATCATGTGCACATCCGCCCCTGCTGCATGACCGGAAGGGACGCGGTAGGGGCGGAGGTGCGGCAGATGCCGTTGCGGGAGACGCCGACCAGGCCACCAGGCTCGCCGTCATCGCGCTCCCGTAGCTGATGAGATGGGTCGCGCTCATCACCGGCGCAGCTTCGCCAGCCGCTCCGCGCTGGGGACCCGGGGAGGGCCGAGTAGACGGTCAGGCGCACGTCCTGCCGCTCCTCGAGGTCGAGGTTGAGGAACTCCAGCCGAGCTCGCCCACCTCCGGGTGGCGCAGCCGCCGTCGGCCCGTCGCCCGGTAGGTGACCTCGTGAGCCTCCCACGCGGTCCGGAACTCCTCGCAGGCCGCGTGGAGCTCGCACACGAGCTCGTTGACGCCGTCGTCTGCAGGGTAGCGGGCCCGCGAGGCCCGCAGGTACTGGACGGCCTCGTCCGCCCACTGGCGCCAGTCCACGAAGAAGTCCCGCGCCCGGGGGTCCAGGAAGAGGAACCTCACGGCGTTGCCCCGGCCGGGCCCGTCGAAGTGGAGCCGGTACAGGGCCTGCGCCAGATCATTGGCGACGACGATGGTGCAGGCGAGGTCCAGGACGTAGGCGGGGCAGGTCCCCAGGTCGTCGAGGAACCGGCGCATCAGCGCCTCCGGGCGCCGAGCCCGTCGCGCGTGCTGCGCCGGGTCAGCTCCTCGGAGATCGGGATGAGGGAGGTGATGTAGGCGCGCTCGTCCGGGGCTCAGCCGCAGGGCCCCGACCAGGCCGTCGAGCACCGCGCCGGAGATCGAGGGGACCTTCCCCGTTCGAGCCTGGTGCAGTAGGTCAGGGAGATGTGGGCGAGCTCGGCGACCTCCTCGCGGCGCAGCCCTGGGACGCGTCGCCGCGGCCCGCCGTGGGCCAGCGGCGTCTGCTCCACGCTCACCCGGGCGCGCTTGGCCTCAGGAAAAGAGGCGAGTTCGTGGCGCCGGTCGATTTCCATGGGCAGCTTCAATCGCGCGGGTCCCGGCGGATCCGGGCTCGCCCGACCGGCCCCGACGCGGCGGCGTCGGCCGCGGGGACTCCCTGGCGACCGGCGCGCCCGCGGCGGCCCGCCCTTGCGGAACTGGCTCCGCCCGCCGCCCGACCCCCGGCGGACGGGCGTCAGCCGCCTCGGCGGGTTCGCGGTCGGCGCGCTGCCAGGAGCGGTAGGCGTGAAAGGGCGACCGCTCGCGGATCCGGGTTTCGTCGAGCTGCTTGCGCGGGACGCGCGACCGCGCAGGCGCCGGGCGGCCACGGCCCACAGGACGTCCCAGTACTGGGCGGCGCGGTGGAACTGCCCGCGCGGTCGTCGCCGTGACCCGGTGGGTGATGTCGCAGGGGACCCTATGACGGTCATGCCCGCCACGAGGACGTCGATGCTCAGGCCCACCTCGACGCCCCAGCCGTCGGCGAGCGGCGCGGCGGCCCTGTAGGCCCTGCGGGTCAGGCAGCGCTGCCCGGACAGGGGGCGATGGGGGCCCAGCCGGTGGCCGCGGCGATGGCGGCGCGCGCGGCGCGCACGACCCGGCCCCGCCCGCCGGCCCCGCCTGCTTGGGCGGCGCGGCGATCGACATGTCCGCGACGCCGTCGACCACCGGGGGACGAGGTCGGCGCAGGACGCGGCCGAGTCGCCCAGGTCGGCGTCGATGAAGAGCAGCAGGCGTGTGGGCCCGTCCTGTAGTCGCGCATGGCGACGACGCCGCGCCGGTCTCCAGGGCGGAGGCCTTGCCGCGGGTCACCGAGTGGCGCACGGTGACGGCCTCCGGCGGCGCGGGCGTGGTCCTGAGTGGAGTCGACGGGAGCTGTCGTCGACGACGACGACGAGGTCGACGCGCGGAATGGCGCGGCAGGCGCGAACGGTGGCAGCGATGCGGGCCGCCTCGTCCTGGCTGGAATGACGACGGCGACGCGCTGGTCTGGGGCACTCGGACGGGCTCACAGGACCCAGCGTATCCACTCCGCCCGCCCGGCTCGGGTGTGGTCCAGCGCTCAGCGGACACGCTCCCGTCCCGACGCGCGGATGGCCTGCGCGCCGTCGCGGCGTGCGCGCACGGGGAGTGCGCCCCCATGGCGACGGCCCGCGGCCGGGCGCCGGACGACGTGCCGCCGGGCGCTGGCGGGGGCCTGGGCACGCGCCGCGGGCGCCGGGCGCGGGGCGGCGGGCGCGATCGCCGATGCCGTCGGCCGACGTCGTCGGGCGCCGTCGGGACCTGAGTCCTCATCTCGTGCAGGCAAGAATTTCTGCAACGAGTTACTGCGGTTTTCCCAGAGGAGCAGGATCCGGGGCTCTCGCTTCGGCCGCGCCTCGACACTCTGTGCGCGAGGACCCGTCAACGGCGCGGGTTCCTCTTCCCGGCTCGCCCGGGCCGCACCGGCTGTCTTTCGTCGGTCCGGCCGTCGCGGCGGGTCCGGGGCGCGATCGCCCGCGCGCAGCGGAACTCGAGCGCCCTCGAGCCGCGAGACGATCCCCGGCGCGGGGCGGTCGCCCGGCCGATCACGAGGCGGTCGGTGGCGCGGACGATCCCAGCGCACGGCGCCCCGCCCTCACCGCGGCCCGCCTCACAGACTGCGCGGGGGCCTGTACGCCGTCGTCTCGCCGGGAGTGATCTGACGGATGATGCGGGCCGGGACCCCGGCCACCACGGTCATCGGCGGCACGTGCGCGGTCACGACGGCGCCGCCGCGACGATCGCGCCGCGGCCGACCGTCGCCCGGCAGGATGGTG
>BNJU01004135.1_pt1 | contig 163717 bp, 154 predicted proteins | sample 8539281 | NCBI WGS metagenome assembly BNJU01 (sample SAMD00202456, study PRJDB9452) | human saliva metagenome | isolation source: human saliva | place: Japan | reverse complement strand
GCTGAGAGAAAATATATATAAGATTGAGTTACTACTCAATAAATAAACATTACTTGTTAGTATTCCTTCTTTTTTTAGAATAGGGGATTCTTACCCTATGAATATAAACCCCACGAGCGTAGACATCTGCGCTCGTTTTTTTTATCCAAAAGCCGATAACTAACCAACAGACGACCAACAAAGAAACATACACTTAGAAAGAGGAAAGCACAGATAGTGCTAAATGCAAACAAAAACTCAACACTCAAAAATAAAGAGATGCTTAATTGGATTCGAAAAGACGCCTAATTGGCTTGCAAAAGATGCCCTTTTGAGGTCTTACTAACGCCCTTTTGGAATCCAATTAAGCACCTTTTCAAAAGCACTCTTATAACTATCTGATTACATGATAATTACAAGAGTCATAAAAATAGCCTTTTTGAGTACAAAAATAACATATTGAAGCACTATTTTTGTAAATAAATTTCCCTCAAACAAATACTTAGGCTATATATTAGTACTCGTACCCTACAGGACTATTAGGATAGGAGGATTATTCCCTACACGCAGTTTGTTAGGAAGATACTTTAGACCTAATTACTGACCTAGGTATTAATAAAAATAATTTGGTATTAATAAAATAATAGCGATGATTTGTAGAAATAAACATATATAGCAAACACTGTACTATCAAAAATAAAAATATTATCTTTGCACTTTAAATATATAGCACATTCTAAAAGGCAGATTATGAGTAGAATAAGAATCAAGAATTTCGGTCCACTTAATACTTCCACGGAAAGCGATGATGGTTGGATAGAAATTAGGAAGATTACCGTGTTGGTAGGTAATCAAGGAAGTGGAAAGAGTACGATTGCTAAACTCATATCCACATGTATTTGGATAGAAAAAGTTTTGACAAGAGGTGACTTCAAGGAAAAGGAATTCACCGCTTCTAAATTTAGAAACAAGTATTGCGGTTATCATCGGATTTCGAACTATTTTCAGAAAGGGCTTACTGAAATATTTTACGAAGGAGACTCCTATAATTTTACCTATACAAAGGAGGGAAATTTTATCATCAAGAAAAAAACGAATGCGTTCAGCATATATCCACTGCCACAGATAATGTATGTACCAGCTGAACGCAATTTCATCAGCATAGTAAACAATCCAAGTCTGATAAAAGAACTACCAGATTCTTTGCTTACTTTTCTATCTGAATATGATAAAGCAAAAAGCATTATAAAGGGAGATTTTATTCTTCCTATCAATGAAGCGTCTTTGGAATACAGCAAATCAAATGACACTATTTCAGTCAAGGGCAATGGTTACAAGGTAAAATTGCAAGAAGCATCAAGTGGCTTCCAATCTATTGTACCTCTATATCTCGTTTCTCGTTATCTGTCAGATTCTGTAAGCGAACAAGCCAAACATTCGCACAAAATGAGTAATGATGAAGCGAAACGCTTTGAGGAAGAAGTTTCGAGGATATGGTCGGACAACAACTTTACAGACACACAGAGACGGATAGCACTTTCTGCTCTATCTGCAAAGTTTAATAAATCTGCATTTATCAACATTGTAGAAGAACCCGAGCAAAATCTGTTTCCAAAGTCACAAAGTCTGTTGATGCAGAGTTTGCTGTTGTTTAATAACAAGTTGGATACCAATAAACTTATAATTACAACACATAGCCCATATCTGATAAATGACTTGACAGTGGCGATTAAAGTTGGACAATTGAATGAAGATGAAAGAATCAATGATAAAAAGAAGGACGATATTAACAGTATCTATCCCCTTGCTTCTTCTTTTTCCGCAGAGGACATAGTCATCTACGAGCATAATGAAAGTAAGGATTGTTTTTCTTTATTGGATACTTATAATGGACTTCCGTCAGATGAAAATTTCCTGAACAGCCAACTCGAAGATAGTAACAATCGTTTTGCTAACCTATTGGAAATAGAACAACAGTTATGATAAACTTCTTTCCCAAAGAACATGTCCAAATCTCTAAGAAGAGAAGATTCGGATTATGTGACTCTTCTGCCTCCTCAGAAAGCCCTGCTTTTATTGCAGAAAATAACGGACAAGAATGGATTGCTATCGTACATAATTACAGGCAGGAGCCTATAAGCTTTGTACCCATCGACCATTGCATAGAACTGTTGAAAGAAGATGGAAATATGGATAATCGTTGTGATTGTTGCCTATTTCATCATACAACAATCATTTTTGTTGAACTTAAACAGAGAGGGGGGAAAGGCAGTGAATGGATAAAGCAAGGTGAAAAGCAATTGCGCTCCACCATATTTCATTTTGAGCGAGAAGAGCAGGCTCAATTATTTGATCTTAAAAAAGCATACATAGCCAATAGTAGCAAGCCTTTATTTAGAAGCGGACAAGCTGTTAGGATGCAAAGATTTTATAATGAAACAGGATATTCTTTACGCATCGAAAACCACATTAAAGATTTATAAACTAAACAGGCGCAAGCCCTATTTCACAACGGATCTTGCGCCTATATTCATCTGTTTTTTCTCATAGAATCTCCTTTCAATTAAACTTTAATTCTTCCATGTACGATTTATCCATGATAATATAAGCAGAGAAAAATAAACTATCTCTGCCACCACATTGGTGTTGCGTAATCGTCAGGACCACCTAAAAGTTCAACAGCCTTATCGTAATTACTGCGATTATAAATCTGTTGATTCTTATCAAAAGGTATTCTATTAGGTGTCAACAGCGTATAACCGTTTGTTGCCTGTGGTACAGAGAAAATGCGTGGATAACCCGTACGCCGAATCTCGTTCCATGCTTCCTGTCCATTTGGGAACAAAGCAATCCACTTCTGCGTAATCAAGCGCTCCATTTTCTCATCCATAGTTGCATTGTCATCCCATTTAATGGTAATCGTAGAAGCCTTTGCAGCTGCACCACCAAAGCCACCTAAAGCATCTGCATAGTTAGCTTCTGTCGAAGTGTCATCCAACAAATAGTTTACAACACCATCTGCTCCCCATTGATTGAAAGACAATGTTACGCCTCGTTCATAATACTCCTTGGCAGTACCACCACCCATATTCCAACCACGCAAGACGCCTTCCGCCTTACAAAAAGCCATTTCCGATGCAGTAAGCCATAAACTTGGTGTCGTTTCTTGCACATTGACTGTTGAATAAAGACGCTTAGCAACAACATTACTCCCTATCGCTGCTCCAGCCCGACAGCCAATATATTTACGCTGCCCTGCCGTCATCGGCTGTAGGAAATACATGCTCATGCGTGGGTCTTTATATCCCGTCATATAACTTTCGATATCAGCACAGACACGACTGTCACCCCATGAAACGGCTGTTGTCCATAAACCCGATTTATTATAACGGACTGCACAGTTATCATCATTCCCTTCTATGACGCCATCTCTCACCGCTTGTTCAGCCAACGAGCGTGCCAACGTAGGTTCTACATTACTGATACGCACGGCAATGCGTAGTTTAAGCGAATTAGCAAACTTACGCCACTTATTGAAGTCACCTTTATATACGAGGTCGTATGGTGCAAAGGCTATCATATCCTTAGCAAGATGCGTGTCAGATGAGATGTAAGCAGTAGCCTCATTTAGGTCCTTTATCAGCTGTAAATAGATATCTCTCTGAGACGTGTAAACCACTGTATTATCTGCATTCATACTGAGAGGGAAAGGTCCATAGATATCCGTAAAACGCAAGAAAGCCTGCGCACGCAGAATCAAAGCCCACGCATAAGAAATATTCTCCTTACCATTCAGCTTGACAACCTCATTAAAAGCAGATACCATTGGAGGGGCATAAGATGCTGGCCAAGCACACCAGGCATTGCTTGCATTAAAGAGTGTATGATTCTTAGGTAATTCCTTGGTGTAGGTTGTATAACGTCCAAGATAATTACCAACGAAGTCTATCATTGTTTGATAGGCATTCTCCTGCTCTGGAAAGGCTACCCCCTGCATCTGAATCAAGAATGAACCAACAGCGTAGTTATCACGCTTCAACTCCTCTGGCGATAGCTTACTGCCTGGTCGGTTGATATCAACGAATTCACCCGTACAGGAAGAAAAGACTGTCAGCAGACAGAAGAAGAAAAACAGTTTCTTTCTATTCAACTTCATGTTCTTAGAGTTTTACGTTGATACTAAAGCCCAATGAGCGTTGACTGGGCTGCATGAAATAATCAAATCCTTGATAATAAATATCTGTTGAGGAAGTTGCCTCGGGGTCGAAAGGCGCCTTACAATATAGCATCAAGAGATTTCTTGCCGTCAAAGCCACAGATACCTTTGCACCACGAATAAGTTTATCGAAGGTATAACCCAAATAAAGCTCTTTGATTCGGGCGTTAGTAGCACTGTAGACATACTCATCCCAAATAGGTGTTTCCCCTCCAACGACTGTATAATACTTCTCCGTAGAAACCAACTGATTGCCAACTGAAACACCACCATTGTTTCTCAGTTCTGCAGTCTTCTTGGAAACGCCATACGAATCCATGAAAGCTTGGGTCTGTGACACGCAGACACCACCCAAACGAGCTGTTATCAACATTCCAAGTTCTATTCCCTTCCATGTGAAATTATTGCTCAAACCAAGTTGCGCCTTAGGTAAAACAGAACCAACTAACTTAGGTGAAGCTAACTCCATCTGCATCACCTGTCCATCTGTATTAAGTAGGATGTTGCCTTGTATATCACGCTTAAAATCAGTAAAGGTGTAGAGGTCGCCCATCGTACCGCCTTGTGTCAATATCACCTCACAACCATTCAAACCGCCTTGGCGCAAAGTTTCATTAGGATTGTCAAGTAATCTAACAACCCGGTTACGGTTTGTACTATAAGTCATATTGGCTGACCAACGAAGATCACTCCACTTTTTGTTATAGCCAATGCTCAATTCTAAACCTCTATTCTGCACATCTCCTGCTTGAATATACTCACGGTTAAAAGCCCCACCAAGTGTAATCGAACGAAGGAAGGTTTGATTCTTCGTGTCTGATTGGTACAACGTGAACTTTACAGACATTGCTTCTTTAAACAGATGTGCCGTCATACCCGCTTCCCAAGAGTTCGTACGCTCTGGATAGAAGTTGTCTGGAAACTTATAAGTAACCGTATGATAGGTGCCTGTTGAAGGAATATACTCATACCGCCAAGCAGAGGAAATATTAGGAGAAATGGCAGAACCCACTGATGCCCATGAAGTACGGAACTTCAAAAAGTCAACGAACTTCGGCAATTTGAGCATCTTTGAGAGAATAGCCGACATACCCACAGAAGGATAGAAGAAGGACTGTTGGGCTGTATTACTAAGTGAAGAGTCCCAATCGTTACGCCCTGTCACTGTCAGATAAACACGTTCTTGCCAGCCTAACTCCACACTCCCAAGTACGGAATGAATTGCATGACGCGTGATATCAAAGATTGGACGGTTATCTCCCGACACTCTATTATAATCTATTCCATTAGGAGTAAAGATATTTGAAGGTGCTTTTAAACCTCCTTGAAAGCCTGACATGTCATAGGATGTATGTGAGAAAGCAGTACCAACGTTTGCTACCAGCGAGAGAGCACCCCACCGTTTAGTAACGTCAGCCATAACATCTGCATAGAAAGAACGGTCATTTATCTTACAATAACTATAATATCCGTAAGGCGAATGAGCGAAAATATCAAGCGTTGAAGCGTATCGTTTGTCTTCCAATCTATTAACAGCTTCATCCCAACGAAGTCTTCCTTCAAGCGCTAACCAATTCGTAAGATGATACTTCACACCAAGATCAGTGAGGTATCTGTTACGCTTTGTTGTCTTCAACATACGGTTCGTAACCCAATAAGGGTTTTGCATCTTCAAGTCATCTCCATAGTTCCAGTTCTGCAAATTGATATTGCGCACTACGTCATAAGTCTCAAACTCCTTTATAGCATTAAAGTTCTCACCACGTGGAAAGATAAACAGAGGTCAGCGGATTGAAGTATTGCCCCTGTGCCAACATATTCCTATCATTTTCTCTGACGAACTTAAAGGAGAAAGTTAGCCTTAACTTGTCCTCCAAAGCGGTAAATACGTTTTTAAATGTGAGGTTATAACGTTGGAAATCGTTGTTAGGAATAATACCAGACACTGTCGATGACCCCAGAGATAGGTATACTTGATTACGCTCAGTACCTGCCGTCAGACTTGCATTATTCGTAAAGTTGACTCCCGTACGGAAGAAATCCTTTGGCGTGTAACCACCAGTACCCGACGCATTCTTCGTTCCCCATGACTTCATCTCATTGGTACGGTTACTGTATTCATTCTGGAAATCAGGTAAAACAAAGGGAGAAAGGAACTGTGTACTTGTAGAAAACTCTACCAACGTCTTCCCCACTCGACCCGATTTAGTCTTTATCATTACTGCTCCCTGCGCTGCGGCTGATCCATAGAGGGCTGCTGCAGCTGCACCACTAAGCACCGATACACTCTCAATATCATCAGGATTAATATCAGAAATACCCTCTGCACCAGGCTGTACCGAATAGATTCCTCCCTTCACATCATCATTACTACGGTTGTTAATAGGAATACCATCGACCACATAAAGCGGTTGATTGCTCTGCGCTAAAGACTTCGGACCACGCATTACCACACGTGCTGCGCCCCCCATTCCTGCTGCAGACTCATTAACAGAGATACCAGCCATCCTACCCGCCAAAGCATTGGCGATGTTAGTTGTCTTCACCTTGTTCAACTCTTCACCATCCATCTGCTTGACATTATAGTTCAAAGCCGTTCCCGAACGGTTGATACCCAAAGCTGTAACAAAGACTGCCTCTAACTCATAGGGACTCTCCTTCAACACAAACAGTTGATTATTTCTATTCTCTATACGCTTTTCTATCGCATCAAAACCGATACAAGAAATAACCAAAATAGGGTTAGGTGTTTCTGATTTCAGAACAAATTTACCCTCTAAATCAGACAGCGCACGTACCTTAGAACTACCCTTTACCATGATAGTTGCGCCAATAAGAGGAATTCCCTCTACATCCTGCACCTGCCCATTGAAGGTATAGAGCGTTGGCGCAGCAGGCTCCTCTCTCTTACGTTGTTGGTAAGCAGCTTCCGTACTATTCGTATATCTATTTTTTATAGCTGGTTTCTCCTTCTTCAGATAGATAATATTATCAATGATTTTATAAGTTATCCCCGTATTTTCAAAGAGTCTATTCAAGACAAAATCAATCGGCAAATTACTTATAGAAACAGCATTAACCTTCTGTTTTCCAAGCGCATCATCATAGAAAAAACGATACTTAGTTTTCGACTTAATTCGCTGTATAACAGTCTTTAAATCAGTTTGGTTTGTTGTTAGTGATACCTGTGCAGAAACACTATGTACACCTATCATCAAAAGAAAGGCACACATAAACGTTCTGAGGGAAAAGTAATACTTTCAGACGACCATCTATCACCATGGAATCAGTTTAAATAGTATTATTCTTACAATACACTAACAAAAACATTGAGTTTACATACACAAAAGATAGTCAATTATCTTTATTTAATAAAAGATGCCATATATCCATTTCACATAAATTAACCCCTTCATTCCTCTTTACAAGTATAAAAAGTGTATCTTTGTTCATAAATATTGAAATTCTCCTGCTAACAACATTGCAAAAATAAAGTTGTAGATAGGATAGAACCATAGTAAGCAGGATTAAAGAATAAACAATGACATTACCAGAACAAAGGTTCCGACAGATATTTAGGGCATTATATCCCTCCCTCTCCTTCTATGCTACTCGTCTTGTACAAGACGATGAGGCAGAGGATATCGTACAGGAAGCTTTCATGGAGTTATGGAAACGAAAAGAAGACATTGAAGACGAGAGCCATATCAAGGCTTTCCTCTATCGTATTGTCTATACTCGTGCGCTCAATGTCATTAAGCACCGCACCGTCGTCAACAACCATGCTGACAACGTGAAGAAAGTAACTCAGTTCAAGTTAGACTATTATGACCCAGAGGCTAACGACGTAATGGGCTACATAGAAGGACTGGAGACAAGAAAGCAAATCAACGATGCCATCAGCGAACTTCCTGCTAAATGTCGTGAAGTTTTCATACTGAGTTATCAGCACGATAAGAAAAACAAGGAGATTGCAGAGCAGTTAGGAATCTCGATTCGTACTGTTGAAGTACATTTATACAAGGCTTTGAAGACTTTAAGAACAAGATTAAAGCGACATACATAAGGACTTTTCAAAGAAAAAGTATGTTACAAGAAACTTAGAGTTGCTCTGTGTGGCATATCTTAAAAGTTTAAATACAAAAAGGTAAACCTTATACTCCAAACCTCAAAGCGTCTCATTTTGTCCTAATTTTTCACATATTGCTTTTGTAAAGACAACAAAATAGCTTGCTATTAACGCCCTTTTAGCTTGCAAAAGATGCCCTTTTGAGGTCTAACTAACGCCCTTTTGGAGTCCAATTAAGCACCTTTTAAAACGCTACCTTGCAACTTCTTGATAACAAACAACTTACAAAGACGCTAAAATAGTTCCCTTTTAAGACTTTTCCCCACCTTTTCTTCGAATATTTTGTCAATATATTTCTTTACCTTTTTAAAGTAAATCTCACACGAAGTCATGGAGATAAAAGTGTATTTATTTAAAGATACGTAACCACAGAGGCATCGATGGTGTAAGAAGTAAAGGAATATAACAACAAAATTTATTGGAAAGAATACGCCTTCAACCCTTAGTTAGCAATGTAAACACATTATATAATCAGATGATATATCAATCTTTATAACATTTTTTTATTAATTCCTATTACGTAAAAAGACGAATTAGGTTGTTATAAGAAGTGAGTAGCAGGAAAACTGCTGACTAAAATATTAAAATACAATACGCCTCAGTTGAAACAAAACAGAATGAGTGAAATAAATAACAAGACCATTAAAGACTATCTTATTGGCAAAGCAACAGCCAAAGAGATGGAGCAGCTGGCTGAATGGCTGGCAGTCTCGGAGGAAAACCAAAAGGAATTCTTCGAGATGGAGTTGGCTTTCCATTTAGGAAAGAACAACCAGTTTGCTACATCTAAGAAAATTGAAGAAGCAGAGACTAAACTATTTGACCAAATCACTGAATACGAAGAACAGAACAGAAATAAGAATAAACTTTATTTCCTCCGCTATGCTGCAGCAATTATTGTTGTCGTATTACTGATTGGAGGAGGACTCTTTGCATATCTTCACCAGTCTGCAGAAACTATCACTGTTGCAGCAATGAACGAGGTAAAGAAAGTCGTTTTACCTGATAATTCTACCGTATGGCTCAACAAGGGAGCTACAATTAGTTATGCAGATAACTTTGAAGGCGACGAGCGTAAGGTAAACTTAAAGGGCGAAGCATTGTTCCACGTAACAAAGAACGCTGCAAAACCATTCATTGTAAACAGTGACGGAGCTTCAGCAAAGGTATTGGGAACAACCTTCAACTTTAAAGATCAAGCTACTGATGGAAAAGAAGTTATCAGCTTGATAGAAGGTAGATTGGAAGTAACTGGACTGAACGGAGAAGGAAAGGTTGTTCTTCATCCTAACCAAAAGGCTATTGTCAGCAAGGATTCCAAGACCATTAAGACAGAAAACAGTTATGCACTTGCCGACGCTGTATGGCGTGACGACATAATCCCATTTAACAATATGCGAATCAATGAGATTGCTAAAATCCTTGAGCAGCTCTACGATTACAAGATTATTGTTGACTCTAAGTTAGACCACACAAAAACTTACACAGGTGTTATCAAGAGAAACAAGGATATAAGAAATGTCTTAGACGGACTTTCTTATACCATCTCTTTCCACTACACCATTCACGACAAAGAGATAACCCTCTCAGAATAAGTATCTGAGAGAGCTATCTTTTTGCCACGAAACGGCTAAATCAGTTTCTTAAATTTTGGAAAAGCTATAAAATGAGAAGAGACTATATAACTCGTTTCTAACGACAAGTCAACTCTACTTCAATAACAAATTGAAACGTTATTAGCGGTCAGCACCATTGGTGCTTACCATCCGCACGACATGTGTTAGGCATCAACACATCGGTTGAAAATAAAGAGAAAGGGGCATTATGGTCGTTATAATGAAGATAGTAAGACGCTAACAGCTTCCCAAGATGAAAAAGGTTTAATCAAACGACACTATAAAAAGAATTATTTACGTGAAAAAGCAATATCTATTCTCACGTAAATAATTCAATAAAAGGATTTCTAAAGGACGTGCGAACCAGTCAAAGCCCAATAGGCAAAAGCAAGAACAGCAAGCGTAATGATGATGCGAAAGATACAACCAGTTATCTTCTTAATCAGAATAAGACCGATAACTAATACGGCAAGAAGGGCTATAAAATATTGTAAGTTCTCCATTAGAGCATGCTTTTATTTGAATAAATGTTTGAATACAGCAGGTATTGGTGTCTCAAACTCCATACGCTGGTGTGTAACAGGATGATGAAAACAGAGTACGTATGCATGAAGACAAAGACGATGAAGTGGATCATCACCATTACCGTACTTTATGTCACCGCAAACAGGATGTCCCATATCGGCTGAATGTACACGAATCTGGTTCTTACGACCTGTCTCTAACTGATACTCAACAAGGCTGTGCGCTACCGTACGATCAAGTACATGGAAATGTGTAACGGCATATTTTCCACCCATTATCCACTGGCGAACTATAGGTTACATATGACTTATTATCCTTTAGCCAATTGGCAATCGTACCTTCATCATGCTCCATCTCACCACTGACTACAGCCACATAACGACGGTCATAAACGATATTATGCCAGTCATGTTCAAGTAACTGCTCCGTCTGTATGTCCTTAGCATAAATCATAAGTCCTGATGTATCACGGTCAAGTCGATGGACAACATGTGCCGTACACTTCTGCTTTGTCTTACGGAAATAATCGTCAAGAACAGTCTTCACATTCAATGAAGAATGCCCAGCAGCCATTGAAAGAATACCAATATTCTTTTCAATCACTACCAAAAATCTGTCTTCATAGACAATCTTCACATAGCGACTACGGAAGAGATCGTTCTTCTTGCTCTTGCTAACAGATATCTTGTCGCCAGCCTTCAGTGGATGGTCAAACTGTGTAACACACTTACCATTCACCTTGATACCACGATTCTGTAGCGTTGCCTTAACCTTACTCTTACTCTCATTCAGGTTAGCCAGCAACCATTCAAGCAACGGAGCGGGGGCCGTCACCTTATAATGCTTATATTTTTCTTCTGTATATGGGTTCTTTCTTATCATACTACAAAAGTACAAAGAAATAATGATTTAAACTATTACACGCCTAATAAATCATCCGAATGACCTACGACTGAGATAAAACAGCTAATATATTGCTTTCCTATAATAAGGTTGTCAATACGCTCAATGCCGTTTTAGAACATCTTAACCCACTCACGAAAGCGTGCAACACCTTCTTCGCCAAACTTGGAAAGACTTGCTATTGCCTGCTCAATCGTCTTCTCTTCATCAAGATGAGACTTAGAAAAGAACTTATCAGCATAACAAATTACCTTCTCTTCCATGGTTTCAGGGAGGAAGTCTTGCTGAGGAAGTGGCAGCTTTTGTGCAATGATTTGGCTACGAGTGATACCCGCTCCAGTATGACGTTCACAAACGCGAGCATGTCGCGGGAAGCCTTCTGCACGCAACATCTCTGCACCAATACGACCATGACAAATATAAGGCTCAGTACCAAAGCATTGTATACCTGGGGCATTGCAACGAACAATACCTATATCATGCAGCATAGCAGCTTCCTCTATAAACTGACGGTCAAGCGATAACTCTGGATGACGATCAGCAATAGCAAGTGCTTTATCCGCTACAGCACGACTATGAACAAGAAGGATATGACGTAGTTCGTTATCCTCAGGATAGTATTTATTGATAATTACTTGGTAATCCATATCACGAAAAAAGCCACACCTCCTCTCCCAGTCGGCTTACACCGCCATGAATGAGGAGCCGTGGCCCTATCATTTATAATAATGATTCTTTATTCTTCGTGTGCTCTCTCGATGTAAGCGATAACGTCGCCCTTGTCTACCTTAGCACCCTGCTTAGCGTTGATTTCCACTAACTTACCACCAAGGGCAGCAGGAACAGTTACAAACTCACCCCAAGGAGCCTGAATGTAGCAGAACACATCACCTTCTTTATACTCCTTACCGATGAATGGTTCGATAGCTGGAGCAGCCTCACCATCACCCTGGAATTCCCAGAAGAGCTGACCCTTAACAGGAGAAACAATAGCATCAGCCTTAGCATGCTTGAATGCTGCTGCCTCCTCTGGGCTTACCTTTGCACCGAGTTTAGCATCCTTTGCAGCCTGAAGGTCAGCAAGGAAGTTCTTCTTAGCCTGTCCGCTCTTGTAGTTACGGTACTGCTCTGGGTGCATAGCCAACTCGAAGAGTTCCTCATCATCCTGTCCGTAATCCCATCCGTTCTCATCCATTTCCTTACGGAAGTCGTCAAGAGCGTTTGTAAGTAAGGTGTGAGGATCGGCGTCAGTGAACTCAAGACCCTTCTGCTTAGCAAGGTCTTTCAACTCCTGACATATCTCACCAGGAACACGACCACTCTTACCAAGAATCATACCCCACATAGAATCGTCCATCATTACGAAGCGACCCTTACCCTGCTCAAGGGTGAGGAGGTTCATAAGAGCAATGTTCTTTGTGTATTGTGAGAATGGAGTTACCAATGGAGGATAACCTACGCGTGGCCATACATATGCCACCTCATCGAACAACTTAACGAGCATATCATCTACAGAAAGCTCTGGTTCGCCCTTCTTCTTGCGGAGGTTATTGATAGTTGAACGAATACCACCAAGGTCAGCCATCATTGAACCCATCATACCACCTGGCAAACCACACTCAAGGAGCAATGAACTCATAATCTTGTTCTGTGGGTTGATGAAGTAGCCGAGCCACTCATCAATAAACTCCTGAGTCATAGCACGTGCCTTCATGTAGGCATCCATGTTGATTTCTGGTACATCAAAGCCAGCGTTCTTCAACATGCTCTGTACAGAGATAACGTCTGGATGAACCTTACCCATGACAATGGCTCAATAGCAACATCAAGAATATCAATACCATTCTTGGCTACCTCAAGCATAGAAGCCATTGACAAACCTGGACCAGAGTGACCGTGATATTCAAGAATAATGTCTGGATGCTTCTCCTTAATGCGACGAGTCAACTCACCAAGGAATGCAGGCTGACCGATACCAGCCATATCCTTCAAACAAAGTTCCTCTGCACCAGCTGCAATTTCCTCATCAGCCAACTTACAGTAGTACTCAATTGTATGAACAGGAGAGGTAGTGATACAGAGTGTTCCCTGTGGGAGTCATACCAGCTTCCTTAGCCCACTTCAATGCAGGTGCAATATTACGAATGTCGTTCAGACCGTCAAAAAGACGAGTGATATCCACACCCTGAGCATGTTTTACACGATACATCAATGAACGAACATCATCAGGAACAGGATACATACGCAAAGCGTTCAGACCGCGATCAAGCATATGAGTCTTGATACCAGCCTCATGCAGAATCTTGGTGTAGGCACGTACAGACTCGTTTGGGTTTTCACCTGCCAAAAGGTTTACCTGCTCGAAAGCACCACCATTGGTCTCTACACGTGCGAAACAACCCATCTCAATGAAGACAGGTGCAATACGTACCAACTGATCCTTGCGTGGCTGGAACTTACCAGAACTCTGCCACATGTCTCGATAAATGAGACTGAACTGAATTTTCTTTCCCATATATATTTTCAATATGTTACTAAATGAAGGGATTGCAGCATGCAATCTGACCTGCAAAATTAGATAAAAATTTCCAAAAAACGACTGACCGCTAATATTTTTTGCAATAATTGACTATCTTTGCAGTCTAAAAGTTAGTACATGAAGAAAATGTTTTTCCCTCTCTTCGGCTTTGCACTGCTTTTCCTTACAGCTTGTTACAACCAAGTATCGACTGGAGATCACAGTGCTATCGATGTTGAGGTTCAAATGAAAGGTGATAGTACACGCTACGGATTGGCGTGCGACGGTTGTTCTGATTCTATAATTGTTCTCCTACCAAATGAGGGAGGTGACCCTGTAAAGTTTGACATTGTAACAGCAAACGCAATGGCATGGTTTATGGTACACCCGAGATAGGCGACGAATTAGCAATTGTTCCTAATCCTATTGACCCCTTTGAGGCAGAAATGGTTATTAATCTTGAACAAATGAAGGGTACATGGACTTTCCAAGTCTTGCCAAAGTTGAAGCCTAACCCTACGAAGTCAGAGGAGGAAATATTGGCTGGCATGAGCGATTCTATAGAAGCTGCCTTGTTTACACCGCGTGAGTATGGCTTTACACTGAAGAGTTATAACCAAGCTTCGCCAGTGGGTTATGTCATGAAAAGCTAACTCTTTGGAAGATGAAAGTCCTGTGGAATATCCTAAGGTGACTGTTTATACGAGCTGGCACATCTTCAACGGTAGACTTTATATCTATAAAGACACACTTGACGAACAGGGACACCGCATCCCTAAGACTCTGTCGGCTTTGACTCTGGTTCTATGCGCTACCTCTCTGAAGACTCTATGGCTGCTCTTTTTTTGGTAAGAAAGTGATGCAATATCACCGCAAGAAGAATGCTTTGGAAGCAAACAAAAGAAGCTCAAAAAAAGCAGAAGGAAAGAACAACTATTATACAGAGTTTTAAGAAATAAATATGTTTCTTCCGTTAAATCTATAGATGATTCTTACATAGTTTTTAACAGGAAGGACTGAAATAACTTATTAAACAAAAATGATAGGATAAAAACTATCAAACTACATATTTTATTATAACTTTCCGACGCAAGATACCTTTTTCTTATTAATACCTCAAAGATACGGATAGAGATTTGAAAAATTCATTACATAATTTCAAATAAAAACATCTATAAATAAGGACAAAAAAACACATATTAAAGGAAGACTTGTAACCAAAAGGAAATCAATTAGTTAGAAAGTAGCATGTCAAAAGATGCTTAATTGGACTTCAAAAGGGCGTTAGTAAGGGGCTTAAAGGGCACCTTTTGCAAGCCAAAAGGGCGTCTTTAAGAAGCCTAAAGGGCATGTATTAGACTTAAGTCGTATGAAAATAGTTTACATATATTGCATAATCAAGGAATAAGTTGTTTGTAGAAAACGGTTAGACACCAAATCTATTCACATTTTACCTTGTATTTATTCCCCTTTGTGAGAGCATCTAATTGGGGATAGTTATTGTAAAAATATGAGCGTTGTAATCTAATAAACCGATTTAGGGTTTAATCTTTTTCAAAGCACAAGATTTGGCTGTTATTACAATTTTATATACCTTTGCGCAGATAATTATAGAGGTAATTCAGCCGTCATATACATAGGCGAAAGAGCCTTTCACAACCAAGGCAGCAATGCCGTTATAAAAAGGAGACCACTACAGGTTTTAAGAATATGAAGAAATTAATAGCGTTGTTTTCAATCATAACAATACTCTCCTTCTCTTGCTCAACCATCGTTTCAGCACAGGCACCAGCCAAAGCAGCGACCGCAACTACTGCTGACACACTTTCAGATGATGCACTGAACGAGACAGGTGTAGCCGATACAGCAACCGTTAAAACACCAACCGCACAAGATACAGGCATCCACCAATCCTTAAAGCGTAAGTTCATCGAGGGTAATGCTGGCTTCATGTCGTTGGTAGCGTTAGCTTTGGTGTTAGGCTTAGCATTCTGTATTGAACGCATTATCTATCTAAGTCTTTCAGAAATAGACGCCAAACGATTTGTTGGTAAGTTGGAGGATATGATTGTTGCAGGCGAGATTGAACAGGCAAAAGCACTGAGCCGCGTCACACGTGGACCAGTAGCTTCCATCTGTTATCAGGGTCTGTTACGTATAGACGATTCTATAGAAAATATCGAACGTAGCGTTACCTCATACGGTAGTGTTCAGAGTGCTAACCTTGAGAAAGGCTGTTCATGGATTACACTCTTCATTGCAATGGCTCCATCACTCGGTTTCCTTGGAACCGTTATCGGTATGGTTATGGCATTCGATCAGATTCAAGAGGCTGGCGATATTAGTCCAACGATTGTGGCATCAGGTATGAAGGTGGCTTTGATTACAACCATCTTCGGTATCATCGTTGCCCTCGTATTGCAGATATTCTACAACTATATCCTCTCAAAGATTGACCATATCACAGCACAGATGGAAGAATCAGCCATCTCATTGTTGGATGCAATCATGAAATATAAACTTAAGAGAATTCAGAATTCATAATTGAGAAATTCAAAATTCATAATTCAAAAATTCATAATTATGATTACTTATGAGTCACAATACATTAACAAATACTCGAATGGGAGCTTATTAGTAAGCAAGAATTATGATATTCATATTCAACTATTCTTACCAAGTTTCCTTCTGTAACAAACATAGAAGACATCGGTAATCATAATTATGAATTGTGAATTATGAACTATGAATTAAAGAAGTAATCATAATTATGAATTATGAATTTTGAATTATGAATTAAAATAACTGGTATGATGAAAATAAAAGGTATAGCAAAGATGGACGAGGAACGCATATCACAGCGTGTCCTCTACGTGATAGTAGCCTTATCAGCTATTGTCTTTTTGGCATTCTATCTCATTGGCTATGACACCCCTTTTACAGGCAACACAGCATTCAATGCACCTATGCTTACCGACGTTTTACTTTGGTTTATGTGGGGATTGCTTGCTATCACAACTACAGCCTCTATCGTTGCCGTAGTTCGAGGCATACGAAGAGCCAACCGAAGTGAAGGAGTGACGAATGGTATTCCTGCAAGAAGGATTACCTATACTACATATGGAATAACAGCACTCATCTTACTCTTGACCTTTGTTTTCGGTTCTACGCAGACAATGATGGTCAATGGAGAGAACTTCACAGATAGCTTCTGGCTTTGTATAACAGATATGTTTGTGAACAGTTCACTACTTTTACTTGTTCTTGCAGCAGGAGTAGTAGCCTTTGGAGCGACTCGTTATTACAGAAAGGGACGCGGAAAATGATGTTTCGTAAGAGAGAACGAAGGAAAGTTCCTATACTAAATACGACGTCAACGGCAGATATTTCGTTTATGCTGTTGATATTCTTCCTTGTTGCCTCTTCTATGGACCTCGACAAAGGACTGTCACGTCAGTTGCCTGCTATCGACAAAACAAAGACACCACCTGCTGCCGTTGATAGCAGAAAAGTAATGCGTATTGTTATAGATGCGAAGAATCAAGTGACACTTGATGGAAAGGCTGTGACGATGAAGGAGCTCTTACAGCGCGCAACACAGCTTATTCAAACTAACGGAAAGGGGCATCTTATCCAGTTACAGAGTAGCCGTAACGCTTCATACGATACTTATATCCACGTGCAAAACCAATTAGTTGCAGCGTATAACACCCTTCGCAACCAACGCGCACTCAATCTTTTTGGAAAAGAGTTTGAGCTATGTAGCTACGAACAGCAGAAGCAAATAGCCGACGAATTACCTATGCGAATATCAGAGGTGTATACTGTTAGCAAGGCAGACAACACTGAGAAAGGGGGTACAGAATGAAACTCTATCGCGGAAGAAATCATGAGATCCCTGCATTGAACACAGCTTCTATGCCCGATCTTATCTTCTCTATTCTTTTCTTCTTCATGTTAGTTGTACACATGAGGAAAGCAAACGTACACGTAAAGTACCAAGTGCCAATGGCAACAGAGCTTTCACGCATGTATAATAATTCAACTATACAGCACATCTATATTGGTCGTCCCATCAATAGCCTTGGACAAGTAGAAGGAGAGAAGATGGTTGTACAATTAAATGACCATATCACAACGATTCCTGAAATAAAGAAATATCTGATTCAACTCTCTGCCGCTTTACCGCCAGAACAGCGCAAGAGCTAAGCGTTAGTATCAAGGCAGACCGCCATGCAGATATGGGTACGATTATGGATCTCAAACAAGTGTTGAGAGAGGCTAACGTGTTGAATGTCAACTTTACAGCCACAATGAGTAGGAATAACAAACTGAAGTAGGTTATAAAGTTGTAATTTGTTGTAAAAAACGACTTTTTAACTTGCTTATTAAGAGTTTTTTTAATACCTTTGTAAGCAAAATCAAATTGTAAATAATGGCACATAGAAGTTTAGATCGTCTTGATAAGAAGATTCTGCACCTCATCTCTGAGGATGCAAGAATTCCATTCCTTGAGGTTGCACGTGCATGTAACGTCAGCGGTGCAGCCATTCATCAACGTATTCAGAAGTTAACAAATCTTGGAGTATTAAAGGGTTCACAGTTTATTATAGACCCAGAACGTATTGGTTATGAGACCTGTGCATTCATTGGTTTGAACCTTAAGAATCCTGAGAAATTTGATGATGTTGTTGAAGCTCTGCGTCAGATTCCAGAGATTGTGGAGTGTCACTACACCACAGGTGAGTATGACCTCTTCTTGAAGATTTACGCATACAACAACCATCACCTTATGTCTGTCATTCACGACAAGCTGATGCCACTTGGTCTATCACGCAGCGAGAGTTCAATCTCTTACAATGCTGTTATCGACCGCACCTTACCTATTGAGGGCATGAAGGTTGCTGACGTCGTTCTGGATGATGATGAAGAGGACGAGGAGTAAAAACATTTCTACCTATAATTAATAGCGTAGAATAAACTAATATCCTTTTATAAAGGATGACTAATACAAAGAAACCCGTACAACATTTGTGCGGGTTTCTTCATTTCATACTCTCCTACCCTATTCAACCAATTTATCTATCGATTTTTATCAGCTTTTATCATGTCACTTTTCATACATCATTAGCAGCGAAAAGTATTGACATAAGATTCAACAACAAGCCTCTTTTTAATGCTCAAAGCCACCAAAAGCCACATACGCATAACTCCTTATTAACTAAACTTTTACAAAGTAGCATTTCTAAAGGTGCTTAACAAGGGTTCAAAAGGGCGTTAGTAACACCTCAAAAGGGCATCTTTTAAAAACCAATTGGGCATTAATTCAAACACTGTTAAGCATCAATTAAAATTGGCTATTTGATTTTTCTTGACAGAATCAATAAATTTAAAAACTTTAAGAAAGAACTTAATAAGGAGGTACCGAACTCACAGAAACTTTATCATTTTATAAATAAAAAGTCCTCACAAGCAGAAATGTGCTTTGCGAGGACTTTCAATATAATTTATTTTTAAGCTGTAGAACAATTTACAGGTGACTCATTACTACTTGAGTACATAGGCTTTCACCCGTTGTCATGCAACTATTATTCCTTGATATTTGGCTCTTCCAAACCGAGGTTGCGCTTCTTATCTACTACCTTCAAAGTAAGACCAATAACAAGAGCAATCACACCCAGACCAGCAAGCATAATCAGCGGAGCTGTATAATTGAGCTGTGTTGGGTCGGTAACACCAACGTTTGTCTTGTCGAGAACCTTACCAATAAGGAGTGGGAACAACCACAAACCGATATTCTGAATCCAGAAGATAAGTGCGTAAGCAGAACCGATAATCTTTGCATCTACGAGCTTTGGAACACTTGGCCACAATGAAGCAGGCACGAGTGAGAAAGAAGCACCGAGAACAAGGATGGTTACATAAGCTACGATAACACCGCCTACCTGACTTGACTTGAACTGTGGAAGAACAAAGGCAAAGGTGAGGTGACAAACAATCAGAAGCAATGAACCCAATACGAGCATAGAGGCTGCCTTACCCTTATGGTCAACATAGCTACCAAGGATTGGTGTAATACCTACTGCGAGCAGTGGGAATACAGCAAAGATAGACTCTGCAGACTGACGCATATAACCCATGTAGCAGTAAACAACAAGGCTACAAATTGATAATAAGAGCATAAAGTTCTTCAAAGCCTTATTCTTCATGAAGTTGAACATGAAAGCAGTAGCTGCTACAACGAGCATGATAACGTACTGAACGATTGTCACACTTGATGAAGCCCAGTATGAGTCTGCTGGAAGTTCATGGAAGGTAAGGTTACACTGAAGCATATTTACAGCGTACTTCTGGAATGGGAAGATAGCTGAATAATAAAGCACACAGAGCAATGCTACGAGCCAGAAGCCCATACTTGACAGAATCTTACCGAGGTCGCTAATCTTAAATGGATCATCTTTCTCCTCTGCCTCACCTGTCTGTGAGTCGAGCTTCTTATCCATGAAGAAGTAAACGATGAACATCATCAATGCAATACAGATAAGTACTACACCGAAAGCTACAGAACGAGAAACATTAATATCGCCACCGAGTTTTGCAAAGAATGGCGAGAAAATCATACAGGTAGCAACGCCAAGACGAGCCAAAGCCATCTCTGAACCCATTGCCAATGCCATCTCACGACCCTTGAACCACTTTACAATACCACGAGAAACAGTGATACCTGCCATCTCAACGCCACAACCAAATATCATGAAACCACAAGCTGCAACCTTTGCAGAGGCTGGCATTCCCTGATAGAAAGGAGATACACCCAACTGCTCGAAGACAGGAATGTGGTTGAGGTTATTGGTAAACCATACGTCAAGTGCGCTACCAGCAAAGCTGTCGCTGATGGCATAGTACTTGATTAAAGCACCACCTAACATCACTGCACCAGACAAGATAGCAGTGAAACGAACGCCCATCTTATCGAGGATGATACCTGCGAAGATGAGGAAGAACACGAAGACATTAAGGAATGTCTCTGAACCCTGCATAGTACCGAATGCGGTTGAGTCCCAACCTCTCTGCTCCTGCATCAACTCCTTAATTGGAGAAAGGATATCAACAAAGATGTAGGCACAGAACATTGCCAGGGATAAAAGGAGGAGAGCCGTCCAGCGCATCGCTGCTGAATCTCTCAATGATGTTTGAATTTTATCAGTCATGATGAATTTATTAGTTAACAAGTTGACATGTTGACGAGTTGACAAGTGAACAAGTAAACAGGTTATTTGTTAGATTATAAGTTAAAAGTGAATGAGTTGACGAGTTTACAAGTTAACAAGTAAACGAGTTAATACTATCAAGCAACTTGTCTACTTGTTGACTTGTCTACTTGTTGACTTGTTGACTAGTAAACGAGTTAATACTATCAAGCAACTTGTCGACTTGTATACTTGTCTACTTGTATACTCATTGACTTGTTCACTTGTAAACTCGTTCACTTGTCTACTTCCAACTACTTCTTCAACCAGCGGTCGAGCCAATTAAAGAATGTACGCTGCCAGAGAACACTGTTTTGTGGTTTCAAAACCCAGTGGTTCTCATCAGGATAGAGAAGTAACTCAGCTGGAATGCCACGCAGACGAGCTGCATTGAAAGCACCCATTCCCTGATTAGCATTAATACGATAGTCTTTTTCGCCGTGGATACAAAGGATTGGAGTATCCCACTTATCAACATTCAAATGAGGACTGTTTGCGTATGTACGCTTTGCAGCTTCGCTCTTGTCCTTATTCCAATAAGCATCGTCATACTCCCAGTTGCTGAACCAAGCTTCCTCAGTATCTGTGTACATACTCTCAAGATTGAAAGCACCATCATGAGAGATGAAACACTTGAAGCGCTTGTTATGAATACCAGCAAGATAATAAACAGAGAAGCCACCAAATGAAGCACCGACAGCACCTAAGCGGTCTTTGTCTACAAATGGGAGATTGTCAGCTGCATCGTCAATCGCTGAGAGGTAGTCGTTCATACACTGACCGGTCCAGTCGGTACTAACTTCCTCGTTCCATGCACTACCAAAGCCTGGCAAGCCACGACGGTTTGGTGCAATGATGACATAGCCATTGGCTGCCATAATCTGGAAGTTCCAACGATAGCTCCAGAACTGAGAAACAGGACTTTGTGGTCCGCCTTCACAGAAGAGCAATGTAGGATATTTCTTATTTGGATCGAAGTGTGGAGGAGTAATTACCCATTCCATCATTTCCTTGCCATCAGTTGTCTTTACCCAACGAGACTTTACATCACCCAAAGCTAACTGGTCATAGATGTGCTTGTTCTCAAAGCTAAGCTGTGTCTGAACGCTTGCCTTCTCCTTCTTAGCAGGAGTTATAGCGAAGATTTCATTAGCTTGAGAGATACTCTGACGGATGGCAAGCAACTTCTTATCACCAAGGAGCGAGATGCTTACATAGTTATGATCGCCTTCTGTCAACTGCTTTACTTCGCCCTTAAGATTCGTCTGATAGACGTTGACCGTTGCATGCCATACACCAATGAAATAGAGGTCCTTTGAATTAAGGCTCCATGTGTAGTCGTCTACATTTGAATCGAAGCTTTCAGCGACGTATGTCTTCTTGCCTGTTGCCAAGTCATAGACACAGAGACGGTTGCGATCACTCTCATAACCATCATTCTTCATGCTCTGCCAAGCAATATACTTGCCGTCTGGAGAGAACTTAGGGTTCACATCGTAACCTACATTCATATCACCAGCTTGATGGTTGACAGCCTGATTACGTAGGCTCTTTGTCGCATCACACTTTGGTTCAACATAGTCGGCTGGCTTGCAGAGATTCTTTGTTTGACGAGTCTCCACATTATATATATATATGTCGGCATCGGTAGAGATGGCATATTGTGTGCCTTCTTTCTTACGGCAGGTATAAGCAATAAGTTTAGAGTCTTTGCTCCAATCAATCTGCTCGATACCACCAAATGGTGCCAACGGACTCTCGTAAGGTTCACCTTCGAGTACATCAACACCCGCACCAACACCCTCAGCAGTTACATCTGCCACAAAAGGATGTGCATTTGTTGTAACATAATGGTCCCAATGACGATAGTTCATATCGGTGATGACCATACCCGTAGCCTTTGGTAAGTCGCTTGGGTTCTTCTTAATAGTGCCATAGTAAGGGATGCTCTTGATGAGAACAACACGCTTACGGTCTGGAGAGAATCGGAAACCTTCGATGTCGATATCCGAATGTGTCAACTGCTTACGGTTAGTACCGTCAGCATTCATTGTCCACAGCTGTCCACCTGTAAGGAATGCCAAGGTGTTGTTGTCGAGCCATGCTGCATCACCCTCACTCTTTGCAGAGGTAGTCAGCAGACAATCGTTCTTACCATCGGCATCCATCACGCGTAGTACCTGGTGTCCTTTGTTTTCCTTGACACTGTAATAACCCACCTGATAGACAATCTTCTTGCCATCAGGTGAGGCTTGTGCAGCACCGATACGTCCCATAGCCCAAGTGTCTCAGGAGTCATGAGGTCACTTGTCAGCGTAATATTGTTACGTCCGATGTTCACATCCTGTGCTTGTGCAACGCTACCACTCATCATCAGAGCCGCAGTCATTGCCATGGTTAAGTTTTTGTTCATAGTTATAGACCTTTCTTTTTCTTATTTAGCTCATCTTGCTTGCGTCGAAGTTCTTCTTGCTGCTGCTTCTGTAACTCCTGTAAAGCCTGCATACGAGCGAAGAGTCCACTTCCCATATTGTTCTTAGGGTTGTTCTTTCGCTCTTCACGACGTGCCTCAAGGATTGCGAGAAGTTTCTCCTCATTGGTTGTCTTGCGCAATGCCCACATGATAGCAGCTGAGAAGAAGAGAGATATAAAGTAATAGAAGTTCAGACCTGATGAATAGTCATTGAACATGAAGAAGAAGAACAATGGCATACCAAACATCATCCACTGCATCATCTTCATCTGATCAGCCTGCTGTCCAACCATCTGGTCCTTCTGCTGTTGCATGGTAAACCATGTATAAAGTAAGTTAGCACCGCAGAAGAGGATACAGGTCAATGAGATATGGTCACCAACGAGCCAAACGTCATGATCCCATGAGAAGATTGGATCGTAAGTGCTGAGGTCGTGCATCCAAAGGAAGCTCTGACCACGAAGTTGGATAGCATTCGGTACGAAGTTGAACATTGCAATCCAGATTGGCATCTGTATCAACATAGAAGACAGCCTGACAAAGGACTCACTCCATACTCTGAATACTTCTGCATCATAGCCTGTTGCTTCTGCATCTGGTCTTCTGGCTTATTGAATTGCTTCGTTGCTTCATCCAACTTTGGCTTCAACACACGCATCTTAGCAGAGCTCATATAGCTCTTCTTCACCATTGGGAAGGTAATAAGCTTTAATAATAAGGTAATGAGAATCAATACAACTCCCATTGGGAACACCTTACTCAACCAATCGAATACATAAAGCGTAAACCAACGGTTGATAAGGCGGAACAATGGCCAACCAAGATATACGAGGCGTTCCATATCAAGCTCCTTTGCAAACTTACTCTCTGTTTCAACAGACTGAAGCAGACGGAAATCGTTAGGACCAAAGTAGAACTCGAACTCTGAAGGGCGCTTACCTGTTGGATCAAAGCCAGCCTTCATGTTAGCCTCATAGTGCTTAAGGTAATGAGAAGACTTCTCAAGTGGCGTACTCTTAAGCTTTGCACCTGTTGCAAAGTTGTCCTTTGCAATCATCACAGCAGAGAAGAACTGATTTTTGAAAGCTACCCAGTCCATTGGGTCCTCTGTTGTCTCTTCCTTTTCAGATGTCTCACTCAAGTAATCAGTACCCCCATCGTGCTTCTTATAAGTAAGTGTTGCGTAGCGGTTCTCAAATGTGAAACCACGTTCCTGCTGCTTACAACGCTCCTGCCAGTTGATATCCATCTGGTTATAATTTGGAGCGAAGAGTCCACCCATACCCTCTGCCTGCAAAGACATATTGAGCAAATAGTCCTTACCAAGTGTATAGTTCAGGGTAAGTGTCTTACCCGCTCCTGCCACAGCAGTCAACGTAACAGTAGAATCAGTCACGTTTGAAGGAGTGAAGATAAGGTCTTTTGTCTCAATATTACTATTCTTTGCAGCCAACATAAAGTTAAGGCTCTGGTCGTCACCACTAAACAAAGTAACATCCTTCTGGTCCTGTGAACCATCCTTAACAGCTATATTATGACCGATATAGTTTTTGATAACAGCCTTCTTTACAACACCACCCTTGGTACTCAAAGTCAGCTCAACCTTACTATTTTTCAATATAATATCCTGCGCCTTGCCATTCAAAGCAGCATAAAATAGAGCTGTTGTATCAGTAGCCTGCGCAGCCTTCAGCTGTGCCTGCTTCTCAGCAGTAAGTTTCGCAGTCTGTGCTTTCTTAGCAGAAGCGATAGAATCCTTTACAAATTCAGCTCTCTGCTGTGCTACCTGTTCAGCTGATGGCTGCTGCCACCAAGCAAAACCAAAGAGAATCAGGGCAATAAGTACAAACCCTGTGATAGTTCTTTTATCCATTTATTTATTTTTCTGATTTTCAATTGAAGTCTTTACGAAGTCGAGGAAGAGCGGATGTGGACCGAGTACAGTTGACTGATACTCTGGGTGGAACTGTGTTCCAATATACCACTTCAAACCTGGTATCTCAACGATTTCAACCAAGTCGCTCTCTGGATTGCGACCAACACACATCATACCATGCTTCTCAAACTCCTTTTCATAGTCGTTATTGAACTCATAACGATGACGATGGCGCTCCTGTATATGCTCTTGCTTATAGATATTAAAGGTATGTGAACCCTGACGCAGTACGCACTCATAGGCTCCAAGGCGCATCGTACCACCCATATTGGTGATATTCTTCTGCTCCTCCATAATATCAATCACATTGTGTGTAGTCTTCTCATCTATCTCTCGTGAGTTAGCATCCTTATACCCAAGGACATTACGAGCAAACTCAATCACCATCATCTGCATACCAAGACAGATACCGAAGGTTGGGATATCGTGTGTACGTGTATAGTGAGCAGCAACAATCTTACCCTCAATACCACGCTGACCAAAGCCTGGACAAACCACAATACCATCCTGTCCCTTAAGTTTCTCAGCTACATTCTCCTCTGTCAGTTCCTCGGAATTGATGAAGGTAATAACCGTTTTACGGTCGTTATAGGTTCCAGCCTGCAACAATCCTTCACGAATACTCTTATAAGCATCCTGTAAGTCATATTTACCAACAAGACCAATGTGTACTTCCTTAGTAGCTTTACGCTGACGATCAAGGAACTCCTTCCAAGGACCGAGCGCAGGCTTAGGGCCAACTTCCTCACCGCACTTACGCAGAATAGCAGCATCCAAACCCTGTTCTAACATATTTACAGGAACATCATAGATACTTGGGAGGTCTTCACTCTGTACAACGCAGTCGAAATCAACATTACAGAAAGCTGCAACCTTCTTACGGATATCATCGTCAAGATGCATCTCTGTACGCATCACGAGCACATCTGGCTGAATACCTACACTCTGCAACTCCTTTACACTGTGCTGAGTTGGCTTTGTCTTCAACTCACCTGCAGCCTTAAGATAAGGAACATATGTCAGGTGAAGATTGATAGCACGCTTACCCAATTCCCACTTCAACTGGCGAATAGCCTCAAGGAATGGAGCCGACTCAATGTCACCAATAGTACCACCAATCTCAGTAATCACAAAGTCATAGTGATACTTCTGCCCCAAAAGCTTTATATTACGTTTGATTTCGTCCGTAATATGAGGAACAACCTGAATCGTCTTACCCAAGTAGTCGCCACGACGCTCCTTATCAATAACGCTCTTATAGATACGTCCCGTAGTCATAGAGTTGGCTTTCGTGGTCTTAATACCTGTGAAGCGCTCATAGTGACCGAGGTCGAGGTCGGTCTCCATACCATCCTCTGTTACGTAGCACTCACCGTGCTCGTAAGGGTTCAGCGTACCTGGGTCAATGTTGATGTACGGATCAAACTTCTGAATGGTAATATTGTAACCTCTTGCTTGAAGAAGCTTACCGATTGATGACGAGATAATTCCTTTACCAAGTGAAGAAACTACGCCGCCCGTAACGAAAATGTACTTTGTTTCAGCCACGATGTATGTATGTTTAATTATTATCTTCTAAAACGAAAATCGTTGGTTCTAAACTAAAGTGCAAAGATACTAATTTTCCATGAATTAGGCAGGATATTAAGTAATAAAAATAGCATCAAATATTCCATTTAACTGCAACAAGTCCCAAACACAATACTATCGTCAAGGATAACAGCGTGCCAGTCAGTACATATTCAGACTTAACACTGCCCGACGTAGCCTCACTAAAACGTAAGATAGACTTTGCAGCGATAAGAAATCTAATTGCCTCATACTGAGAAAGAACAACGAATAAAACTATCAAACATTTATTTCAAGCATATTAACTTGTTTTGTAGGATTGCAAGTGTATTTACTTGTTTTGCCTTATTACAACCAAATTCGCTTGTTTTAAGACAAGCATTCACTTGCTTATTCATCTGAAGAGTTACAGATATATCTATTGCGCAAAGATAAACATTTTCCCTTAATTAAGCCATAAATCACTGAAAAAAGAAAGAACACAAAGGTCAACTGCCCTTATTACGCTTGTTAAACCTCCTTATTTAGTCCATATTAACTCACTGACTCTTACCATACCATAGTAAGAATTGTAAGTATTGTAGGCTAATAATCAATTTTAGTTTAAAGATTTTCTTGCCCAATCATAGGAATTCATACACAAACAAAACAGGGGTTTGCTCAAAAAAGAATCGTAGTAGACAATTGCATAAAACTTTAAAGAAACTTAAAATCCTCTTTACTGCCGCATTATTGTAAAACTAAAGTTCTATTTTTGCAAACCAATTTGAGGCTAACATATAGACGATATACGTTAGGATTCACAAGGAAAGATGCTCGAGTGGTTGAAGAGGCACGCCTGGAAAGCGTGTATACCCCTAAAGGGTATCGGGGGTTCGAATCCCCCTCTTTCCGCAAGAAAGGTGTAAGCCAATGGATTACGCGGCTTGCACCTTTTTCTTTTCTGACAACTTAATATAGAAAGGGAAACATTCTAATAACCACAACTACACATCCTTACACAAAATACGTATTTTCCAATTCATTGCTTGTTATACGGCTATATTTTCCTAACTTTGCAGAAAGTAAGATTAGGAAACGGATATTGTATCTACGTAATAACATCCAAATTTAACGAAAGAAATGATAGAACTCGATACTACCAATATGTGTTCACACCTACAGAAGAAGCTCTTTAATGAGGAGGGTGTTTACTATCCTATATGGCAGGCGATGCAGAAAGATGAGGAGATAACAGCTGTCATTCGTACACGACAGTTACATATCTATCGCAATGGCAAAAAAATATTAGTGCTTCCCGGCAAGGCTGCACCAAAAATTATTCGCGAAGATAGCCTCAACGAACTCTTACCTAAGGACTTACTGAAATGAAAAAAGTAATCGTCGTAGGCGCCAGCAGCGGTATCGGACATGAAGTAGCACGACTGCTCATCGCAGAGGGATGGGCGGTTGGTGTGGCTGCTCGTCGTATAGACAAGTTGACAGACTTGCAAGCTATGGCACCAGAGCGGGTCTACACCGCCCAAATTGATGTAAATAACGAAGATGCAGAGACTTCCTTACTGCAACTTATAGAACGTATGGGAGGGCTCGACCTCTATTTTCATGCCGCAGGAATCGGTTGGCAAAACCCAAGTCTTAATGCTGACATAGAACTCAAAACAATGGAAACCAACGCGGTTGGATTCACACGAATGATTGGCTGTGCCTATCGCTATTTTGCCAATAAGGGAGGTGGACACATCGCTTGTATCACCTCTATCGCTGGAACAAAAGGACTCGGTCCTGCTCCTGCTTATAGTGCAACAAAGGCAATGCAGAACACCTATCTACAAGCGTTGGAACAACTCGCTGCTTGTAAACATCATAACATCCACTTCACCGATATTCGTCCTGGCTTTGTCGACACTCCCCTACTCGCTGGTACCTCTCACCTTCCGATGCTGATGACCACAGAAAAGGTGGCACGCAGTATTTAAAGGCTATTAACAGCCGACGACACATCTGCATCATCGATACCCGTTGGTGCGTACTCACCTACTTATGGCGACATATCCCTAACTGGATATGGAGGCGAATGAAGCTGTGTTGACCTCTTTTTCATACAAAGAAAACAAACAAGATTTCCACAACAACATAAATAAACACTAATTTCTTTCCTCATAAAATAAACTTTCAGGGTTTTCAATCATCTAAGCATATAAGTCTTAAAAGCTGTCCAAAACGAAAGGGAAGGAAAAGGATAAACAAAAGAGGAAACAATTGATAAACAAGTAATAAAACAATAATTATTTAGGATATGAGAAAATTCTGTTTAAAGATTCACCGTTGGTTTGCTTTACCATTAGGCGTAATAATGGCTATTTTGTGCTTCAGTGGTCTGGCAATACTGCTAATAAAAGACCTTGCACCTCTCTTTGATTTGAATGCAAAGGAGCTGCCTATCTATACAACTATCGTACGACTACACCGCTGGCTCTTTATGAAACCAGAGAATGCACATGAGGGTGGACAGTCACTTGGACGCATCCTTACAGCCGTGTCAGCAATCTGTATGTCAATCGTATTGTTATCGGGTGTTGTCATCTGGTGGCCAAAGACCAAGAAGGCGTTGAAAAGTCGTTTGACCGTCAGCACTAATAAGGGTTTCCGTCGCTTTGTTTACGACTCTCACGTGTCATTAGGTATCTATGTCTTTATCTTCCTTTTCCTCATGGCACTCACTGGTCCTGTCTTCTCTTTCGGCTGGTACAGAGCGGGAATGTCTAAACTCTTCGGTCAGCCTATGCCACCAAAGGAAATGAAGATGCAACAGCCTAAAGATGGAATGAAGCAGGGCGGAACAAACGACAAAGCTTTTGCACCTACGGACGCAAGTCAGATGAAAGGACAACCACAAGCACACAAGGAGGGAGCAAAAGATATGAAAGGCGATCAGCATGGTAAGAAGCCAAAGGGCGGTATGCTCTTTAAGCAGTTACACACAGGAACATGGGGCGGATGGTTCTCACGCGTTCTCTATGCTATCGCAGCCCTTATCGGTGGTTTCCTCCCTATTAGTGGTTACTATCTGTGGTGGAAGAGAAGAAGTGCTAAGAAGAAAAAAGCATAAAACATAATCATCATATATCACAAGTCCATTGATTGTATTCGGTTGATTAACCTACAGAATACCATCAATGGGCTTTTACGTTTATCCTTCAACGAAGCACTTACCTAAATGTACAGACAAACTCCCAACTGCATTCATCCACTCACAGAGGATTAAATAATCAATATTATGTAAAGATTATTCAAACTACTAAAAAACAACTAACGCCCAATTAGACTCAAATTAAGCCTTAATTGGCTTTCAAAAGATGCCCTTTTGAGGTCTAACTAACGCCCTTTAAGAGTCTAAAAGATGCCCTTTTCAAATCGTATTTGTAAGACCTTGATTATCTGACCGTTACAAAACCCCATTTTTAGAGCGGTTTTCTATAAACAAAAGGCTTACAGAAAGCTCATTCTGTAATTATTTTTCACAATCCCCAAAACCCAATAAACCATATCTAATAATCAAAAATTATGTAATCTTTATTAGGGATAAGAAAACCTAATCACAAAAAAATCAACAATAAATTACTTATAAATGAGTATTGCCACCTTAACAAGAAGCCAGTACCTTTGCACTCGAAAAAAATTTTTACAGACCGTAATAATAATGATGTTATATAGAATATTAAATAAGGTGATAAGTCTGGTGGAAGACTTGACTTGCCGAAAAAGTAAATCAGAAATACGTGTTAAAAGAACATATTTGTATTTATTTACATGCGTGTATAAGATGAGAAATAAATAACAAATGATTAGTTTATTTTAACCAAATCGACTTGCTTTTTATTCTTATTAAAGAATATATTTGCGGCAGATAATCTAATTTGGCGCGAATAAGATAAATACCATCATTTAAAGATTTTACTCATTTTTAAAATACCGGACAAAGAGATATTTCTCTTTTAAAAAAGTCTAATCAATATTATATTTTTATCTAATAAAAACCCTTGAAGAGTATGGAATTAAAAAAAGACACTCTACTCCCTAATGTTAGGCGGCATTCTTCTTTGCTTGTTCTCATGTGCAAAGGAAGACGAATTTGAAATGCCAACACTGGTGCTTTCTGAAAACAGTATTGCGTTTGACAAAGGCGTAAGCGAAAGAAACATTAGTGTAACAACAAATCAAAACAGCTGGATTGCATCGTCTCCACAGGAAGGCGACTGGCTCTCGCTGGTTCAGGACGGTAACGTACTGAAGGTGAAGGTAACTGAAAACAAGATTGGAACAGAGCGCACAAGCTATGTACTCGTTAACGCCAACGGCGCATCTGGTAAGATTGCTGTGACTCAGAGCGCAGCTGACGTAACGCTTGACGTGGTTCCAAATGCTATCTATCTGCCACAGACAGGTGGTGAGAAGACGATTGACATTACGACGAATTCGTCTGTCTATGACGTAACAACCAGCGAAGAAGTTAGCTGGTTGAAGATTGTCAAGTCGGAGGAAGAAATCAAACTGATAGCTGAGCGTAACGATACCTATCAGAAGCGTGAGGTGAAACTTTACGCAAAGAGCGGTAGTGTTATCCGCGAGATTGTTGTTTCTCAGTCGGGTATTCAACGCTACCTCCTCCCTATTCATCCAGGTGTACCACAGGATGAGCATAAGATTATGGACTTTGAGTTGGGTCGTGGTAGCTACTTGCGCGAGTATCAAGCAGCTATGCCAGCTTACGGACTTGAGGAGACTTACACCTTTATCACTGCTTCGCCTATCTTTACTTTGATTCAGTATTGTAGCACTGATGGTATTAATCCGTCACAGATGATCATGATTGGCGATGGTAGAAAGGCGATTGATGCCGTGAAGGACAAGGCTTTCGATAAGTTCTTGACTGACAATGGCTATGTGCGCAGCAACTCTCAGTCTGACAGAGAATATACCAATGACAAGGATTTACTCTCTTTGAAGGTTTATATATCAGAAAAGGAGAATAACGAAGGGAGTTAACCTCACTTTCACACCTATTATGAAGCAGAATGGTGAATACAAGACTTTCAGCAAGTTACCATTCTATCCTCTTGAGCTTCTGCAGAAAGACAACGTGAAGTTGGCACAGATTGAACAATACGAGCAGAAGGCTGGTAGTACAGAAGAAGAGCGTAGCCTCAACGAACATAAGAATACTGAGGTTTCACAGATTCAATATAAACTGAAGGCAAGTACAGACCCTTCTGCAGCCTACGGACGTATTCACATCTTCTACACAACGGATAAGGATGGTGATGCACCAGACAATTTGGGTAGTGTTCAGATTGGTGCATTACTCTTCAAAGACACTAACCTCGGTGTATGGAAGTATGGTACTAAATGGGTTGCAACCAAAGAAATCAAGAAGGTATTGGGTGATGAGGGCTTCTCTTTCCTCCGCACATCAGGCAACAACCACTTCTTTGTACGTGAAAGCGACCACTTGGTTATTGATGTTACCTGCGTCATAGATAACGATACACCAGTTCTCGCATTGCTTTACAGCTACGATCCATCCGTATCGGGTGCAAGTAGTAAAGCCGTAAAGGCACAGGCTAAGATGATTAGAAACTTCGCTGCTGCCAAGAAGGCTTTGAAGTTCTAAGCAAATTGTTATACCTTATTTAAATAATTACATGATATGCGTATAATCAATATACATAAGCTGCTTCAGTTCTCTCTGCTATGCCTATTATTGGGCATAGCGGTTGGATGTGCTGAGAATGACAGCTTTGACCAGCCTTATCTGAATGTTTCAGAGAAGGAGATTTCTTTCTCTAATCAGATTGGTGAGAAGACAATTACCGTAAACACGAACTGTAAGGAGTGGATGGCTACTACACCGAAGGCATGGGTACACCTTACACAAAGTGGAAACGAGATTACTGTACACCTCGACCCTAACACAACAGGTATGGAGAGAAGTAGCTATATCCTTGTTGATGGTGGCTTAGCAGTACAAAAAATCATGGTAAGTCAGAGTGCTGCTGATATCACATTAAACTTAAACAATGGTGAGGTAATTCTGCCACAGGCAGGTGGTACGACAACTGTCGACTTGAAGATGGATGCGACTTCCTATGACCTTACACAGAATGAGCAGCCTGAGTGGATGCAGGTTATCAAGAAAAAGCACGGTTTGAAGTTTATTTCTAAGCCTAATTATAGCACTACGGAAAGAACCACAAAACTGACAATCGCCTTTGCTGGAAAGAACCATGAGGTGATTGTTAAGCAGCCGGGCGTAGCTACTTTTATCTTGGCTTGTAACCCAGGTAACCCTTATAGTCTGCATAAGATGATGGACTTTGAGTATCGCCGTGGTAGTTTCTTGACGGAATATGGCGGTCCTGACGAGGTAAACGGTATCTTTGAAGAGAGTTACTTCTTCAAGACTCCATCGCCTTTATTCAAGGATGTGGTCTATGTACACGACACAAAGTATTCTGTTCCAACGCGTATCTACACACGTTCACTGACAAGAGAGGGTGTTAACGCTGTTAAGTCGCAGGCTTTCCAAGAGTTTATGAGAGCCAATGGATACACAAGGGACGAGAAAGACTCGAATCATTACGTCAACATAAAGGAAGCTTTCACGATGGATGTAGACATTAGAGAGGAGAACAACAGTGTTGTGTTATTCTTCTATCAGATGCACACACAAGACCGTAGTTACCCAACCTTTAGTAGTCTTGACCTTGGTCCTGTTGACCTTTTGAACAAAACTGACAAGAAAATCAGTGATGTCGAAGCTTATGAGACAGGTAAGAACAGTGAGGAGATGAAGCGACAAATGTCTAAGAGTAATGAGGTTGAGGCTATTCTCTACAAGACAAATGACCCTACACTGATTGCACGTACTTACTTCTTCTATCTTCATAGTGATGCGGCAGTGCCACAAGAGAAGGCTGGAAGCGTTGAGCAATACAGTTTATTCTACAGTCAGCCAAACTTAGGAATATGGCAGTATGGTAATGAATGGTTCGTAACCCATGAGTTCGACAAACTGCTTACTGCAAACAACTTTGAGTTCGTTGGCTACAATGGTAAGCATCATGTCTATGCGCGTCGTTCTGACTATCTGACCTTAGCAATCTCAGGTGGAGAATATGCTGACGTCAACAACGGTAAGGCAGTCATGCAAATTACTGTTCTATACAAGCCAACTGTCTTTGCAGGAAGTAAAGAACAGCGGTTAGCTAAGGTAGAACATATGCTCAAACAATACAATCCAAAGAAATAAAATAAAGGAACATTGATGAGAAAATCGATTATATATCTATGTGCGTGTGCGCTCTCTGGCATGATGGTTACTACCTCATGCCAGGATAACTTGGACTCGGATGCGGGCGTTTCCAACACACGCTCTGTCAATATTGACAAAGACCTTTTTGCCATAAAAGGCTGTATTAACGTGAAGTTGGCAAAGGGTACAAACCAAGCTATACCTACAACACGTAGTGGTAGTGTGGAAATGCAGAGCGTCCCATCGGCTATGACTTCTGCAATGCAGTATTCTGGGGCTTATAAAATGGAAAGAGTCTTTAAGCCAGCAGGTATCTATGAAGCACGAACCGTAGCTGAAGGACTCGACCGTTGGTACACAATCTATTTTGACAAGAGCAAAGATGTGGGGGCTGTATTAGATCAATTCAAGAAAGCTGAAGGTGTTGAATGTGCTGAACGAGTACTACCAATGGCAAAACCAACGGTTAAGATAACTCCTTATAGCCCTTCTGGTGCAAGTATGCAGGCTACAGCAAGTACTTTTGATGACCCTCTCTTGGCTAAACAGTGGCATTACTACAATGACGGTTCAGTAAATGCACGTGCAAAGAAGGGTGCTGACTGTAATGTTAAACCTGTTTGGGAAAAGTACACAACAGGTAAGAAAAACGTTATTGTTGCCGTTGTTGATGGTGGTATTGACATCACCCACGAGGACTTGAAAGACAATCTTTATGTCAACGAAAAGGAGAAAAACGGTCAACCTAACGTCGATGATGACGGCAATGGCTTTGTTGATGATATCTATGGTTACAACTTTGTGACAGCGAAAGACGTTGTTGGCGGTACTATCGAACCCGATGACGGCGGACACGGAACCCACGTTGCGGGTACTGTTGCTGCTCGCAACAACAACGGAAAGGGTGTGGCTGGTATCGCAGGTGGCGATGGTTCGCCAGATAGTGGTGTACGCTTGTTGAGCTGTCAGATATTTAGAAACAAAGACGAGCAGGGCGATGCGGCTGCTGCCATTAAGTATGCAGCTGACAACGGGGCTGTTATCTGTCAGAACTCATGGGGATATTCCTCTACTGCAGGTGTCACCTCTATGCCTCAGTTGCTGAAAGAAGCAGTGGACTACTTCATCAAGATGGCGGGTTGTGATGCCAACGGCAACCAGCGTCCAGACTCTCCTATGAAGGGTGGTGTGGTAATGTTCGCTGCTGGTAATGAGAACAAAGAGTTCTCTGCTTACCCTGCTTGCTATGCGCCAACGGTTTCTGTCGCTGCAATGGCATGGGACTTCAGCAAGGCAAGTTATAGTAATTACGCGAAATGGGTGACCATTACGGCTCCAGGTGGTGATCAAGACCGCTTCGGAACAGAGGCTGGCGTATTGAGTACAGTACCAAAGAAGAAGGTTGCATCAGGTTATGCTTACTTCCAAGGAACATCAATGGCATGCCCACACGTGTCAGTATCGCAGCACTCATCGCCTCTTACTTTGGTCGTCAGGGCTTTACGAATGAAGAACTAAAGTCACGTTTGATTACTGCTTACCGTCCTTATAACATCGATGAGCAAAACCCAACCTACAAAGGTAAGTTAGGTAAGGGTTATATTGATGCTGAAGCAGCTTTTGAATCAGACACAAAGATTGCCCCAGAGAAGGTGAGAACGCTCACACTTACACCTGACTTCGTAGACATCAATGCGGAGTGGAGCATCGCCAAGGACGAGGATAAGACAGCAGCCTTCTATCGACTCTATATTGCTCAGGGCGAATTGACGGCTGATAAACTCAAGGATATGACCTACAGAGAAATCAATGGCATGGGTCATAGCCTGGGTGAGACACTTAAGTATGACTTTGATGACTTGAAAGACAACACCACCTATAGCGTTGCAGTGGTAGCAGTGGACCGTTGGGGCAACCTTTCTGAACCTATGATTCAGAAATGTACGACCCGACTCAACCATGCTCCAGAGGCAACAAACTTCCCAACAGAGGCAATAGAGGTCATGGAGAACGATCGTAAATCATTCTCTTTCAACGTTGCTGACCCTGATGGTCACAACTGGGACATCAAAGCTACGGGTGAGACAAAGGGCGTTTCTTACACTGTGAAGGGCAATACTGTGACCGTCAACCTCGTTCCTGTGCTTGAAGCTGGTAGTTACAACTGCACTTTTATACTCTCAGATGACTTAGGAGCAAAGGCAGAGAAGAGCTTTACATTTAAGATTGTGAAGTACATCCCACCACAACTAACAAAGCCTTTCGAGAACTATATCATTGGATTGGACGAGGGAGTAGTAACGATTCCATTGACTGGTCATTACACACATAGTAACAATACTCAGCTTACTTACAAAGCCACAGCTGCCAATGGTAGTATCGCTACAGCTACTATCAGCAATGACAACGCTTCAGTTGGAAGGGAATGGCAAAGGGTGTTACACGCATCAGCATCGCTGCTTCGGATGGTCGTGAGACATCTTCTGATGGCTCTTTCCAAGTACGAGTTGTTGAAAAGAAGTCGGCTCCTGTCTATGCCGTCTACCCTATTCCAGTACAGAGAGACATCCACACCCTACTCAATCCAGAGGTAAAACAGGCTGAACTCGTTATCAGTTCTACTGTGGGTGAGCGTCTGATGAAGGCTACTGTGACTCCAGACAAGAACAACGTAGCCACACTTGACCTTTCTAAACTAAATCCTGGAACGTATAAACTGACCGTATATACCAGTAAGGGCAACCATACCCAGATGTTCATTAAACGATAAACACAACAAGTATGAATACAAAACATATCATTCTCATGGCTTGCGCAGCACTCCTCGGTGCTACGCAGGCTAATGCTCAGGGACAAGATCTCTCGATATTAACAGCGAATACCGATGCCCGAACAGCCGCTATGGGTAATGCTTCGGCTGCTGCTGAGGGTATGTATCTATACAATAATCCTGCTGCTATCTTCGCAACTGATAAGAAGTTCACCGCAGATGCTGCTGCCCTCTCTCTTTGAGAAGGCTGAGGGTGCTGATGGAACCTTCGGCATTTACGCGCTTTCTGCAGGCTATAAGTTGGCTAAGCGACATGCAGTCTTCGCTGGTTTCCGTTATGCTGGAGGACTAAGTATAAAGGGTTCCGACCTCTTGGGCAATCCAACCAAGGACTATAAGCCTTATAACTGGACCCTCGACTTGGGTTATACCTATTTCTTAGGTAAGGGATTTGCTGCCTATGCAACAGGAAGTCTTATCTATAGTCACCTCTCTAAGAATGCTACGGGTGCTGCTTTCAGCGTGGGTGGAGCCTATCAAAACAACGAGTTGACCCTTGCCAACAAACCTGCCAACCTCATGCTTGATGCGAAGGTGGGCGCCATTGGTCCTCAACTCGACTATGGTAACAAGCACAAAACGACGCTCCCAACCTATCTTGCCGTAGGTGGTGCGCTGTCTGTAGAGGTAGCAGAGAAGCATCAAGTTGCTGCAGCCTTGTCTTCTCGTTACTTCTTCCAACCTTCAGAAGCCAAACTCTTTATGCTTGGTGGCGGACTTGAATACACCTATAATAAGATGGTATCAGTACGTGCAGGCTATGAGTATGGTGACCACGACCTTAGCCATATCACTATGGGTGCAGGCTTCAAGTACCATGGCTTACGTCTGAACGGAGCATACAACCTGAAGACAGCAGACGCAGGAAGTAGCTACTGCACCATAGGTATTGGATACGACTTCTAAAACAAGGACAAACAAAACAATTCATTTAATCAAAGTAACAGTTATGAAAAGAACTTTATTCTCAATTTGTGCATTAGTACTGAGCCTTACAGCTTCCGCTCAGATAATAAAAGACACACCTAAAGGTAAGCTGATTGAAAACCTGTATCGTTCAAGCAAGTCTTGGGTTAAGAAGGATTGGACAGGTGTTCAGCCAGGCAGATATGAAGGTATCGTATCTAAGATTGTTATCGGTGAAGATGGCTGTATTTACATTTACAATCCACTATCAGGACTCGACAGTAAGTCATGGTTGAAGCTTGAGAGACAACCTGATGGCAAGTATAGAGCAAAGCTACCACAGGCGATTCTTACAGACGACTACGGTGGGGACGATGATGAGGAGGAAAGTAGCGAGCGTACTATCACTCTTAATCGTATGGTTTCTAATGATGATGGAAAGAATTACGAGCCTGTTGGCGCAGCAATGAACTATGTTGATTTCACTTGGGAGAACAATAAACTCGTGATGAAAGGTATGGGTCAGAAAGCGAAAATATGGGGCGCTGCCTATGAAAATAGCTGGCAAAGCAACTATGGTGGCGACTGGGCTCTTACGATTGAACCACTTAATGAACAGCTCATTACACCTCCTTCTACAGCGACAAAGACTCAGTACACCGTTACTTCTAAGTCTGATCCTTCACCACGTATTGTTGAAGTAATGACCGATAATAACGATATCTATGTTAAGGGCTTGTTCAAGGCTGAGAAACTTGCAAACACTTGGGTGAAACTTACCAAGCAGGGCGACAAGGCAGTCATGTCTACTAACCAGTATTTGGGTATTACTAAGAAGACAGACTTCAAGAAATACGATAGCGATAAGTCAGAGTATCACACCTTTGCCGCAGCTTTCGAGAGTGAGACCAAGGCTGCAGAGAACCTTGAGTTCAGCATTGATGCAACTGGTAAACTGACTGCTTCTAAGATTCTTAGAACTTCTTTAGGTAGAGCAAGTAATGATAACATTACTGGTGAAGACTACGTAGAGAGCTATGAAGCTCTTACCTTGACTCCTTACGTTCAGAAGGAGGTTGGAGCCCCAGCGACACCAGAATACTTCTATTTAACATCTACTCCAAACTACGACAATACTTCTAATGAGATTAAATTAGCATTCTATGTAAAGAACGCAGATGTTAATGGAAATATTCTCGACCCAGAGAAGATGTACTACAATGTCTATGTTAATGGCAGTACAGAACCTTTCAAGTTCAAGAAGAGTGCAAGTCAATACAATGACATGCATGAGGAAGAAATGACAAATATTCCTTTCAACTACAAGGACAAGAGAAACTATGACTTCAAGGTTATCGATAACCTTCGTATTCTTCATTTCTATGACAGTTCTATCACATCCCTCAAGGTCGTAATGGTCTACGAAGCTGACGGCAAGAAGTATTCAAGCGAACCATTGGTTGCTACACTTCCTACCGATGGTATCGAGAGTGCAAACTTCAACAAGACTACAACAGAAAATTATTACACTGTTGATGGTCGTCAGATTCAGAAGCTACAGAAGGGTCTTAACATCATCAAGTCTTCTGATGGCACTACACGTAAGGTGGTGGTAAAGTAATTCACAATTCATTTAAAAAGACCATTTCTATACTCGATTTTGAGGAAAGAGATGGTCTTTTCTTTGCTTTTTAGGAAAAAAACTACTTATAGTTTGAAATTTGTCAATTTATTAATTTGCATTTTGATACATCCTCTCATCTTGTTTTTCCCTTTAGTTTCTCAAACAGAAAGAAAAAAATAAAACAACATCTCTGTACATCTAACTCTCATTCGTCAACCTACTCCTCTTTAATTTATTACTTTCCGCTTTACAGAAATAATTTGATATTTTTTTAGGATGGTATACAAAATATTGCATTACTTTTTTTATTTTTTTATATTTTTTTATTGTATCTTTGCAAAAAAAGTAAAAGGTGAAAACAGCAATATCAGTTAACGATCAGATTCAAAAAGTTACGTGCTCGTGGTATGACTATTGATGCCGAACAAGAAGAAAAAGTAAGGGAAGCATTACTTGATATAGGTTATTATCGTATGGGCTGTTATTGGTTTCCATTTGAAGTTATGCCAACCAGGGGGGAACCTCGTAACCATATATTCATAAATGGAACAATTTTTGAACATGCAATAAAACTATATTATTTCGATTTTGACCTACGAAATATTCTGCTACGATACATCAGTCGCATAGAGGTGAATTTTAGAACCACTGTTATTTATCTTGTATCAAACAAATACAAAAACATACCATGTTGGTATAAAGATAATAGCGTCGTAAATGATTCACTCTTAAAAAGTCGTACATATAAGGGAATCCTTAAGAATATTAGGAAAAGAAACACTGATTAATCAACATTATACCAAGTACAAAACCGATGCTCCGGCATGGAAAGAACTTGAGTTTATGCCCTTTGGTACAATAATTAATCTATACGATAATTTGAAAGATCAGCATCTAAAATGTGATATTGCTAAAGTGTATGGCATCTCAAAACCTACGGTCTTTTCTAATTATATAAATACGGTCAGACGCCTACGCAATTGCTGCGCACACGGAAAAGTACTATTCGACCTTAGCTTACCTGAAGCTATAAGTAAAGGTCCTTTGGGTGATTTAGGTGGACGTAAAACAATGCTATCAGGTTCATATCTGGTTTTCAGATATTTTCTACTGAAAAATATCTAAAAAAACAGAGTAATAGAGATGGAAACTAAATTGCAAGAAGCCTATAATAGTATTCCGTATCAATGTGTCAAAGACGTTATACTGCACAATTCAGGATTAGAAGAAGAAGAAATAAACAAAAAAAGTTAAAACACTTGTTTCCTCTAAATAATTTATCTAATTTTGCATCGCTATTTAGCAAGTGCACTTGTTAGTTTCGACTTTCATACTGCACTATAAAAAGAACTAATGAGGGGCTGCCCATGGCAGTCCCTCGTTTTTTTTCTACTATACAAGTAAAGCATAAGGGGGGGCAGTAGATATTTAGGGATACTTCATGTCAAAATATTTCAAATATCGAATTCTAATTTATGCCCATTTACCTTCTAAAAGATGCCCAATTGGCTTGCAAAAGATGCCCTATTAAAGTCCAACTAACGCCCTCTTGGACCCTTACTAACGCCCTTTTAAAACGCAATCTTGCAAGTATATGATTCTCTGCAAGTTACAAGACCACTAAGATTAGCCCTTTTAAGACCATTTTTCGACCCAAAACGCACCGACTTTTGTAAACATATTTCACCCTCACCCTACATTATCAACTTGTTACCGCATCTCCAAAAAACCTGTTAAACATGTTACCCTGTCTCCTTGTCCCCCTGTTACCCTGTCTTCCCTTACCCTGTCCACAAGCAACTTGTTCACTCGTCAACTCGTCAACTCGTCAACTTATCCACAAAACCTAAGGTATTCTTGTATTATTTTAATATCTTTGCATAATCATTAAAGAGTCAATACGCAAAAAGAAAAATAAGACAATGACAAGTACCGAACTTAAAGACCTCGAAGGCCGTCTGTGGCAATCTGCCGACATGCTGCGTGCTGGTGCGCACCTCGCAGCCAATAAGTATAGCCAACCTATCCTTGGTCTTATCTTCCTCCGTTATGCCGATGTGCTTTTCAAACAGCATAAGGAGGCAATTGATGCAGCCTATAATGAGTATAAGGGCACACGCATGGAGCGTAGCTATAAGGATATCGCCATAGAGAAGTGTGGCTTCTTCTTGCCAGAATGTGCTTATTTCGACTATCTCAATGATGCCCCCGACGATGCCCAAAAGGCGTTGTTGGTAAAGGCTGCGATGGAGGCTATTGAGCATGAGAACCCACGCATGGACGGTGTCCTACCAAAGGAGGTCTACGGACAGTTGGTACCAGAGGAAGAACCGGAGCTACTGAGTCGCATCGTACGTGTATTCAAAGACATCCCTGAGAATATCAGTATTGACATCTTCGGACAGATTTACGAATACTTCCTTGGCAACTTCGCCCTTGCTGAAGGTCAGGGAGGAGGAGCCTTCTATACCCCTGCCAGTGTCGTACAGTATATGGTTGAGGTCTTACAACCTGCCACTGGCGATAAGAAGTTTCTTGATCCTGCCTGTGGTTCGGGCGGTATGTTCGTTCAGGCAGCACGCTATATGCACCGCCACAATGCCACTAACGAACAGATGATGAACTTCCGTTGCTATGGCGTGGAGAAAGAGCCTGACACGGTGAAGTTGGCAAAGATGAACCTTCTTCTCAACAATGTGCGTGGCGAGATTACGGAGGCTAACTCTTTCTATAGCGACCCTTACAATGCTGTCGGTCAGTTCGATTATGTCATGGCTAACCCTCCGTTTAATGTCGATGAGGTGGTTGTTGAGAGGGTGACAGACGATGCACGCTTTAACACCTATGGTGTACCACGCAACAAAACAAAGTCTGCAAAGAAGGCTTCTGACAAGAAGGAGACCGTACCTAATGCCAACTACTTATGGATTGGCTATTTTGCTACAGCCCTTAACGACGAGGGACGTGCAGCACTTGTCATGGCAAACTCTGCCAGCGATGCAGGAGGTAGCGAACTCGAGATACGTAAGAAGATGATTGAGGACGGCATTATCAGTCAGATGGTGACCCTCCCCAGCAATATGTTCTCTACCGTAACCCTCCCTGCCACACTCTGGTTCTTCAATAAGCAACGACCAAAGAAAGACGAAATACTCTTTATCGACGCTCGTAACATCTTTACACAGGTAGACCGTGCACACCGTAAATTCTCTGAAGAGCAGGTAAAAAACCTCGGAATTATCTCTCGCCTTTACGAGGGCGACAGCGATGCTTTCTGGGCATTGGTCGATGAGTATCGGGCAGAAGACAAGCAAAACGAAGTAGACTGGCTTTTAGAACGCTGGCCAGACGGCAAGTATCAAGACATTGTCGGTCTGTGCAAGGCAGCGAAACTTGAAGGTGAAGACGGCATTATCGACAACGATTATAGCCTCAACGCAGGACGATATGTGGGCGTAGTGATTGAAGACGACGGAATGACCGAAGAAGAGTTCCGCACCGAAATGCTATCGCTAAACGCAGAGTTTGCAAAGCTATCGGCTGAAGCTAAGGACTTGGAGAGTGAGATTGAGAAGAACTTAAAGGAGTTGTGGGGAGAGTAACGAGGATGGAATATGTAAGCCTAAAAGAAGTTGTACACATAAAGCACGGGTATGCTTTTAAAGGAGAATTCTTCACAGAAGAAAATACAGGTAAGATAGTTTTAACACCAGGCAATTTCTCTTTATCTGGTGGATTTATCCCAACTAAAAAATATACAAAAGAAGAAGGTTTCCCTGAAGAGTTCATTTTAAAAGCAAATGATTTAATAGTAACGATGACTGATTTAAGTAAAGAAATCGATACTATAGGTTTTGCAGCTCTTATTCCATCTGACGACAAACTGTATTTACATAACCAACGAATAGGCTTAGTCACTATAATCTCTAATGATTTCGACAAGGATTATATTTATTGGTTGATGAGAACAAAATGCTACCAGAGAACAATTGCAAATACTTCCAATGGAGCCACAGTACATCATACATCCCCTGATAGGATATATAAATATAAGTTCAAAAGAATTAGTCTCCCCATCCAACAGAAGATAGCCTCTATCCTCTCCGCCTATGACCGCCTTATCGAGAACAACACTCGTCGTATCCGTCTGTTAGAACAGATGGCAGAGAACCTTTATAAAGAGTGGTTCGTCCGTTTCCGATTCCCTGAACACGAGAAAGTAGAAATGGTAAATGGATTGCCTAAAGGATGGAAAGTTGAGAAAATAAAGGAATGTGTAAAACGTCTCCCTTTTGGGCGAACATACAAAGCTAAAGAGCTGTCTCAGGACGGAGAGGTAATAGTTATTGACCAATCTACTTCCGACTTTTTGGGATTTCACAACAACACACCAGACCATCACGCAACATTTAATTCTCCAATTATCTTATTCGGAGACCATTCTTGTAAATTCTGTTTAATGACAAGAAACTTCTCGCTTGGTGAGAATATAATTCCTTTCATATCAAAGGATACAAAAACAAATCGATAATTACTATTTATATTTTGCAACTCACAAACTAATTGTAACAGAAGAATACAAAAGACATTGGGGACGTTTATCCTCGATGAAGATATTGATTCCCACAATAAATATCCAACAGAAATTTAATAAGTTGATTATAAAAAATGAGAAGATGAAGAAACTTCTTTTCATTCAAAACCAACACCTCACTCGCCAACGTGACTTACTCCTTCCCCGTTTGATGAGTGGCAAACTTGAAGTAAAATCTTAATCAACCCATTGTATTATGAAATCGTTTATCAGTGAAGACGACATAGAGCAGACCCTTTGTACCCGACTATCGCAACCAGAGTTCGGATGGAAACGTATTGAGTGTGACCCGAGTGTGGAGGCACAAGACGACGTTAGCAAGACGGGGCGTCGCAATTCGTCAGAGTGCATCTTACCCGCAGTGTTCCTTACTGCCTTAGAACGACTTAACCCACAGATTGACAAGAGCATCTTAGCGCAGGTAGTAGCCGACTTCCGTAAGGATTATACGGGTAAGGACATGATGGACACGAACTATAAGTTCTATAACTATCTGCGCAATGGCATCAATGTAAAGGTGAAGAAGAATGGCAAAGACGACTTTGACATCGTTCGGCTGATAGACTTTGACAATGTAGAGAACAACGACTTCCACTGTGTTAATCAGATGTGGATAAAGGGTAGGATTCGTTATCGTCGTCCTGATGTCCTCTTGTTTGTCAATGGACTTCCAATGGTCTTCATCGAGTTGAAGAACTCAACCGTAAAGATAAAGGAAGCCTATGAGAAGAATCTCGTTAGCTACCGAGAAGATATACCCAATATCTTTGCACTAAACCAGATATGCGTACTCTCAAATGGTATGCAGACGAAGTTGGGTGCATGGAACTCTAAGTATGAATTCTTCTTCGACTGGCTAAAGGTCAACGATGAACATGAGAAACTCGACCGTGAGCATATAGCCGAGTATGGTCTTTCAATCATCAACCTCATTGACGGTCTTTTCCGCAAGGAACGCCTGTTAGACTATATCGAGAACTTTATCTTCTTTGACAATAAGCGCGTGAAGATTATCGCTAAGAACCACCAATACTTAGGCGTAAACAACCTCATGAAGAGCGTGGAACGCAGAGAAGAACTAAAAGGAAAGTTAGGCGTGTTCTGGCATACGCAGGGTTCGGGTAAGAGCTATTCGATGGTGATGTTTGTACGAAAGGTAAGGCGTAAGCTAAAAGGCAACTTCACCTTCCTCGTCATTACCGACAGAGACGACCTCAACACACAGATACATAAGACCTTCGTGCGCAGTGAGGTCATTGGCGAGAAAGAAGAGTGCCAGCCAAAGAATGCAGCCCAGCTACGTGAGTTCCTTAGTGGTAACAAACCGATGGTCTTCACCCTGATACATAAGTTTCAGTATGACAAGACAAAGAAATATCCCCTCCTCTCCGAGCGCAACGACATCTTTGTCTTGGTAGACGAGGCACATAGAACACAGTATAAGCAGTTGGCAGAGAACATGCATACAGGACTGCCTAATGCTAACTACATCGCTTTTACAGGAACCCCTTTGTTAGGTTCAAAGCGATTGACCAACCAATGGTTTGGCGACTATGTATCAGAATATAACTTTGCACAAGCAATTGAAGATGGTAGTACGGTGCGCTTGTACTATAGTCGTCGAGTGCCAGAGGTGGGATTAGAGAATAACTGGCTTGACTCAGACATTGACAAGATAGTCGAAGAAGAAGAACTCAACGATAGAGAAAGAGAACTCTTAGAGAACTCCTCCTCACGTATCTTAGAGGTAATCAAGCGCGACGGACGTCTTGACCGTATTGCACAAGACATTGCCCACCACTTTCCAAGACGAGGTTTCTTAGGAAAAGGAATGGTAGTCAGTGTGGATAAGTACACGGCTGTGAAGATGTATGAGAAGGTGCAACACTACTGGGGAGAAGAGAAGAAAGCCCTCATCAAGGAGCGCAATGCAGCCAAGACGAAGGAAGAACGTGACGAGCTGACAGCACGATTAGACTATATGAATAAGGTTGAGATGGCTGTCATCATCAGTGAAGAGGCTGACGAAGTAGAGAAATTCAAAGCGCAAGGATTAGACATCACAGTTCATCGCAACAAGATGAACGAGATAACACCAGAGGGAAAAGACATTGAAGACAGATTTAAAGATAAGGACGATCCGCTAAGTTTAGTCTTTGTATGTGCAATGTGGCTCACAGGCTTTGACGTTCCTTCGCTCTCAACCCTTTATCTTGACAAGCCTATGAAGGGACATACACTGATGCAAGCGATTGCTCGTGCTAACCGTGTGTATCCCGGTAAGAGCTGCGGTATCGTAGTAGACTATGTCAATGTGTTTAAGTATATGCAGCAAGCACTGTCTGACTATGCCTCAAATGGTGAGGAAGGTGCAGAGTTCCCAGCAAAGGATATTACGCAGTTAATCACAACCATTGACGGTTGTATTGAGGAGTGCGACTCGTTCTTACAAGGATTAGGGATAAGATTAGATAAGATTATCACCGATGGTGACACACTTGACAAACTGGAGTCCTTGCGATTGGCATACGACAAAATCCTTGAGAAAGACGAGAGTAAAAACAGGTTTAAGGTGATGAGTAACCTCATGATGAACCTGCATGATGCTGCAAAGCCAGAGATATTTGAACTTGGATGGAAGAATGAGAAGTTCTCTCCACTGAGTTATCTCAATGGACTGTTCTGTAACAGAATAGATGATGAGAAACTAAGAAGGGCAAAAGAGAAGATGAGCTACACACTGGACGATAGCGTTACGGTGATGGTTGCAGAAGACAAGCCACAATATAGTATTCATCAGAGTAAGGTGATCGACTTAAGTAAATTAGATATAGAAAGTATTCGTAAGTCTATCAATGCAACACCTTATAAGTCAATGGAGATTGATAACCTCCGCACCTTTATAGAAACAGCGTTGGAACAGTTGATTAATAAGAACTGTACCAGAGTGCCATTCTCCCAAAGATACAAGAATATCATTGATACCTATAATGCAGGTGGTACGGAGAATGAGGATTACTATGAGAAGTTGTTACAGCTGATTGATGAACTCAAGAAAGAGCAGGGACGGTCGGCAGATATGGGATTAAAGGAGGAAGAACTTGAAATCTACGACCTTCTTATCCAAGGTAGAAAGCTAACAAAGGATGAAGAGAAGGAAGTTATCCTTGCTTCTAAAAACCTCTATAACAAGTTGGTGGAGGAAAAAGAAAGATTGTTGGTGGTTGACTGGTATAAAGACCCACAACCAAAGACAAAGGTGTTGGGACTGATACAACGGTCGCTGGATAAGGATTTGCCAAAGACCTATGATAGGGAAGTGTTTTCGAACAAGACAAACCTGCTGTTGGACCACTTTGTCGATATGGCTGTACAGGGGTATGGTTGGATATCCTAATACTTAACGCTCCTCCTTTTTCATTAGGAAGGACTTACTGGCTACATATATTTGTATATATACCCTCCTTGCATTCCTTCCATGAATTCGCTACCTTTGTAACAGAAAGAATCATTCATCAATTTGCTTAAAAAAATGAAAAAGATATTGTTATTACTGATACTAATGATGTCGTTGCTTACTGCACATGCACAAGCACCGATGAAGGGAGGCGAATGGAAGGACAGCGCGGGCAAGCATATTAATGCACACGGCGGAAACATCATTCGCTATAAGGGTACGTATTATTGGTATGGTGAGAGCCGTTCAGTCGATGGGAAACCGTACAGTTCGCTGGGAGTCAGCTGTTATACATCAAAGGATCTAACGAACTGGACGAACAGGGGGTTGGTGCTGCCTGTGAGCAATGAAGCAGGTAGCGACATCGAAGGGGGTTGCATCATTGAACGACCAAAGGTGTTATATAATAAGCAGACACGGAAGTTTGTGATGTGGTTCCACTTGGAGTTGAAAGGACGTGGCTATGGGGCAGCTCGTGCAGCAGTAGCAGTGAGCGACACACCACTTGGTCCATTCCGTTTTGTACGGTCGGGACGTGTCAATGCAGGTATCTACCCGATAGACTTCTCAAAGGCAGACACGACCGATTTAAGGCAGCGACTTAATGAGCCAGAATATAAAGCATGGTGGACTCCTGCTTGGTACAGGCAGATAGAACGTGGAATGTTCTTTATGCGTGACTTGGAAGGCGGTCAGATGTCACGTGACATGACGATTTTTGTCGATGATGACGGTAAGGCATATCATATCTATTCGTCGGAGGATAACCTCACCCTTCATATTGCGCAGCTCACGGACGACTATATGCAACATAATGGTACTTTTGTACGTGTCGCAGCAGGAGGACAAAATGAGGCACCGACTATCTTTAAGAAAAAAATGGTATTTACTGGATGATAACAAGTGGTTGCACTGGTTGGGCACCAAATGCAGCCCGAATGTTCTGCGCAAAAAAACATCTTTGGTCCATGGGAGCAACTGCATAACCCCTGCCGTGGCGATGGTGCTGACAAAACTTTTTGGTGCACAGGGTACATATATCTATAAAAATAGAAACGACAGCAGCGAAGAAAATTGTTTGGTGGTGCAGAGTATGTTTTTATGGCGGATATATGGAACCCAAAAGCAGCTGAGTGATAGTAGACATCTTTGGTTACCCATTCGCTTTGAAGAGGGAAAGCCGGTGATACAGAAGTAATTCAGAATTCAGAATTCAAAAATTCAAAATTATGATTACTTTGATAATTCAGAATTATTCGAACAAAGTTCTTATCAGTACGTCATAATTATGATTACCGATGTTGGAAAGGTCAAAAATCAAATTTCAAACTTCAAAGATCAAAGGTCATAGGTCAAACCTAAAAATTCAAAGAATAAAAGAGTCAGACAACGATGTCCGACTCTTTTATATATTATTTATTTAAGGTGAACCTTATTGAAGGTCCTTCATTGTGAGTGGTTGAGCAAGAGTAGTAAAGTCAAGACCACCTGTGGTACACTCGATGCCCTTAGCAGAATCTTTAATCTTATTACCATTTACGGTCTCTGATCCATTCAACTTGAAATAGAGTTCCAAGCCATCAGACTTAGGATCAACACTCAGCATATTTTGCTTAATCTGATTCTCGCTACGGGCAACACTCCATACACGAACCTCACTCATATAACCATAGAATGGACGCTCACCCCAAGGGAAGCCAGGGATCTTACCAATGTTGAAACCTACATCAGCGTTTGGATCGAAGCCAGAGATATTCCATGCAGACTCAGCCCACTTCGTACCATTAAGGTACATAACAGTCTTACCAGTTGCCTGATCGTAGGTCAATGCCACATGATACCACTTGTTAATCGAAAGTTTCTCTGGTGCTTCATAGTGCTGTCTACCTGCTGCCTGTAAGATACCAGAAGAAATACCACCACCAACATCACCTACACGGAAGATCATCAGACCCTCTGAACCCATGATGGTACAGTTGTTGCCCCACCAGATAGAGTGAACCAATGCCTCATAGGTGAAGGACTTAAAGTAGGTTCCTGCTGGGAACTTCACAGAGATATACTTATTATAGAAATCACCAGCCTTTGTAATCTTAACAGGTTTTGCTAAAATAATATACTCAACATCTTCCCCATCAATAACAGGAGTAGAACTTGAATGTAGCTTGATAGGCAACATATAGTTCTTTCCCTCCGCTAACTGGTCAAGGTTATTAAGCGTCAATGACACCTTATCAGCATAGATACTTCCAGCTGCAATCGTTGAAGAAGCCTTACTAAACGTAACATTCTGATGCTTTAAAGCAATGTAGTCTGTTCCGTACTTGCTATTATAAAGAGCAACCAATGATGAGTCGGCAAGTGAATAAGAGACATCTACTGCCCCATCTTGCTTGTTAGAAAGGCGAGAAGTAATGTCGACACCTAAAGTTGAACCAGAGTCAGGCATTTCGACTTTGTATAGATTGCTATCAAAATAAACTTTCTGCTTCAACAAATCGCTCTCGCTGTCTTGGCAACTCACCACACAGCATGCAGCAAACGCCACAGCAATATGTTTGAAAATATGCTTGTTCATATTTGTATTCTATTAAATTTATAATGTGAGATATGCAGTGTTAAGGTTGAGTGGTCTGCCCCATTCTCTCCTTGAACACCTGTTGGTTAATCTGAATTGCCTGACGCATCCACTTGTAGTTAGGGGTGTTGTCGTAGTCGTTATCGAAACGATAAGCACCTACTCCACCCTTGTAACCCTTAGAAGGCATACTCTTGGCTTGTCTTAACAACTGACCACCACTCTTGAAAGAAGACTCAAAGTTATCGGTTGTGATAATTGTCTTTGGGTCAACACCATAGTAATCGAAATGAGTTGTACGACCATAAGACTGGTCAATCCAGTAATCAACATATCCGTCCAAAGCCTCAGTAAGCCCACTGAAATGGCCATCAATACAGATAAGACGATGTCCCTTATGTTCTGGATCACTCTTAGGACCGATATACTTGTTCATCTCCTTTACCAAGTAAACGAGGTCGGCATTGGTGCTGAGTGTACCATCCATATCGAAGACACCACTACCAATCTCCCAGTCGATATCGTAACCGTCCCAGTCATTGGCTACCAATGAGTCGCAGAGAGCCTTAGCAAAGCGAGCCAAAGCCTCTTTGTGATTGTCAGAACCGACAACACCATCGAAGCCCCAGAACTTCCAACGCGCCTTCTTCTTAGCTTCTTCAACACGAGCTTGATCGTTTGCCCAGCCTTCTTTCTCTGCTTGCTTCTCAACAGCAGTGTACACAGAATCAGGCGTTCTACCCTTACCAATGTAAGACAAGAGCGTAACTTCCAAGAGTTTTGTACCCTTTACCTTCTGTACAAACTCCTTATCCTTCTTCTGTTCAGGTGTGATATTAAAGCGGTTAGGTGCTCCACTCCACATGGAAACGATGTCCATACTATCTGGCATAGAGGTAAGATAGCCACGACGATAGGTACCAGCTGGCGACCAGTTAGAATACCAACCGAAGGCAACAGGACGACCATAGTTAACGGCTTGCTGCTTGTAAGCTCTCAAATCGGCATAATACTTCTCGCTTTCAGCATTGTTCATCGTATTATATCCACCGATATGATCGTAAGGTTCGTTCTCTACCTCTGTCATCTTGCTACATCCACAGAAAAGGATTCCTGTACAGAGCAATACCAACGAACTGATATATTTAAAGTTTTTCATATTCAAATGCTTGATATTAATGATTCTTATTGTCCCACCACAAACGTGTTCCTGCCTTATCCAGACCACCACGAAGTAGCTTGCGTGCACTCTCTAAGTTGGCAATATCCTCTGCCGATGTAGACTTATTAGTTGGGAAACGCATACGACGAATGCCAACCTCGCTATCGACCTCACCATTGCTATAGTTCGAAATTGCACTATGTAATTTAGGATAACCTGTACGACGATACTCTGTCCAAGCCTCTTGTCCATTAGGATAGAGTGCAATCCACTTCTGTATCATAATCTTCTCAAGTTTCTCCTCATCGGTTCCACTCCATGCTGTAGTAGCCTCTGTTACTGCTGGTACGTCAACATTCACACCTGGATTGGTGAGATGGAAACTGTAAGCAGATGGCTTGAGACCAGACGACATATAGTCTGCTACCTCAGAACTTGCAATACCATTCTCCTCAAATGACATCTCGATACCCTTCTCATAAAGTGATTCAGCAGTGCCACCTACAGCGAAACCATGCAGCGCAGCCTCAGCCAAGAGGAAGTAAACCTCAGAAGCACGCATCCAATAAGTTGGAGTTGTACTTGTGATAGCTGGACGAGAAGAATCCTTGAAAGCATCGTTAGAGCTTACATCATGACCTGTTGGTACACCAGAATACTTTCCGTATGTGCCCACAGTCACTGCCTGAGAAACCGTACTTGTATTGAAGTACTTTGGCAAACGTGGGTCTTGATAACCGCCTAAGTAAGCCAACATAGAAGAACCCATACGGCACTCATTATACTGGTTGATAAGAACATCGAGGTTATTCTTGAACTCCAAGCTTGCGCCTCTCTCCATCTTAGCCTCATCATCCTTGGTCTTCATCACACCATAAGAATGATTGACAGCCTGTAAAGCATACTTCTTTGAGAGTGCAGCATCAGCATAATAAACACGCATAGCAAGACGTAACATCAAAGAGTTAGCATAGACAACCCACTTATGAACGTCGCCTGCATAGACAGCATCAGCATTTGGCAAGAGTTTGCTATTACCATTATCAGCGTACTTTGTCAACACCTCAATAGCATCAGAGAGCTCCTTGAACATTGATTTATACACTTCTTCCTGGCTATCGTATGGCACAGTGATGAGTCCTTTACCAGCCTCCTTGTAAGGAATTGGGCCGAACATATCTGTAGCCTTATGCCAGGCAGAGATCTTCAGAATCTGTGCTAAGGCGAAAACCTCTGGGAACTGTGTTTCAGTCTTACCCTTTAAGTCTTGCCACAGTGGAACGACAGTTGAATAAGACTCGGTGTAAGACGATGCTACCCAACCATCCTTGAGGAAATAGTTGAGGTTATTAGGACCGCCCCAGTTATTGTTCTGACCGAAATAACCACTCCAACAATCAGCTGCAAGGTTATAAGCTGTTTGATATCTATTAGCAACACTGGTACCATCTGCCTGTGTTCCTACTGGGAAGACGCATTTCTGCATGGCAGTTATAGGACCGCCAATAGAAATACCATCCATCAATCCCTCCTCTGGGAGGAGTTCAAATTCGTTAGTGTTTACCTTTGGAAGTCACAAGCCGTAAACAAGGACAGCGCGAGGAAACCTACGATATATTTATATGCTTTTGTCTTCATGTTCAATTAGAATTTGAATTTAACACTGAAACCATAACTCTTCAGACTTGGCTGCATGAAATAATCATTGCCCTGTCCATAAGTACCTGTTGAAGCTGTAAGCTCTGGATCGAAAGGTGCTTTACAATAGATCATCCATGGATTTGTAGCAACAAATGAAAGTGTCAAATCCTTAATGACATTATTAAACAGCTTTGAATTAAACTTATAGCTCAAAGTAAGTTCCTGCAAACGAACGTTTGTTGCACTGTAGGTATAGTAACCTGCGAGGTCGTTCTCACCTGTAGCAACAAGTGTATAATACTTCTTTGCATCATACAAGCCCTGATTTGGAATCATCACACCACCTGCATCTCTTGCATCAGCGGATGCCTTAGACACACCAAAACGGTCTAACAATGCCTGTGTTGAAGAAGTAACAACACCGCCAAAGCGTGCATTAATCAAGAAGCTAAGCCCAAAGTTCTTATAGGTGAAGTTATTGTTCCAACCCATTGTGAAGTCTGGGGTAGTCTTACCTAAGTAGATAGGCTCAACTGTCTCTAAGCTCATACCACCTGATGGACTAACATTTACGAATCCCTGGTTGTCCTTTGCCAATACCTTTCTTGCATAAATATCATTGATAGAACCGCCTACCTTAAGCAGAACACGTCCATTATCCTTTGATACTTCTGGGATATTGATAGGCTTTGGACTCAATGGGTGATGGTAGTCCTTCACCATCTCTTTAATCTCATTGACATTCTTAGAGTAAACCAATGATGAGTTCCACTGCAAACCACCGAAGTTATCGCTATAGCCTAATGACATCTCAACACCGCGGTTCTCTACATTACCTGCCTGCAAGTAAACAGCCTTGTAACCAGAGCTCTCCGGCAACTCACCGATAAAGGTCTGGTTGTAAGTATTAGACTTATACCAAGTGAAGTCGAATGATAACTTCTTCCAGAAACGAGCAGTCAAACCGAACTCGTATGACTTTGTACGCTCTGCCTTATAATCAGTAAATGGATAGATATCAGTAGACTTCAAGCTACCACCCACGATTGGAGTTGTAATAGTACCTGGTGTCATACCTGAACGTGATACAGGTGAACCTACCTCAGTGTATGAACCACGCACCTTCAAATAAGAAATGAATGAAGGGAGTTTTGTCATCTCTGAGATAATACCAGACAAACCAACTGATGGATAGAAGAATGATTCTTCAGATGAGTTTACAAGGCGTGAGTTCCAATCGTTACGACCTGTCAAAGTAAGATAAACCATACTTCTCCAACCCAATTCGGCACTTGCAAAAGCTGCAACATTGCGTACCTTTGAATCACCACCGCCCTCACGAATCTTGCTATCACTTGGGTTAATGTTGTTCAAAGAGAACTTATTTGGAACTAACACTAAGTTACCACCATAACCACGGGTGAGAGATGCATAGTCAGAATAGCTATAACCTACGTTGGCAGCAAGACTGAACTTACCAAAGGTCTTATTGATATTGGCAATAGCGTCAATATAAGTCTGATGATCCTTATAATCATAGTAATCATAAGCGCCCTTCTCCTTGGCAAAGTAATTGAATGAAGAAGCATAAATCTTACGCTCACTTGTGATAAACGTCTTGTCGAGACGAATACGACCTGCTACACTCAACCAATCAAAGATATTATAAGTAAGACCAGCATTGAACATAAAGCGATCCTTATCATCTGGTGCTAAGTTACGATAAGCCGTCCAATAAGGGTTCTGATTAGCAAAACGGCTATCGCTGATTGGCCAATACTGAGTTGGGAAGTTTCTCACGTTATCGTAACGCTCAAAGGTCTTGATTCCCTCAAATGACTCACCACGTGGGAAGAGATAGGCTGCAACAATTGGGTTCCAGTACTCACCCTGTGACACCATGTTATTGTCTTTCTGCTTGATATATGATGCACCAAGGTCGAGTTGCACCTTATTCTTAAACATACGAGTGGTATTACGGATGGTGAAATTGTAGCGATCGTAAGTATTATTTGGTACGATACCACGTGAATTGGTGGTTGCTACAGAGGCAAAAGTTTGATTGAACTCATTACCCATGTTCAATGTCAAAGCATTGATGAAGTTTGTTCCTGTACGGAAGAAGTCCTTCTTTGGATCGTATGAACTTGGTGTTGCAAGTTTCTCACCCCAGCTCTCGTATGAGCCAAGCTTATTGCCATACGTATTCTGGAATTCTGGCATCAACAATGGTGAGCTAAAGTCTGCAGAACTTGAGAAAGAAATGTCTACGCGTCCTTCTTTACCTTTCTTTGTCGTAATGAGGATGGCACCATTAGCAGCATTACTACCATAGAGAGCTGCAGCAGATGGACCAGCCAAGACGCTGATACTCTCGATATCCTCTGGGTTGAGGTCGGCAATACCTTCACTGCTTACACGGCCTTCTCCCATGATACCGCTATCGCGCCCACCACTGAAGTTGAAGATTGGAATACCATCGATAACATACAAAACGTTGTTATCACCTTCGATAGACTTAGCACCACGCATGATTACACGTGTTGCACCACCTACACCACTGGCACTCTTAGAAATGCTAACACCAGCTACCTTTCCGTTTAATGAGTTTACAAAGTTAGCATCTTTGTTACGTGTTAACTCATTTGAGCCTACTGACTGTACATTGTAACTCAAGGCTTTCTCAGCACGTTTAATACCCAAAGCTGTCACAACAACCTCATTCATAGTGTTTGCAACTTCCTTAAGGGTAACATCAATGGTGGTTTTGTCGCCTACAAGGATTGTCTGGGTAGTATAGCCAACATAAGAGATAACCAACTTTGCCTTTGACGTGGTATTGATAGTAAAGTTACCATCAATATCCGTTACAGCACCTTCCTTGGTTCCTTCCACCATAATAGTGGCACCAATCAGCGGCTCACCAGCAGAGTCAACAACGCGACCAGTTACCTTGTGATTGCCGTTTTGTTGCACAGCCTGAGGCATTGATGCTTCAGGTGAGCCTACGGGATTTCCTACTGCATAAGCACTCGTTGGGGCTAACGCAATAGAAAGGGCAAAAGCGACTGAGAAATACAGATGCTTCTGCTTTGTTTCATGAATCATTCTCATTAGGTTCAGGGTTTAAATATTTATATTTTAGGTTCCTAATTGTTACTTATTAATCACAGCTGCATGAACAACTGCATTACACCACTATCGCCTTAATTATAGTAAGGTAATGATGAATAAAGAAACATTTTTTTATTTACACAGGTTGTTTAACGTATAAACGTAAAGATTATTAATGAATAAATAGGTTAGGGTCAATTAACTCATAATAACGAGTGCAAAAAGTATAAAAATAAATCTGTAAACTGCCCTCCTTTTTGTAAAAAAAGTGAATAATATATTTGTTATTGCAAAAAAATAGAGATATACGCCAACACGTATATCTCTATTTTTTTATATAAACACGTAAATGCGGTTTTACCCGTTCTTTACATCAACTATCTTTGTTGGAGCCTGTTCCTTATTGCGACGATTGACAACAGTGACTACACTCTGGGCAAGACTGAGGAACGCCTGACCTGTAATGGTGTCAACCTGTGACGCTGCAGGTGTTCCGTTATCACCATTCTCGCAAATGCTCTGTACGATTGGAATCTGAGCAAGTAGCGGACATCCAAGTTCTTTCGCCAAGTTCTTACAACCATCTTTTCCAAAAATGTAATATTTATTCTCAGGAAGTTCAGCTGGAGTAAACCATGCCATATTCTCAACCAAACCAAGAATTGGGATATTCACCTTGTCATTACGATACATATCAATACCCTTACGTGCATCTGCCAATGCTACATTCTGAGGAGTTGACACAATTACTGCACCCGTAATAGCAAGTGTCTGCATGAGTGTCAGGTGAATATCGCTGGTTCCTGGTGGCGTATCGAGGATAAAGTAATCGAGTTCGCCCCAATCAGCATCAGCAATAAGCTGCTTAAGAGCTGAGGTTGCCATACTTCCACGCCAAAGGGTTGCTGTGTCTAGATTGACAAAGAAACCGATAGAAAGCAACTTCACACCATACTTCTCCACAGGCTCGATAAGCTGTCGTCCATCCTTTTCTACGCCGTATGGACGAGCATCTTCTACACCGAACATCTTTGGCATACTTGGACCGAAGATATCGGTATCGAGCAAACCTACCTTATAACCAAGGCGTGCCAAGGCAATAGCGAGATTAGCTGAGACAGTACTCTTTCCTACTCCACCCTTTCCAGAACTAACAGCAATGATGTTCTTCACCTGAGGCAATAGCTTTACCCACCTCTGGGCGTGGCGCATTCTTGAACTCTGTTGTAATGGTTACTTCAACTTCCTTACCAACAGAATAGTGAATCTGAGCCTCAGCAGCCTTAATAGTAGACTTGAGGAATGGATCGGTCTCACGTGGGAAAATCAGCGTGAAACTTACTTTATTACCATTGATGCTGGGTGTATCTGCCAACATCTCACTTTCTATAATATTCTTTTTTGTTCCTGGATAAATTACTTTCTCCAGTGCATCTGTAATGAGTTTGGGATATAATGTCATTGTTCTGTTTTAAATAAATAACCTTGACATCACTATCAAATTAAGCCTTGATAGAAAGTCTGGTTAAGAATTACTTGTTATTTTGTCTGCCAAGAGTTCTATGTTAGGATTCTAACTCTGGCATCTAATCTTTCTTTCGGTTGAATTTTCAGATAATATTACCTATATATCATCAAAAAGAATGCCACAAAAGGAATGGTCACATTAGTTACTACTTTTCTGCGAGTTCTCCCATTCTTCCCATTCCTTTGCAACAGCTTTCCAGTCGGTCATCTCTCCTGCTTCAATGGCTTGCTGCTCACGTACAGCCTCATCACGCGCCTTGTCACGCGCACGCTTTGCCTTCATATCAGCGATAGTGGCATCATCAAGAATCTGAATAGCTCCTCGTTGGATAGCATCCCGTAACTCCTCTTCACCGAAAGCCTTACCAGACTCATTGAAGTCAGAAATATTAAATTCATAAATTGTACGGAGGTCATGACGAACCAATTTCTGTTTCGCCCGATTACCCGCATTCTTCAGTCGGAGTAGCTTTGCTATTTCTTTTATCTCGTCTTCTGCGAATTTATTTCTTCCCATGTTTTGATTCTTATTCAGATGCCATTGATGGCTTTCGTGTCTGCGAAGATAGCAACAAAATCCCAATACTGCAAGTTTTTTCTTAAGGAATTATTGGTGTCCGATAAAACTTTTGGGAGTTATCTGTGTTAGATAAAATAGGCTTAAACTTATGATTTCATTAATTTATTTGGTTATTATAGGGTTTTCCTTGTCAAAATAAGCGCATTTTATAATGCTTACAGTTTAAAACTGGAAACCAAGCCCATGGATAAGTAAAACGGCTGCAACACCGATAGATAAAGAGATACAGAGCTTTCAGTTTATTTTTACCGGACAGCAATATTAAGGAATACATTGTGCAAAGTATCATAAATTGGCTTCATTCGTTAAACCTAAATCTGTCATTAGACCACAAAATGTATAGTTTCTATTACTACGGTATTGTTTCCTAACATCTTAATTTTGGTTCTTCCGAAATATGGAGTGATAAACTAAAACGCTTATATAATAAGGCACACAGAGCTACGGAGAGGACGGAGATAAAGGCAATATCACGGAGGTGCCGATGGCACAAAGAGCAACGGAGGTATAGCGTACAGATTTCTGATAACTCTTTTGGTATGAATGCTTTGTATATAAATTGCTAACAGAATTGGCAAACGATCTCCGTCGCTCCACGCACCGACGGTGCCTCCGTGACTACCAGTGCTTGCTTTAATATCCCTCTGTACTCTCTGTCCCTCTGTGTGACATTTCGTCAGAGACCTAAGCTTAGACGGATTATTATCACTCCAAAAATCTGAAGACCCTTAATTTTCTTATCAGCATCGTCGCTCTTTGTATCGTTGATACCTCCATGATATTGCGTTTACCTCTGCCCCTCTATGTCTCCGTGTGCCTTATTAGACAAGAACTTTAGCCTATCATTCTATCTTAGGAAGCAACCTCTTTTTACACAACCCACCTATATTTGTAAAATTGTTTCAAACACTTAATTATCAATACATACTCTTTAAGCTTCTTAAAAACGCCTAATTAGCTTCCAATAGGTACCCTTTAGAAGGCTTATTAATGCCCTTTTGAAGTCCAATTAAGCACCTTTTAAAACCCTCCTTGATAACAAACTGACTTACTGACAGTTACAAAATCTCGTGTTATACTTATTTTTCTCCTTTATTTTAAGGTTCTTATTCAAAAATATGTAAGTATTTTTCGCAAACCAATACACGCCCAACAACCTACTCTTTTCAAGGTATCAAATCATTAAGCTACGAACAATGTTATAGATTGGCTGCCCGATAGTTGGCATGGTAGGTTTTCTTTTCTATTGACACCTTGGCACTATCCACAACAATCTCCGCATGAAAACACTTTTGGACAGCAATAAACAGGGACGTCAGAGCGTTATTGTTGAAAGAATAGGTTACGACAAAAGACAGTCATACGACCTATATGAAGTTCGATTATGGAACGGAGACAACCTACAACTACAATAAACAGTGGAAACGTCTGCAGGCGATGGACCTTACAGCAGGCGGTCAGACTGCAATGGAGAACTAATATTAATCCAGAGTAGATTAGCATAATTCTCAAAAAAATAGTAGTAATAAAGTAAACAGATAAGAAATTATGAGGCATGCTGTATCGATTATTGTCCTATATGCTTTGATAAATATTCTATCATTGTTATTCAATATAACTTCTTTTTTTCTACTGATGGGAAAAATAGATATTGGCTTCCCTTTTATTTTTTTATCCATTTAACGAGCGCAAAGTATGATTCTACTTTTCCATACAATAAATTACTCATAGAGCCTTTTTTATGGGATATTATTTTTTTATTTACGATAGTTTGTTTATATTTGTGCTGCCTAAAATTTATCAAAAGGATTCGTGATTGAGAAGAACCTAAGAATGAAAAATAAATGATGACCTACGATGCGGTGAGCAACCTCCTGAGTAAACTCACGGCATAGTTGAAAAAGTCTATCGCTAAGAAGGAGTTCGCATACGCATGAGTATGATAATTTGAACACCCTTATCCATGCAAACGGTAAGGCGAGTTTTATACATCCAACCCTGCTGGCGAACGCATCATGAAGAAATGCAAATATTAGGAGATAAATATGAGTTGCAGGCATAGAGAAAGTCAGATGTCATCTTCCCTGCATTTACTGAGCTTAAACAAACAATTTATGATTATAGCACATCGACAGACAAAGAACATCATGATTTAATACAAAAGTACCCTAATTTACAGGGAACTAAGTTGTATAGAGCAACTAAATCCGAGTTAATTGAACAAAATAGTAATTAAAAAAACATTTGATCATGACTTTAAGGAATACAAAAAAGAATTATTAATTATTGTGTGTTGATGATAGGGCTTGCGTGTGGGGATCATGTAATTCTAAATCTCAACATGTTTTACTCCCTGTAGATAATGTCAAATCTTATAAAAATATGTGAGAATAATGACACAACAACAATTATCGAAGAAAGAGAAGAAGAGTCTGAAGAAGTAATTAAATTTTATAAAGAGGGCAGTGAAATTTTTTTGACTTTCCGACTATGAGTGGACGCAAAGAATTACTGATGTCCACAACAGAGATGCTGGATACTGTATATTCAGGAAACACTTATTGTAGGGAGCATCGAATTCTGATAAAAAAAGAAAAATTCCAATCTGTTTTCTACATCTATATATAATATTATTATACACCCTGTATTGGTCTTAACGATTTATTATGACCATTCATATAATATAAAAGCTATTCGTAATTGGTTTGCATTTACGACTTATGAATCGGAACACATTAGTATCCCGTTAATATCGAGACCAGTTAAATATTAATCAAATAACCCCGGAAAGAGAGGACAATCGAGTTCTCTCTTGCAAAAGACCGTATTTCAATTAATTCAAAGAGCTATTAGTCCTCTTTAACGGGACAGTTGTGATCGGAACATGAAGAATAAGAACTCTTTTGACAATGGACTCAGACTCCGCATCCTAACACGACACCAGGTACCAGCCTTGGGTGCGCCACTCTCTATATTATCTACTGGAAAGATGGATGTAAGACAAGTGTAAATTTGAAACTATCTGGTATAGAACGGCTGACAGATAAATTTATCGAAAAAAAGAGAATAAGTTAAGAAAGCAGAAATAAAAATAATCAAGTAAAGGACATTGAAAAAAATGATACATTTAGTATGGGGATTTTCATTACTTTTTAGTAGTATCTTAGTTTTCTTTTATTTCAAAAAAAGATAATAGAGTAACCGTTAAATATTTGTGCTTATTCGGAGCTTTAATAGGTGCAATATTAGGTATACTTAATATTTTTGTGCAAAAATACGATGGCTATTGTTCTATTTGTATTGGAATATTATGTATATTCTTTACCTATTCTGATAATAAGAAACACTCAGTTTCGAAGATAACAAATGCTTATATATCATCTCTTCAAGGGTATGTAGCTGGTATTGGATTGCTTTTATATGGTATTTTTTTCATTTATAGATAAAACACTTCTGTAATTTGTTACAAATGTATATAATTTAGCATAACGTATGATAGCTGGAACCGGGTGCAGACGATGACTTATCCTGACGGTGAAGTGGTGACCTATCAATACAATGCTGCTGGACAGGTTGAGCGCCTGACGAGCAATAAACAGGAACATCAAAGCGTTATTGTTGACAGGATAGGTTACGACAAGGAGGGTCACACGGTCTATATGAAGCTCAGTAATTGGGAGGCAAATAAGTTTACAAGGTTCAGCGCTGGATAGTTTTACCATTAATAGCTATATCTCATAAATATCAGTTCCCCCTTTTCCATTCAAGGACAAATGCTGATTGCATACTGTTTTCGATTTTGCTGTCATTTCTGTCACTTCACTTTTGACATTAACCTACTATCTATAAACCCATTACACGAAGTGTTAAAAGTGACAGCAACTAAAAATAAAACTAAATTAGAGGTTTTAACCCAATGCGGTCATTAGATCCTAAACATATTTTGTTTTAGTTTCGAGTAGATTCTTTGGCTTTGGAACGCAGGCGTAGCGAGCTACGTCAAGTTATAAAGACAGACAAAATGTCGATAAAAAAAGATGTTAGGAAACAATACCATATTATCGTAAGAATGTACATATTGTGGTCTAATGACCGATTTAGGTTAAATGATTCCCTCTTGGTTACGTTTACACGTATAATGCCTTTCTCCTTTTCCCATGTTTTTAAGACCCTTTTACAAATAAAGTTGTATATTTGCCTTTGAAATTGCTATGCTCGATTTGTCTGTTCTTTCCAAAAAGAGAATATCCTTGCCAGTATAGCCACAACATAACACATAACAAAGGACGTCTGCAGGCACAAGGCCTCACAGTGGATGTCGGGTTATGGTGTAGGAAAACTTCTCCTCAATGCTGTGATGAACGGCAAAGAAGGGGAATGATGTCCCTGCCTAACATACATTTCCTACCCACACATTATTCCTATTCTCACCACTGAATTCCGATACCATCTCTTACAGAAAGTTCAAAAAAGCATTAACCAACGTTTAAAATGAAAATAAAGAATATCTTAGCTGTTTTTATAATAGTAGGCAGCATATCTTATGCTCTTTACTTTTCATTAGTTACAGATGTTTTATTAAAGTATGGTGAAACAATTCACACAAAGGCTATTATTGAAGAGAGATTAACAGGAAAGACTTCCGATCCAGTGCTGCGCTATAGATTCTTATATGAAAAATCAAGCTTATATCGGTTTTGTGTCAGAAACATCACGTTTACATGTGTCTGATACTATTAATATTGTATTCTTAAAAAAAGTAGACCGTCTATAAACAAAACCATTAATAAAATAAATTTTATATGGAAAAAGAACTTATTATTCTCATTTGATGATGAGATTACGACTGGGTTTTTATTATGATATTGATGGTCATAAAATTGTAGTTTATTTTTGCGGCTTATTATGATAATGGGAGGTTCGTAGAGAAGAAATGCCAACTCATTATTGAGAAATGGGAGTATGCAAAAAAGTAAATTATCAGTGGATAACCGATATAAAGATTTAGAAGATCATATTGGAATTATAAGCATGATTTTAGATATGCATATTGCAGATAAAAAAATTGTTTTTTTAACGGTGAATACATTAGATGGTCAATATGTAGATTTACTGTTTTATAATTGCAATGTTAAAATAGAAGATATTTCTTAAGTAGGACTTGTATAATACAAAATGTGACTTTATGAATTTAAAAAAATAAAAACCGACTCATGGTACCCCTCTGATAATGGTAAGATAACACTTCAATGTTTCTTATGGTTATACAATTTATAAAAAGGTTTACTTCTAATGGCAAAAAGAATTTAATATACATACATATCCTACTTTCTTTTTTTATTGTTATTGATAATGCTAATACCATTTGCATTATCAGTAGGTGATATTATGAATAATGATCAAAGCAATATGAAAAATAATACTTTTTGATTTCAGTATTTATAATCATCATTCTTGTTTATGGATTAGTAAAAACTCGCAATAGAAAAAAATAGTCATAAATGAGTTGGGCTTACTAATTACAGAAAAGGAAGGAAATATGAAGATTTCATGGGAAGGAAATATCGCACATATTTTTTTGTTCAACACCAATTTGGGAGGGCTATATGTAAAAAAATAACTTTTTACTAATCAGAAGGGATCCTTTAATTATTGACTTTGGGAAAAGCAGTTTGTGGAGTGTTAATTTTTATCGTTTCCAGATAGCCATATTAGCGTTTTCACATAAAAAAGATATAATAGTTGTAAAATCTAATCAATGGTATCTAAAGCTAATATAAAAATAAACACACAGATAGAGAAAAAGGCCACATGTCTATATTTGGCAACAGCAAGGCAAGCTGCTACACCTATAACACAGGTGGTCAGTGCATCATGAAGTGTTATGGTACGATGGAGGGCGTCTTTATCAATGGAGTATCATAGGGTATTGCCTTCTAAGAGTAACAGAGGTATGAAGGCGATTCTCGCTATAGAACAATAATAATCATTCAAGAAATGAAAAAGAAACTCATTTTTATTTTATTCAGCTCTGTATTGATTTTTATTTTTGTATAAATGTAAAAGGGCAGAATGCTTCTCTAAACAAAGCATTAGAAATCTCATACTATAATTTCTTAAGAACAGTACCTGACAGGTGGAAAGATAAATTTGACAGAAAAAGATTTCTATCTCGTCAATAATTATAATCCATATGGTTTTTAATGTTCAAAGAATAAAGGGCTGGAATAATTTACACCTTAAGAACGGTAAACTTATAATAGGAAAGAATCTTGTCGGATATCCGCTTTTTACAAATGATAGGCAGGGATACACTGCTAATAGAGATAGGGCAGATCTTTTTGCAGACAAGATAAAAATGTGGGCTTTTACAGACGGATATACATCACTCTTTAATGTGGATAATAAAACTTTTAAGGCAATAAAAAAATTTCTCAGAAAGACTTATACTACAAGCCTGAAAATGCTAAGAAGCAAGGAAAAACTTATAGACTTTGACAGTATTTATGATAAGGCCGTTAATAGAGCGATTGGCTACTTGGGAAGATCAGGGAGTCCCTCGGCATTTAATATATATAAATAAGGAATATTTTTCCAAGTTGGTTTTTTTCAAAAAAACCAACAAGAGAATGTCATTGAAGGTTCTGAATATAAAAAAATACATCAAAAAAATAATTATTACATTATCGGTTGGCCTATTTTATTTATAAAAAAAGGAAATATAATCGTCAGGTTGCATTGTTCATACAAATCTGGTATAAGAAAGAAAAATTATTTCAGAAGTCCAATATACATTTGACGAAAAATAAAAAAATAAATGGACACTTCATAATGAAAAATTCCACTACTATGTCTATTAAGACGAAATGACTAATGCTGGTAACAAACGATTCAACAAATACTATTCGTGAGATGTACTGGGACGAGGACAACCGACTGATGGTACTCTCTGATAATGGTAAGACGAGGCGTTACACTTACAACGTTGCTTGTGAAGATTATTGATATGAAAAAAATATACTATTCTTTTTAATTGTATTAATACTAATTTCCTGCCAATGCAATAAAGGAAAAAGCTCTTCCTTCAGATAGATATGTTGACAGTATTCAGCATATAGAGTATAAAATACAAAAATATCATATGGGGAGCGTACTCACAGTAGGAGATGTCCAAATTACTTTTTCACCCAACGGTCATATAATGGGGATTAAAAACAAGTCCTTAAAAGATGGACACATTCGAAACTATTACTTCTTAGACAAAAGAGACAAAGATGAAATTAGTCATTTCTACACCACCAAAAAAATGGATTAGATGGAGTAGCCGTATTTTTACCATTGCGAGAACATAATTGATCATGTCGATTTTTATAAAAACAATGAGTTGATTTATTCAAAAAAAAACTATGATGAAAGATAAGATATTTGTCATAATACTAAGTGCATGCACTGTCTGTTTCTGTAGTTGCAAGAATAAGACTTCGGATGATTTTAAGTGTGTATATGCTGATAGCATCCATCGATTTGAGTACTATAGAAATACTGACCAGATCGTGATTAGAGTCGATTCTAATATTTTATATTTCACGCCAGACAATAGGTTGCAGCAAGTTTGTACACGAAGTTCGTTTAGAGATCAAAAGCATTCTCAAAAAGGGAAAGTATTTTACTTTAACAAAAAGACCGGTTTCTTAGATTCTATAAAATACAACCATAAAGATATCAAACATAGTAGGACTATCGTTTATGACGAAAATGGTTGCATTATAAGACCGTAAAAAGATAAACGCATAAACTGATCACTGCAGAAACATGAAAGGAAGTGTAATTTATAAATATTCGATGAGACAATGAATCTAAAAAAAATATTAAAGGAAGAAGCAACTTGGTGTTTCTTGGCCTTAGCGGGTCTGTGGATACTACTCTATATGGGTGGGAACATCATTATAGATACGTATTTCTATATGATATCATTAAACATTTTGATTTTTCTGTTTTCTTATATAATACTTAAAATAAAGAATAAAATGCATTACTACTCTTATGTTGTAGGCTGTGCGTTTTTTGTAGTTTAGTTAATCTTTTACATTATATGCGATTTGAAAAGCAGAAGTTTGAAAGGTTATCTCACCAAACAACTCCCAGTATTGTTTTATATTCCAGCAAGTTCTGAAGGAAGGTGAACAAGTAGTGGAATTGAAGTAGAATGTAAGGGAAATCAGCATAAAATCTCAACAACTCATGAATCAGATAGTCTATATCAGATTTATGGGGACTCAGTTATCAATCATATCGTAGTACGATACGTGCTAAAGGAACCTTTTCCTCACGTATATTATATAGATCGCATGCAAATAACTTATAAGTAAGTTAGTTCTTTCTAAAAACATACTTTACAGATTGACTTATAACAAATTAAATAGAAAGGGATATAAATGAACATGAGAATTATAACCTTTATAGGTCTAATTACATTTATAATTAGCTGCTTTCTACCATGCTTCTCTGTAAGAGATAGTTCCTTTGATTACATGGGATACACGGCTTTTATTCTTGGGATGGGCTGGAGTATTTATAAATAGCGAACTAACTGTTTATTATATATCATGGTATGCGAATATTCTTTTCTTGATATCTTTATTTATAAAGAGAAAGTGTATCGGGATAATATTATTAACAGGCAGTCTCATTTTTAGGATGCTTATTCCACGGATGCCCCTATATTGTTATTAACGAAGCTGGAAAACATAGTGATATTGTTTCATTGCAGATTGGATACTACGTATGGATTTTAAGCTTTTTCATTTTACTTATAGGAAGGATTTTAAGATATAAAGAATAAAATTATTATGAATATGAAGCACCTTTTATTATTAGTGTTATTCGTTTGTTTTTCGTGTATAGAGCCTAACGTAAAAGACATGTTAGGAGATGATTTTAGGTTGTATAAACATACGCCTGCATGGTCTTTAGCAAAGGCTGTCGAGGATGAAGATACTACAGAGATTTCGAAACAAGTTTTACAGATGCATATTCCTGTAGATTACCGAGATCCTAAGTACAAGCAGACTCTTTTGATGTTAGCAACAAGTACTAATAAAATAGAATCCGTTGAGAAATTATTAGAGTTGGGAGCTAATCCTAATGCACATGATGACTCCACTAAATACTTTGGAGAAAGTGCTGTCTTATCAGCTTGTCGCTTTACTGGACCCTCAAGTAAAATACTTGCTTTATTACTGAAGTATGGAGGAGACCCAAATTCAACAGCTTGTGGAGTTCAGGAGGATGGTTTAGGAGAGATTGTACCAATGAGAGAATTTGCTTTAAGTGCTGCTGTGTTTTCCTCCTTTGAGAAGGTTAAATTATTAGTTGATGCAGGAGCAAACATTAATTATGCAACATCTACTGAAAATTGCGCAATAGAAAATTGTATGATTCATGGCAGGATGGATATTATGTTATATCTTCTACAAAAAGGAGCAGACTATCGCAGAAAGTTTACAGAAATAGACATAGATAAGCCTGATTACCCTACTTTTGAAGTAGACATTCTATATAAACTACGCAAATGCGTATACCCAATTGGTTCAAAGGAATACAAAGAGAAAATGAAAGTTGTTAATTTCTTGAAGAGAAAGGGATTAGATTATTGGAAATCACCAATACCAAGTGGAATGTATGGGGTTATAATGCGTGAGATAGCCCCTAAAAAAATAAAAGCAGACTTCGATTATTATATAAAGCATTATTAAATTGGTCTCTTTATGGTAATGATTTTGATTCAAACATATTTAAAAAAAGAAATGAACATTGAAATTATCGATTATGATACATATAAAAAGATTAAATTATGATTCAGTATTCAAAGACTATCATAATGATTCTTATCGAATATATGGGAAGATAGTGGGAAGGTGATTCCTATGCAAAAAAATTGCTTGGTCAAGTGACCTATTACGCCCTCAGTTCATAGAAGTATTCCCAAAGATATTTGCTATAGGAATTGATCAAGATTTTTGCTATCTATGATTTTTGACTTGAAACGTAGAATAATGTATTTAGACTTAGACTTTCTTTTTTTGTGAAATGGCTATATTTGAAAAAGAAAAATACTTATTGCTACTGAGTTAGAAGTTATCGTTATAGATACACAGCAATATAAAGTTATAGATACGATTCCATTGCAAGATATATACGATAAAATGAAAATTAATTGTGGTGAAGTTGAAATCTATTGTATGGATCATTCTTTTTAACAAGTATCACATAGGCAATAATTAAAAATTCTTCCGTTAAATGTGTGGATGCTTCTCGTATAGTTTTAATGAAAGAACTAAAATAACACATTAAACAAAAACATAGCTAATATGTCCACTATCTATTCTATTATCACCTTCCGACACTGAAAATCTTTTCATTTTAACATGTTGAAAATTCGCACATTCAATTAGTAAATGCGAATACTCTCGGTAAGAAATAGTTTACAAAAACTATGAAAAACACCGAGGGTTGCCCTGCGGCAGGGGGCCGCGCCCCCTAAGAGCATATTCAAGTATCGAGATATAAAAAAAACAAAAGAGGAGACCCAAAGTCTCCCCAAGATTAATTATCTTTGTATTTGATATGTATAAACAATTAACCTCAGGGCAAAGGTACACAATATTTGCCTTATTACAAAAAGGTTTCTCTAAAAAAGAGATAGCCTCAACTATTGGAGTTCATTTCAGTACGGTTTACAGAGAAGTTGACCGTAACAGGTCACCTTACACTGGAGAATACCGTCCAATGTGTGCTCAGCGTATGGCGGAACACCGCAAACGCCGTTTTCAGAAGCCCCGAAAACTGACACCAGAAGTACGTGCAACTGTCATTAGGTATCTGAAGAAGGATTGGTCCCCACAGCAGATAACAGGTAGACTGAGGGCTTTAGGAAAAGCGGTCGTCTGTCATGAAACCATCTATGAGATGATACGCAGAGATAAAGCTTCTGGAGGAAAGCTTTATCAACATTGTAGGTTCCAGCTAAAACACATAAATCACTGGCTTAGCAGAAAAGGAAGAAAACTACCAGACGGTAGGAAAAGCATAACAGAAAGACCATTAGAGGCTGATGGTAAACGATTTGGAGATTGGGAAATGGATCTCATTGTAGGACCAAGACGTTCAGCTGCTCTTACAATGATAGAAAGGAGTACAAATTATCTTATCATAAGAAAGCTACCACAACGATATAAGTCTGAACAGGTGAGCAAGGCTATTATTGACGCATTGAAACCATACAAGAAGAATGTAATAACAATTACAACTGATAATGGACCAGAGTTTGCCCAGTACAAGGAAATTGAGCAGAAACTACAATGTGAGGTGTACTATGCAAAACCCTATGCACCATGGCAGAAAGGAGCAGTGGAGAATGCCAATATGCTTATAAGACAATATGTACCAAAAGGATTCAATATAAACACCATGTCAATACAGTATTTGGCATATATACAGAACAAAATTAATAGTAGACCAAGGGAAAAATTAAATTTTAAATCACCAATATTTGTTTTTAACAAAAAGATTGAGTAAATTCGCACTTGGTACTTGAATCTACCATTCACTCAAGACTTGTGAAATATTATTACAGAAAAATACAACTAAAAGGTTAGGGAAAGCACAGAAGTAAGCAATCTCAGCACGTTTGTAATACACTTGATATCAAAGCGTTAGAAAAAAATCCACTTGAAAAGATGCTTAATTGGACTTCAAAAGGGCGTTAGTAAGGGTCTTAAAGGGCACCTTTTACAAGCCAATTGGGCGTCTTTTTCAAATGCTATTAACACCCTTTGGTTTTTGATGCGCACGAAAATAGTTTGCAAATATCAATAGTATAAGTATAGGTTAATTGTATAAGACGTCATATTAATTTGCATTTTATCCTCCTTTGTAAGAACTTTTTATTTTTGGATAATCATACCATACAAGTGTATAAGTTTTTATTCTATTTCCAATCTATATATTAAAACCCAAACATGTAAATTTGTGATTCATATTGCAAACTTAGAGATTAGAGTTTAATGGAAGAACTGTTATTAAGCGTATTCCCTTGCATACTTGAAATATTTTTTGTACTTTTATCCCTATGAAACAACAAGTTGCGAATATATCAAAAGTTATTGGTGTCCGGTAAAACTTTCCTCTCCAATTTGTTGTAATAAAGAATGCTTATAAAAGTATCATTTGGGGTGTTTTTCTCTGAATATTCGGCTAAATTTCATTCAAATAATAGTTTTGAGTAACGGTTACTATTTGAAACAAAAAGTAAGCCCCCACTGGTTAAATGTACCTGTATTGCCGATAAACAAAGGCTTGTAGAACTTTCAATCAGTTTTTATCGGACACCAATAATCAAAAGTATTACAAGGTATAACGGAAGATATGCGGTCGAGGCGTGAAACTATCAATCAGCAGTATTCTGAGATTGTCAGATTGAACCTTAACATAAATGCCCTGAGTCTCCAAATTAGCAAGTTAAAAATCATACTAAAGTACTCTGATACATTTCATTTCGACTTTGGAGTGGACACATTTCTTGAAGTTTATTTGGTCTCAGCAACAGCTAAGAGCTACTACAAAACGCCATATAATTCTATTTATACCTAAAAAACGGATAAATTGCCATACACTGTATATCCCCTATCATTGTTGAATAGTTACACGTAAAATATATGATGGACAATAAGAATAACTTTATTAATGCAGAAATATTCCTTGATAACATTATTAGGAAATATAAAGTTGAAACGACTTCTAAGTATACGATCTCTGGTAGACCCCTATTTGAGGTAAGTTCAAAGAAAGAAATGAGTATTGTATGCTCTGAGATTGTAGATAATCATTATTTACTTGACATTAAAAATACTAAACCAGACCAACACCTACGGTTTAGATTTTTTTAGAGCAGAAATCCCTTTGAGTTACTTGATAAGGTTAATGAAATTCAATCCCACCTACTTATATCAATGGATTTATGTGGTAAGTTGAAGGATGTATTAAATTTTACAGAACTACACGAAAAATGGGAAAGAATTAAAACAGATATGAGAAACTCATCAGTAGAGATTTCCAAAATAATATCAGATGGAAATCAGTTATATGCTCATGGTTCGCAATCTTTTTGCTGCAGAACTTAATAAAACGATATTTTATAAAGCTCTTGGAATGAGTTTGATACCTTTTGATGGAATAAAAAAAGAAGGCAACAAGACTTTCCTTTATAATACTTCCTCACTTTTATTCCCTCAAATTGAGAAGAAAGTTTCTATTGTATTAGATGATATTGTTCACTTTAGTGATACACCAGCAACTCTACTAACCTTAAAAAAATAAACGTAGTAGAGAAGATTCTGATATTAAGTCAGAATTTATAAAAAAACTTCCCATTCTTAAAGAGACAGATGGGAAAAATATAAATATGATTTATTCTGCTCAGTTGAAAGAGATAATAAAGTTCAATGGCCAAACTCTATTGAACTAACCATAAGTGAACTGTTAGAACCGATAGTCTCTGAAGTTGCATGTAAGATTGAATTGACAAAGAAGTAAGTGTATTTATAATAAAGTATGTCTTTATGAATTTTAAGTATAAATTTAAGATTGATTCGCTATTAGAGTTTTTGGGGTATTCCAGCCAGAATATATTTTTATGGCAGCTACTCTTTTTTTCTTGATACCCTTCTATCTGATAGGCTTCCTCACGGTAAAGGATGATTTGCCACATAGAACAGGTATTGTTAATAGAATACATATACTACAGAAGTCTCATAGTAGTTGGGAGGCAAATTTCACTTTGGAAGGTGATACCAGTCATACCTATTGGCAAGGATATGAAAATTTTTATCCCTTCTTTTTATTTCCTCCTAAATATAAACTTGACGACTACATAATCCATAAAGGAGATACTATAAGTTTCTTTATTGATAACGATAAAAAAATGGTAATTATATAAAGAGTGACCGTTTTTTTCCCTGGAGAAGGACATTCTTTTTGAATCAGATGAAGTTATCTATACAGAAGGTCTGGTAGTAAATGGAAAAGAGATAGCATCTCCACTTGTTGCAGCATTTATACGTACTCCCCTTGCATGGTTAGGAAGTGTAGGAGTTATTTGTTTTTACCTCTGGATGTGTCTGTTTGTTATTGATTTTGGTATGTGGTATAATAAAATTAGTATTGATAGGAAATTAAAGAAATACTTTTTATAATCAAAAATATATTTAGGTTCTAAGAATCGATTTGGGCTTAAACTTATAACGGCTCATTTATAGTGTCGTTTACGTTAGATTAAATCAATGAATAGAATAATGAATAAGAAAAAGATTCGGACTACACTATCGTCTTTCTCTGGTGGTATATGGAGAGCTATTGGATTTTTTTCTTATTAGCTCCGTTAATCTATACCATATATAGTTATTTTGCCAATACAGGCAATACAGATAATTTGCAATATTTAAAGACATATATCAATGACTCAGAGATTGTTCAGATTGAGCTACCACTTAATAGAGAAAAATAGAAAGAAAGTATGTTACTAATTATCGGGATCAACATAATAATCTGATATATTATTTCACAGTATCTTTTTATGATGCTAAAAATCAAAAAGTATATTGCGATATGTATGTTTGAAGGTATTGACTTTTTTAATCAAGAGAAACGTGGTGGAGACTTAGGTGCTGCCAGAATTAAATCGTATTTTAATCCAGGAAATATCTTCTTGGTACATGTAAATAAGACTCAGCTACATGATTCTAAATATGGCACAAAAGAGAATCCTGTTCCTGTGTTCTGGCACAAATTCATTTCTGGAACTGTTGAAAGGCAAATAAAGAAAGATAATACACCTTACGATCGCTCTACAAAGTCAATCCCCTACTTTGATGTTCAAGATAATCTTACAACTGAAGAATATAAACTTTTTGTGTCGGAGTACCTTATTAGAATCCTTAATAAGGAGGAACTGAAAAGACTATATGAAAATGAAGTACACATAGATAGCTAAACATGGAGTACCCCCCAACCCTATTTTTGTTTTTTACGAATTTATCTATGAACTGCTTTTTTTATCCGTAATGAACTTTTTATAAAAATATATCTTTATCCATAGTAATACTTTGAGGAGAAAGTGCTCTTTGAACAACCTTTTTTTGATAAAAAAACATTCAGCAAAAATATAATAAAAAAATTAGCTTATAAATGTCTTTTTCACATTTAATTTGCGAGAATTACGTATAATTTTTATAGCTTTGTGCCAGATTTGAGTATATTTGTAACTTATTAGATAAAACTTAAAGATAATAAATATGGCCATTTATGATTATGGAATTGGAGGAAATGAGGTAAATGTTGACGCTAATGAGTCAATTGCCGACATCCCTTCCAACAGAACTTTGTTAGTACAGAAATTAACCGATGAGGCTCCAGCCAGCCCTGAAGCGGTTTATGGTTTACAAACAGTAGAAGATGTCTTCGAACATTTCTCACCATCTGTTACACTTGAGATGCAAGATGATAACGGTGAAGATGTTACAGAGACGATGCACTTTAAGAATCTTGGAGATTTTGACTCAGAAAAGCTAAAAGAGAATAGTGCTTTCCTTAGTAAACTTGATGTTGAGAAAGAGCAGAATATAAAGATTGCTCGTCAGCTTTCATCAAATAAAGCCTTATTGAAAGCTTTGGCTAATCCAGAAACCCGTCAAGCTGTAATAGATTTGTTACAGAGTTCACTTGACGAAATTAAGAACACAGAAGCCAAGTAAGAATCAAAACTAAATTGAAAATGGACAATAATAAAATAAAGGCTAAAGAACAGCAGGCTCCTTCTATAAGTAAGAGTACTATTGCACAGCAGGGAACCTCTTCTGCTGCCAACGCGCTTGACAAACTGAAAGAGTATGGCGGATTTACTTTCTTAGAGAATATCATTGACGGCTTTTCTAATCTGAATCCTTCACGTAAGGCACGCCGAAACATCTTCCTCTCTGATGCACAATGGGAGAATGATCGTAAGGTTTTAGCTAATCGTCTTGAAGTTTGGATTGATCTCTTAAAATCTGGTCAGTCTGCTGAACAGATGAGAGATAAAGCTAAAGAAAGAGCCTTGCATGTTGAGGACTTACTGAATAAGAATCTTAGTAAGGTTTTGGCTCGTACACGTGAGCTTGAGACTTCTTATCGTTCAGTTGCTTTATTCTATCGCAATACAGAAAGTCAGAAGGTTAAGAATATCACTATTGTCAATGCTGAGATGGATCAATTGACAGACTTAGACAACCCTGTTTTCATTGACTATATCAGCAACGAGCTTAAGCATAACTTCGACCGTCTCGACCTTCGTCGTAACTATTCTCTGCTTGTCATCCCTGGATATTTGGGCTCTAACGCTATCCTTGACAAGTGGGGTAAGATTGCACACAGCAATAAGGTTATGCTTCTAACTGACTTCCAGGATTTGGAAACACCAGACGATGTTGTTGATGTCTTCTTTAATGCTGACCATTCTGGTGGAGATATATACAAGTCAAACATTATTATGACATGTAACTGGCTCTTAGGACGCCAGAAGGTAGTACAGGTAGGAGAAGAAGACAATCTTTACGTACCAGGCTCATCTGCTCTCGCAGGTAAGATTTACAGCACATTGATGTCACAGGTAGTTGCCGGAAAGAAATTTGGTGGTCTTAATGATGTTGAAAGCGTACGTTTCGATTTGAAGAAAAGCGAAATTTCAGAAATTGAGCGCATGGGTCTTGTACCAATGGTCAACGAGTATAGTAAGGTGATGGCATTCTCTGCTAAAACACTCTTCAATGGTGATAACCTTGGATTGCAGACTTACTCTGTTGTTCGTGTATTCGATTATATCTCTAAGGTTCTTTTCGACTTCCTGAACCGCCGCGCATTCGAGAACTGGACAACTCGCACAGAGGCTGACTTGAGAAGCCAGATTGTGAAGTTCCTTGATAGCATACAGGGTCCAACTCGTCTGATAGAGAAGTTCCGAGTGATGAGAATTGAGCAAGATCCAAACCAAAAGGATCGTGTATTACTTGATATTCACATTACTCCATACTTCCCTGCAAAGAGTTTGTTATTCAGCTTGAGGGTCGTAAGGGAGAAGAACCAGAAGAGGCTAACTGGGAAAGCCAGTACTCACAAGATAAATAAGTTCCCCTTATTTCTGAGTCTTTAGAAATTTAGAGTGAAAAGACTTGTTTCTTACACTCAGTTTTTTAGATATAATGGACATTTAGTAGGCTGGTTATTCCAGCCTACTTTTTTTGTATTTATGAATCCATCTATAAACATCTTTTGTAGACAAAGATTTGAAAAAAATCATTACATAATTTCAAAGAAAAACATCTATAACTAACGGCAAAAAAACACATATACGAATCAGGTCTGCAATCAACATAAAATCAATTAGTTATAAAGTAGTAAAGTAAAAGGTGCTTAATTGGACTTCAAAAGGGCGTTAGTTAGACTTCAAAAGGGCACCTACTGCAAGTCAATTAGGCACCTTTTAGAAGGCAAAAGAGCATGTGTTAGCTTTGAACTGCATAAAAAGAGTTTACAAAAGTCAATAGTATGAGAATAAATTGTTTGTAAAAGACAGATAGACATCACACCTAATTACATTTATCATGTAGTTTATCCCCCACTTTATAAAACCATCTTATTGGAGGTAAGCTTAGGCGTAATGGACATTTGGTAGGCTGAAAACCTCTCGGAATTCTTTTATTTACTACCTTTGCAGCATTTGAAAATCTATGAATAAAAAAACTGTATCTTCTGTAATAGCTCAAATGTTAAAAAGAATGGGCATCGACGTTCTGTTCAGATGTATTCCTGCAAGGATTGTGGTAGACAATTTCAAGGTGGTCTGCGTATAAATAATATTTCTCTATGGAACGACTATCTGACGGCAAATCGAACGATATCTGATCTATCCACTCTTTATAAATGTTCAGAACGAACCATACGACGTAGGTTGAGCTTAGTAGTAGATAGCTTTACTGCTACTTACCCCAAATCTGCAGTAATAATATTGGATACAACATACTTTTCCAAGACATTTGGTGTGATGCTGTTTCAGGATGCTTCATCAGGCAAAATACTCTATCGCAAGTTTGTCAAAAACGAAACTAACAGAGATTATCTTGATGGACTTCGGTATATTACGGAGCGTGGAACTATGATAAAAGCAGTGGTGTGTGATGGGCATGTAGGACTTTTACAAGCTATAAGTTTCTGTCCCGTACAAATGTGTCAATTTCACCAATTTCAGATAGTTAGAAGACTCCTTACTAACAACCCACATTTGCCTGCAGGCGTTGAACTGTTGGCATTAATGAGAAGGATGTTCTCTATGAGAAAAGAAGAGTTTATAACCGCTTTTGATAAATGGTGTGATAAATGGAAAGAGTTCCTAAACGAACGAACTCTCCTAATCTCGGGCAAGACAACTTATACACACAGAAGGCTGAGAACGGCAAGACGTTCTATTAAGACACATCTGCCATGGATCTATACGTGTGAGGAGTATCCGGATATGCAAATACCTAATACAACAAACCTGTTGGAAGGATTTAACTCACAACTTAAAAGAGCACTACATAATCATAATGGATTGAATGAAGCTAACAAGAAGAAGTTTATAGATGGATTCATAAATACAAAAAAGTAGGCTGGAATAACCAGCCTACCAAATGTCCATTACTAAAACCCGAGAGGTTTTCAGCCTACCAAATGTCCATTACGCCTAAGCTTACCATGTATGTGGATTAATCTCATTCTATTAACAATCTACACATTTAACAGAAGAACCTTTTTTATTTTTATCTTTGCTTATTGACTACTTTTCTGTTTTTAGTGGGTATTCCTTATCCACAATTCGTTTGATAATGTAATTGCGAATTTCTATTGGAATTCCAATGATGAATATACATGGTAAGAAAACGGGAAAGAAAAGCTGCCAATGATGTTCCAAGTATTTCTCATAAGCCCTCTATTCAGTTGCCAAAGTGGTTCCATCTCAAGAATTGTGCTTCCAAAAATGACAATCCAAAGAACTATTAACAATAAAATACTGCCAACTACATAAATGTTCTTTGCGCCACGATTAAACACCTCTATTCGTTTGTCGAGTGGAACTCGCTCCAGTATCTTCACCTGCTTGATAATCTGATTTATTCTTTCTTCCTTATCCATATTTTTTACTCTGATAAATCTATAAATTTACCAACAGCTTGTCCTATTATGTCTACATACGACTTTATATCTACCACTTGCAGATTTTTGCTGGATGCTTTGCCTCCCAATGCCAAGGCTGGAACATAACCATAACACTGACCATATTGCAAAGTAGGTAACTTTCCCTTAATATTTAAATAAGGTCGGGAGTCAAAATATTCTTTGTCTATAATAGCCGTTTCATCTCCTAAAGTAAAGTTTAAAAGAAAATCCATATCACCTAAGATTTCGCTTGTACACTTTCTTATATTTATAAACAAAATTCTATTTCCCTCATCAGATGAAATCGTCCAATTATCATTACCCTCCCATATTAACAAATCTCCTAAAAGCCGTAACACCAAATACGATAGAAGGTTCTAACAACTTATCAATGTAATCAAATACAAATTCATACTCATCAGGATTAATAAACTGTATAAAACCATCTTCATAAATACCATAGCCCATATTTTGCCAGATGGTTAACAGTTCTTCAGGAAGTACTCCTTTATATTTATTGATTGTTTTAATAGGAACATCACTATACTTGGTATAGTTGTTTTTATTTCTTTCTTCAAATGTTAATCGTGCCATAATCTTATCTTTTTATTACTCAGAACTTAGGAATTGGAGTTAAAACAAAGCTACGCCATCATTGCGTTGTCAAGCGTTACTCGTCAACAAGCTCAATCCTTTAGCCCCAAGCGCTTCATGTCTTCTCCATAAAGACGGTTAAACTCTTTTGAAGACAATTCGTGTGCAAGATAAAGTTCAACAAACTTCTTGTTAACACTGGGCTTGATGGTAATAAAATCATCCATACCACCTAATTTCTCATGACCAGAGAGTGATCTCTTAAAGAAGATGGGAACAGGATTATCCTTTGTGCCGTAGGTTGAATCCTGCCATTGCTGACGGTTGACATAGGCTGAGAAACTTTTAATATCATAAAGATAAGTTAGTCTCTGAACTTCTATGTCATCATACCAGATTTTTTCGCCACTACCCCTTTGAATAGTATTATAGCTGCCTATAAAAGTAACAACTCCTAAATACTTCTTATGTTCAGGAGAATAGAAAGAATACATATTATAAGTTGCCATTCGTGATTGTGCTACTCCCATAAACCATCCGCTGGTAGTGAAGACGTCGTCGTCGATATCTATTTCACGGTGATTTATAGGTATTTTTACTACTATTGTGTCTGAATTCTTTATATACGTATCTGCGTAAGGGATAGCGTCTTTATTTCCACCAAGCGTAAACCTCGTTATAATAAAGATAAGTAGTGGTGCACCTACAAGAGATGCAAAGATGGTTCCTGCTGTTGAGAAGATTTTAGTTCCTCCTATTGAAAAATTAATTGCCATTGATATTATGAATTTGCGATGATACCCATATAGTTGCATTACATCTGCATTGTTCTCATCACAAAAGTACAAAGAATCTGGGGCGTTCTCAACTTTTTACTCACATTTCTTACTTTACAAGCAACTTGTCAACTCGTAAACCAGCTCAATCCTTTAGACCCAGACGTTTCATATCCGCCCCATAGAGCCTATCGAACTCCTCGGGTTCCAGTCCGTGTGCAAGGTAAAGCTCAACGAACTTCTTATACACGGAAGGTTTAATCGTAAGCAGGTCTGTCTCACTGGCACAAATTCCATACCTGTTAAACTCTTTTTAAAGAATATAGGCATAGGGTTATCTTTAGTTCCATAAGTCGGATCCTGCCACTGTGTTTTATTAATGTATGCAGAAATCGTTTTGGAATTACAAATGATAGTAAACCTTTCTTTTTCTACATCTACATTATATGCGTCTTCCCCCGTTCCCATTTGTGCCACATTATACCCTCCTATAAATGAAATAACAGCTAAATGTCTTTTATATTCAGGGGAGTAGAAACATATTTGTTCATAAGTTGATTTTTGTGAATGCGCCATTCCTGCAAACCATGCACGCGAAGTGAAGATTTTATCAATTGGTGTAATCAGAGTTATGTCTGGTATCTGAACTACTATTGTATCCGAATTACTAATGTATGTATCTGCGTACGGCACAGCAGCCTTGTTGCCACCGAGCGTAAACTTTGCAATAAGGCTAACTACCAGTGGTGTTGCCACAGTAAGTGCAAACACCGTTCCTAATGTAGCTCCTATGGCTGGTATTCTTGAATAAAAGTTGCTCATTGTTTTATGAATTTGATATAATGCCCATATAATATTCATTACATCTGCATTGTTCTCATCACAAAAGTACAAATAATCTGGGGCGTTCTCAACTTTTTACTCACATTTCTTACTTTACAAGTTACCCAAACTCTCTTCTGATAAGTTTCCTACACGTTCCAAGAATGAACTGTAGAGACTTATAACGGAACCTACACGCAGGGTTGGCACCTGACTCTCAGCTGTGATATAATGTGTCTCTGCCGTCTCTGCCGCTTGCTTACGCCCCGTGTAGTTATCGAGCTCCGTCGCATTGCTGATACGTGGCAGCGCATGCTGTCTTGCAGGTTTTGAGAATATAGGTATAAGTGACAAAAAGAGACCTAAAATCTCTTGTAATCCCTTTATTTACTATAGTTTTGAGCAAAAAACTTTTCGATGACAAAAAATCTGCTTTTATTGCGGTTCTCATCGCACCATTAAAAAGGGTAAGGAGAATGGTTATCAGCGTTGGTTTTGCAAGGACTGTAAACGCTATTTTATAGGACGTCGTCGCTTGACAAAGGAAGATGTTAATTCTACATATTCCTTAGGGAATCTGACTGTATGCGACCTTGCCAGAGAATTTGGCGTATCAACTCGTACGATTCACCGCTATCTGTCATCAGAATACAAGGAGAACCTTCCTAAATTAGTTTATAGTAATGTTGTAGTCTTAATGGATGCTACTTACTGGGGAAGAAGGTTTGGTGTTGTTATAATGAAAGATCACATATCGGGTCGTGTGCTATGGTATAAGTTCATTGACAAGAAAGAAACAATTGCAGATTACAGAGAAGGTATTTCATATCTTGATTTGCATGGATATAATGTTTTAGGCATAGTGAGCGATGGCTTAAAAGGGCTTCGTCAAGAGTTCCACCAGTACAGATTCCAACATTGCCAGTTCCACCAGCTTATGACTATAAGAGCAAAACTGACATTGCACCCCAAATTACAAGCGTCACAAGACTTGCTTGGCATAGCTAAAATGCTTTGCCATACAGACAAAGATTCTTTTATAGGAGCTTTGACTGCATGGCATGAGAAATGGAAGGACTTTATAAACGAAAGGGCAAAAGGAGTAGATGGGAAAACGCATTATGTGCATAAGAACACAAGAAGCGCATATTTAAGCTTAAAGAGGAATATGCCGTGGTTGTGGACATTCTATGACTTCCCTGAGTTGCAAATGCCGAATACAAACAATGAATTGGAAGCACTCAACTCTACTTTGAAAGCAAAATTAAACCTACATAAGGGCATTAGCAAAGAAAGGAGAAAAGTCATTATTCAATACTTTTTAAAGGCTCATTCCCCTTGTAGATAAAGGGATATAAGATATTTTAGGTCTCTTTTTGTCATATAGAGCAAAAGAGACCCATTTTAGGTCTCTTTTTGTCACTTATACCAGAATATACCTAATGATGCACGGAAAGCATCACCCGCAAGTTTGTCATGACCATATGCCAAGTTTGGCGTCATACGTTGCATCTCACGGTCAGCACCAGAGTGATAAGAGAACACCTGCTCAGAGCGTGCGAGGGTCTGTAAACCAATGTCAAGTGAAGACAGTGTTGTTCCATATTCTAATCTTATAGGATCAGCCAATTTCCTTGGTTTACCAAAGATTAGTTTTGTTCCATCGAAATACATCCACTCCTGATACTGATGAGCAAGACGACGGATAAAGTCAAAGTCAGACTCTTCATACTGGCAGATAAAGTCTTTGGTTTCCTTGAATTCAGGATTCAACTCTAATTGCACCTTAGCTTGTTCACACAGCTTTTTCACTACATCCCCAATGGTTCTATCATTCCATGAGAAGCAGCTATGTGCCGTTTCCATTCTGTAAGTAGCTATCCAGAAACGATGATACATTCAAAAAGAGGGATCCAAGCACTGAAATTCCAAATGCTTGTAATCCATATCTTCCCCAATTTCCTTTGCTACTTCCCATCTTTGCTCAGATATGAATAAACCAACCTTAGAAACCAAAATTGTCTTACTCGCTTTATATGTAATAAAACCTATTGTAAGTGCAAATAATAACAAGAACAGAATCGTATATTCTTTATTTATTATATATCTTCTCCACACTCTATCATTAAGTTCTTGCTTGATTTTTCTTCTTCTAAACAGTCCATATACTCTTTGAAAAACATTTTAATATACAATGAAAAAGGATGAACCAGAAGAGTAAAAGTTTACCAATCCATTGGTTTATAGACAATTTCTTATCAAGGTATTTTTTTCAATCCATTCAAATAGTATAGTCGAGAATGCAAATAAAAAGAAAAAAAGTAAGAGATAGCGAATCTAACAATATCTGTATAGAAATAGGCTTTTTGATGGTTCCTTGTCTGCCATTAATCCAAAACACGCATCAGGTAGTAAGAATTCTCCTTCATACAAATAAAAATAGATTTTATCACTATTCTTAATTTTCTCCTTATCTAAAAATCTACGTTGTATCCCTATAATAGGAGCCCAATTATAGATGAAATAAGCCTCCTCTATATGCTTTCTCGTTTTTTTACATCATAAAGATTGTTGACCGTTATTAGGCGTAGGGTAATAGCATCACCCCTACCTTGTACAGAACTCATTGTTAACTTCCCATCTTTACTTAAGTCTAAATAAACCAACCTTGCATTACTCACTTCATACGTAATAAGACCTATTGTAAGCGCAAATAATAGCAAGAACAGAATCGTACATCCTTTATTGATTCTATTATATGTCTTCTTCATACTCTAATATTTTAGCTCTTGCTTTATTTTCTTCTTCTAAACAATCCATATACTCTTTGATAGCATTTTTTAGCAAAGGATTTTCTACTGCAGCTAACATGTCCTTTAAAAATGCCATTCCTAAAGCTGTTAAGATACTACTTTTAGTAAAACTATCTTTAAAACCTGTCGTAAAATTGGACTTAGCTCCAGTTGGGGTGTACTGCGAGCCTGTGGTCATTTCCATTCTGTAAGTAGCAGAGTAGCCAGAAACGATGATACATCCAAAAAGAGGGATCCAAGCACTGAAATTCCAAATGCTTGTAGACTATATCTTCCCCAATTTCCTTTACTACTTCCCATCATTATAAATTTTTAGATTATTCTTCTTCAAACAATCTTTCGAACTCGTCTTCAGGAAGGAGATAACGCAGATAATACTCTGCAAACTTATAGTTAACAGAGTCTGGCGTGTTGCGCATACGTTGGACAGCCTTGGGTGGGAGATAAAAATCTATCATAATTTCTCCAGGAAAACGTCTATCTTTCCTTAACGCATTATTGTTCCGCTCTTCTATATCATCACCTGAGATAATCCTATGTAGAAAAACTGGCATAGGTTTTTCTTTTGTTCCGTATGATTTATCCTTCCATTGTTTACGATTGACATAGACTGATAGCACCATGTTTGGACGCATCAGTTGACATTGTATACCTGCAGCATCATGACGACGATTGTAAAGTCCAACAATTTCATCTATACCACCTACAATCCATATAATCTTAAAATATTTCTTGTATTGTGTAATATAATATTGTTCAAAGCTTGCATATATCCTCTGTTTTTGTTTACCATCACCTGTCAAAACTTTTGTTCGACGAGGTATTTCACCAGATGAGAAGTCGTACAAGTTAGTGGGTAGCACTATTTTTATACTATCCCACTGACTTACGTATGTCTTTGTATATGCTACAGCATCACGATTTCCCTTAAAATGTTCAATGATAGGATTAATAAGATAAAACAAGAGGGGTCCAAGCACTGAAATTCCAAATGCTTGTAATCCGTATCTTCCCCAATTTCCTTTGCTACTTCCCATCATAATGAACTTTTAGATTATTCTTCTTCAAACAATCTTTCAAACTCGTCTTCGGGTAGGAGGTAACGCAAGTAATACTCTGCAAACTTATAGTTAACCGAATCTGGTGTGTTACGCATACGTTGAACAGCCTTGGGGGGGAGATAGAAATCTATCATAATTTCTCCAGGAAACGTCTATCTTTCCTTAATGCATTCTTATTCCGCTCTTCTATATCATCACCTGAGATAATTCTATGTAGAAAGACTGGCATTGGCTTTTCTATCGTTCCGTATGATTTATCCTTCCATTGTTTGCGATTGACATAGACTAATAGCACCATGTTTGGACGCATTAAGCCATTTTGAACACCTGCTGCATCATGATGACGATTGTAAAGTCCAACAAATTCATCAACTCCACGTATCCATATTAACTCAAAGAATTTTTTATATTGCGGAATATAGTATTTTTTAATAGCAGCTGATATTCTTATTTTCTTTTTCTTATTTAGTATAAGAGTTTTACTGTGATTAGTTCCTCCTTGTAATGTTTGATCAAACAGATTGTCTGGTAATACAAGTTTTATACTATCCCATTGACTTACATATGTCTTTGTATATGCTACAGCATCACGATTTCCCTTAAAATGTTCAATGATAGGATTAATAAGATAAAACAAAAGTGGGCCAAGCACTGAAATTCCAAATGCTTGTAGACTATATCTTCCCCAATTACCTTTATTACTTCCTATCATAATGCCCCTTTAGATTATTTTTCTTCAAACAGTCTTTCAAACTCGTCTTCGGGTAGGAGGTAACGCAGATAATACTCTGCAAACTTATAGTTAACAGAGTCTGGCGTGTTGCGCATACGTTGGACAGCCTTGGGTGGGAGATAAAAATCTACAAATCTTCCTCCAGGTTGAAGACTATCTCTCCAGAGTGCAAATTTGTTTCGCTCTTCTATATCATCACCTGAGATAATTCTATGTAGAAAGACTGGCATTGGCTTTTCTATCGTTCCGTATGATTTATCCTTCCATTGTTTACGATTGACATAGACTGATAGCACCATGTTTGGACGCATCAGTTGACATTGTATACCTGCAGCATCATGACGACGTTGATAATGCGCAATAAATTCATCAACACCTTCTATCCAAATTAACTCAAAATATTTCTTATATTGTGGAATATAATATATTTCGTTTACTGCAACTATTCGGTTTTTGTCTCTGTAGGATGACAACGTCTTAATATGACTTGAACCTTCCTTTATTGATTGTTCTAACAAGTCATTAGGTAGTATGAGCTTTATACTATCCCATTGACTTACATATGTCTTTGTATATGCTACAGCATCACGATTTCCCTTAAAATGTTCAATGATAGGATTAATAAGATAAAACAAAAGTGGTCCAAGCACTGAAATTCCGAATGCTTGTAATCCGTATCTTCCCCAATTTCCTTTATTATTTCCCATCTGAGATTATTTCTGAGTTTGCTTTATCCTTTGCATTTATCTCTTGTAACCTCCTAACAGTTTCTTTTGTCATATTATACTCTTCTTCCTTGAATTTACTATCATATAGATAAGTAGTGGTGCACCTACAAGAGAGGCAAAGACTGTACCTGCTGTCGAGAAGATTTTAATTCCTCCTATTGAAAAATTATTTGCCATTGATATTATGAATTTGAGATGATACCCATATAGTTTGCATTACATCTACATTGTTCTCATCACAAAAGTACAAATAATCTGGGGCGTTCTCAACTTTTTAATCACATTTCTTACTTTGCAAGCAACTTCTCAACTCGTAAATCAGTCTACTCGTCAACCAACTCAATCCTTTAGTCCCAAGCGTTCCATGTCCGCCCCATAGAGTCTGTCGAACTCCTCGGGTTCCAGTCCATGTGCAAGGTAAAGCTCAACGAACTTCTTATACACAGAAGGTTTAATATAAATGTAATCTTCTACACCTCCAGCACATTCAAATCCAGACAAAGCACGCTTAAAGAATATTGGCATAGGGTTGTCTTTAGTTCCATACGTCGGGTCCTGCCACTGTGTTTTATTAATATATGCAGATATCGTTTTAGAATCGCAAATTATACTTAACCGTTGTTTTTCTAAATCTTCTTTCCATGCATCTTCTCCTGTTCCTCTTTGTGCCACATTATACCCTCCTATAAATGAAATAACTGCTAAATGTCTTTTATATTCAGGGGAGTAGAAACATATCTGTGAATAACATGACGATTCAGAATGTGCCACCCCAGCAAACCAAGCACGCGAAGTAAAAACTTTATCAATTGGTGTTATATGAGTAAAGTATGGTATCTGAATTACTATTGTATCCGAATTACTAATGTATGTATCTGCATACGGCACAGCAGCCTTGTTTCCACCAAGCGTAAATTTTGCAATAAGGCTAACTACCAGTGGCGTTACCACAGTAAGCGCAAACACCGTTCCTAATGTCGCTCCTATGGCTGGTATTCTTGAATAAAAGTTGCTCATTGTTTTATGAATTTGATATTATACCCATATAGTTAGTATTATTATCTTCATTATTATCATCAGATAAATTGAATTCATTAGAGATATTTCCTGTTTTTTTCTCAATAGCCTGTTCATCATTATTACCCTTCTTCTCTATGAAGTAGTTAACAAGACCGCCAGCTAAACCGACACCTAAGCCCATTCCAAAATTCTTTGCACCATCTTTCCATGCTCCTCTCTTAGCAGCGTTAACAGCTGCATCTTTTCCTTCTTCAAGTGTTGTTTTCTCTGCAAGAATTTCTGCCTGCTTTGTGACAGCTTGTGTTGATCGTTTCCCATACTCTTCAGAAGTTCGCCCTAACATTCCTTCAGCCGTCTTAGCAGACTCCACCGAAGAACTACTTGCTCCACTTGATGCACGGCGTCCCGCTTCCTTCCCCCATTCTTCTGCAGCAGTATGCGTTTCCATTGCGCCTAACTTATTTTCAATTGTTTTTTCCACTTGCTTATTAGCTTCTGCAGTCTTTGAACTTATCTGTGAATCTATTTCTGCACCCATTTCAGCGCCTTCCTTATGTGCTTTTATGCCTGCTGATACGGCATTGTCAGCACCTCCGCCAACTCCTGAACCATAAACATTAGTCCCAACAGAATTCTTAACAGAGTTTCGAAAGGAGGATCATCGCTGTTCGAGGTTCTTGTCTCTCCTAAGCTATCATCATTCCAGAAATTAAGAAAATCCAATGCCCCTGTATAAAGACCGACAGAAATAGCCAAAGCGATAGGCGTTGCTCCACCCGTAAGACCACTTACAAAACCTTGCCAGAATTTGTTGTCTTCTTGTTCTTGTATTTCAAGACTATTCATCTTAGAGATATAAGCTGCTGCTGCTTTTGCGACCTCTGGGTCAAGGATAATATTAATAGTGCCACCTATTTTACATGCCATCTTGGATTTATTTAACAAGGCATTCCTATCCTCTATATAAACTTCAGGATGAAATGATGCCCATGTCGATTGCTCTGTCACATCACAATCGTGCTCTAATCCCTCTTGCTTTTTATGTTCAGCATATCCTGCTGCAAGTCCGCCAACGGCAATAGATGTTAAGGCAACGGCTTCACTTGTTATAGCAATAGCTCCTATTATGGCAGGTAGAGCTGCACCACAAGTTACAATCGTTGCTGCTACTAAGAAAATTGCAGCTGCACCAACAGCAACTCCCAAAAGGAGACTTTGCAAACCACCCCAAACTTTGGTTGCCATCTTGCAGGCAAAAGGTGCAGATATCTTCTTGGCATCAATATTCAACACAGGTTTATCAGAAGACTTATTAATCACCAGACCGTTCTGTGCTCCTCGAACAAGTAATTGTGGCGTACCACAAGTCATATTCGTACAAACTACATTCGTTCCTTCTCGTATATAAGACTGTCCCATAACTTATATTTTATTTTTCAGTTTTCTGACTTGTAAGTCCACACTTAATGTAACATTGTCAGTAACTTCTTCGTCTATGTTTAAATTTCCCTTTGCAAGGCAATGCTCAGCAGGGTCAATTGAAGACTGTTGTTTAACCTCAATTTCATACTCAGTAAAACCATATTGGATGACAGGTTTAATCTTCTGATCGTATGCTTTGCGAATAGCCTCACTAAAATGAGACTCTTTATCGTTCTTTGCTTTGTGATTAACTAATAACAATCCATCATCTTGCTTCTCGATTTCTCTCTCCAACTTTAAGCTGAAATTATTTCCAGGGAAGAGTTTTGAAGCATAAGGAATGGTACTGTTACCAGACTGAAGGTCATCAGTCACTAAATGAGGTCCAAAGAAGATGGAATAAAAAGGTATTATACACAAACTTGCCATAAGATTATCATATTCATAGATAATCTTATCTTCCATCTTTATCAGATTATTTAAAGCATTGCTTCCAGCCGTTCCCTTCAAGAACTTATATTTGCTCGTGAGATGCTGTTTCTCATCCTCCCATAGTGCTATAATCTCCTCATGGTTGAGAAGTTTGGTTATCATTCCTGTATTTGAATCTATCCAGACTATTGCTTTTGTCTTTATATTCTCAAGTTCATTTGTCAAAACCAAAGCCTCTTGGCCTTGCTCAGGAAAGACAGAAGGAATATCATCTTTAACACTGAAGGCAAAGCCCTGTGTTCCTTCTGCATCCGTAAATCTCTCTACAGAGTAATCTTTCTTACTGACAATAGTACTGACAGGTATCTCGTCAAGCTTCGTGGTGATGGTCTGTACACAACGGTACTTGTAATCTCTTTGTGTCAGACCACCTTCTTGAACGTGACCGTGTAATCGATCTATCAAACTCATTATCTACGCGTTATTTAATATTGACAACTCCGCCTTTACCTTGGTTAATGTTGACAGGGTTACCCACAATGTCTACAGGACCATCAGCTGAAACGGTTACACCCAAATTTTCATTTGGTCCGACAACAGTCTGTGTTGTTCCCTTGACATATATATTCGGAGATTCCAGCGTAATGCTTGATTCATTTATTATAATCTTACTTGACTTAACTGATAATGTTATCGTAGAATTTCCATCCAGTGTTATATTTCCTGCACTATCCATATTTAGCAAACACTTTCCCTTGCCGACATTTATCGAAGCATTACTTCCAGCATTTACCGAATGAGTAGCTTTTGCATTCAATGTAGAATTACCTGCACCATCAAAGTTCATGCTTACGCCTCCCTTGTCGTGCAATGTGACGCTACCTGCAGAATCATCAAGTTTCAAGGAGCTGCCACTTCGTGTGGTAAGGCTCTTGCAGTTGTTGCCTTGGCCACCGCCACCACCAGTTGTTCCATTAAACAGGCTACCCATAACGTAAGGTCTTGCAGGGTCGCCATGACGGAAGCCGAGGAGGACCTGGTCGCCTACCTCTGGGATAAACACAAAACCACGGTTACTCTTTACGTCACTACTGCTACCGCCATCTGGGGTCATCACACGCACCCAACTTGTCTGCATACCATCTGTCTGCCAGTTCATGCGCACACGCACACGGCCCTTGCCCTCTGGGTCAGCATTGCTGAGCACAGTTGCCATCTGCGTCTCAGCCAATGGCATACGCACCTTTGGACTTGGCAGTGCTTTTAACGTTGCAGGGATAGCCTTAAAGCGGTTTATAATAACTTCCTTGGCTCACCTCATGGGTAATCTCAATGATGATAAAGTTACCCAAACTTTCTTCTGATAAGTTTCCTACACGTTCCAAGAATGAACTATAGAGACTTACGACAGAACCTACACGCAGGGTCGGCACCTGACTCTCAGCTGTGATGTAATGTGTCCCTGCCGTCTAATTACGTTAATTACCATTTACGTGAACGGAAAAAAGGTGCTTAATTGAAGCACAAATAAAATCTTACTTAGCTTCAATCAAACACCTTATTTTCACATAACTTCTTAATCTATTGACCGCATCCTCTTAGTTGTAAAATAATTTTACACATATATCTTACCTAATAAACTTGAACCTATGTAACTAAACTTCTGGTAAATACAGTAAATATATAATTATAAATCGAGAACGAAATGCCTATAGATGATGACTACACATTCTGTTTTATACAGTCCAAGAAGTCGCTGAATGTTTCTGCCAAGAAATATGTATTGCAATCATCATCAGATTGCTCAAAGGAATATGCATGATCATAATAATATATTCCTTTATATTCTCCCTCAGGAATTAGGAGTAAGAATGCTCCATCTTGAAAATCTCCTATAAGTAAAGAATGCTCTGGTATATCTTCTTTATACTCATGGTTCCAAAACATAAGCGTAAGTGACCTATTCAACTCGTTATCAGTACTAAAGAGGTTGTTTATAAGAACTTCTTCGTCTAAATCCTTCACTTTGACATAATAATCTTCCATATTGATCCCATTATATTTAGTCAAGAATGACTTGTAATCTTCAGGGAAAGTGAAAGAAAAATTACCTTCTATTTCTTTGAAGGTAGCTCTGTTTTTTGATAAAGTGCTAAAAAAATCATAGATTTATATATTAATTATTTTTTTTAAAAATAGAAACTCCACCACGATGCGTAAATCTCCGATGTATATCTGTCGGAACCTCTTGCATAGTAGTACCATTTTCATTGTGATGCCAAGTATTCTCTGGAAGTTTTTTTCCTTTTGGAGCCTTATTATTAGCTTCTGTGAAATCAGATGTGCGATTTCCTTTCATTTCGATGTCTACGTGTTGTCTCTCATATGGACTGAAGTCTGGGTAGCCATCTTTGTACTTTACAGTATTCCCCTCCCAATCAGTATACTCCCAAATTTTTCCATCATCTGAAACTTTTATCGTTCCACCTTTTTCCTTCCATTTCTTAGGATCAGGAGAATTTTTTGGTTTGTCTTTGTACCCATTATGTACCAGCACTCCCTCTTCTGTGACATAATAGTTCTCATTGTCCTCAATCTCCAGATTATAGACCTCAACAAAGGTAGGAAAAATAATCTTATTTTCAATGACAACGATAGAATTATCTTTCAGCTGAAGAGTGTCATTAACATTTAGTTCCTCAATTGGTGTCCATTCGCCATTACTGAAGAAGCGGTGTTCGGGTGTTACTTCAATTGTTGTACCATTAGATAGTTCCAAGGCGCACATGCGGCGTGTCATACGACGCATGACTTTTTTAACCTTCTTATATTCCTTCTCACCCGTTTCCTCATTGTATGTTAAAACAGGTACGCCAACTTCCAGTTTCTATACCTGCCAGTCCCCACTGTGTATGTACCTTCGTTCCAGCAGGGAAACAGACTGTTGTAGCACCTTTAGCTGCAAAGACGTCAAGGATAAGCGATATACCACTTGCCTTGACTTTCTCCCAAGTGCTCTTTTCATCATCTGTCCAAATGTCATAGTGTTCTTTGGCTTGACCATACAGACCAAAGCCTTTCATAAAACGACAGAACATGCCACCCTGATTCCAGCCAGTGAACTGCTGGACTAAGTTCTCCTTGGCTGTATTTAGGAAACTCTTACCAAACGTGCGAGCAAAGGTTGTGGCTGCCTGTCCTGCTGATGAAGCACCTGCTGCTGCAGTACCCGCTTCTGCCACCATTGAGGCTCCACCTCGGCCGACAAGGAAACCAAAGGCAAAGTTGGCAATATGACCGAGGTTTGTCAGAGCCTGTGTACCCCATGCCTCCCAGAATGTTTCTTGTGCCGTAATGATTCCACCTTCTGCAGGGCAGGTCATCTGCGAAGACAGTGTAAGCAATGGTGCTCCATTCAGTTTGGAATGCTGTGATGTCGTGGCAGGAAGCCAAGAACGTGTTGCTGCGGCACTCGCACATTTACAACCCGCAAAGACCAAGGCTGCTACAACAACGGCTGCAATGATGACCGCCATAAGCCAGCCGGGACCAGGAATAAAAGCACACACTGGAACTGCTACTCCAGCAGCAGTTCCAGCAGCAAAAGTCACACTAACAGCACGGATGAAGTTTATTTAGCCTCTTCAACCGCAATCAAAAAAACTAAAAATCCATGCGAGGATTTTTAACCCTTATCTTATTATACAAGAAAAAAAGATTATCTTGTAGTAATAATAAGTTATTAAAGCTACAACTATAAAAATTAAGAATGTAACTCTATTAAATGCTGTACCTGTTTTTTTAAGATAAACAGGAATTTCCATATTATGAATTTTTTTCTTAGTGTTTCCAAATAGTGTTCTTGTTCTTTAAGTTCAGAAGTTCCATTTAGTATCCTATTTAACATCCATACAGTATAAAATGTAGGCTTTCTATCAAGAGACTTTAATAATTCTTGTTCAAGCCCTTTTTATAATATGTTTCTAGTGCATGTACTATTTCACCAGGCATACCAAAAATCATATTCCGAATTGTTTTCGAGAATTCTAAATAATGATTCTATAAGTATAGATGTATCTAACCCTTCCTTATTTATTTTAATTATATCTTCGCATAACGAATCTAAACGAATACAATTAGAGTCATCGACAGTTTCAATAAGCTCTAATTCTTTTTTTAATTCTAAAAATTTTTGTCCATTGGTATTTGTTTTTTTATATTCCTAAATCTTGTATATGTTTTATAGCTTGCTCTTTTAAGGTGTCTAATGTACCTTGTGGAATTCCCTGCTCCTTTAATATTTTTATATTACTATTAACATTTTCCAGGGCAGTCTGACTTGTGACGTCTAAACTACGTTGTGCCTGGTTTACATTGACATGAACATCATGTGGTAAGGCAATAACTGGATTTTTCTTAGAAGCTTCTTCAGCCAATCTTGGACCAGAAATAACTCCATGTTTTTTTAACCAAGAATTTTGTAATACTTCATGACCCTCCAATCCATCACCAACAACAGAACGGTCAAAAAAATCTTGATACGTAGTAACCTCATTCTCTTTTATAGGAGTACTTCCCTTTTTGTACCCATTATGCACCAGCACTCCCTCTTCGGTGACATAATAGTTTTCATTGTCCTCAATCTCCAGATTATAGACCTCAACAAAGGTAGGGAAAATAATCTTATTCTCAATGACAACAATGGAATTATCTTTCAGTTGTAGGGTATCATTAACATTTAGTTCCTCAATAGGTGTCCATACTCCATTGCAGAAGAAACGGTGCTCTGGTGTTACCTCAAGTGTCGTACCGTTTGAAAGTTCCATGGCGCACATACGGCGTGTCATACGACGCATGACCTTCTTTACATTCTTGTACTCCTGCTCACCTGTTTCCTCATTGTAGGTTAAAACAGGTACACCAATCTCCAGTTTCTCTATATCTGCCAGCCCCCACTGCGTATGTACCTTCGTACCAGCAGGGAAACAGACAGTTGTCGCACCTTTAGCTGCAAAGACATCAAGGATGAGTGACATACCACTTGCCTTGATTTTCTCCCAAGTGCTCTTTTCATCATCTGTCCAGATGTCATAATGAGCTTTGACTTCACCATAAAGACCAAAGCCTTTCATAAAACGACAGAATAAGCCTCCCTGATTCCAACCAGTGAACTGCTGAACGAAGTTATCCTCGGCAGTCATAGCGAAATCCTTGGCAAAAGTCACTACTTAAAAGAGTCAAGATGTTTCTGAAATTTAAATAAGCCTTAACTATATAGTAAAGGTGCTTATTTAAAGTTTTAACTAAGCCTAACTTAAACTTCAAATAAGCACCTTTTTCTTAAGCGGTTTCATAGTTTGCTGATGTTCACTTGCAGCAAAGTCGATGAAAGGTTAATTTAATATTTTTTTGTCTCATCAAATTTGAATCTATGCAAGTAATAGGATGTAGAAGTTGAATTAATACAGGTTTACAATATAAGGTACGGAATAATAGTATAATCAGACTTTATAAATATTGTTGTTATTCTTTCTCAAAGTTCTTCCCAGAAACTCATTCTTTATATGCTTGCATTGTTCCTATTGTGTTGTCAGACATTAGTTATAAATCTCCTCCTTTTCAGGAATCTATCTGTTATTAAGGAGTTTATCCCATTCTTCAAAACTAAGAGGAGGAAGTCCTTCTGCTTTTCGTTCGTTATTTCTATGCTCAACATATTTAGGCGTAATGGTTACGCTGCCGTGTTTCATGACCTGACGAATCTCTTCCTGAGTAGGCTGGGGCGAAGTTGTGAGATTATCTATAAAACTATTCAGGTCTGTGCCCACTTGTGCTGGGTACTTCTGATTGCCTTCCAGTCCCCAGTCGTCTTCTTCATGGAACCAATAATAGATGTTACGAGTGCTCTTGTGCATACACAGCAAATCTCCGCCATCAACGATTGCAATGGGGAAGAGCTCATTAGGCATTCGCCCTTCATATACTCCGATAGTGTGGATTATATCGTAGTTTTTCTTTGGAGAAAAGCCTAAGAAATAATCAATTGAAAACTCAACGCTTTTCTTCTTGTAGTGATTTAGACGAGACATACAGACATTGTGCGTCAGTATGAAGTCTTCAAGAACAGGGAGGGAGTCTACTCCGATAATTTTCTTTAACTCATTCATTTTCTCCACCATTACATTTGATGGTAAAGACTCTAAAGTACGAAATGTATTCATCATATCTCGTTTTTAATTATAATGTTTTACTATCTATTATACATTATGGTAATGTTCCGTTTCTTAATCCTGATGCCCCACCCGTATGTGGAAAATGCTGGTGGATATCTTGTGGGATAAGCTGCATCGTTTTTCCATCCTCTACATGGTGCCATACATAACCTTCTGGTGTACTCTTAAATCCAACTTTTGCGTTGGCTAAAGCTGCATCATGAGAATAGACACCAGTCATTCCAGCGACATCATCCGCTTGTGTCATTTTATAAGGGGAAAAATCAGGATATCCATTAGAATTATAGAGGACAGTATTTCCATCCAAATCTGTATAGCTCACTGAACCGTCAGCATTTACAACAGTTTTGGAGTGGTCGATATTTTTATTACTGTCAGAAGGTTTCCGAGGTTTGCACCCATTATGCACCAGCACACCCTCTTCTGTGACATAATAGTTTTCATTGTCCTCAATCTCCAGATTATAGACCTCTACAAAGGTAGGGAAAATAATCTTATTCTCAATGACAACAATGGAATTATCTTTCAGTTGAAGAGTGTCATTCGCTCAAATTATTTTTGAATGGTTGTTCCTCTGATTATCATAGTAATCTGATGGTAAGAACTTTTGTCATATTTGCTCAGGAAATTGTTTTTTAAAAAACAATGTGGGATTACCTATATAAAGGCAATCCCACAAGGATTTCTATGTGATTTATGTTTTACCAAACAGTATAATAGATATAAAAAAATAAATATCTAACCGAATGTAAACTCTGCTATGGAAAAATTAATAAAAATGAATTAAGAAAAATCCGAAAAAGACTTTGACACTAATATGTAATTCTTTTTCTTCTAAGAAGTCCACTTCTAAAAATATACATATCCGTATGTATTTGTTTCTATTGATATAAGGTAGATATTCCCTCATTGTCATATGCAAAGGGTATCTTATCGATAAAAATCAATACCACTGTTTTTTTATAATCTTTAATTATTTTCTCAATGGGAAGACGCCCATATTTAATAGGATAGAATCCATTTATTGTAAAAAAATATTCTATAATCCTTTCAAATTTTTCGTATGGAGGATATCCTCCGTTATATTTAAGATAATGCTCTTTGAAATCTATCGGGATATTTCTACTAAAAAGATTTTTTTCAAAAAGTTATTAACTCTGTGATTGTCAACTGTTGTTCTGATTGTTCAAATTCCATATTACCAAGTTTTAAAAATATAAGATTTTCCTGTTGCTTGTTTGTATTGGCTACAACCACCAATATGAGAAATGCCAGAATGTGCTTCTTGTTTGACTAACTGCATAGTTCCTCTATTTGTTTTAGGATCATAATCATCCAAATGATGCCATACATATCCCTTAGGTGTACTTTTCTGGCCAAGTGCTGATAGACTTGCATTTTCAAAATCTGTACTATATACCCCAGAGTACTCTATTGGTACAATATTTTTTTGTCCTTCCTTTATAGGATATAAAGCATCACTATCAGCATAATCAAGTCCTCCATTTTTCGTAGCTTTAACGTCATGAAAGCCTCTTTCCTCTATTTTCTTTAATTCATTTGCATCAGCATACCCATTATGCACCAGCACTCCCTCTTCCGTGACATAATAGTTTTCATTGTCCTCTATCTCCATATTATAGACCTCTACAAAGGTAGGGAAAATAATCTTATTCTCAATGACAACGATAGAATTATCTTTCAGTTGAAGAGTGTCATTAACATTTAGCTCCTCAATTGGAGTCCATTCGCCGTTGCTGAAGAAGCGGTGTTCGGGTGTTACTTCAAGTGTCGTACCATTGGAAAGCTCCAAGGCGCACATACGGCGTGTCATACGACGCATGACCTTCTTTACCTTTTTATATTCAAGTCTGTTAGACACCTCATTGTATGTAGCACGGGTACACCGACTTCCAGTTTTTCTATATCCGCCAATCCCCACTGCGTATGAACTTTAGTACCTGCTGGAAAGCAAACCAATGTTGCTCCTTTGGCGGCAAAGACATCAAGGATGAGCGACATGCCGCTTTCCTTAACTTTCTCCCAAGTGCTCTTTTCATCATCTGTCCAAATGTCATAGTGTTCTTTGGCTTGACCATAAAGACCGAAGCCTTTCATGAATCGGCAGAAAAGTCCTCCCTGATTCCATCCAGTGAACTGCTGAACGAAATTATCCTTGGCAGTCATAGCGAAGTCCTTGGCAAAAGTCTTTCCAAATGTCGTCACAGCCTCTCCTGCTGTTGATGCACCTGCAGCAGCACTACCAGCTCCGATAGCCATATTTGCACAGCCTTTACCAACAAGGAATTCAAAAGCAAAGTTAGATATATGACCGAGATTCGTAAGAGCCTGTGTGCCCCAAGCAGACCAGAATGTGGGCTCGGCAGTAATCACTCCGCCCTGTGCAGGACAGATTATTTGTGAAGAAAGTGTCAGTAGATGTATCTCTGTTGAGTTTGGGTACGGAGAGGTTGTTGTCGGAAGCTTGAAAAATATTGTGAACTCCTATAAATACCAGATAGCTTTTATTATAATATCTTACAATTCAAAACGTGTATCTGGATATTCTGACTGCAACTTTATTTTTGCATGTTCAACAAGCTCTATTACAGGTATAACTACTTGCTGTGTATGCCAATTGTTAATAGGCATCTTTAACAAGTCGTTTTCCGCAAAATATTCAGTAAGTCCCATTCTTTCACGGACATTCAGCCATAAAAGAATCTCTATAGGATAGATGAAATAGTCCGATGAGGGGAAATCTGGGACATAATCCTCATGCTCATCCTCATCAGATTCTGAAATATGGAAATCAACCATTTCATTCACCAGTTTGGATAATAGTACATTATCATTCGTATCCCAATGCTGAAGTACCTGTGAATATACTTCCATATCCTCGGGGTAGTTCAAACGGCTATAATCCAATTTTATTCCTTGCCATCTACAGAAAATCTCAAGCATAAACCAAGGATGCTTATAGGCTGGATGCCAACCTTTATATTGTTTTCCATAAAGCATATTGAGCAGAAGATTACCATAGCTTATGGCTAATGAGTCCCAGCCTAAAAGTAAAGCCTGAGCAAGATGCTTAATTGCATCTTGGAAAAGTATTGATCGATGGTATTTTTCGTGGTTTTTACCCAAAAAGAAATACCAATTGTTGGCTTCTATTCCAAGAATTGTTGCTTTTGCTAAGAAATTTGAGTTCTCTGTATCACTATCACTGATTGTTAAAAAAGAATATATATAATTATAATGAAACCATGAGGACATAAAGTCTAAAGCTAAACCTACACCAACTACAGAATCTTCATTTTTTTATATCTTTCTACATCTTTAATAGGTTCTATATAGAAATTATCTTTCTTCTCTAACTGGTATTTCTTCTTAGACTTTGTATAGTCTACTAACATCTGAATTGTTTTCATAATTTAAATATATATGTTTTACCATTCTCTAATTATTGGATTATCACGTAGATTTCCATCTTTGTCTACATAGATATCAACCTTTTCTGTTTTGACTTCCGCACCAGAGAGTTCTGCTTTTTCTTGCATCTTAAGAGCTTCTTTTGCCTGCTGAGAACTAACTCCGTCAGTATATCCATCTTCTGCTTTTGCAGCTCGATTTAATCTATCGTTAGTGTAATTTTCTCCACCCATTTCTTTTTGGGCTTTGCTCATAGGTATTTCACGAGGATTTCCATCATTCCAAAGCCTATCTTGCTTTGTTGTCTTTACTTCAGCCTTAACCATATTGCCGTTTTCTGAGTTTCTGGCAACAACATCTACGCCATTTCCAGATTTATTCTGAACAGCATAGAACTCATCATACCCTTTACTCTTATACATGTCAGCCGCTACATCCTCACCAAAATCACCAAGTTTCTCGTCATCCTTAAGTTTATATTTTGTATGATCAAATGATGTATCACTCGAAGCAGTGTCAGCTCCATTCTGAGTACCATCTTTTGGTTTGCCTCCCTCACACCCATTATGCACCAGCACTCCCTCTTCTGTGACATAATAGTTTTCATTGTCCTCTATCTCCTGATTATAGACCTCTACAAAGGTAGGGAAAATAATCTTATTCTCAATGACAACAATGGAATTATCTTTCAGTTGCAGGGTGCCATTGACGTTCAGTTCTTCAATCGGTGTCCATTCTCCATTGCTGAAGAAGCGGTGCTCTGGTGTTACCTCAATTGTCGTACCATTGGAAAGCTCCATGGCGCACATACGGCGTGTCATACGACGCATGACCTTCTTTACCTTCTTGTACTCCTGTTCACCTGTTTCCTCATTGTATGTGAGCACAGGTACGCCAACTTCCAGCTTCTCTATATCTGCCAGTCCCCACTGCGTATGCACCTTCGTGCCAGCAGGGAAACAGACCGTTGTCGCACCCTTGGCTGCAAAGATATCAAGGATGAGCGACATACCGCTTTCCTTAACTTTCTCCCAAGTGCTCTTTTCATCATCTGTCCAGATGTCATAATGAGCCTTGACTTCACCATAAAGACCAAAGCCTTTCATAAAACGACAGAATAAGCCTCCCTGATTCCAACCAGTGAACTGCTGAACGAAATTATCCTTGGCAGTCATAGCGAAATCCTTGGCAAAAGTCTTTCCAAATGTCGTCACAGCCTCTCCTGCTGTTGATGCGCCTGCAGCAGCACTACCAGCTCCGATAGCCATATTTGCACAGCCTTTACCAACAAGGAATCCAAAAGCAAAGTTCGATACATGACCAAGATTCGTCAGGGTCTGTGTGCCCCAAGCAGACCAGAATGTGGGCTCAGCAGTAATCACTCCGCCCTGTGCAGGACAGATCATTTGTGAAGAAAGTGTCAGTAGATGGGCTCCATTAAGCTTGGAACGCTGAGAGACCGTACTGCTATCCCAATAGCGAGTGGCTGCAGCTGCTGCGCTCTTTCCTCCCGCGATTATCAGACCCGCAATTACTGCAGCTGCGATGATTGCTGCTACAATCCAGCCTGGACCAGGAATGAAAGCACACACTGCTGCGGCTACTCCTGCAGCAGCTCCTGCAGCAAAAGCCACACTACCAGCACAGATGAAGTTACATTTCCGCTGCAAGTCCCGTTCTGTAGCAGCCAATGAACCGCTAAACTTCACACTTTTATGGGACTCCACACTGACATGAACGGGTTTAGCTCCCTTTGTACAGACTAAATAGTGTTGCGTTGTCAGATACTGTTCATTTGCCATCTTCGTGAAGTTTTAGATGAAGGTGAGTGTACAAAGAATAATCCTTGCCGACTGTTTCATTCAGGCTGAGATTGGCTTCTTCCAATATCTCGCCGTCATTATGAAAGTCTGCACGCATCTGATAGTCCATGTTCGAGCCTTTTGCATCAACGTTCTTAAGAATCTTATCTACAGACTCTCCATCGTAGACCATGTCGCCCTTAAAGTGGCGGTCGGTCTTACCGTCAAACATAACACCCTTACTTGTTTTGTACGTACAAGCAAGTTCTATCGGGATGCAAGAGCCGAAGCGGTCTATGTCACGATGCTTAAAGTGTTCTTCCCTCATATATTTTCCGAACTGAAGAAAATAAGCATACATGAAGTGCATATAGCGAATATTGTTCATAAACAATGGCTCATCGGCAAGTTCCTTCTCTTTTGCAAGGATAATCTCATACGAGCTCATCGGATATTTATAGGTAAGGTACTCACGGACCTTCTCCCACTTGGAATATACTTGCTCCCTATTGTTTATCTTGCGAAGGATACCATGATCGCTGACCCAGAAATCCAATTCGTCATAGATAGCACTTATCTCATTTGTTGCCTCAATAATCTGAGCCACAGTGGCGTCATCATATTTCACTAACTTATTTGATAACTCACGCAGGCGGAAACGCCACCATTGCTGTTCCTTGTCTACTTCAAGAAACGTAAGTTCATGGCAGCTCACCATCTTGAAATCACTGTCTATAACCATAGCCTTGGAATGTCCTTCTGCAGTAAGGTCATAGACAAATGTCTCTCCTTCTTTATATCTTCTGAAATACTCTTCTTCGTTGATTTCCATAAAACACCTATTCCCCTTTAGCTATTTATATTAACATCTGGGCCATCTACAGCAACTTTACTTCCTCCTGTAATCGATATATCATTGCTGCCAAGGCTGGCGGTTGTTTTACCAGACATATTTAGATTGGTTTGGCTTGACATCGTCAAATCTTGCTTAGCCTCTAAGGACATCATTTCATCCGTTCCGATGCTAATCTGCTGTTTACCATTAATAAAGATACCTTCTGTGCAAACCTTCACTTGGTTATCTCCTACAACTAAAGTAATAGCAGTGTTTCCTTTTAACGTTATATTACCGTCTGAGTCTGAAGATATAACTGAACTACCATTACCAACATTGATAACGTTATTAGTTCCTGCATTGACAAATTAGATGATTTCGCATTCGTCGTCGCATTACCTCCACCATCAAAGTTCATGCTTACGCCGCCCTTATCGTGCAATGTAACGCTACCTGCAGAATCATCAAGCTTGAGAGAACTGCCACTCCGTGTGGTGAGACTCTTGCAGTTATTACCTTGGCCTCCACCGCCACCTGTTGTTCCATTAAACAGGCTACCCATAACATAAGGACGGGCTGGATCTCCATGGCGGAAGCCGAGGAGAACTTGGTCGCCTACCTCTGGGATAAACACAAAACCACGGTTGCTCTTTACGTCCTTACTACTACCGCCATCTGGGGTCATCACACGCACCCAACTTGTCTGCATACCATCCGTCTGCCAGTTCATGCGCACACGAACACGGCCCTTACCCTCTGGGTCAGCATTGCTGAGCACAGTTGCCATCTGTGTCTCAGCCAATGGCATACGCACCTTAGGACTTGGCAGGGCTTTTAACGTTGCAGGGATAGCCTTGAAGCGGTTTTTGTAGTAGCTGCCTTGGCTCACCTCATGGGTTATCTCGATGATGATAAAGTCACCCAAACTTTCTTCTGATAAGTTTCCTACACGTTCCAAGAACGAGCTGTAGAGACTTACGACAGAACCTACACGTAGGGTTGGCACCTGACTCTCAGCCGTTATATAATGTGTCTCAGCCGTCTCAGCCGCTTGCTTACGCCCCATGTAGTTAACGAGTTCCGTCTCATTGCTGACACGTGGCAGTGCATGCTGTCTTGCAGGTTTTGAGAACATACCTAATGATGCACGGAAAGCATCACCCGCAAGTTTGTCATGACCATATGCCAAGTCTGGTGTCATACGTTGCATCTCACGGTCAGCACCAGAGTGATAAGAGAACACCTGCTCAGAGCGTGCGAGGGTCTGTAAACCAATATCAAGAGAAGACAGTGTTGTTCCATATTCTAATCTTATAGGGTCAGCCAATTTCCTTGGTTTACCAAAGATGAGTTTAGTTCCATCGAAATACATCCACTCTTGATACTGATGAGCAAGACGACGGATAAAGTCGAAGTCCGACTCTTCATACTGGCAGATATAGTCTTTGTTTTCCTTGAATGCAGGATTCAACTCTAATTGCACCTTAGCTTCTGCACATAGTTTCTTAACCACATTTCCAATGGTTGTGTCATTCCATGAGAAGCAGCTGTGTGCCGTTTCCATTCTGTAAGTAGCAGAGTAGCCAGAAACGATAATACATCCAAAGTCACTTCCCTCTCGGTGTAATTGTACATTTGTCACCACACCTACGAAGATAGGCTTGTTAGCAGCCTTTACAACGATGCTTTCACCCAGCCACTTTTTACTGTTCTCGCTGATGTTATGTACATATCTATTGCCACCAGATTCAAGTTCAACAGACATTTGGAATCGGTGGTGTTTACCTATATTTTGTTCGATTTGTAGAGAAATAAAAGAAGAAAGAGACTTCTTTCCTATGCTGATAGTGATGGGATTGAAAGGAATTGACATGGGTTGTTTGTTTTGAAAATTAAAAGCTAATTGGCTTATACGGCATTACATTTAGAAGCTCAAGGGAAAGCAATCGGAGTATGTAGGATAGTAAAGTTCCCCCCCGCTTGAGTAAGAAACGAAAAAGAACTATGCCGAGTACGAAGGCTCAGCATAGTCCTGATGTTTCTCAGACTTATGTGCGAGGCCAACGGTTGTCGAGCTCAGCATTGCCTACGGTGATATTCTCAGCAGAGAAAGTCATACCGATAGTCATAGGAGCCTCGTTGTTAACGTCGAGTGTCTCCTTGTAATGAACGATGTAAGCATTCTTGAAAGAAATCTCCTTCATCTTAGCATCCTCTTCGCTCTTCTTGTAAACGATCTTACCCTCAACAGGTTTAAACTGGCTGTTAAGCATAGCCTCGATAGTAGAAGTGTCATCAGTAGACTCGATGGTTACACTGATACGACCGCCAGAGATGCTTGATGCAGGCTGACCCTTCTTGTCAGTTGTACGGCTGAACTCGTAGTTAGAGTAGAGTACGTCATACTCCTTACCACCTAATTCCAAAGTTGCTCTAAATGAACTCATAATTGAAAAGTTTTAAGTTGTTAGAAAAAAAATGATAAACGAGGCACCCTTATCATCTCCTTTACCAGAAAACAAAAAAGAGAAAACCTCAACAACTTCTTGAAGTCCCCTCTGTACGGCTGTTAAACAGTCTTGCTCTTGAAAGAAGAGGAAGATTTGCAATCTGTTGTTTTACGATGCCAAAAAGTAGAAAGATATTTTTTTATAAAAACAAAAAGAAAAAAACATAAAAATAACATGGGTTTAACATCTGATAAGTAAAATTCATACTTTACTTCGAAAGTAGAGGGAATACCTAATTATAATAAGAATAAACTTGTCAACTCACCAATCTGTCTACTTATCCACTTGTTCATCCTCATAGAAATGTAAACAATTTTTCATCTTCTATATTTCCATTTATGCTTAATAGGCTTCGAAAAGACGCCCTTTTGGCTTTGAAAAGATGCCCTTTAAGCCCCTTACTAACGCCCTTTTGAAGGCTAATTAGGCACCTTTAGACCTGCTATCTTGTAAGCAACTGACTACTAAGCGTTTATAAAACCACTTAAAAACTTAGTTTTAAATGTATTTTTCTTACTAAAAACGTTTAGTAGTGTAAAGTTTTTTCGATTCATTTTTGGTTCTTCAGGAATTTGGAGTGATAAAGTAAGCCTACTACATATAAAAGACACACAGAGAGGGGGAGAACACGGAGGGGAAAGCATAAAGACAATATCACGGAGGTGCCGAAGGCACAAAGAGCGACAGAGGCGTAGTGTACGTATTGCTGATAGCTTTGGTAAAAAGCGTTTTAAGAAATCTTGCAAACCACAGCTTTGTAATGAAGTAGACAAAAGCATTAATAAAACTCGCAAATATCCTCTGATGCTCCACGCACCAACAGTGCCTCTGTGCCTAACGATTTCTTCTATATAAAACCTCTGTGCTCTCTATTTCTCTGTGTGACGTTTCTTCAAAGTTCTAATCTCAAAAGGTATGACTCCACATTGCTGAAGAACCTCATTTTTTTATATCAATTCATAGCTTTATACCTTTTCATAATGTAAAACGTGACAAGTCATCAGTAAATAAGAAGATTGCTCTTGAAATAACTTTTCAGCTATTACAACATTTATAATACTGAAAGTTGATTTTAGATACAGCGTTAAAAGCTTGTTTTATGAGAAGAGAATCTCTTGTTTAGGTAGAGAACTTCATCAATTAAATACTTATAAAAATATTAAAAACAGAAAAAAAGTTGCCCATATCTATTAAAAAAATAATATATTTGCACAATATTTTGATATGAAATGAACTATCTAAAACTGCCTTTGGATTTATCAGGGGCTTTAAATGGACAAATCCAACGCTGCTCCTATGAGGAGTCAATTGCCCAGCATCTCATGATGTTGGTGGTTTCTCGTCATGGAGAAGTGGAAGGAAGAGAGGATTATGGTTCGATTATATGGGACTTGGAGTTCAATCAAGTTTTGAAAAACGAAGACTGGGAAGATAAGGTCAGACAGTCATTGGAAGCCACTATAATTAAGTATGAACCTCGTTTAAAAGACGTCCATGTAAGAGTAGAACTTACTGAGGTTGAGGAAGATGTCAGAGATAAGTTCCCTAATGCTCGAAAGCGTGTACGCTTGTGGGTAAGTGGTCTTATTGTAAGAAATGACCAGCACTTCAACTTTAATACACATCTTTATATAAGTCCGATATCACAGTAGGATTGGCTGATAGAAAGGAAAGTGTAATAAAGAAGATGAAACGAATAAACATATTGAACTACTTAACACTCTTGTTACTTTTCTTCTGTTGTACATCGTGTGACAGCAAAAGAACTATGGACAATATGAGAAACGATTCACTTTTTGTATGGCAGCCCGCTTTGACGGCTCCAAAGTATTATCCCGTACAAGCTCAGTATGCACGCGTGATGGTGGAATGAGTATTTAAACCGTTGATAGCCTTGTTAGAGGACTAAGTAGCTCACACAAATGAGATACATCATTATTAGAGATGAATATAAAATATGATAGATAAAAGGCAACAGAGTATAAAAGAACGTCTTCGGAGATTTGCAATGGACTTGTGGAATATCACAGATCTGCGGCAAATGGACCCCGTTATTGATTTAATTCTTGACGTAATAGCCTATAATAGTAGTAGACTTCATCAGAATATATCTGATTCTGATTCAAATATTCTGTATCGTTTGGCATGTTTGTTAGTGCCTCAGCAGTGGTCACTTCCAATGCCTTCCCATGCTTTGTTGAGTGTGGAACCTAAGAGTGACGAGTCTCGCTTACTAACATTAACAGATCGTTTTTATACGAGGAAGATGATGTTTGAAAAGGGATGGGTAGACCTTGACTTCTCTCCTCTAAGTAATTACCCTTTAGTAAATGCCAAGATAAAGGCCCTATCCTACGATAGTCGGGTAATGTATTCGTATGAGGGTAGTCTGCAAGAAACAGAACTTCCAAACGTAGTAGTGCCGTCAGAAGATGGTGTTGTGTGGATAGGTCTGGAAATGACACAGAGTCTACTACGCTCAACTCATAAACTGATATTGTGTATTCTTTTGGAAGACAATAACCTCACGCCTTTCCTAAGAGATGTGCATGTTTATGATGGAGCTGGAGAGAGATTAGAAGTATCGGTTCCACAGTTTCCACTGGAACACAGTGAGAAATATCACTACTTTAATGAGATTAGTGACTATTATGCAAAAAACTATGTTCAGATAAGTCTTGATTCAAAAGCCCTCTCATCTAATCCTTTCAGTACCTATCCTTCAGAATGGGAAGTTTCTGAAGAGGGAGACGATGAAAGCAGTAAACTGGTATGGTTAAAGTTGAAATTTCCAGTGATGTTTAATCATGTGGATTTTGGGAAAGTACGTTTTCTACTCAATACTTATCCAGTTGTCAATCGTAGTTTGGTTACAATACAGCATGATTTTGCACGAAAAGGTAATATCGTAGCTCTACGATGCAAAGAAAATCGTTTCCTGCTCAATGTAGAATCTTTTCATGATGATTCTAACCACCAGTACGTGGATATTGTGCGGAATTATAATGAGTCCTCTACAGGTACTTACAGCCTTTACTTTGGAAACATAGAAAGATTTGACTCAGACAATGCTCGCATATTGATAAACAAACTAATTCAGTTAATCCATGAAGACGGAAGTGCTTTTGAGAGTATGGAGATAGATACGCTCACGGATCAGCTGAACAATCTCTATAATAATATAGAGAACATAGAAAGAGCATCTACGATTTCACTCAAGACAAGAGTATTCCTCGTGCTTTTCTATTTACACAGCCTTACAAGAAGACGTCAGAGGTAGAGGTGAGTTATTGGACTACTGATGCCGAAGTTGCTAATGGTTTGGATAGTCGTACGGTAGTCTACCAAGCGGAGAATGAGAAATTCTCAGCAAGTGGGTTGTTGTTCCAGACAACGACAAAACAAGGTAATGCTCACGACTCAGAACGTGATCTGATTAATCGACTCCGTTATGGTTTGCTATCAAAGGACCGTATTGTTACGCGTGAAGATATAAAGAGTTTCGTACTTTGTAGTTTAGGGAAATTGGCGAAATCTGTAGATATCAGAGATGGTATAGCAATCTCAAACGATGTGCGACGTGGTATTATCCGTACAACAGAAGTAAGAATAGAACTTTCAGGTGCAAATAAAGAAGAGAATGTCGATTTACCTGCAATGACAAGTTTCTTAGAAGACGAACTTTCAAAGCGTTCTATCAATAAGACGCCTTACAAGATATTTTTCGTATGAATACACAAAATTACAGCAATAGCCTCATAGCTGCTATTAAGTTAGCCAAGGCAATGGCACATCAGGATAAGCACCTATCATTCGGTGTAGCTCATCTTGTTATTGCTATGCTGACTGAACAGACTGGTTTGCGTGAGATCCTGAACTCAATGCAAAAGGAAGTGACTTACATCAGCGATTGGTTTGAGACTTATCGTGAGATGTATGTCGGTGTTGAGCATGATGCAGGTGAGATAATCGCCGACCACGAGGTTGAGACAGTACTTGATGAGGCAGAACGCTCAAAGATAAAACTTGGTACAGACTCTGTTGATGCCTTGTGTGTGTTCTCAGCAATTGTCAGAGATGGTGTGGTTTATTCCCATCAGCAAATAGAATCAATTGGTGTGACAGAAGATGAGATAATGGAATATTTTGAGGCTTCAACCTCTCCTTTATCTCCAGTTGCAGAGATGGATATGGGTAGTTCTATCCAGTACGTATCTGATCTCCGCCGAGCAGAACTCTTAGAAGAAGGTAAGTCTATTATCGGTCGTAGCAAGGAAATACGTCTGATATTGGAAACGTTGGAACGTTCTGAACGACAAGGTATCCTGCTTGTAGGTGCACCAGGTGTTGGTAAGACGGGTATTATCAGAGCGCTTGCCCATGAAATGGAAATCAACCAAGATGAGATTATCAACCAGACATCGTTGGTCGGGCTGAATACATCAAAGATTCTTGCACAATCGGGCAATGAAACGGAGATTACCCAAAAACTAACAGGTTTACTGCAGAAGATGAATCAGGCAAAGAGTCGTGGTGTGCTTGTTATTGACGACTTGCAGTTGTTACTCGAAAGTGGTAACCCAACGGCAGCCACCTATATACTCAACAACCTTGATGCACAAATTTGCGATGGTGCAGTCACATTGCTGATGGTTCTCTCTATGGATGCTTTCCGTAAGCACATTGAGAAACATTCTATTGCAAATAGACTGAATATTATAAATGTAGAGGAACTCGAGCCGAATATTCTTCGCAGTGCATTACTAAAACATAGAACAATACTGCAGGCTTACTATAGCCTACCAATGACAGAGGAGGCATTCATAAGTGCATATAATCTTTCTAACAGATACTACAAGGAAAAGAGCCAACCAGCCTCAACATTAGATCTCATTGATAGTACTGCAGCCTCGGTAAGACTGAGCAATAAGAATGCTGCAGGTATTGTAGAGCAACTTGTGGAGCAGTATGAGAAGTACAAGGCAATGCCGGTAGAAGATGTGAGTGATTTCGACTTACATCTGCTTTATCATACAATCTTTAACAAGGTGAGTGTTGTTTTGACTTCAAAGATAGAAGACGACTTCGTACTGACGGATGATGATTCAACACAGGAGAAATTAGATAAGCTTGGTAAGATGTTGAACGAACTTTCTGCCCTTTCACAGAAAGGTATTGAGAAGGTTAGCTCATTAGAAATAGAATCAGTTGTGGCAGATGACACCGGTATCCCAATCGGAAAGATTCAGGCACAAGAGAAAGACCGACTCTTGGGTATCGAAACCAAGTTGCACGAAAGAGTTAAGGGACAGGATAAAGCTATTCGTACCCTTTCAGATGCTATCATCGAGTCACGAAGTGGTCTGAGTGACCCAAAGAGCCTATCGGTTCATTCTTCTTCCTCGGTCCTACTGGTACGGGTAAGACTGAGTTGACGAAATCATTGGCCGATCTTCTCTTTGATGATGATACAGCAATGATTCGTTTTGATATGTCGGAGTTCAAGGAAGAGCATTCTGCAGCCTTGCTATATGGTGCTCCTCCAGGATATGTAGGCTATGAAGAGGGCGGTTTGCTTGTGACAAAAATCCGTCAGAAGCCTTATTCAGTTGTACTCTTTGATGAGATTGAGAAGGCACATAGTAGTGTCTACGATATCTTCCTGCAGATTATGGATGAGGGTAAGGTGCATGATAAATTAGGACGTGAGGGTGACTTCTCCAACTCTATCATCATCTTTACTTCTAATATTGGTAGTCAATGGATTGCTGAACAGATTCAGAAGGGACATCAGCCAACCTCTAACGAACTGATTGAAGTTATGTCGAAGTACTTCCGTCCTGAGTTTCTTGGTCGTTTGACAGAGGTAGTCCCATTCTCACCTATTACAGAGGCGGTTGCTCAGCAGATTTTCCTTCTCCAATTCTCACGCCTGCAGAAGCAGTTGTTGGAGCAGAAGGATATTCAGTTGGATTTAGCACCAGAGACAATAGCCTACCTTACCTCCAAAGGATTCTCGCCACAGTATGGTGCGCGTCCTATTGCAGGTGTAGTGAGAACTTATCTGAAGAAGACTATTTCCAAACTGATTGTCTCAGAGACTATCAAGCCTGGCGACCACATAATAGCAACCTATAAAGATGGAAATCTGCAATGGAATCACGCATAACAACTTCTAACAGGGATTTAGAAGGATTCAGTAATAGTGATGCACGTCATCTCATTGCAGAAGTCTTCTATGCTGAACTGCAGTTTATTACTGAGGAGGATTTGCTTGATAAGACCGTTGTTGTGACTCACGGAATGAATAGCCGTGTGAACTCTCAAGATATTATCGAATTGCAGAAAGAGGAAGTCTATAAAGACGGACAATTAAAGGATCGACTGATACTTAACCTTGCAAGAAATGGTTTTTATCATCAGTTGCCTGAGTTTATGTTCCACCCAATCTCTCTTAGCTCGCCAGGAATGAGCAATAAGGAGGTTGTTGAAGCAATTCGAGAGAATAGGAAGAAGGCAGAGAAGGCGATACACTTTTTCTCTCCTTTTGACACAATGATGTTCCATGATAGTGTACGTATCTTTGAACGGCAGTTATCCTTGTTTGAAAAGCCGTCTGAGAATGTTATTATCAAGAATGTTACCAGTCTTTTCTTCCCGAAGACAGCCCCTCTTTCTGTTGACGAAAGATATAAGATGTTCTTGTATCTTCTCAAGGTAGAGCATTACAAGGAGAATCTTTCTGCATTGGAAGAATTACTTTCAGTAGTCTGTGCTATTGATACTAAAATACGATACGTCTATCATTACGAAGAGAATCTTCCTTACATCAGTTTAGGTGATTGTATGTTGGGGGTTGACTCAGGACTTGATGGACAATTACTATGTGAGCTGGATGATGTTGAAGTAAATCTCTGCTTTCATGATACGATAAAAGAAAGTGTATTGAAAGCAGATGGAGACAGTCAAGTATGTGCTGTCGTTCTTTCTCCTTTCGTCCAGAGATATAAAGATAATATATACTGTCACGACAAATACAGAACTCGTCTTAGGACAGAATTATTTAGGTTATGATACGAATTTATAAGAAGAAATAATGAAACCTTTAATATTTTTCTTTTTGAAATACTTATTGGCTCCGCTTCTTGCAATGGTCATGGTGTTCGTTATGGGAGCACTGAAGTCTATTCGACAGCAGCTGGGCATGAAGAGGATTATTGTCTTTGCTCTTTTGGCAGGACTTTTCCTTGGACTTCCTTCTCTCTTCGGCTATTTGAAGAATGAATATGTATGGGGAGGACTTGTACTGACTGTTACTTCTTATCTCATTCTCGGTTTTTTCTATCTATGGGCATTGCGCGTGGTCATTAGCAAGAAGAACGATGATATGTCTATCGAACTTCTCGTAACAGTGCTCTCAGGTATTATCGGAATGTGGATTTACTATCTTGTATTCAACTGGATTAGCGGAGGATTGGAATATACCCCTTGGGCGATGACAGCTGTCTGCTGGTTTATGATTCCTTACTTCGTCTTCCGTAGCTTCAAGTATTTCCGAAACATACAACCAGCTATCTACGACTTGTGGAGAATCAATCATAGTGGATTTAATCGAAACTATTGGGACAATCTCGATACTTTCAAGGCATTAACTGTCAAGGTGAAACTTAAACGAAAGGTTGGTGATTTCGATTATACAACACTTTCAGTTCGCTTGGCTGAGGGTATCGCTTTGGGTGACTGGTTTGATTGGCTTGTTGAAGACCAAAATCGTCGTTTTCCACAGGCACAGATTGAAATCAATATGGAAGGTGCAGAAAGTGGTTGGATATTCTATACGAGTCGATGGTTCCGCTATCCTCTATTTATTCGGATGCTGGACCCACGTTGCACAGCCACAGAAAACAAAATAAAGAAAAATCAAGTTATCTATATAAAACGAGTAAAAAGCATAAACCAGATACAACATGAAGAAGATTGAGCATTTGCCAATAAACTGGGTTAACGGCCAGAAAATTAATAATACCCATTTCTTTGAGACCTATTACAATGTAGTTGAGATGCTAAGACAGAACCGTGAAGAGGAACTGACAAGCTATAACTATGGATTCGGTGAGAAGTCTGAAAAAGAAGAATGTTCTATTGATATGGATATTAAGGGTGAGTCTGCAGAGACTTTGTCAGTAGAACTTAGAGCATGTAATGCGGTGACACGTAATGGTTACCATATTCTTTTTACAAAGGAATTATATGGCGACTTTACACCAAAGTGTACGCTCAAAGATATCGAGATTGATCTCTCTACACGTCAGGTAGTCTGCATCCTCCTTACAGTTAATCCTTACAAGATGCTGCCAGTTGGTGTGCCAGATCCTGAAACGACTCCGCTCCATCATCCTTACGTGTTGCCAGAGGTTACCTTGCAGCTCGTATTGGAGCAGAATCTTAATAAGGCTTTCCTTGAAGGTAATAGTATAGTAGCAGGAAGAGTTATCGTTGATGGTGGTTCCTTCTCGATAGATAGCGACTATATCCCAGCTATTCAGCGTATCAACTGTTCTGAGAGAGCTATGTATGCTTTAGAGAATATGACAGAAACACTTGAGCGTATTCATAGCAATGCACTCAAGGTATATGCTAAGAATATTTCTAACCCTCACCGCAGTATGCTTGCAGACAATACTTTCGCTCTTTGCGATGTAGTGAAGAATTTCTATAGCCAGCATTGCTTTGAATTGAAGAATATTGCAGCTGAGCAGCCCCCAATCTATACGGTACGCTTTGCAAATGCATTAGCTAATCTTCTGCTCACTTCACTCCGTTCTTTACCTGAGAAGGACTTTGAGACACTATTGCAGTACTTTGATGAGTGGACAAATATTAAGCCGTCTGACTTTATGCACAAGACAAGCGATATTGCTCATTTGAGCTATAATCATCTTGAGTTGAATACTCTCTTTGTGAGCATTGCAGCATTCCTCAATGTAATTGATACGCTTTTCCATAAGTTGAGCGAACTCGAATACGTTGGACTCATCAAGGAGAATATTATTATTAGCGAAGATAACAATGGCAAGGCCTCTGAGAGTGAGCGCAAGTCATGGAAGGTGTGGGATTAACAGATACACTTGACAATGGTAGAAAGAAATAGAAAAGAACGCCGTCAGGCAAAGAATTCTTTTATTTTCATCTTTAGCTTCACGCTATTGCTTTTCGTACTCTTTGCTGTTTGCACATTGAAAACTGCCGAACGTGGAATCAACATGGTAGACGAAAAGAAAGTGCGTTACGATGAAGTATTCCGTAAGCAGGCAAGCTATAATTTCCGTATGGATCAAATGTTCAAGGATATGAATAATCTTGTTACTGAGAAGCGTACGGATAATGAGCAGGCGCAATATCAGATGATAATTGCTCGTCACAGACAAGATATGCAAGATGAAATCTATCGTGGTGATAATGATACCACCAACTATGTTCTCTATAAAACGCTGTTTGATCAACTACAAGCTACGCAGGAAACCACTGCGACTTACTTTGATGAGAAACGTGACTTAGACTACATTATGGAACAGATTCAGAAGGCAACAGAAATTTTAAATAGAAAAAGAAATTAATAATTTATTATTATGACAAGAGACGAAAAGATATGGTCCAGTATTAAGTTTACGCTTTTGTTATGCTTTTCTGTGGCCTTACTCTATATCCTCCTTTGTAAGTATGTCACACCAATTCCAGAATCCATTACAGGTAATGCGGTGACAGAAATCAATGATGCCGAGGCTATTCTTGAAGATCAGAAGGAAATGAGTGAGAAATTGATTACGCTGAAGAAGGATATTGATTCGCTTAACTTCGAGATACAGCAGACACAGCGTATCAGTGAGATAAAAGATCGTATGACACAGTTGCAAGACAACTATCGCAAACATTCTTATGATCCGAAATATCTCTATTGTATGCGTGCATTCAAAAACGATACAAGACTATTTCGACATAAAGCAGAAACTCTATTGGACAACCAAGAATACGGAAGACAGAAAAAAGATTCTCGAAGACATGAAGACTAAGATTAGATAAGGCTTTTATTGGCTTTGCCTGGTTTCTCGTCTACCTTTCTGCTGGAATAGTTGATAAAACTCATTCATCCACAAGAAACATATGCTCTCCATAATCCTATTGCTATGAATATAGAGCATCGGTTTACAACCAAGTTATATGTGGCTAACAATTAACAAATTAAACCCCTTATGATATAACAATTAAATAACAATAATTATGACTGAAAGACAAAAAATCATTTTGGCTATCGTTTCGGCACTGGCTGTAGTCGGATTATTGGTGGCTTTGCTTCTCCCCTCACGCAACGTCAACAAGAATCTTGACTTTTTCATTCAGGACAGTAATGCGAATAGTCAATTGGAAGTAAACGAGCCTTTGAAGTTTACCATTAATGACTCTGCGGCAGTTGTTGACAAGAGAGTATTATGGAAAATGGGTAATGGCGACAGTATCGTTGGTAAGCCTAACATTAGTTATGTTTACAAACAGGCAGGGAAGTACCTCATCACACTACAGGTTGATGGTAAGGTTGTCACAGAAAAGACTATTGATATTGTGAAGATTACCAAGGACACTGTAGCAGTTGATTCTATTCCTAAGATTGTCGGACCAACACAAGGTTATGCAGGTGAGCGACTCGTATTCTCAGCTGAAGGTGACGGTATGACAAGTTGGCTTTGGGAATTCGGTGAGAGTGGAACTATTGATGCTTTTGAGCGTCAGGTAGTTTATAAGTATGACGAGCCTGGTAAATATCTCATCAAACTGAAGACTAATACAACTTTGTATCCTGTATCTCATGTCATAACTATCCTTCCAAAGGTTGAAGACATTATCGAGAATCCAGCTGATGAGGCTGATCAGCCAAAACCTGAGCCTATTGATACATTGGCTATGGTACAGAATGGTATCAAGAAGCATTTACAAGCTATTGCCAATGCGGGTGCAAGAGATAAGGAAGCATTCTATGCACATCGTAATTTCATTATCAATAACTATCTCGGCGGTAATGGTAATCAAGTCGTTGTACACATCAATGGCGAGCGTTATAATGTATTCCCAGACTATTGTCAAGGATTACACTTCCTCGAGAGTAATCGTTACGGACGTGTGACTATTGACGACGTGAAGGTAGATGATTTCCATCATATTACAAAAATTGAAGTAACTCAAAGAAATACAGGAAAATAAAATTAGGAAATATGAAAGCGTTCCATATTATAGCAGGTCTTGCATTCTTCTTTTTAGGTGCTCAGAGTAGTCTGGCACAGGTGGGAAGATATGATAAGACACATGCTGTCGGTAAAAAGAGTTTTAATTACCTGACAGAAGATACACGAAAGCAGAAGACACACAACAATAAGGATGTGCATATTGTCTTCTCAGATCGTGACCATAACAAGGCATACGCTGGACCGTATGCACAGCGCATCCTGAGTGAACAGAAGCTTGGTGCACCATTCTATGTTATTGGTGAGAAACGGATTCTATAAGGTTGTTGCTGCTAACCAGAGCTTGCTTGGACAGCCTAAGGGTATGTTTGCACCACTTTTCAGTTCAAGAACTCACTTTAAAGATGCTAAGAATTCACCATTCGTAGGATGGATTGATAAGAATAGCGTGCTGGAGTATAATCATGCCTTTGTGTCTAAAGATAACAACTTCCCAGTACGTTATCGAATTGGTGCATCCACTGTGTCACGATTGTCAAATATAAAGAGATTCTTTACTCTTGACTCTCTGAACCTCTATGGCGATCCTTTCTTCCTCGATAAGAGCAAGGGGAAAGCTTGTAGCTGGTCAGATTGTGTATGCTTATAAGTACGATGCAAGTAAACAGGCTATACTTGTTTCTGATCGTCCTTCGCTCTCTGACTCTACTCGCACTGCACTCGGGTGGATTCCTGCCGACCTCACTGCAATGGTAGGACAGAATCACGTTTATCTGTTGGATGCTAATTATCCTGAGTTTGCTGGTTTCCCATTGGGTTCTAAACTTCTCTTTACTGCTGATGGAAATTGGACAAACACGTCGACAGATCAGAAAGTGGCTATAAACCTTCCATTGTCTGTATGGGACAGGAAGAAGACTTATATGCTTAATGTAAAAGGTGGAGATGTTGCTGTGGCAGAACTCGATCGACTCATTGAGAATAGCAAGAATATAAATGTCCACCTTGTGTTCTTTGATAAGGACCGTCTACTTGTGCGCAACCTTGTTAATGCTTTCCAGGGCATAAGCGAAAAGGTATCAAAGGATTCTCAGGCGAAGTTCTCTGTGACATCAGTTTCTCAGAAGGGAAATAGACATCTCTCACCAACGACCGACTTTGGTAAGTGGATTGACTATCTTACAAAGATGACTTCACCAAACACTATTGGGGCAACAGGTGGCTACGGCTTCCATGATGCGATGAATACCATCTTTAGAGAGACACCTTATTCTAAGTTTGATAATAATGTGTTCATTATCTTGGGTACTGATGAGTTCCCAACTTTCACTTCTGACATCAACTCTGAGATATATTCGCGCTCAGCTACTCTCCTTCTTGCTCAAATCCTTTCTAAGGATGGTATGCCTTATCAAGACTTCATCCTGCAGTCTAAGCAGCTACTTGATAATAACATCCTGGAGTATATGAGCTTCTCTGGAGACTACCTCTGCGAACCAAAATGGACAAAGAATGGCTCGTTCAAAGATATGAGTACTGATAACGAGAATGTTTATTTGCTTGATGCACCAAAAAACAGCGTTATTACAGGTGGTTTTGTCTATCCAAAACTTTATTCTGAACTTTCAAGTGCAGGTCTTTCAAATGTACTTGATTCACTATTTATGCAGCTCAATGCACGTAACAACGAAATTGTAAATGTGACACGTAGCGCAGAGAATCAATATGGTGTTCTCCGTGCTGTTCCTACACAAGAGGTAGTGAATCTCTGTGACAGTGCTGCTATCTCTGTAACAGACATTGAAAAGAACAACATCAACGACCTTCTCTTTAAGAAGATGTGGTTACACCACAGCAGCTTTCAACTTATGACGAGGGATATCTTTTTGATAAGGATGAGATGCAGAATCTTCTTGATGGCTATCGTGATTTGATGCCTTATATCAATGCAGACTCTCTTGGAAACCAAGAATTTGCAGTATTGAGAAATAACTTTAAGCGTCAGAGCAAGCTGGTAAACATGCTTTCTTATCGCAAGGCTCTCAGTACAAAGTCTTCAATTTCAAAGGTTTATTATCATCGCGTTTCAGTTCCAAGTTCTGATGCATTGAATTATATAGTACGCATAAAGGATATTAGCCGTAAGAAGTGTAATGAAAGCGAATGGGATCAGGCTTATAAGGAGATGTTTAAGAAACTTGTTAATCTTGAAACACGCTTCAAGTCTGGACGCTTGAATACTATATCTGTTGCTGGAAAAAGCTATTACTTTATTCCATTAAACGAGCTTCCATAAAGCAATTTAGATATAAAACATAATGATATGGATAAATACATTACTGACGTAGTTCAGGTGTATTTATCCATATTTTATTTTCTGATACCGCTGTCCGATAAACCCAACTCACTTATGGTTCTTCCAAAGTGAAAACAAACAATAAACTACTTGTATATGCACACTGTTTTGTAAATAATATTTCAACACTTAAAAAACAATTAATGATTAATTGGCTACGAAAAGACGCCCAATTGACTTGCAAAAGGTGCCCTTTTGAAGGCTAACTAACGCCCTTTTGAAACCCAATTAAGCACCTCTTGTTTTAGAGCCCTTCAACCCTTTGATTCTATGCAAGTTACAGAAGCGTTAAAAGTAGATGTTTTGGGCGTACTTTTCCATATAAAAGCACCGTCTTTTGTAAACTTATTTCACCGTAGTATGCGTTTTGGTAGATTCAAGTACCAAGTGCGAATTTACTGAATCTTTTTGTTAAAAACAAATATTGGTGATTTAAAATTTAATTTTTCCCTTGGTCTACTATTAATTTTGTTCTGTATATATGCCAAATACTGTATTGACATGGTGTTTATATTGAATCCTTTTGGTACATATTGTCTTATAAGCATATTGGCATTCTCCACTGCTCCTTTCTGCCATGGTGCATAGGGTTTTGCATAGTACACCTCACATTGTAATTTCTGCTCAATTTCCTTGTACTGTGCAAACTCTGGTCCATTATCAGTTGTAATTGTCATTACATTCTTCTTGTATGGTTTCAATGCGTCAATAATAGCCTTGCTCACCTGTTCAGACTTATATCGTTGTGGTAGCTTTCTTATGATAAGATAATTTGTACTCCTTTCTATCATTGTAAGAGCAGCTGAACGTCTTGGTCCTACAATGAGATCCATTTCCCAATCTCCAAATCGTTTACCATCAGCCTCTAATGGTCTTTCTGTTATGCTTTTCCTACCGTCTGGTAGTTTTTTTCCTTTTTCTGCTAAGCCAGTGATTTATGTGTTTTAGCTGGAACCTACAATGTTGATAAAGCTTTCCACCAGAAGCTTTTATCTCTGCGTATCATCTCATAGATGGTTTCATGACAGACGACCGCTTTCCTAAAGCCCTCAGTCTACCTGTTATCTGCTGCGGAGACCAATCCTTCTTCAGATACCTGATGACGGTTGCACGTACTTCTGGTGTCAGTTTGCGGGGCTTCTGAAAACGGCGTTTGCGGCGTTCCGCCATACGCTGAGCACGAAATGGACGATATTCTCCAGTGTAAGGTGACCTGTTACGGTCAACTTCTCTGTAAACCGTACTGAAATGAACTCCAATAGTTGAGGCTATCTCTTTTTTAGAGAAACCTTTTTGTAATAAGGCAAATATTGTGTACCTTTGCCCTGAGGTTAATTGTTTATACATATCAAATACAAAGATAATTAATCTTGGGGAGACTTTAGGTCTCCTCTTTTGTTTTTTTTATATCTCGATACTTGAATATGCTCTTAGGGGGCGCGGCCCCCTTGCCGCAGGGCAACCCTCGGTGTTTTTCATAGCTTTTGTAAACTATTATTTACCGAGAATATTCGCATTTACTAATTGAATGTGCGCAGTATCATGGTTTTTCCTTATAAACTTTTCAACGAAATAATCTGTAACCCTTTTGTAGAAACTTATCTTGGACTATTTCTTTTTATCAGACACCAATAATTTTTTTTTACCTCAAAAAGTGTAGCCAGATTGTAGAGTTTTAGGGAGTATTCACCCCCTCTGTACGTACTCTGAGAAGAAGAATAGGTATAAAAGAAAAGTATCATAACTACTTGTAGCTATGATACTTACGTTTTTGTTAGGATTTCTCTGGGTCAGTCCTAAAACCCAGTTGCAAGCCTATACTCTTAAGCACACAATTTCATAAGTCTATATAAAAAGAAAGGAATATCTGTGACTCCTCTGAACTGTGCCCTGAATGCCTTAACTTTAGCATTGAATGACTCGGCATTTGCATTCGTAGCTCTGTTTACAAAGAAATTGAGTATGGTTTGATAATGATTTTCAAACGTGTCAATCACCGTGTAGAAATTGTCCACTCCGAGTTCTTCAACCTCATTAAACCATTTTGCCAGCTTCAGCCTTGCAGCATCCTTGATGCTCTTGATGTTATAAATATCTGTAAGTTTCATAGCCAAATCATATGCCTTTTTCAATGTCGGATAATGTTCAAAAGATGATTTGTGCCCTACCTTTCTGTGTTTCAGTCCACTTGGTCTTATGCTTGGTCAATATGAACTTTGCTCTGGCGAGCAACTGCTTACGCGTGTCACCATTGCTGTATCTAAATGGTATATATTCCTTTCCCTTACATTTAGCCTCTTTTATCTCCTCATTCTCTTTATCTCTTGCCATCCATCGGTAAGCGATACGCATGTCATCCAGAGCATCATAATATAGTTTCTGCACATGAAATCTGTCATTGGTAATGAGTGCTTTGGGAAAAACGGCACGGGCTATGTGCATCATAGAAGAAGATAAGTCGAGTGTTATCTCTTTAACAGTCTTCCGTTTAGACTGGTCTATCTTCTTGAGAACCTGAATGACGTCCTCTGCCTTGGTCCCTTTAACCACAGCTACCAAAAGTCCCTTTTTCTGCCCTTTTCCCGCCTTGTTGGTCAGAAAAGTATAAACCTCGCCACTGCTTAGACAGGTCTCATCAATACTTAGACTCTCTCCTATATTATCTTCAAACAATAGCCAGTCTTGAGCATGTCCCAACTGATCCCAACTACGATAATCACTGAAATGTTCCTTGTACTGTGTGGATAACAGCTTGCCATTTACGCCATAGTGCGCACCAATGCTTGCGATGCTCTCTGCAGTGGACTCAATTCTATTCTTTTAAAAAAGAAACGAACTCGGGAGATAGTTTACTGCCCTCAGCCGTCAAATCATCATATGAATAAGTAAATATATCTCCGTTGGAACTGTCACGCCACTTGCGACGGCGAACATGGAGGTAAACTGCTTTTTCCACAGAAGGGAAAGTCCTGAATAACACGCTCGCTGGTAAAACCATAACTGCTTACAGTGCCTAACTTATGGTCTGACTTTTCCATAAAGTTACGCTCGTCAAGCCAAAAGTCAATCTGCGAAACACTCTCTTGAATATCGACAACATCAAAGTAGTCGGCAAGTACATCTGGAAAGATGCAACGCAATAATTGGTGATTCTTCATGATGCAAAGGTAATAAATACTTATGAAATTGTGTGCTTAAGAGTATAGACTTGCAACTGGATTTTAGGACTGACCCATTTCTCTGTTGGTCTGTTCAGAGTACCCAAAGCGGAGAGAGAGGCTCTTTCTCTTGAACCTTCAGATAGTGTCATAAACGTTCAATACGTTGTATAATAGCACTTTAAGTAGAATGTTAATAAAATAAGATTTCATGGAAAATCTTTGGTAGAATCAATTTTTGGGTGTAAATTTGGGTGCAGAAATCAAAACACCTAAAAGTATGAACATCAAGCGGAATATTATCTTCACGTTGGAAAGCAGGAAAAAGGACGGAGTTCTCATTGTTGAGAATGTACCTATCCGTATGCGTGTTAATTTTGCTTCCAAACGAATTAAATTCACAACAGGCTATCGTATTGATGCTGCAAAATGGGATACTGATAAGCAGCGAGTAAGAAATGGTTGCACAAACAAACTGAAACAATCAGCTTCTGAAATCAATACTTCACTCTTGGGCTATTATACAGAGGTGCAGGAAATCTTCAAGAAGTTTGAAGTAGAAGAAATAATGCCAACCCCTGAACAAATAAAAGAGGCATTCAATGAGCTACACAAACCTATAGAAGAAGAAGTCAAACCGAGAAAACCAACACCTAACGCTTTCTATAAGGTTTTCGATGATTTTGTGAGAGATTGTGGACGACTGAATGATTGGACTGATTCTACTTACGAGAAGTTTGCTGCTGTGAAAAATCATTTGGTGAACTTTCGTGATGGACTTACATTTGATTTCTTTGATGAGAAAGGTCTAAACGATTATGTTACCTATCTCCGTGATGTAAAGGAAATGCGCAATTCTACTTATAGGCAAGCAATTAAGTTTCTTGAAGTGGTTTTTACGTTGGGCTTTCAAGAAAGGTCTGCATCAGAACAATGCTTACGACAGTTATAAACCTAAACTTAAAAGCACACAGAAGAAAATCATCTTCCTCACATGGGAGGAACTGAATAAACTCCGAGAGTTCGAAATACCAGCTGCCAAGCAAGCTTTGGATCGGGTGCGTGATGTATTTCTTTTCCAATGCTTCACGGGCTTGCGCTACTCCGATGTGTTTAATCTTCGTAAGAGTGATATAAAGGGCGACCACATTGAGGTTACAACGGTTAAGACTTCTGATAGCCTGATTATCGAGTTGAACAACCATAGTAAAGCGATTCTTGATAAATACAAGGATGTGGCATCTGAAGATGACAAGGTGTTGCCTGTTATTACTAACCAGAAAATGAATGATTATCTTAAAGAATTAGCTGAACTCGCAGGCATTGACGAGCCTGTACGTCAAACTTATTATAGAGGTAATGAACGCATTGACGAAGTTACACCTAAATATGCCTTGCTTGGAACACACGCTGGTCGTAGAACGTTCATCTGTAATGCACTTGCATTGGGTATTCCTCCGCAAGTAGTTATGAAATGGACTGGGCATAGTGATTACAAGGCTATGAAACCTTACATAGATATTGCAGATGATATTAAGGCAAATGCCATGAGTAAATTCAATCAATTATAACACCGAAACAATATGAGCCAAGAAATAAATAAAGCAGAGAAACAAGATTTATCTCTTGTTGTTCGAGCCATCGGTTCTGACCTCGAGCATACGCAAGTACGCATGATAGCCTCTGCAAATGCAGATATGCTTTTCCACTATTGGAAAGTAGGACACTTTATTCTCTATCTCCAAAAGAAAGAAGGTTGGGGAAGCAAAGTCATAGATAATCTTTCCAAGGCGATACGTTCTAAATATCCTGATAAGAAAGGCTATTCCACTCGTAACCTTATCTATATGTGTCAATTCGCTAAAGCCTATCCTATGGAGATTCTATTAGAAATGGGCAAGGTTGAAAAACAGCTTGATAGTCCTTCGGTTGATAATGTATTACGACTTACAAACGAACTCAATCAATTTACGCAAGAACCTCTTGCGCAAATTCAAGCTACAGGTAATCAAGGAGATATAATTACGCAAGAAGCTCTTGCACAATTAGGAGAGATATCTAAAGCACTGTCTGTCATTTACCAACACGATATAAATCAGATAGAAGAAATTTTTAAGCAGTCTGCCGTAGTTCGCACTAACTGGGCGAGTCATGTTATATTGCTTAATAGCAAGCTGACGTTGGGTGAACGTTATTGGTATATCACGCAGGCGGTTGGCAATGGTTGGAGTAGTAATGTTCTGCAAATGCAGATAGAGAGCAATCTTTTTGCTCGGCAGATTACGACAACGAAAGTGAGCAACTTCTCTGTGCGATTACCCAAACCGCAAAGCGACCTTGCCAACTATCTGATGAAGGACCCTTACATCTTTGACATGATGGGACAGACAGATAAGATGGCAGAACGAGACATTGAACGGCAATTGGTTTCGCATATCACCAAATATCTTTTGGAAATGGGTAGTGGCTTTGCATTTGTGGCACAGCAGAAGCATTTTGAAGTAGGTGATTCTGATTTCTATGCCGACCTCATTCTCTATAACATCCAACTACATGCATACGTTGTTATCGAACTCAAAGCCACACCTTTCAAGCCTGAATATATGGGACAACTGAACTTCTACATCAATGTAGTGGACGATACTCTCCGTGGCGAGCACGACAATAAGACCATCGGGTTGCTACTCTGTAATGGTGGCGATAAGGTGGTAGCGCAATATGCTCTTTCTGGATACGAACAGCCCATTAGTGTGAGCGACTATCAATTGACAAATGCAATCCCCGATAATTTGAAATCGGCTCTCCCTACGATAGAAGAAGTTGAGGAAGAATTTTCTAAAGCTATAAAGTAGGTAATCTTCATACAAATGAAAGTACTATTTGTTTTGAATAAGCGATAAGTATATTTATAACTAATTTTACATAATTATGATTCAAAGGTTTTTTCATCCAATAGGTCAGGGAGCCTTTTACTCCGAAAGACACACGTCTTACAATATCAATATCGTGTATGATTGTGGTACGACAAACCCAAGTTCACAAGCCAAACAAAGAGTAGTAAATCAAAGCTTTAGAAAAGACGAGATTATTCACATTCTCTTTATTTCTCATTTTGACAAAGATCACATCTCACTAATCGATACATTGAAGAAACAGTTCAGAGGATTGAGAGGGTTGTGATACCGCTTCTTTATGATGAAGAAAAGATTTTCCTATCCAGAATATATAGGGCTTTAGGGGAACGCCGTTTAGCAAACTTAGTCAGCAATCCGCATGAATTCTTTGGAGGAGAAACTCAGATTATTGGAGTACGTCCAAATTCTGATACGGAGATTGGAGAAATCCCCTCCTTGAATGTGTTAGAAATAAATGAGACTAGAACAGAAATACAAAGCGGAACTCCACTGACCATAAATGGTTTCAACGATTGGGTGTACATTCCCTTTAATTATGATTATGAAAATAGGAACAAACAGTTTCTATATGAATTGCAAAAAGAATGTATTGATGTTGGCAGATTGAGAACAGATCCCAATTACATTCTTGAGGAAAAGGAAAAAATAAAGAAGGTCTATAAGAGAAAGAAGATTAGTGGAAATATTAACGAAAACTCGATGTTCTTATATTCAGGACCATCATGTAAAAAAATAGACACACATTTTTGGAGAATGGAGTGCTTTTGCGATTACAATTTCAGAACTCATTTTGATTATTTCTCCTGTCATATCCATCACCATTCGCATAGAGTTGCTTGCCTATATACTGGGGATGGTGATTTGAATAAAGTTGATGTTAGAAAGATATAAAAAAAGTATTGGGACATCATAGGAACTATACAAATTCCTCATCATGGAAGTTCGGCATCGTTTAATGCAGACGCCCTTGACAACGGATGTTTCCTATGCCCTATCTCTGTAGGAAACAAAAATTCTTATGGACATCCTTCCCAAAAAGTTATTAGTGAGATACTCTTAAAAAGAAGTTATCCTATACTTGTAACAGAGAGTGTGGATCGTACTTTCATTGAAATAATTGAATACTAACTATTGAAATCCCGAATAATAACGAGCGAAAATAATATGATTTTTTCGCTCGTTTAATATTTATCTACAAGTAAAAAAACAACTATTAAACGAAGATACCCCAAGAAACAGTAATAAATATTTTTAAACGTTTGCTATTTCTTCAAATGCTTCTTTAGTTTTCTTTGTTCTTGCTTAATCATATCCTGTTGTAGCGACAACTCTGCTTGTCTTTGCAAGGCTTGCTCGTAATCAACAATTTTCTGTTGCATCTGCTGAATCGCTTTGGGATTGCGATGTGTGATAAATATGCTGTCAAGATGGGCGAAGTCTACAGTCGTAGCTTTGCCCTGCATACGCAGATAACGATAACGCAGGTCGTAATCAGAGGCTGTTTGCAGTTTGTTGGCTCCCATACCGAAGAACCAGCAACTCACCATGACCAGCCCGCAAACCAATAAGAGTAGCATACGCTCAGCTAATTGTACGCTTGCAAAGAGCGAGTAGTTCTTAAATTCTATGGGCTTTTGTTGCTTGCTGATGAGCTGTTGCAAGGCTTCAAACTTTGGGTCGAGCTTCTTACTTGATTGTGAGAGTGCCTCCAAAACAAAAAGCTGATGCTCCTTGATTTTGGCTTGAGTTTCTTTCGAGAGATGGATTTGCACAGCTTCTTGCGTTTTAATACTATCTCCCTTTGGATTAGATAGTTGTTCTGCAATAGTAGTGCGTAGTTCTACCTGTACTTTACTGATGGCTTTACATTCTTGTTTGAGTTCTTCGAGCATATCAAGAACAGGTGCTATTTCGTTATTCATACTGATATAAATTTGATGTGATTAAATTCTACGTTTGCGATTAGCTTTATTGCGGAGTTTCTTTTGAAATCGAAGTTCATCAACATCTACGCCATTACTTGGTGTAGGCATAGAAAACACTTCACTAATTGCTTCAGATAGGTCGGTAATGAAATAGCTTTCATCCACAGGATGTGCCATAGGCTCATTTTGTAGATGAATTTGCTTTTGTTTGTGAGAATTTTGTTCTATCTCCACTTTGAGGCGAGAGAAAGAGCACGTTCGGTCTATCTTTGAGCCACTAAAACTACGTCCGTCTTTTTCAAAGATGATTCCTTGAACAACATCGGTGTTGCCTTTCGTTTTGAAACGAGTGGTAATACCTTGTTGCTCTAACCTGCAACAAAATCTTTCCAAGTCTGAGATTGAGGTAATATAGACTTAATGGTATCGAATATTTCATATCGCAATTTATCCTCACCTCTCAATCGTAAGCGGTTTACCTCTTGCTTTCCTTCACCAATGGTTAGACCATAACGCTCAGTCAGTCCTCGACAAATCTTTGTGGAACGATACTTTTCATTGCGGTCGCTGATGGTCTTGCCATCATTGCCGATACGATTGATACAAATGTGTAAATGCGGATGCTGACGGTCACTGTGCCTTACAATAAGGCTCTGTGTGTCGCCATAGCCCATTTTATGAAGATATTCGTTGGCAATTTTCACCATTGTTGCATCTGTCAGTCGTTCTGAATCATGTGCTGAGAATGAGAGTATGGTATGACAAACTGGTTTTTGTACATTCGGACGCATAGAGGCTTGCAAGTTGAAGTCGCATGCAATGTCATTTGGAAAGAACTGCGCACGCCATTGGCTTGTAAGACTTTGACTTTATCTTCACGTTTGCTGAGCATATAACTGACAACTCCACTGAAGTTTGTTCCTTTAATAATCTTGGCTATCATGGCTTCAATCGTCTCATAAGTTCATGAATAAGTTGTTTCAGCGCATTCAATTCTTCATTGAGTACAGAGATGCCGAAAGCATTGAGCCGATGGGCTATCTGATTGAGATTGTTAGCCATGCCAGAAACTGTACGGATGAGTTGCATTTCCTCTGGCTTGATTCGACTCTTTACTTCTACATTTGTTATGAGCTGCCGTAAAAACTCTGTTCGTGAAATAGAGGCTTCACGTGCTTTTCTCAACAAGGTGTAGTACTCCATTGTATTAAGCCGAAGAAGCACTTGATATTTCCGTTTCTCTGATAAAGTCTTAGTGGGTCGTCCACCTTTATTTTTCTGTTCCATTTTTATTTTTTTTTGATGAGACCAACGGGATTTTCACCTCCCAAAGGTGGGAGCAAGTAGGTTTTGAGATACTCAAAACACAAACTTGCTTCCCAGATAAACACTATCTTCTGATACCACACTTTATGGTTGGTAATAACATTTGTTTCTCTTTGATTTTAGATTGAGCAACGAGCCATTCGTTGAGATCTTTGTGAGTTCGATAGCGAGCAGATCCATCTATGATAGATGGGTAAAACTGCTTCAAAAATTCAAACGATTTCGTCCTGCTTCATCATTGTCCATAAAACTCTCAACTTGCTTGTAGTCTTTTATCTTCTCTTGAATACGTGGCAAAAGAGCCAAAGAATTAAGAACTATGGTGTCGCAAGTTGAAGAAGGATTTAGCGTTTGCCACGAAAGGAAATCCATAAACCCTTCAAAGATTTGTAAAACGTCTGTGTCTTTACTAATAGTTGTAATCGCTTTTGGAGCAATGCAACCTTTAAAATAAGGACTACGAATTTCCCATCCGCCAGCATCGTTTGCAAATCCTATGGCATAGTATGTCCGATTAGTATTATTGTAATGAACTTCAGAGCAGAATCTATTAGCGATACTGATAGGTATTCCTCGTTCTGCGATGTAACGTAACAAATAAGAATTGGTAAGTGATTGCACAGATATGATTTCTAATTTGTGCTTAGAGGTTTTTCTTTTACCGCCAAAAGAAAAATCTTGATGCACTATTTGTTTTGAACCGGTTAAAAGTTCAATGGCTTCATTCATGGTACAATGCTGTAAAGCACACACAAGGTCAATAATATCTCCATGTTCGCCAGTTCCAAAGTCATACCATTGGTTGCGCTCTGTATTTACTTTGAATGATGGTGTACTTTCGTTGCGTAGTGGGGAGCAGTACCAAAAATGAATTCCTTGTACTCGTGCAGGTGAATAACCCTGTTGCTGCAAATATTCTGTGATAGAGATTTGCTTGATATTTTGTATTTCCATTGTGATTTTGTTTTGATGTTTGAAATGAATAACTCTCTGCCTTTTTCTTTTGGAGGCTGAAGATTTTAGAATTGGTCGGATGGCCGTACACTATAGGCACCCCTTTGCGTCCAACCAAGTTTGTTTCTCTTTGGTCGGATTGGTTCAGGTATATATAGCCTGTGTCCGACCGACCAAAGGTTTTATTGTAGAGAATTATGGCTGAGCCGATATTTTCCTCGTTCTTCCTTAACCACTATGCCTTTGTTGAGCAAGAATTGCAAAAGCTCCTTGAGCTTTGTTTGTCCATAGGATTGTCCCACAACTTCTGCATAAGCCTCTTTGAGAGCCACGATAAGTTTACTATATGGCAAAATCTCGCTTGTAGAGAAGACTGGTTCCAACGCCTTTCGATATTCGTTAGTGCTTAACTCTTGGTAGGAGAAACGATGTGACTTCCGTTCATTGTCCGAATATGAGAGATCTATTTGGGGAATGCAAATATCGTCTTCAACCTCCTTAAGTCGAAAGGCAAACTTTTCAAAAGGTTTGGAACGAATGATGGAAGGTGCAACAATACTGCGTTCAGGCATAGTGTTGTCCTTTGTGATTTGAAGAACTGTTTCAGCCTTGTTGTTGAGTTCCGTCCCAATATGTCCTCGTGCGTTGTCATCCCCCTTGTTGAGGTGAAGCACAGTTTGGATATGGATGCTTTGCTCGCTCGTCCATTGCATCAGGTCGCCCACTAACTTGGTTGCCTCCGTTGAATTGTTGATGTCGAGCATCAAATCCCGAATACCGTCAATGACTACCAAACCCACATTGGGTGTATTGTAAATGGCATAACGAATAATTTCTCTACGTTCATTAGGGTCAGCAATGGCTCTAAGATGACTGAACTTCAAATTCTGCGGTTCCTTGTCTATTGGCAGTTTTGCCAATCTCAAAATACGTTGCATCACAAGTTGGCAATGATAAGGACTTTGTTCCGTGTCAAAGTAAAGAATAGTGCGTTTACTTTCTGGAAATGATGCTTGATATTCCAGCACCTTCCCATTGATAAGGGCTGCTGCAACGATGGCACTCACGTTGAAAGTCTTCTTGGCTTTTGCCTTACCTGTCGATACACTGAAGTTGCCCAGTGTGCCAATAATAGCTTCGCCTGCTTGCAGTACAATGGGAGGAAGTGCAAACTTATCCGTTACATGAATGAGCGACTTTTTCCAAATGTTTTCATAATCTGTTGTATTCATCATCGTCCTCCTGTCTTTCGCCCTGCCAGTTCAAGAGCAAGGTCAGCATCAACAATAATCTTACGACCGACTTGTGTAATGGCACGGTTGATTTTACCACTCTGCTTGATGCGATTAGCCGTGGGCAGGCTACACCCAAAGAGGCGTGCAATGCCAGCCAACCCATACACATATCGCTTTTCTTCTTTGGAGGAAGAAGCCTTTGTTGATTCTCTGCTCGTGGAAATATTACCATGTTGTGCAAGGAAAAGTAATTCTTCACCTGTCATCTGCCAAACAGGTTTTCCCAATAATTCGTTTATCGTCATAATCCAATTGTTTTGAAATGAATAACTTGTCCTTGCGCATAGGGCATTCAGTCAGCTCTGACGATGCAAAAGTAGAGTGCTTTAGATACTCTACCAAGAGGCAGGGATATTGTGGGAAGTATAGGGAAATGCAAGGAAATCAGCGACTATCAAAAACGCTCAATATACATTCTAAAAGTGGACTATTTTAGATAAAAGCACGTTGTTTATCAATCATCATTGATTGTTTAAGAGATTCCTAAGGGCTTCCTCTCACTGGGAAAATTATTTTTAGTAGCGTGAAAGTTCTTTTTTCTTCGTTTTATTCATTATAAGTTCATATCTTTGTAACAAATATCGAGTTATACAATTATCTAATGGGACAGAAGAAAGAGCATAGCAACCTTATCAAGGAGCATTTGAAGAAGCGAGGTATCACCCAAACGTGGCTTGCCAAAGAGTTGGGTATGAGTTTCAGTATCACCAACGCCTATGTTTGTAACCTCAAGCAGCCTAGTCTTGCTACCATCTTCAAAGTGGCAGATTTGCTCGGTGTATCTCCTAAAGAGTTAGTGATATAATCAAGCAAACAATATAAATAATATGGAAAACTCTATATATCAGTATGCAATAGGCGAACTTCTTGATGGAAGATACTTCTATATCCCTTCCTATCAAAGAGGTTATCGTTGGACTGTGAAGCAAGTAGGAGATTTACTCCGAGACCTTCTATGTTTCACAAATGACTTTGCAAATGAAGGGAAAGAAAAGAAGCAAGACCAGTTCTATTGTCTTCAGCCAATTATTGCACGTTCAATTACTGACAAAGAAAAGTTGAAATTCATTTTTAAGGATAAATACAACGACGACATCAAAGAACGTGGAGTCTGGGAGATCATCGATGGGCAACAGCGATTAACCACCATATACCTTCTGTACAAATACCTTATGGATCAGAAGGGATGGGATGCAGAAACGCTGAAAGAAGAAGAGGACGGTAAGGAATTGTATCATATTTGCTATGCTACTCGTGACGGTTCTGCTAAATTCCTTGAGAGCATGTCCATGAGAACAATTAAGGATAGTAGCGAAGATGATTTCAAGGAAAACGTAGATTTTTTCCACATGGCAAATGCTTTCAAGTATATTTCTGAGTGGATAAAGACGGACGGAAAGGCAATCAATATCCGCTATCAATTGGGAGGAAGTCTTGACAATATTCGAACCACTTTCTTTAAGTTGCTCAATGGAATGAGCGACACTAAAGGAGGCTCTGTACAAGTGTTATGGTATGAAATAGCTGAGAGCAAGGAAAAGAATAACATTAAGGAGTTCCAAAAGATAAATACAGGCAAGATTAGGTTAACTGATGCTGAACTTATCAAAGGCTTGTTCCTGTTAAAAAAGAATTTTACCGCTGGCGACAAGTATATCAAACAGTCTGAACTGGCTCTGGAATGGGAGTTTATAGAGAATACACTCCATGCCAACAATTTCTGGTACTTTCTTCAAAAGAAAGGCTTTGATCTGCCCTAACCGAATAGACTTCCTCTTTAATTTGATATACAAGAAGAATGTATTGAAAAAAAGTGCCAGAAGAGGAATGGGACAACATTTTTGAAGGTTGTTGACGAGAAGTTGATGGACACCAGACAGAGTGAGATCTTCCGTTTTTTTACTATAACCGATTTGAAGGGAAGATTGGTGAGGTCTTGCAACTTGAAGTTGCAGAAGCATGGAGTGAGGTCATGGAATTGTTCCGTACACTCGATGACTGGTTCTGCTCTCCTTCGACGTATAATTTCATTGGCTTATTAAGTCAGTGTGGTGAAGATTTGTGTCGATTGATCCTTCATTTCGATTACATGCCCGAACTGTCAAGTAGAGCTGAATTTGAACGTTATTTGAAAGAGCGCATATCTTACCATCTTCGCGGTATCAAGATAGACAAAGACAAGAAGCTTATCCTTAATACTTATAAGGAGCATGACAATATCTATAAACTACTGTTGACTTTGAATATTCATCTTCTGAATGAGCAAAACCAAAAGCTCGAATCAGATTCAGATGTATATAAGTTCCCATTTGACGTACTTAGTGCGCAGAACTGGGATATAGAGCATGTTGACTCTTTCCATACAAATGCACTGAACAATGAGAAAGACAAGATTGAATGGATTAAGACTGCAATGGAAGACCTCTCAGAAGAACTGACCAAAGAAGAGCGTGAGCAGATCCTGCAAAATTTGGAAGAAAAAGCTTATGATATAGCCATTAACTTTTTGAAGAAAAATGCCAAGGAGGAAGAAACAGATGAAGAAATTAAAAACTCCATCGGTAATTTGACACTTCTTGATGCCGCTACCAACAGAATGTATGGAAACAGTCTTTTCTGTACAAAACGTCGTATTATCATTGAGCGTATCAAACAAGGTGTGTTTGTTCCTATTGCAACACAATACATCTTGCAAAGTTCTTTGATCAAAAAGGGACGAACCGCTCTCTTTGGACAAAAGAGGACATGGAGGCATATCACAGATATGCTTATGATGTTATTATAAATTATGTAAGCAATGAGGAGGGCGAACTATGAATGAGAGGTATACATTTATAGATATATATAGGAAAGATCTTGACCTTAATAAAGATACGAAGGTTAAGATCAATCAGATTATCATTCCTAAGATACAACGTCCTTATGCACAAGGAAGGCAGGATGGTATATATGGTATATGTACTTATGTACGTAATACTCTATTGAACGAGCTGTTTGCGAATTTTAAGACGGATGAGATTTTTGATTTCAATTTCATCTATGGTATTGTTCGTCCATCTAATGACGAGTATGTGATGGAACTTTTGGATGGTCAGCAGCGAATGACAACTTTGTTCCTCGTTTATTGGTATATAGCCAATTGTGAATTGATAGAAGAAGATGAGGAAGATAAAACGATACGTGATGCTTTGGGTCGCTTTGTCTATGAAACGCGTTCCACCTCAACGGTATTTTGCCATAAGCTTGCCTCCTATCGTATTAATTTGTCTGGCCAGACACCATCGAAAGTGATCAGACAAGCAAAATGGTATTTCAAGTCATTTGATAGAGATAGCACCATAACAGCTATGCTTACTATGCTTGATGCTATACATGAACGATATATCGACCAAGATGACAACGCCCTTCACACCAAAATTGTCAAATATCCAGTTTTATGTAAAGTCTTTGGGCTTCTTTAATCTGTCTGAGGAGTTGTATATTAAGATGAATGCCCGTGGTTTACAACTAAGCTCATTTGAGAACTTCAAGGCAGACTTGACAAATTACATTAGCGATATAGACTATCCACCTTTCAAAAAGTTGGTTCCTCTATACCGTAAAGACAGTGAAGAAACCGTTGAGTTTCATTTTAATTTCTCGGTCAAGCTAGATTCCAAATGGATTGACATATTCTGGAGGAAAGGATTTGAGAACTTTGATGCCTCTTACATGAGCTTCTTCTCTCGTTTCTTTGCATGCAAATACATTATCTCTACAAAAGATATTGTCAATGACAAGGATATGCGACAGAATCTTACATTGAGGAAGATTTATACTGATGCAGAGAAACTAGCAGAGACTAACGAATATCTTGGATTTAAAGAATTTAAGTCGATTCTGACAAATCATCCAGAATATGTGTTGACATTAGATAAAGTGCTTGATACTTTCTATCAATATGACTTTAAGGATTCGAAAAAGGTCATATACGAAATGATGGTTCCTGCATGGGAAACTATCATTAGATGGTGATGATTTCTATAGCAATATCAATTCTAAAATGACTCATATCAAACTTATCACGTTTGGTTCAGTCATTGAGTTTATTGAAGCTTTTGAATCGTTTGACACTGAGGTTTTCAAACAGTGGATGCGAATAGTATGGAATGTTGTCGAGAATACAAATATAGACAGCCTCACTCCTGTGTCATCGTTGATAAGGAAATTCTCTGCTATTATTCACAGCATAGCCAAAAGAATGTCTGGAGGGGAATCTTTTTATTACGCCCTGTCACAATGGAAAGAAGATAGTACTGATGAGAGGGAAAATAGAGCTTTACTTGAAGAGGTGTTGAAAGCCTCCCGTATAGCCGAAAACAACAAATGGCTTCCTGTTTTTGAAGATGCAGAAAAACACCCATACTTTAGAGGCATGGTAATGTTCTTCTATAAAGAAGGTATGTCCTTGCCAAAGTACCAACATAGTTTGTCTCTTGCCAAAGACATGTTTGATGAATCTGGTATTTCACCAGTATATCGTCAAGAGCACTTGCTAATTCGTGCCATTGCGAGTCAGTTTGTTATACGGGAGGACAAAAAAAACTACTTTATTACAGAACGTGCTGAAACTAATAAATACTTAAAGAACATCTTAGCATCGAACAATGATGTAAGACAAATGTTAGCAGATGTTCTGGAGGGTGATAATGTTGAAACCGTTAAGAAAGACTTTCTGGATACATAGATAACGCTGAAGATTTTACACCCTGGCCTGGCGCATCAGTTGTGGAGATTGAGTACTGCAATATGGCTGTGAACAGGATTCGTCACGATATCAAACTATATGACTGGATTACTGCTGAAGAAGCAAGAGGAAAGGCTGTACTTAGAGTATATTGGTATGAAGGGCATATTATGCTTGCCGCACCAAGGAAATGGTATTCGAAAGTAGCACTTGATACAGAAAGAGCTAAGATAGCAAATGCCATAGCCAATAATTATGGCTTTGAATATTATGATTCAAATCAGCTTAATATGTACAAACAGTATAGTGACAGTTTCGGTAATGATATTTGGCTCAAACGAAATCGAAGACATTGTACAGTATGGATAGGATTCTGTCTACATCATGAACTGAAAATACAGTTTGAATGCAAAACAAAGAAATATGCAAAAGAACTAGTTGAGTTGTTGGAGGATTGTAATTACATTGATGGAGACGAACGATGGGTACAGATTCCATCTTTGGTTCACTTTAAGAAAAAGAAGACAATTAAAAATTTGTCAGCGACAATAGAAGATATATTTGAAGTTGTCACGGAGTAGAAAAAGGCTCTATATAAAGTAGTACTAATGACAAAAGGAAAGAATGATAATCATCTCATCATCTACCAAGACGATAACGGCTTGGTAAAGATAAACGTGCGCTTTGCAGACGAGGATGTGTGGATCACTCAAGGGCAGTTAGCAGAGATTTACGATACCACGCAACAGAATATAGCCCTACATATCAAGAATATCTATGCTGACAAAGAATTGACAGATGAGTCAACTCACAAGAAATACTTGTTAGTTCGGCAAGAAGGAAGTCGCAATGTCCAGCGCAATATTGACCACTATAATCTTGATATGATTATCGCTCTTGGTTATCGCGTGCAATCTCAGATAGCAACTCGCTTCCGTCGTTGGGCTACTGAAAGACTACACGAGTATATCCAAAAAGGCTTTACAATGGATGATGACCGACTCAAACAAGGTGGCAACCGCTATTTCAGAGAATTACTGCAGCGCATTCGTGATATTCGGGCTTCGGAGCGCAACTTTTATCAGCAGGTAACAGACATCTACGCCACGTCTGTGGATTATGATCCGCGCACTGACCTCACCCGCACATTCTTCGCTACTGTGCAGAATAAACTCCACTATGCCGTACACGAGCACACGGCTGCAGAAATTATCTACGACCGTGTGGATAGTGAAAAACCCCTCGTTGGCATGACCAATTTCAAAGGCAACTATATTACTAAGGATGATGTAAAGATAGCTAAGAATTACCTCTCCGAAAAAGAACTGCAACGGCTCAACCTACTTGTGTCGCAATTTTTAGACTTTGCCGAGTTCCAAGCCCTTGAAGAACGTCCCATGCATATGGCAGATTGGACTTCAGCTCTTGACAACCAAATCATAGCTCTGCAACGCAAACTGTTGGGAAGGAAAAGGATGTGTATCGCATCAAGAAGCAATAGAAAAAGCCGAGCGAGAATTCAATATATACCGCCAAAGAGAAATGGCTCAACTTGAAAGCGACTTCGACAAAATGGTAAAGCGACTTCCCAAAGGAGGATAGAAACCTCTTCTAAAAGAATAATATTCTTTCATTTGAAAACTATTATGATGTAGCTTTTTCCTTGATAATGAAGTTTTTGATTTTAAAAACATTAAACACGTGCTCTGACGAGAAGTAATTGAAAAATAAATATGGCACATAACCCCAAACTCAATGTTTACATAATTAGTCTTAATCCTAAAAAGCAAGATGAAAAATAAAAACCTTTAGAGATTTTTTTGAAAGAAAAAAATATGCGAAGAACTCAGAAACGTCTGATAAGGCTCTAATGAAATATCTTTTTACCTCTTTCATTAATGGTGTGGGACAAGACGAATTTCATAAAGATGACAAAAGTAAAAAAGTCATTGGCATAGACGATGGTGATATGCTGCCAATGACTCTATATTCAGATACTTGGATGATAGATGGTGTTATTGGAAGGAGGTAAGTATGGTATATTAGAGAGTATCAAGACACAGAGAAAAAGAAGGTAAGACAGAAATTAAACCGAATTATGCAGTTTTGGATAAGTATTACATACTTTTGAACCCTATCTTAAATGACAAGTATGCAGTGTTGCTAACTCAATCCTATACAGAAGAAAGTATTCAAGGTCCTATAAATGAATTCATAAGAGAATTATTGGGAGGATGTGATAATTACTTTAAGGTAGATGTAGAACCATTTGTTCCAAAACGGCTCAAAGAAAAATATGAAAAATCTGCAGCTATACGAATGTTCAGTTTTACATCGCCTTTGCCACTGTCAGAAAGTCTTCGCAAAAAAGTAACAGAGGCAGCACAAGAATTTGAAGTTGAAGTTCGTATAAGACCTGTCAACCAAAAACTGCCTATAAATTCAGAAGGAACAAGAGAAATTATGCAAGAAGTTTCAAAAAAATGACACTTGATCAACAGATCCTCGGTGAAGGTAAAGGTCGAATCTATACCGCTGATGAGCAGGGGAGAAATGCTAATTATGATATCTCAAAGGATATTCAAAGTATAAGACCTACCATTTATCTTTTCGGATGAAGGAATTACTTTCAGACGAGCAAACAGGACTTCCTGATTTCAAAGCCATACAGAAATATTGCCATAAACTTTTAAAAAGAAATCAAAGCTGAACGAAATATAAACCAAGATATTTATGAGTTTTTAGAGAAGCGTTAAAAAGTTTAGTCAGTGATGCACATCTTTTTCAATATACAGAAGTTAATAGTACAGCGTCAAACATAGAAGAAAAAACAAGCCACGATATTATTTTACCAAAAATCCAGTGGGGGATACTAATGATTTCAGTTGTGGTTTCGATTACAACAGTAAATGGCTTTTGGTAAGGATTTTTGCAGGATACGTTGTGTCAGCTCTATCACTTTTTTTGCTGGTCTATTCTTCTCATTTATTTTAATGTTAATTGATAAGTTTCAGAAGATAGACTTTAGTCCCTATAAAAAGGATGTAAATGCCCAACTAATGCCGATAGGAGTAAGATTGAAGAACTACTATAAAAAGGCAACCACACTTTCATTTTATATTATAGTATTGGCTCTACTCTGTATTTTGCTTCTTTCTGCATCATTGATTGAATTTCCCTTTCATGAAATATATCAGTTCCTTGCAAAATGTATACCGATTAGTTGCATAGATATATGGGAAACTTTATGGAGAATGGCTTCATTCAGTGTGAAATCAATATACAGAGGTGTTTCTATATATTTTCTATTGGACTTCCTCTGGATAACTTTATATCTGCTCTCGTCCTTCTTTGATTACGTAGGAAGTGAATACGACGAAGTAAAACTACAATAGTTTTTTGCAATAAAGGGTGAAAACGACTTATTGAAGTCTGCCCACATTACATTAGAATATCAAAGTTCTACTATCTATGAGACAGAAGGTAGCCATGTTAAACATCTTTTTATATGAGTAGTAGCATAGGCGGTACATCGCATAGTATTGAAACCACAACACCTATTTTTAGATGATAGTATAGACGAAATATAGTATGTATATCAAGGAGATTAATATATTAAACTTCCGAGGCTTTAAGGAAGCTTTAATACCCTTTCATGAAGGAGTGAATGTTATAATAGGTCATAATAACACCGGTAAAAGTAACCTGCTCCGTGCAATGGGGTTAGTGCTTGGCTATAGTAATGGTCATAGATTAGGTACCAGTGACTTATTTTATGAGACAGATGTGGAAGAGCTTCAACGGCAGTCACCACGGATCCAAATAACTCTTGTCTTACGTAGAAGTGCAGATGAAAACTTAGATTCTGCAGATATGGCGCTGTTTGCCAATATGATGACAGACCCAGCATTAAGCGAAGAGGCAGAATTAAGATACGAGTTTAAACTGGATGATAGCCAAGAGCAAAACTATAAGGCAGATGTTGCTAACGCAATTACAGCCAAAGAAATATGGAAGATTATAGAGCAAGACTACATCAGACTCTATAAAAGTAGTCGCTCGGGAGGTAATCAGGCTGCTGGTATCAACATCAATGAGGCGTTGGGGCAGATTGACTTCCAGTTCCTTGATGCTATTCGCGATGTCAGTCATGACCTATATGCAGGTTATAATCCGCTCCTTAGGGATGTGCTGAATTTCTTTATTGATTACTCAGTTAAGAATGATGTCACAAAGACAGAGGATGAGATAAAGGAACAATTAAAAGCTTTAAGAGATGATTTTGTCCAACAGTCTAGGCCATTGATGCAAACTTTACAAGATAGGTTACAGGATGGGAAAAACGTATTTCTGAAGTACGCACTTGATACAGGCGCAACATTTAATGGAGCCGAACCAGATTTTGATGGAACGGTGACAGAGAATGAGATGTTCTCTGTATTGAGAATGTTTATCAAATACGCTGTTGGTATAGAAGTGCCTGCTACATATAATGGGCTAGGGTATAACAATCTTATATACATGTCGCTTTTGCTTGCAAAGATGCAGGCAGACGGAAACATTGCCTACATGAAACGCAATGCCAAGGTACTCTCATTCCTTGCTGTAGAGGAATGTGAAGCACATTTGCATCCAGCCATGCAGTACAAGTTCCTAAAGTTTCTGCAGGACAATAATTTGAATGGCCATGTACGTCAGATATTCATGACCTCACATTCTACCCAAATTGCCTCTGCGGTAAAACTGGATGACTTAATTTGCTTAACCTCACCTGCGTTGGGACAGATCAATGTTGGCTATCCACGTGCCATATATAAAGAAGAGAGCTCTAATGATATGGTATCCAAGCAATATGTTCAGAGATTTTTGGATGCAACTAAAGCGGATATGTTCTTTGCCAACAGATTGATTTTTGTCGAGGGCATTGCAGAGGAGTTGCTGCTCCCAGTCTTTGCCAGGTATTTGAATAAGAACCTTACAGATGAGCATGTGCTAGTGGTGAATATGGGAGGTCGCTATTTCAACCACTTTCTAAAGTTATTTGATACAAAAAATCCATATACCATCAATAAGAAGATTGTCTGCTTGACTGATATTGACCCCTGTCGAAAAAAGAAAGGAGATGACAAAAATTATGAAGTTTGTTACCCATATGAATACAATATAGATACAGACAACTACGACTATAAGCATCATGCTGATACAGAATTAGATCAATATGTAGTCCATCCTAACATCAGGTTCTACAGGCAAGATGTAACTTATGGAAAAACGCTGGAGTATGACCTAATGCGTGAGAATCCCAATTGTGAACTGTTATTGACTGACTCTGTGTCCAATCGGGACGAGATAAAAGCAATGATGGCAGAACTGGATGTGAACAAGGTGATGGGTAAAATGCGAAACAGTGAGGCTAATACACGTATAAAGTCATCAATAAACCAATCGGGGTGGGAGGGTGAAGAAAAGAGAAAAGCCTTACTTGCATCGCGTTATTTGAACTCTGTTTCAAAAGGCAGTAATGCGCTGGAACTAAACGTGACGCTTATGGATAACCTAGAGAAACCAGAAGCAGAAAGAAAAGAGTTTCATGTTCCCCAATATATTATTGATGCATTAAAATGGCTACTATCATAAAATCAGAACAAACTATACCTATAGACGAACCATTTAAGGTGACTGCTGGGCCTGGTGCAGGAAAGACACATTGGCTGATAAATCATATCAAGAATGTGGTGTCAAATAGCCACAAACTTGATGTGGTGAGGAAGGTGGCTTGTATCACTTATACCAACGTGGGTATCGATACAATCACTTCACGTTTGAATATGGGGAATGACGTGGTTGAGGTATGTACAATCCATAGTTTCTTGTATGCTAATATAGTAAAGCCCTATATTCATCTGGTATCTAAAGAATTTGGGCTGGAGTTGAGCAAACTTGTGGTTATAGATGACTCTAATTTTAAGTCAGAAGGAATAGCTATATCAGTATTGAAGCTTATTAATAAGTCATGGGTGAATGCCAGAAGCTATCTGCAAGGTTTGAATAATGCCACGTGGCATTATTCAAACCTTGCATATAACGATTATAAACCAAGGTTCCCAATAAAGTCCGGCAAGTGGTTCGTTGGCAATGACTGCTATATGGGGTTCAAAAGATGGCTATGGAGTAGAGGGTATATGTCTTTTGATGACATTTTGTATTTTTCTCAGATTCTGCTTTCGAGATACCCCAACATATACACATTGATAAAGGCTAGATACCCATATGTTTTCGTGGATGAATTTCAAGATACAATACCTTTTGTGATTGACTTACTAGCCAAGTTAGGCAATGAGGGGGTAATTGTGGGAGTGGTTGGCGATAAAGCACAATCAATCTATGATTTTCTAGGTGCTACAGTGCAGCAATTTGACAGCTTTACTGTTCCAGAAATGCAGGAGTATGAAATTCGAGGGAATAGGCGTAGCACGAAGCAGATAATAGACTTGCTGAATATTGTCAGAACTGATTTTTCGCAAGATTGGCTGAATGGATCAGAAGGAATGATGCCAGAATTGCTTGTCGGTGATATGCTTAACTGTTACCAACAGTGTATAGAAAAGAGTGGAACTGACGAAATACAATCGCTGGCCTTTCAAAACGTACTTGCCAATTCTATGCGTAAAAAGAACGGAGTGAGAGAAGTCGAAAAAATATTAGAGATTGATTTTGATAGCAATGTAGGGCGTCAGATGATGATAAGGACGTTGATTAAGGCCGTGGAATATACAAGAATGAATGATTTGCGAAATGCTTGGCATCAACTAGACATCATTAATCGCGATAGAACAATAACCATTGTGGTTCTAAGACGCTTGCTAGATGGCTATAAGGACTATAAAAACGGAAGCCTGATGGATTTCTACAATTTTTTGGTGAATGATTTACACATCAAGATGACCAAGATAAAAGGTAAGATAATCAGGGATTTCTACATGAACCATACATATGCCGATGCTGCCCTTGGGGTGAAGTATGGTGATTCGAATAACAAGCATAAGACTATCCATAAATCAAAAGGAGAGGAGTTTGATAACCTCTTTGTCATTCTAGAAAAGGAAGAAGACTTGGAGTTTCTGTTGTCTCCAAACCTAAATGACAACAACTCACATCGGGTATATTATGTGGCTGCCAGTCGTGCAATAAATCGCTTGTTTATCTGTGTACCGACATTGAGTGCAGAAACGTATCCAACTGGAAGGCATGCCAATAAGCATACTTCTCCCCAATAATAGCCAATTGGGTTCGGTGCAGATTTGATTTGAAGGCTTAAAGTTGCACCACACTATAGTTATTTCCACTATAGGCAGTTACGACAATGCCGTCCTGCTTAGCTAGCAGGACTTCGGGTAGGTTCTGATGAGACCATACATATATAGAAGCGAATGAACTCTCTTATACCAAAGGCTACACCCAAGATTCATAACCTTGGATATAGCTTTTTTCTTAACTGACAGATTTCTGGGTGTAGAAAAGGGTGTAAATCGCATAACTTGCTGATTTACACCCTTGTTTGCGGAGAGAGAGGGATAAAGACATATATACAATATCATTAAACATCATTTCAATACATATCAAAAGTTGCTGAAACACAACTCTTTAATGATATGATTTGAAATGATATTTATTTGTTGATAATGAAAGTTCCAATATACCTCGGATTTTGGTGGGGCAAACGGTGGGGCAAAAATTAAGTGGTTCAAAAAAATCCAAGAATTTCAGAAAAATACAAAAGGGAGAAAAAAATTTTTATTTGACAAACTAATATTTGCTCTCCAAAAGTGGGGCAAAACACACATATTTGACTAACTTTGAAATAAAAGGTATCAGATATGATCATAAAACGAACTATAAAATTCTCTATAAGGAGCTATAAAAATGCTGGTAGCAGGATTCGCATGAGGGTTTCTTACGCTGGAAACCGACTTGATTTCCAAACAGGAATTGTGCTGAATAAGGACAACTGGGATGACTTGCAACAGCGAGTATTGCCCACAAATTCCAATGCAACACTGGCCAGCGAGCTGAATGACCATCTTTCGCAGATGTTGACTGATATGATAGCGGTTTTTCATAATTTTGAACTGCAGCAAGTCATGCCGACGGCATCCGCATTGCGCATTGCGTTTCAAAAACGTACTGCCCCACACTGCCAAAACATGGAGGATAGCACCGAAAAAGATAGAACTATTAGTGTTCAACAAGTGGATATTAAAGAGAAGAAAGCAAAAAACAAAGATTTTTGGAAGTGCTATGATGAGTTTGTCAAAGTCAACGGTAAACTGAATGACTGGACTCCTGCCACATTCGAGAAGTTTGCGGCCTTGCGCAACCATCTTTCGGACTTCAATAAGAAACTGACCTTTGATAAGTTCGATGAAGACGGCATAGCCAGCTTCATTGACTTCATGGGAAAAAAAGGCATGAAGAATAGCACCATCAACAAGCAGCTTGGCTTCCTGCGCTGGTTTCTGCGCTGGTGCTATGAGAAACATTATCATGCCAACCATACCTTTGAGTATTTCAAACCCAAGCTGAAAAATGCAACCAAGCGTGTTATCTTCCTGACACAGGATGAATTGGGAAAAGTTGAGACACTGGCGATACCAGAGAAGTACGCTTCTCTTGAAGCCGTGCGTGACGTTTTTCTTTTCAGCTGCTATACAGGGCTTCGCTATTCCGATGTCTATAATCTTACATGGGATGATATTCATGACGGCAAGATTGAGATAGTGACCGTAAAGACTGCCGGCCGCATATTGATTGAGTTGAACAACAAGTCACAGGCTATCCTTGACAAATACGCCGACATTAGATTTCCTTACAAGAAAGTATTGCCCGGTTCTTAGCAATCAGAAAATGAACAAGAAACTGCATACACTATGCAAGTTGGCTGGCATCGGCGAACCTGTCAAGACTACACACTACGAGGGGAACAAACGCATTGACAAGGTACAGCCCAAATATGAGCTTGTCGGTACCCACTGTGGGCGACGCACATTTATCTGCACCGCCCTCTCAAAGGGTATTCCGCCCAGTGTGGTAATGAAGTGGACTGGGCACAGCGACTACAAGGCGATGAAACCCTACATCGACATTGCCGATGAGGTAAAGTCGTCATACATGAAGCAGTTTGATGAATAAACAGCTCCAAACCGAGACAACATGAAATAATTTTGATTATCTTTGCGGTGTCGTTTCGATACTCTTTAATACAATTGCCGAATTGGTGGATAGTTTTCTTCCCGGCAGACTTTAATACATTTTTCGCAGAGACATTCTCACGGCTTACAGCCGTACTGTTTAATGTATTAAAGAGGAAATTATGGAATTATCTGAAACACTATTGAAAACCCCACTGGCAGAACTGTCAGTGGAGGAGTTTTTTTCACTGATGGACTCCTACAGAAACAGTGAAAAGAACACATCTGTACACTTATTTGATGCAGATTCTTGGCTGTCAGGCTATAAAGCCCTTGCCAAATATCTGAATTGCAGCGTGCCAACGGTATGCCGACTTGTCAAGAGTGGCAAAATCGATGCTGCCATACGACGAGTCGGTTCAACATGCTGGTTCAATAAGAACATGATAAGTAATTTGTTAAAACCTAAATGTCAAAATAAAGATGAGTAGAAATACATCAACATCCATTTATAAGCTGGAGAAGCCCTATCCCTTACTACAGTTCCAAGGAAGGTTATATATGCAAGTTGGAGTTCTGTTTGTAGTTACCGACACAGACTCTGATGAAACAGTGGCTGGAAAGCGAGTCTTGGGGTACAATCGTAGTCAAGAAACATACCCTATCATTGCCCAATCAATTGCCAGAATAGGCAGCACGGTATGTACTGAAACTTTCAGTTGTATGGGCTGCAACTTTGTTCATGAAGGAGAAACCGTATATTTGGAAGATCTATATGCCTATTTTGATAATGATTTTTACGATAGTCTTCATCGTGATAATGAAGACGATATTGTTTATGTGCCACCGTTTAGTCCTACCTCTTTGGCACTTTCCTTTAAGAAGTATGGTTGCACCATACTTCCACCAAAAGAAACTATTATTGAAATAACATTATCAATCAACTCCCATGAATACAATAAGTTTTATCTCGAAACATGGGGACAAAAATGTTTTTTCTGTGTTCCTGTGCAGGATGTAGTCACTACTGCAAAGGAGTTCTTACGAATAATCAAAGAATACAGCGACATAGTAAGTAAGAAACTAAAATTTGCTTTTACTTGCGATGGAGCAGATAGCGAGCCATTTCTATCACTTGAGGAACGTAATAATTACATCAAAGAACTAAATGAATATATCCAAGCAAATGGATAAAATTTTAAGACGGAGGGCGAACCTCTTGTACAATTTGCACAAGAAAGGTATTAGGTGTTTGACCAAGGAGCACATGATTTTCTTTCCCTATGGCAAGAATCCTGTTTATGAACTTGACCAGGTGACCAATACGCCAGATGGCAAGCACAAGAATATCACTTCAACAAACATCAAGAACTCGCAATACTTCGCTGCCCTCCACTATGATGCCAAGTCCGGGATTCCACACCTGCATCTGGTGGTGAACCACATAGACAAAGACGGCAACATCAATGACTGTCACTTCATCGGAGAGCGAGCCGTTGCTGCAGCCCAGGCCGTCAACCTTCGCCACGGCTGGAAAGACCCGATGGAGATACGGGAGGAGCATCTCAATCAAATCACAGATGATTGTATGGATGTACTAAGAACCCTGTCAAATTCAATTGGACGGATTATGAGACCTTGCTGACCAAGCGAGGCTACAAGGTCAAGTTGAAACGTGACAAAGGTAATGTTGTGCGGGGCTACTCAATCAGGATGGGGAATTCCACTTACAAGTCTTCGGAACTCGGAACTGGCAGAAACCTGATGCCGTCGAAGATAGAGGATACTTGGAGAATACTCCATCCAATCCAGAAGCCTGTGGCTATACAAAGTCCATCTTCCGTGGGCAGCACGAAACCTGTTATACAGAGACCGACAGCTACACAAACAGAATCAATGGTACCATCCAACCCAGTTATCACATCAACTGGCTATGAACAGACTTTCCTTATTGATGGTAAGGAGAAACAGCTCAGCATACCAGAGAATGTTTACAAAGAACTTGTCTGCAATATCGAGGTTCCAGAAAATAGTGATGTCCCATATGAGGACATTCTGAAAGTGGCTATGCTGCTGTTCCTGGACTATGTCGATGCCGCCACGCAGATGTCGGAATCCTGTGGCGGCGATGGAGGCACTGGCACAGGCTGGGGTAAACGAGATGACGAGGACGAACTGGAAAGGGCCAGGCGCTGTGCCATGAAGGCAAACTGGCTCTGTAAGCCAATGCTCAGAGTGAGAAAACGGAATTAATATCAACAATACAAGTAAACCATCAATATGAGTAAACAAGATAAGTATCATGACCTCATGCAGGCCATTAAGGCTGATGAGGAAAAGGTTGCTGCTCAGAACGAGCAGACAGCCACCTTGGAAGAGATAAAGGAAGGCCTTAATGCTTTGAAAGAAGAGAAACAATCCATAAACGAGGCTATGGCAAACGGTGCCATAGTCCTCAAAGGATTGAACGCAGCAACCGCTAGCGCGGACAATATTACAACTTGTATCTGTAATGCCATCGTTAAGGCGCAGAATGCCGAGATAAGAGTCGGCATCAATGATGAAGGACTACAGTAGTTGGATGAACGTAATAATAATGCCATTAATGCATTGACAGACCTCTTGGACAATCACAGAGCTAAAGTCGCCGTTCTGTTGGAAAGACAGCGCAAAGAAATTGCAGACATCACGAGGCGAACCGAGGGTGTTCACTTCTCCAAGAAGGTTTTCTTTTGGTTGGCAGGAATATGGTTTACAAGTATTGGCATCATCATCATTGAAATAGCAATTGGAATCTTATGGATATTTGGTTTGACGAAATGAAATAATATTGACGTTTACCCACTCTTAGTTTGTTTGAAAATGTCTTTTCAGTAAAATGCTCACGTGAAATCAATGTTGATCCCCTATTATAAATGAAAGGACACCACTTTTTAGTGATGTCCTTTATGACTGCTCTTTCTTACCTATTCCTTAAGATACAGATGAGAAGGAACCCTATCCAAAGGCGGCAGCAAGGATTGTGTGGAATACAGTACAAATAAGGAGTGCATAGTACGAGTCATAGCAACATACAGTGCCTTCCTCGATTCATCGTCATTTGCGCCATTATACATTGGTAGGATTACCATATCAAATTGAAGTCCCTTAGCACTATGATAGGTTAACATTTTGGGTAAAACTGTATTAAAGTCCAAATTATCCACATAGTCGAAATCATTATCGCCCTTATTATATTTGAACTCACATTCAACATCATTATCCATAAATTCTTGACTTATTCGAATTACCTCTGGATTATTAGGCAACAAGATTCCAATGTTTCTTCCTACATTGTCTTTTACTAATCTTAAAAGTGCTTCGATTTGTTTCTGTTCATTATCAAAATGAATTAAATGTGGTAGTTCTGTTTCCTTGTTCTGATACACCTTTTCTTTATACTCCTGAACATCAACACCAACATAGTCTTGCGTTATTTTCGCAACAGGACGAGGCAAGCGATAGTTATTGAATAGTTGTAACGTATTTAGCCCCGTCATAGCAGCAATCTGAGCAATTGTCATGGTTTGTTTACCATATTGTCTATATATAGATTGAGCAGTATCTCCAAAGAACAAGAAATGTTTTCTGGTCGCATTAATAAACTCCTGTATTTCTTCTCTTGTAAAATCCTGAATCTCGTCAACAATAATATAGTCTGCCTTTGGCATTTTCAATTTATATTTCCATAGATGATGATGAAAAAACCTAAACGAAGAGTCTGCTTTTCCATTTTTCATAAAACGGCTAAGCGATCTTGTATAGGCAATAAGAATAACATCTTGCCCTTTTTTATGTAATTGTTCTGCCTTATGCATTGCTATTACAGATTTTCCGCTACCAGCGCAACCAGCGACTAACATTGATTTATCATCTGTATATTCAATTAAATCAAGTTGGTCGTCATCCATTGTTTCCTCTGTAACGTCCCAATCATTTGCTCCTTGAAGAATTCGTCTGAAATTATGGCTACTATTAATACGTCCAGAATATGTACCTCCAGTAGATTCACTACCAGTAGCATCAACAGCTTCCATATCATTTATACCTTCTTCATCGGCATTTTCATCATGCGAATCAATTATTACAGTTTGGTTGTTTAATAATTCTTGTAACCGTTTTATCTGATCCTCCAGCTCTCTATTGCGCAACTCGACTTCCGTTGTTCTTTGCTCTGCGAGTAATTTACTTTGCTCTACTTCCAATTGCATCTTCTGCGCAGTTAACAAAGCAGCATCTTTTTCTTCTGACTCTTTAATAAGATTGTCTATTTGAATCTGATAATCACTTGTATTATCAACATCGCCAAAAACAAATTTTTCAAATTTTCCCAGAAAAGCTATCGCGGCATTACTCGCAATTCGATTACTTGAAATATAATCCAAAAAACCCATAAAGAATGCTGCGCATCCCCGAGCTTGAACTTCAACATCCATAGCTGAACGTCCTGCATGAGAACCCATCTCGCTTGCGATGCTATAGTAACGACACATTTCGGCACTACAACTATCCAAGCCTCGTTTTATACGTTTCTTTTCTTCATTTGCATACCTAGATGTAACGTCTCGGTGCTTACAAAAGTAGGCTTTCGGAAATAACTCACAGAATACTCTTCCTGTAGGTTTGAAGTTTGCTGGATAAGATGAAATAGAGTATGAGTTGTCATCTCTACTTTTAGTAATAGACGTATCACCATTTATCAAATCCTCAGCTTCTTCTTCATTACCTAGGAAGTCATAGATTAAAAATTGAGATAAATACTCAATCCCAGGACGGATATTACGAAAAAAAGCAGAATACTCTTTCTTGTTGAACGATTCAACAGAAAGATCATAAACATGCTGGAGATCATTTTTAATCTGTTCCATATCTTATACTTTTTTATGGATTTGGTGTACCAAATCCTGCTATTTGTACTATATTAATATATCCTTGTTGTATTGCTGCAGATGACCATCTGGTAGCAAAATCCGTATTATTTGCATTATCAGATGCAAGCGTATCTTCATATGTCCACACAAAAACATTGCTGACAAAAAAGTCTTTCAATAATGTCTTTCCGTCCTCTTCTGCCCGATACTTTATAGTACTCCGACTTGAAAGACGGCCTATGTAATGACCTTTATGAACAATAAAATAATTGCCGTATTGATCTCTTACAATTTCAACGGGATCATCTTTTTTTATCTGGTTAAGAAACGTATGAATCAACATTCTCGAAGATTCTATTTTGGGCTGTATATGACAAGTAATATTTATCCAGACCCGGTTTCGGCTCTGTATATCTTAGTGCAGGATAATCAGGCGCAAGATAAATAGAACTTTGAGATAAAGCCCGTTCACGTTCTGCTTTATATATAATCAAACGTTTTTTAGCACGCGTATAAGCGACAAACATTAGTCTTCGTTCTTCGTCCATATCAGCTATATCATCTACATTAGGACTTTCACCTTCTTCATATTCGCGATGTGGACGTAAAGGCAAACTTGCAAATGATGGCGTCGTTATAACAACATCAAACTCCAGTCCTTTTACTTTGTGCATTGTTGTTAAAACGATTGTCAATGGTGTCTCTTGAAGAATTCTCTGTTTACGATAATTCTCATATATTTTGTAAACTTGACCAGCATCATCACGGCTAGCAATATCTACAATATAATCAGCCAAGTCTTTCCATGTATGCGAATCATAGTCTGAACGAATGGAGTCCATGTAGTTCAGAACCAGAGTATAAGCAATATCTAATGTATATGAATCCCATGAAGGAGTTTCTTGCATTTTCTTTTTTAGGAACTCCTTTATTCCGTTGGCAGTCTTATTATTGCGCAAATCAATCTTTTGATTTGGATAGCGATTAAGCGTATCTATCAAATAATAAATTTCCCTTTCTCGCCAGAACTCTCCCAAACTTTCTCCTTGAATTCTAATTCTAACATCTTCAGGAAGCGAAGTTTTAATTTTGGAATAACCACGATACACTTCATTATTAGTTCTAAAAAACACAGCAATAGTATCTATATGGCGTATTTTTTTTTAGAGCATCATTATCGTGTATTTGGTCAGCTTCGATATTCTGAGACTTCGCCCAATTAACCACATTAATGATGTCATTAAACCAAACATGTCCTTTATCTCTGATATTGTCATATTCCTCAACATAAGGATCTGTAGGTTCATATTTCATTATAGACTGTGCAGAAACTGGCATATTACCTTCTTGTATGAACTCAGAAGCTTTATCCAAAATCTTTTGATATGATCTATAATTTGTAAACATTGACAGCTGCACAGGATGTATTTCACTATCCAGTTTATGATAATATGGCCTTGGATCCAGTATTTCTGCATACTGTTCAGGTTGAAGCATGAGTTTTCTGCCAAAATTATCTTTTGGAACTCTATCAAATCCATAAATACTTTGATTTATATCTCCGATAGTAAAGAACTTAGCATCTCTGAATATACGATGAATACGAAGCAGGGAGTCCAAGCGGACAGTTGTGATATCTTGGAATTCGTCTACTAAAACATATTCGATGTTAGGGAAACGAGCCTTAAAATCCCTTACGTGTTTAGTTAAATAATTATAGAACTCATATTCCCACATTTCAGTAGATATGTTATCAAGTTTTTTCCCTAAACATTTCTTTGCCAATGCGTGGAATGTGTACACATTAAGTTGATGCGCAATTCTGCTCATTCCTAACTTTGTAAATAAGCTATTCAAGCGATTACGCAGTTCAACGACAACAGCTCTATTATATGCTAGTACAAGCAAGTGGGATGGATCTACATGTTCTTTATAAATGAGTCTCGCGCATCGCAAGGTAAGGACATGAGTTTTACCAGCCCCAGGTCCAGCCATAACATTAACATCCTTATTAGTGGGTTGCTCATATATACATTTTTGTTCTTCGTTATTATCCAACTTCGATTCTTCTGCTTTTAGAGCTTCTTCTGTCAACTCAGACATTATGTCTGAGCCTTCGGGGACATAATCTCCGGCTAAGCTCAAATAGTCCTCATAGTCCTTACTCTGGAAATATCGTTGAATATAAGTACCTTGTTCTTTTGCATCGATATTTGTAAAAATGTCCATACAAGAGAGGCGAACTTTCTTTATTTTCTCATTGTCATCAAATTCTTTACGAAATGCAAACATGTTGGTGTCCTCTGATAATCCATCTTGTATTTCAGATTCAGTTAATTCCGTTGCAAGAACCTCTATTCCACTTTTTACTAGTGGAGAATGTTCAACATATGCAAGATGGTAAAGAATAGAGAGAAGATCTTCAAAATATCTATATCCTTTTTTAGTCCACCCAAGGTCTATAATTACTTTAGCCCAACAGAACTCTTCTGGCTTTTCTACAACATATTTTATCATAATAAGGCAATCCCTCTCTAACTGTTCAAGATAGTTTTGCCATTCTCCGTTTTTAAGTTTGATTTGGCATATTACATCATCATCAAGATTCTCGACTTTATAGTTAACCATGGGGAGATAATTTAATAGAATAAACATCTGAGAACCCATGCGTGTTAAAATATTCTTTTTGAAAGTATCAAATTTAGTAACTGCCAGCCTTGGAGGATTATCCACTTCGGCTTTCCAAGGCATATATTTCACACCATTATCTTCAAAGATATCATCATATATTACATCATCCATCAAATGTTTATATATGTGTTCACGTTCATTTTGGCCAATTATTCTAACTTTACCTTGTTTGCAATCTGAAAGAAGATTCCTCAAACCTTCAAAAACGATGTGTAAAGCGAAATCATTTCTATCATGATTAACCATAAAATTGGCTTCGCAGAATCGACGAGGAACAAGTTTACAATTCATAGTCTCATTTAGTTCCAATAAGCCACTTTCCATGCATAAGATTATTTGGTTCATAATCTTTGGCATAGACATACGTAAACTGTTTCTCATATCATTCATAGACACAAGTGAACGTTCTCCGTTTATCTGAGCATTCTTTTCCAAATATAGATAAACAGGATTCCGTTTTAATGAAGACGACTTATCATCATTGTCATTAACAGTAATGTCAAGACATGCCTGTGACAGATAGCGTTGCTTAATATATCCGATATGATCTAACCAATGGAAAGCCAATCTTGATGCAGTGGTATCATTAAAGTCTTCTGCATTTTTTACCCAAACGCTAAAAGGAACTACAATTGGGGAGTTTTTTGTTTGCTCAATCGTTTGGAAACGCTTTATGAATTCCACAATCTTATCTTTAGCATCAGTCAAGTTAGACCAACTCATCTGACTTTTGACAAGCAGTTCCTTTAGTTTCCTAAAATCTTCTTTAGACGTTAAACACAGGGCTGGAATTTTATCCTTTCCATCCTCAAATGCCAATTTGTATTGTTTTTCATCACGTCCGGCACGGCCCACTTCCTGTAAATAATCTTCCAATACAGAAGGAGGACTGTAATGTACTACATAATGGACATTAGGTATATCCATTCCCATACCAAATGCCTTTGTTGCACAAAGAATATATAATGGGTCTACGCCTTCTTTTCGCTTAAATTGTTCGTAAACATCATTTCGTAAATCAGCATCAAGACCTGCATGATAAAAACCAATTTTATCTATACAATTGTTCAAAATACTATCAGGAGAAGATTTTGATGCCAATTCAGACAATGCATCTGCAGTTTCCTCACATTGTCTATGAGTACGGCAGAAACAATCATACAACTCAATGAGAAATCTATCTGCTTGTCCTCTATAAATTGTACAATCTCACTAATTCTTGCATCATCCTCATGCTCGGTTAAAGAAAATGAAATTCCTATATGTTGACGTATCGGATTATAATCCTCCGCCGTTTGTCCCAATCTTTGAATATCGGGCAAGAAAGAACGTATATCAGATTCTACCTGAGTTGTAACTGTAGCAGAAAACAAAGCGAACATAAAATCAAATTGCTTTCTTAGTTCAATACAAGTTAGAACGGCATTTCGGTAATCAGGGCGAAATTCCTGTCCCCATTGTGAAATACAATGAGCTTCATCAAAAATGATATACTCCAGACCGCCATCCATTTCCAAACGTTGGAACAGGACATTCATAAATGACTTAACACGGAATCTTTCCGGAGTGATATACAACAGAGCGATTTCACCGGAGCGTATTTTGCGGTAAATGTTTTCAACCTCTGGACGCTGACGGTCACCACTAAGATAATCTACGTTAGTTGCAAACCCTTTTTTATGTAGTTTTTCTACCTGGTCTTGCATTAAAGCCCTTAAAGGTGTTATAACCAAGGATAGTTTTTTCGTAATTGAAGCTCTGTAAAGTGCCGGGCCTTGGAAACATACTGATTTTCCTTCACCTGTCGGCATTGAGACAATACAGTCTCCTCTCCTCTCCCACATAAACGGAAGGACTTCTTCTTGTGTGGGTTTCCATTGATAATCACCAATAAAGTGCTTGCGGATCAACTCAATAGCAGTTTTGGTGTCTATATCCTCTTCTTTGCCTCTACTATCATCAAATATTGACCTGAGTTGTCAAGAGCTTCATTGTAATCAGTATCTTTTTCCCATAAATCCACCTTAAAGGATTGGGCTTGGCAGCTATTTGCTATATCTTCATAGTCATCAAAATGCGGATCTATGATATAAAACTGTGTAGCCTCACTATTTGCCATTACTAATGAACAATAATGCTCATAAATAGGCCATGCTGCATGAATACATTGACGTGGTGTTGTATGATGAACTTTATCGTCACGCTCATCATCCGCATCTTCTTCCAAATCATCATCAAAGGGAAGTTTATCCCACATTAACATGTACCTATCAATGTCCATATTATCCCAGACATAACAATACGGTTTATCTGTTCTATATGACCCCACACCATCAATAAACTCTTGCTTTGTAATTATTACCATTCCATTGGGATGGTTGCCAATATATTCGAGTTTGCGGAATCCATTTCCATTTGATGGGATAAAGTAACCTTGAGAAATTGCATATTCTGTTAATTTCTCAATTTCTTTCTTATCGTTAATAACATATACTATAGGTAGACTTATATTAGTTTCATGTATTTTGTTCAACAAAGCGATTTGGAACAACCAATACTTACTTCTTTGAGTTGTAGAACTGTTAACACGCATCACCATATCAGCAGTACGGTTTCTACTAACCTGAGTCAAGTTAATATGCCCATAATCTTTACCAGAAAACGTCCACTTCAGTACTTGCGGTTTAAGTCTGAAGTGATTTAGAAATTGCTTTCTGTATGCTTGATATTGATAATTTAAATAAAAAGCGAACTGCCCATTTCGTTCTCTCTCCGCCCAAATGTTTGCAGCAAGAGCGGGCTTTGTTATGCCGAGTTTTCTAATCTCGTCACCTTTGACTGGGGCAAAATTTGTTGAAGCCATAGTGAAAGGAAGCTTACTTCCACATGCTATCAAATCAGTAAATGTTTTATTGTCGCATACCTTGCATTTATGAACTCTGTCTTCTAATTCCGTGCCAATAATAAAAATATGCTTATAATCCTTAGATAGGATATTTTCATCCTCGAACGAAGTGACATCTATACAATCAATATGACTATCATAGTAGTGTAAATAGTCTTGTAACTCCTCCTCTGTAAATGATAATTTATTGCTTTCTGTATCAATAACTCGAAGATATTGAGCTAAATTTTCAAGTACGGGAGTACGTGAAACTACGCAAAAACGTTCAAGAATACATTGTTTAATAACATCCTTAAATTGTTTTTCCTTAAGAACATTGATGTCTATACTCTTATATTCAGCACCAGTTTTGGAGCCAAGAAATGACAATGGAATATATTGAGCCAGACGTGACCACAAATTACTTGGGGCAATTAACAACGTTGCCTCTGTCTCTGGTATTTCTGAAATTTGGTTTAGGTTCTCTACTAATTCATCTGATATTGGACGTAACTCTTGGAAAAATTGACGTTCAAGATTGGCAGTAGTTCTGAAGTATTCTGAAAAATAATCGACACGCAATGAACTGATTATCGTCCCAATATTATCAGGGAGAACATCCCGCAGTTGTTCAACTAAGTGTTCATCTGTGGATAATCTGTAAAGTTGATTCCAAAACAGTTCGTTGGTTAATTTTGTATCAGCTTCTGCATTGTGCTCTGTATGCAAAGAATATGCATATCTACATGGATTTAGCAGTATTTCAATTTCAAGAGTGTCCCATACAAAAGTAGTTTCTGGAATATGCAACCCCTTTTTGTTAAGAATTGGCAAATCCCACAGTTTAATATTATGACCTACAACAATAGGAGATTTTTCAGTTTTCTGAATAACGAATTTATTTGGTCCTCGCCTGTGTATGGTCTCATATTATCCTCGGTGAAGAAAGCGAATTCCCTTATAGTTTCACCGTCGGATTCAAGATCAAAGACACAATACGGCATATTTCCCTTAATTGTGTTCCATTTCTGACCAATATAAGATGTAAACAGTTTACTTCCTTTGAAATCCTCACTCGTGACTATTTCTATTGCTTTTTCTTCTGGCAAACGACAAACGAACTGGTAGCTATCGTCTGGGGACATCTTTTTTAAGCCACCAAGAAGTTTTTCATATGTCAAGCCATTAATTACAGCATCAAAATCAACATCATCCAGATTAATATAGCAAAATTTCAGGAATTTCTTAACTTCAAGAACTCCTGCTTCGTTCATGTGTTCTATAATGGTAGATTTATTCTCTATTGCATGATAAACATCAATACTTTCAGTTAAATAAAATAGTTTTAGTCTTAGGGGTTCATTGGAAATGGAACTATCCTTTGCATAAACTACCCATTCGTTCCGATCAATTTCATTATCGAAACTATCTATAAGTTGTTTAAGGGTTATTTCCGATTCACTATTTTTCTTTGTCAATCATAGAAATAACACTTGGATGTTTGAGCCAATCTAACAATTTTGTGTATTTGAAGAGACAGAACCTTAGTTCTGCTGTTGGTTTAATACACTTCGTATCTAATACAAATGATTTAAGTTCACTTTCGCTTAAATGAGATAAATAGTTATCCCATTCCTTATAATCATTTGATTTTCTTTCATATAGATTATTTAAAAGAATACGTCTACCTGCCTCTAATGACATTAGTCTGTTTTTTTCAGATCTAAATCTTCAAAACGATTATCAGAAGCGAGTTTAGATGCTCTCCCATCAGTAAGACCACATACAAATTCCAAACACTCATCTTCTTTCATGAGCTTTAGGGCTTCGCAAAAAACTTCTGCATCGAAAGTGTCAACAATTGAGTCTAGTTCTGATTTACCCAAGATTGACATACAAAAACGAAGATAATCCTTTACTTTCTCTTTATCATTTGATATTACCGCTGAAACACTTCCTTTGTCAACAATTTTATTAAATATGTCAATACAATTTGTCATTAAATACAGTTCTGCAAACAGCTTATCAGAGGTATTTCCGCTATTAATCACATAATCAATCCAGTCCATTTTCTCAGCATCAGATGTAAAACTATCCATCAACAACTCAATGGTATGAGCTGAGCTTATATTGGACATGAGGGCATCAATGACACTTGAATGTTTAATCCAATCGATTGAGTTTAGGTACTTGTACAAGTACACCCGAAGTACAGCAGAAGGTTCAATTATGTCGGTTCTAAAAGTAAAAGAATCACGCTCCTCTGTTGTCAAATTTGATAACAAAAGTTCCCATTCCTTAGGGTCAAGCGATTTTCTTTGATAGATATCATTTAGTATTAACAGCCGTCCTTCTGCTTTTCTATAAAACTTCTCTACTATAACAGAGAGTATAGACTCACTGAATCGCTTAGCATTAACGGTTCCGTATATCTTATCATAACGACCTATATAATTCCTGCAAATATTATAATCCTCACTTGTTAATGATAGACATTTTGCATTAATTGCTGCATGTCTATCTCGATTGGGCTGTTTTTTGAGCTCAAAGGTAATCCACATATCCTCTTTCAAATATGCAGTGTCCTTCCACTGGCTTTTTTCCAAATATAGTTGAACTGGAGAATATGGAGTTGAGGTCTTATTAAAACCGTACATATTGGTTACTACAAATGCATAGTTATCCAAAGAACGGCATCTGCACACTATTCCAACAAATCTCGGTTGAACTTTTTTATCCTCTATTATCGGATATGGTGGAAGTTCCGACAAATCCAAGTCTGTCAGCTCGATATGATTCAGTATCAATTCCGATTGAATATGTAGATTCTGCTTCATTAGTCTTCAAAGGATTAATTCAACAAAGGCTTGATTGAGAACGATATTTTTCGATTAGCTTTTTCTATAGAAGTAATTATGACATCAATTTCTTGACCTTCCAATACAATTTCACTTGGTTCTCTCATACCATCTGGAGACATTTCTTTTTTGTGAAGAAGGCCTTGAATTCCACTTGGTAATTCAACAAAAGCTCCGAAATTCAGTATTTTCGTTATTTTTCCTTTGGCTTGTTGATTGACTTGATACAGAGTTTCAACATTAAGCCATGGATCTTTAGACATCCTTTTAACACTCACCATAACACCTTTGTCTGTTATCTGTACAACAACAACGTTCAATTCCGTACCCAACTTTAATTTATTCTTAAGGTTATTATCTCTTCCCCAAGAATACTCAGATGATGGCAAGTAAGCCATAATGTTACCGAAAGACACTATCGCATAGTCTTTAAGTATATTCTTCACCGTTGCCTTCACTACATCACCAACGGTTAACTCAACTATTGAATCCGAAGCCATATTGTTATGAAATTCTATTTTTCTTTACTCTTTTTATATCATGCAATCATGTTTCTTGCCTGTATAGGACAGTCATATCTATTATACCACAAACAACGATGCATCTTTGATTCTAAGATATAATCTTCCAGAAACGTTCTTGGAGTAAATTAATTCGATGCATGAGTTCCTTGAAATCAAGAGGCTCTCCATATATGAAGCTCTCTTTCATTTCGTTGTAGTCCGTTTCATACGCTGACACCAGTTCTTCATTTGGTACAATCTGAATGTTGGCTGGTAGTTCCTTGTCATAATCCACATAGCCTACATGATAGAACTTGCGTCTATGCTCCACAATCTCAGTATAGAGAGCTACATTTTTGAGTGCCATCTCTGCGTAAGGAGTGTGCATGAGTTTTTCCAAATCGTAGAAATGGCGAGTCATGCGATGTGTCCTCGGCTTATCCTTTTGATATTCCTCGCATAACAAGAAGGCCTTTTCAAGAAAAGTCCTTGCAGGGCTGACGGTACGGATAGTTTGAACGAAATCTGTATCCACATCTTCCCCATCGAAGACTTGTTCCACCAACGATGATATACGTCTCATTTCAAATGGCTCCGACATGGACAATACGCTAATCTCTATTTTGATAGTAGGCACAGCATATGAGGCTTGGTTATTATAAAGCGATGGGTATTGAATGTAAAGAACAGACGGATCTTTATCATGAGGGACTTTTCTCGGTTCGCCGTTTTCATCCAATACTTCATTGTCGCCAAGTACGGTCACGTCAAGTCCTAAAGCCTTTAGCTTATTATCCAACTCCAATTTAAACTCTCCAAGAAGAAAGTCCTGTCCTTTTTCACGGAGATTATGTATCTGCGTGTTAGAGGTACAACTGGCACATGATAGTTTCTTCACATTCAAGAAATAGTCACGGCTCAGAGCCAAGTCTATGTCCTCACTGAATCGGTTGATAATGTTCCATCCTTTACTAAGGCTTGTACCACCTTTGAACAATAGGTATTCGCTAATGCTGGTATGGAACATGGCATAAAGAACAGCGGTTACCCACCAGTCTTTTTCAGCAGAGGCTTCATCTATCTGCTTTGCTTGACTGACGGCTTGTATCATTGCTCTACGCTCATCTCTTGAGAAGTCTATCCATTTACTCATTGTCTTGTCCTTTAATGTTTCTTTTGATTATTTGTCTCATCCAAACAGGAGCCAAAAGCAAATCATGTTCTATTGTGTCTTTTTCTGGAGTTTCTGCAAGTAGCTTTGCAATCTGCCCTTCATCTTCTTTTGTGATGTTGTTTTCGCCGATGCTACGTAATGCTTGTACCAGTTCTTGCATCAACTTCCCTCGAAAGGCAAAATTCCTTGGAGCTCCATGTTTTAAGGTAACAGTCCTATTTCCAAGACTCAATTTCCTGCCAGAGCCGTAGTCAGGAAACTTGTGTTCATGGGAACCTGGGTAGAGAAGCCGAGACGATTTGCGGCAGTGGCTCCCGTAGGAATGATTACTGCTTTATCTCTTTTGGCAATCTCTGTCACCAGTTCAAAGGCAGAAGGGTATAGGACACCGAAGCGAGTCTTACGTGCCTTGACATAGACCCCCTTTGCTATACGGCTGATGAGCCCTTCACGCTCAAAGATTGCCAACAGTTTGGTGACATACTCCACATCATATTGTGGAAAGGACGACACGAAGTAAACCTCTCCAAACTTACCATGAGCAATCTTGCTCTTAATCTTGTTAACTACAGCGTCTTGCATATAGATATTGGTTTGATTTTGGTCGGAATAACTGCAAATATTTCCGACTGCAAAAAAATAGTAATTTTCTTTCAAATAACAATATTTTTTTCCTTGAAATTAAGTTTTCTTGGCAGAAAAAGGGTCATTTCTTGCCATTAAAATAGCAATTCCATAAAATTTTATTTGTCGTTTCCACATTTTGAGACATTATCATGCTCTCAAAAATGGATTTTAGCCAAATTATACGGAATCATTGCACATTCTGTTACATTTTGAGGTTTACAAAAGTTAAATACATTAAATATTCATCGTTTTTATCCTCCACAGAGTCCACACAATCACTTTTCTATCGTTTCAACCAAAACAAATTGGTACACATCGAGTTACAAATACTTTTACTGTAAGACAGATCACCTGCCTGTGCAACGAGTATCATTTCCATGTGCAGTTTGAGTTATAAGAGTTTAATAATTTTGAAAGAATAGAATTACAATGGAAGAAATAGTCAAAACATTGTTGAAACAATGCAAATCCACAGGTGCCGCAATGGTCTCCTTCAAGGCAGAGAGACCGGATGGTTATGAGGTGGAACTTACCGTTCGTAAGAAGGGAGCAGTGGCGTTCGATGAGTTCGATACAGCACATCTGAATGCCATTAGGGACATATTCGTCTCAGATTTTAAGAATGATTCACGCCTTGTATCTGCCGACATGGCCTTGGAAATTGTCAATGTATGCCAGGCAAGGCTTGGTGCCCCAGAGTACAATGACATCCAGGAGGTAATGGACTGCCTATCAGCCAAAAGTTATAATGGTATATTTTCAAAAATTAAGGTAAAATGAAATACATACTTCTTTTTATAGGTGTAGCCATTATTACCTATCTCTTAATATCGCTGGTAACATCGGATTGGATGTGGTGTACCCCCTTGCCTTTTATACGGATTGTAATATAATGACAATTTCCTTTTTTCTTCAAAACCGCAACAATCATGTTCCCGAAATATAGAGATATGGATACCGAAAGTAGCAAATTCCAATCAGCCAAGACTTTCTATTATATTGCCACCTGCATATTGCTAATGCTAATGGCTGAAAAACCATATAGTACCCCAGCAAAGGGTCTGCATCTGTATCTGCGGAAGTTGAAGTATATATGTAAACTTCTTTTTGTTCAGATACTTTGCAAAGTTTTCAAGTATATAGATAAATATTATAAATTCAAATAGTAGGTCGGGGCATTACCATACACTTATTTTCTGAATGTCTCAAACTTAAACATGTTCTCATCGCAAATGGGGCAGTAGTATGGATAATCAATACCTATATGCTTTTCATATTCTACTTCCGCACCACACCGATAGCAGTACCAATGAGAATGTTTCTTGACGTAAATCTTAATACTCTTCATTATTTCTTGCCTTTATTTTAAGTATTTCTCGCCCAAATAGGTAAGAATTGTGCGTCCGAAGCCGTCCTCATCTTCCCACCATGGGGTAAAGGTCAGAAAAATGCTGTCGTCATCCCTGGTACATCCGTGAATGGAACAACTGAGGCGATACCCTTTAAACTTCATTTGGCGGTAGGCTTCCTTGGCTTCTGCAAGCGTCCTCTTGCAAACATCGTATGGATAGCCAATGGAAAAACATTGGAATTTATAAAAATCTACTTTCATTTGTATTTGGGTTTATGGAGGGGTGGTTAGACCCTCCGTTACCTTTGTTGTGCGTGGTCTTAAATAGGCAGTCCTATCAAATAGTTATAGCCCCGACGGATGTATTCTCGCTGATGCTTGTCGATGAATTTGCACATGGCAAGCATGGTGACATTACCCTTGACGAGTTCCCTTACTCCGTTTCTCATTGCAAATGTTGTACATGATATAAAGTTTTTGATGTTCAGTGATGTTTTTACTTTCGGATAAAGTATTCAATGGCGGAATGAACCAGAATATAATGTGTTTTTGTCTGTTTGCACTGGTCACACCATGGATTGTTAAGATTGAGAGAAAGCCCATTGTACAATAATGGAAGTTCTTCCTTAATTCGTTTCACCAAAAGACGGTATGAGCATTTTCTTGCTCCTTTCATAAGCGCATGCCATTCGGTTTGCGTAACTTGTGAACAATTTGTTTCGTATAGCATATTTATCGTTATTATTACGTTACTTACTGCGTTGTTTTTCTGTTTTCCTGATGCGGTCGTTGATATATTTCAAAATATCCTTGTATGCTTCACACTCACCTCCGAGCATCGCAAGCCTATTGTTAGCCCTTTCTGCCTCTTCAATACTTTGCGCAAATTCGGCGTGCTTTTCTATCAAATCCATATGCCCTTTGATGCTGCGTATTTCTTTCCTTATGGCCTTGATATTTGGCAGGGAACCTACACCAATTTCTGCATGATTGCATTGTATGTGCTGTCGTATGCACCCTGTTTAACAACTTGACAATCCATAATCGTTATATTTTGATGTGTTACATTTCCCTTTAGTTTCTGCTGCTTTTTGCAGCGTCAACTGTCGGGATTTCAAATTTTACGTGCAAGAAAAGGAGCAAGGTCATCAGGCAGATAAGCAAAGTCATTTGGTAAGATTTTCATGGAAAACCCAAATCTGTGATTTGTGGAAAGCTGCTATGAAAATCTTACCAAATAGCAGAGCGGTACTTTGAGTTCTGCCGACCTTGCTAACTTTGCAAAGGAAAATTAAATCCAGACAGCTGACTACATGGAGTGAAACGACAATATAGCAAGGCTTTGCCTGGAAACATAAGGGAAAAAGTATATGCCATGCCTATAAAGGCTTCTGTAAGAAACTGTCCCAACCGCTCTCCCGTAGTCCCAAGAAAATCTCTGTTGATGCTCCAGTATGGGCAGCGGCAGTGTTTTTCGTGGGATCAAAACTGCGCAGACTGTTTTAAGGGTTGCTTGCAAAGCTGGTATTCCGCAATAGTATGAATGAAATTGATACCATGGAGGAATACGAGCGAAGAAAGAGGGCTATATGATATGACTACAGGGTAGGCATGGTTGCGCCCTTGATGGGCGCAACAAAAATCCCTGCCAACAGAATATTGGCAGGGATAATCGTTTTATTGCTGACAGGGTTACAGCGTTGGCATGACCTGTTCGTATCTCTGAATGTCCTCCCAAGAACACCATTCAGGCTTAATGTCTTCAGGTATCTTGTTCCAAAGGGACTTCATTTCGTCAATATGGCTCTCAATGCTGGTACCCCAAATATTCCGCACGTTGCGGTAGCGGCAATCCCACTTATCCTCTTCCTCATTGCCAGTTCTGCCAATAAAGGCTTCACACTCGCCTTTGAGACGTGAAAGCATAGAATACTCAAAGCGGAAATTCTGCATCCGAAGCTCCTTGTCTGTGAGGGGATTGGTGATTTCAAACTTTGCTTTCAAAGGAAACCCCGGCTCTCCGTCCATATCATCGGATGGGTTGCAATGATAGAGTGTTTCAGGGAACTTGCTGTGTACCATATCTATGTCAAGATAATACTTGCCGTCCCGCACATTCAATTAGTAAATGCGAATATTCTCGGTAAATAATAGTTTACAAAAGCTATGAAAAACACCGAGGGTTGCCCTGCGGCAAGGGGGCCGCGCCCCCTAAGAGCATATTCAAGTATCGAGATATAAAAAAAACAAAAGAGGAGACCTAAAGTCTCCCCAAGATTAATTATCTTTGTATTTGATATGTATAAACAATTAACCTCAGGGCAAAGGTACACAATATTTGCCTTATTACAAAAAGGTTTCTCTAAAAAAGAGATAGCCTCAACTATTGGAGTTCATTTCAGTACGGTTTACAGAGAAGTTGACCGTAACAGGTCACCTTACACTGGAGAATATCGTCCATTTCGTGCTCAGCGTATGGCGGAACGCCGCAAACGCCGTTTTCAGAAGCCCCGCAAACTGACACCAGAAGTACGTGCAACTGTCATTAGGGTATCTGAAGAAGGATTGGTCTCCGCAGCAGATAACAGGTAGACTGAGGGCTTTAGGGAAAGCGGTCGTCTGTCATGAAACCATCTATGAGATGATACGCAGAGATAAAAGCTTCTGGTGGAAAGCTTTATCAACATTGTAGGTTCCAGCTAAAACACATAAATCACTGGCTTAGCAGAAAAGGAAAAAAACTACCAGACGGTAGGAAAAAGCATAACAGAAAGACCATTAGAGGCTGATGGTAAACGATTTGGAGATTGGGAAATGGATCTCATTGTAGGACCAAGACGTTCAGCTGCTCTTACAATGATAGAAAGGAGTACAAATTATCTTATCATAAGAAAGCTACCACAACGATATAAGTCTGAACAGGTGAGCAAGGCTATTATTGACGCATTGAAACCATACAAGAAGAATGTAATGACAATTACAACTGATAATGGACCAGAGTTTGCACAGTACAAGGAAATTGAGCAGAAATTACAATGTGAGGTGTACTATGCAAAAACCCTATGCACCATGGCAGAAAGGAGCAGTGGAGAATGCCAATATGCTTATAAGACAATATGTACCAAAAAGGATTCAATATAAACACCATGTCAATACAGTATTTGGCATATATACAGAACAAAATTAATAGTAGACCAAGGGAAAAATTAAATTTTAAATCACCAATATTTGTTTTTAACAAAAAGATTCAGTAAATTCGCACTTGGTACTTGAATCTACCTCCTCGTCTTTATAGGCGATATGCCCATAATAATTTCTACCGACTCTCTGTAATTTCAAAGTGTTCATAATGATGTGTATATGATGGTTTTTGATTTGCTTAGGGTGGAGCTTTTCCACCCCTTAGACTTGTTATACTTCCACTATCTGATTGATGCGCCCATAGAGATATGCCCTCAAACTTGTCTTGTCAGGCGCGAAGTATTCGCTCCAATGGCCGTATTGATTGACAATATACTTTTTCAGTACATCAAGGAAATCAAATCTCCAGCCTCCCAAAGGAACTGCCGTGCGGAAGTAGGTGTTAGAGTTAACTTTTTCACATAGCCAGTTCTTCTCCTCACGTGTCATCTTCTTACCACTGTTGAGCTTGGCACGCAACAGATACACCTTACTGCTGCTTAGACTATGCAAGGGATTTACATCCCACTGTACGAACTTGACCGCCGTAACCTCTTTGTTCAGAATTTCCATGTTTCTTGTTGTTAAGTTGTGATACATTTCCCTTTAGTTCTCTGCTGTTTGCAGCAGGAGACCGTCGGGATTTCAAATTTTACGTGCAAGAAGTAAGCAAGGTCATCAGGCAGATAAGCAAAGTAATTTGGGGAGATTTTCATGGAAAACCCAAATCTGTGATTTGTGGAAGGCTGCTATGAAAATATCTCCAAATAGCAGAGCGGTACTTTGGGTTCTGCCGACCTTGCTAACTTTGCAAAGGAAAATAGAAAACCGACGGTCTTCTGTGAAATAGTTGGAAACTAATCAAGATAGATATTTTGAAATAATACCATTCAAAAATATCGTATATAGTAACTATTTTTGTAATTTTGAGGTGAAACAAAAATCACAAAAGAGGCTTATGACAAAGGTTATTCATGTTCAGCTGATCCAGGGAAGGAAGAACTACTATTTTGGTTCTATCCCTGCCACATACAGTGTACTGTCGGCGGAGGATATTGGCATCAGGCAATGCTCACTGGAGCGAGTGGGGCTAAGCAAGGGAGGTGTTGTGCTTAACAAGAATGCGATTATCCACGCCGGAGAACTTATAAGGTCGAAAACATCAAAAGAACACAGAAAAACAGCGGTTTTAACATTTCGATTTTTGACGTAAAAACGGCAAAAATGATATGATTTGAAACAAAGGTTCGATTCCACCCTTTTAATAAAACTGCAAAACATTGATAATCAATAGTATGCAGATTATGAAAAAAACTTAACACCAAATAAAAAAATATTTCATGCAAAAAAATTCCTCGGAGAAAAAAAGTGGGGCAAAAACCGGAGAAAAAAAGTGGGGCAAAAAGTGGGGCAAATTTGGGGCAAAAAAATGGGGCAACAATAATTAGAATACAAAGAAAAAGTCCCTAAGTTGTTGTAACTTAGGGACTTATGTGTTTGTGTAAAGCGGAGAGAGGTTTGTG